>Ga0210040_10002814_pt1 | contig 24132 bp, 20 predicted proteins | sample CryGeyCG12114_NA_FD_185462 | JGI IMG/M metagenome (GOLD analysis project Ga0210040, IMG submission 185462) | Groundwater microbial communities from aquifer - Crystal Geyser CG19_WC_8/21/14_NA (SPAdes) (version 2) | ecosystem: Environmental > Aquatic > Deep subsurface > Groundwater | place: USA... | reverse complement strand
CATTTTTGTAATTTTTTTCTATTTTTAGCGTAAACTAAATGTGTAGGGCAACAAAGTCAAACTAAACTCATGGTTTGAGCATAAAATTTGTTGCTTTACTTATTTAAGTTAAAAAATTGAGAGTTTTTGTCAATATATGCCTTCGCCAGCACAATACATGTTAGGTAAAGTAAATGGTCCTTAGAAGCGACCACCCACTGTATAAACTCACCGAGTCTAAAAATATTGTTTTCTTACCACCATTCTCATACATACGCACATGTTTTGAACCCCACAATCAGTTGTCCCGGTTCGCTTCCCATAAACAACAATGCAATTCGATATAGATGATGAGCTATGTGTGTCTGCATGTCCATCTTGTGTAGAACAAAGAATGAGAATAATATGTAACTAACTAACTATCTGACTGACCACATACATACATACATAATATCATCAACTGCAGTAACTACAGTTTTCAACAAGCTATTGGCAGCAGTGTATATACTGCTGCGAGTAGTGGACGTCCCAAGCTGTGCACCAAGATGAGATATTAAACCTATGAGAGTGTGGCCAGAGACTAACGGAACAAGTTCACCATAGCTCCCATAGTGTAAACCAAGATGGTGTTAATAAGTAGGGATGAGTAGAAGACTCGTATAGTAGTTAGTTAGTCAGAAAATCATCTAATGTACAGTAGAATGAGTCGTACCAACTAAAAAGACAGGTGTGTGAGTAACCACATGCATAAACTTTTATGCAAGTATGCAAGTATAGCTAATGCCTTTTGTACATCACTGACTTGCTTGGGTCATCCAATAAGTCAAGAAGACTAGCACAAATTTTTTGGATTCTCAATGCATTGGTACATGAAATTCTCAAGAAAAACGGAACCGAAAAGTGTAAAATCGTACATTTAGTGGTTGCATCGACTTGAATTACATTTGCTATAAAAATGTCAACTGTATAGCTATAGCTAACTAGCTATGCTGTGGTCAATAATGTACAGCATGGGATCATAGAGAATTGGACTTGCTAAAATTCCGTTAAAAGTTCTGTACACACTTACTCGGGGATCGAGCGAGTGGCTGTCGAGTTTGTTCCTTGTGCATAATGTATTTGTAGAGTGAAATTGATGGGCTCCCAAACTGACTAATATGAAATGGCAACAAGTGGGCAGAACAAAGGTAATATTTTCTCGCCACAGACGAATAGTAGGCCAAGTCTGCTAAGAATAGCACATGGGGTGCGATTAGCCCACACATTTCTCACTCGTCTTATGGGAATGACTGACTGACTGACTTATTTATTATCACCGGTCAAGAATGCTTATATATATATTGTGCTTGGTTCATTTCACACCTTTTAGTGACGGAAGAGTGAGTGACTACTAGAAGCTTCTAACCTAAACTTTTCGAATAAGAACAAAGTCTGTAGGTAAGTACTACTGTATTAAGGTAACCATGTTTGCACCCAATCGTGAAGTTAGGAAGTATGCATGTAATATAGTTTGTATGCTATAGTTTGGGCTGGGAACTAAGATGGTTTTTATGTAGCAGTTAATGGCATATTATTTGGATCAACTTGCAGTATTTTTTATGTTCGGGGAAAAGTTAATCAAGGTTCAAGATTACTAACACCAATGTATAGCATGTAATATTTAACTGACTGAGAGAGTAAATGTAATTATGTAATTCATTGATTCCGAAAAGGCGTTAGTTCCCTTTGTAGCTTATGAATACGAAAATGCATAAGAAAAATATATAAAGACACTCATAATTTTTGCATGCTATTTCAAAATTGTGTTGTTTTTCTTTAATAAACATACAATATCAGTCATGTGTAGCCATATTTTTAAAACTTTCTTTTATTTTTCCCTTTGAATAGTATTTTACACTAGAAACCTAATGATGGAGAAAAAATTCAGTGTCCGCTATTATTAAAAGCTAAAACCGAACACTTTTTCCTTAAACACGGAGACAAAACCATGTATGTGCATTGTGTATAGTAGTTATTCTTGCATGCAACAAAGGCCTCTTTTCTCGTGCACGTAAGTTACCCATTCTCAGAGTTAATCACAGTAGTAGAACTAACTAACTTTACCTACCTATACAATACCTTACCTACGTATCCCCAACATGGTAAGTTTGTATTCGTTTTATCAAACAACTTGTACTTGTGCTTCTTTCCAAACGATGAAAGTCTCAGTTTGCGGTTTGTATCCGTGTGTGTAACAAGCTAATCTTGTGAAGCTCCTGCTGTCATTTGTATGAACCAAAAACAATGATATTTCCCCAACTGCCAATTAGAGACAGGTAACAATTCAAAAAGTGTCGTTCATTTGACTCAGCTGAAAAGTGAGTGAACATGAATTGTGAACATTTACTAGAATCCGTGACAGAAAGTAATGTGAAGTGAAATCATTAAAGCAAACGTGTTCCAATATAAAAACTTTAAGTAGTTTTTCAGTGTAGCGATTTTTTTGGGGATTTGGCATCAAATTCCTTCCATCCACCATAATGTAAGTAACAAAATTTTAATTCCCTAGGTTTCCCCTCATTTTAGGTATGATGCAGTGAAAATGAGTAATGTCTGTTGCATATTTGACCTGGTTTAGTGCTTATGGTAATATTCCAAATGGCCACTTACACTAACCCTAACTTTTTCAAAAAATAAATTTTCCATAGCAATCAAATGTGAAAATTTATTTTAAATCGAAGTTAGGGCGATCTAATCCTAATTAACAAAACTTCGGTTTAAAATAAATTTTCACATTTGATTGCTATGGAAAATTTATTTTTTGAAAAAGTTAGGGTTAGTGTAAGTGGCCATTGGGAATATTACCAATAGTCAAGTTGGTTAGTTATTCTGATATGTTTAAAAGACTGTTTTGTGAAGATGACAATGCCCTTGAGAGCATAGCTGGGCGTTTTAGTTACCCTTCCTTCACCCTTCCTTCTTTTTGCAGAGAAGGGTCAAATTTTTACCCTTCTTCCTTCTCCTTCCTTCTCCGTTTATTTTCTGCCGTTTCCTTCACCTTCCTTCAGAAGGGTAAAATTTTGGCCCAAATCTCAACAATCCTTCTCTAACCCTTCCTTCTGAAGGATTCGTTCGAAAAAGTTCAAATGGTTTTCTAATCAAAAGTATACTTGGCGGCAAAAATGAAATAAAATTAAAAGTTTGTACAACTTTGACGACTGAGCGCAAACTTAAAGGGATTTTTTTCCAACTCACATGTGCAGCATGAAAATTTTTGCAAGAATACCCCCGAAGTGGCCAATTTTTGCATGAAAATGAACGATTTTGAAAACTTGAGAAGGCCTTCTCTAACCCTTCCTTCTCAAAATTTCAAAACCAGCACCTTCCTTCATTTTTCCTTCTGAGAAGGATTTTTTGAACCAGCCCTTCCTTCTCCTTCCCTTCTCTGCTTTCAAAAAAACCAATCCTTCCTTCACCCTTCCCTTCTCCAACCCTTCCTTCTGAAGGAAGGTGCCCAGCTATGCTTGAGAGATCAATAGCATAAACAGCATTACCAAAAGTTCATAGAGTGGGAAAGGAATTGTGGATCCACACATGAACTGTTATACGATGATTATGTTGCATTTTAAAAGCCTAACACAACACACATGTATGATTTCCTATAAGTTTTTCGCATCTTGTATGATAATTTGGATTTCTCCCTACTCCCTACATAACAAGTTTCAGTTCAGTCAGTTAGTAATAGCAAGTTGAATTCGGTATATGTTGGCTCATCTTCATTCACATGGGATGACCATTTGAGTGGATTGAAACAAGAATTTCCAGTTACTTTTCCTGAGTCTTTTGCACGTTATTTAGTTAGTTAGTTTTAGTTTTAGTCTGCTAACTCTGACATTTCTTGGTAAAAATGTGCAAGCAAGAAATCTACCTAATACGTTTGTTGCTGTTTGGCTACAAAATGACATCTAAGACAGACATGTTTGATAAAAATCATATATTGTTCGTTAAAAAATTAGGTTCCTACGAGTTTGTTCTAAAAACAGTATATCCGGCTTTGGGTAGAACAAAATTGAAGATTACTCACAATTTATGGTGATTTATAAAAAAGACTCATTTAATTTCTGTTTAGTTTGCAGATATAGCTTCTACATGTGAGAACTTGAAAATTAGCTCAGCAAAATTATAACTACTGTTCTATTATTGACAAACTTCAAACTAAACTAACTAACCTAGAAAATGTTTTGGACACTCACGCATCCATTTCTACGCTTTACAAATTGCACCACATTATTATACCATACCAATTGTATTCATCAAGTAGTTGTAAAATCCATCTGGTTTGCCTATTGTAAGTTTTAAACTCGTCATTAAATCATTATATAGTACTAATGCTTTCACTTGTTTCAAAGAAACTTTTCCGAGGATGCCACAAAACATAAAAATGGTCATTAGTCAGTATAGTCAGCATTCCCATAATTCATTTTGGAAACGAATGTTGGTTTCTAATTAACTTTTGTTGTCCATTTAGCATACGCGAAGGTGGGCTAGCATAGATAGATGGAACATTCTAAGGAATTCGGTCAAACACTTGCTAATTCAGACAGCATGAGAACTGAAATAGTAATGGTTTTTACTTGCCAAATGAGCTAGCTCCATTAAGTTGTAAGTACACTATGAGTTGAAGCACTACCAACAAATAAATGGCCCTATCAAGTCAGTCCATCATGGTATTTTGCCTTGTGTATTGTTGTACACACTTTTACCAACTAATATACTAATTAACTTGATAGATAATTGACATATTTGCAAACAAACAAAGTAACTGCACTCGAAAGCAATATTTTCTCTACTTCTATTATTCCATGCACACACAAATAATTAAGAAAAGGATTTTTAAATGCGAATGTTTAGCTAACTAACTGTGGCTCATCTTCAAGAGTTCATTAAAATTATCTGATGAAGAAATCAACACTTCCATAATAATTGTGTGCAGTACACAATGTTAGCCTTAAAAAATGCATATCTCACCACACTCTAATTGAGACTACATATAGACAGTAGTAGTATTGTTGCCACAAATTGTCACATTTATAGCATTAAACTTTCATACATTTTCGTGGTTCAGTTTTCTCTTAATGAGCAAACACTTTGGCTATGCATGTACACACAATTGGCGCATGTACCATTATTTGACTTCGTGTGAAATTCGCAATATGCATGCATGCTAACTACAAATGCTGAAGGCAAAGGCAGCTAGGTGATTTTGAACACGTCTTTATTATATTGTCTTGTCTGTACTGTGAGACATGTTGCATTTGATGGAAAAAAACTTTTGTCAATACTCTCAATTGTTTGCATACATTTTTTGGTGTCAGTCCAACCAATTTCAGTAATTTGATTGTCATGAAAAGTGAATTCACTAGAGTTGGAGTTGGTTAGTTAATTATACAGAGTCAGTATATAAATCCGGCTCACGATCTCGTGGATTGACATCCAAAGTCCAATAACAGGAGTTGGGTGCTGGGTTACAAAAATTCTTTGTAATCCTTTTCTTCTGGTTTGGTTAGTTAGTTAGTTAGTTACATACTCTATTCTCAAAACTCAAACGGACGTCGAATACACACAAATGCATGTCCCATAGCATTGCATTCCCTTCGTTTCAATTCTGCTCGGACTATACGTGTAGTAGTTCATTTTTGAGCCTACTTGAGCTGTAGCACTGTTGTGTCCTAGTTTTTCACCTGAATACCTGTATTATACTGACTGACTGCCAAGTAGCCTCCGTCGTCACAGTAGTTTGTCTTTAACCACCACTAAAACCACTATAGGAAAATTATTATTTGCTGGGGATGATGCTACTGCTAACTAATTCAGATTTTCGACTTCTTACTTGTATTATGAATTGCATTCATTTTCGTACACTTGCTGTGCTGTAGTGTAGTAGTCAATCCGGAAAGTCAAATCATGCATGCGTGTATTGTATGATCACCAATGAAATGAATACTTGTGTCGGTGGGTTAGATACTAAGGTTTCATAATTTTCTGGTATTTGAATCGTTTTATAGTTAGTTAGTTAGTTTGAAATGAAAGTGTATAATTTTTTAGTTAGATTTGAAAATTTGGGCTAAAATTAAGAGATTTTTTAGAAGAAAAAAAATGAAAACTGCGGTTTGTTTTGTTTATGTTAAAGTTGCGAGCGTTGTAATCCTTTCCCAAATAAACAAGTCATTGTCACGGTCATGGTTAAATTGTGCATCAAAGTATTCCAATTTGAACACAACGTGTTCTCATCTACTTGACAAAGGCGACGGTAATAACTAACTTGTTCATTACGTGGAGTTTTCTGAATGCGTAGAGTCTTTTAACAATTTTTTTGTAACAAGCTTCTAAATTTGGAATCATTATAAAAGTTTCTTTCTCGTGCTCCCTTAACCATTAAAATTAGGTTAGCCATTTTAGATTAAAATGGAACAATTTCGTGCCCATAAACATTTTGCTGACTGTCCATCAACATATTGTATGAATAGTATAAGGATGTCATTTTGTGTGCAAAAAGATTTATAGTATTCTTTATATCTAGCGATCACAGATGCAAATTTTTTTTTAAACTTTTTGAAACTAAATGTCCTGCTGCACCATATGTATACGCATAATCATACAGTCCACTGTTATTCATCCATCCGATGTATATTTTGTCATCCTTTTTTCATCATCGTATATATGCGAACCGAACCAAGTGGGACATCGAATAAATGCCCTGCCTGAAAGAAACCTATTATCGCGTCTGCAGTGAAAAGAAGTTCAATTGATTCACGTTTTATTGTATCTAAAATGACATGCTCTACTCTCCTCATTAACTCACTTAAACTGAGCCTTTGAGCTTGTCACGAGCTATACTATACTTTAACTCAACACACTTGAGATTGGTTAACCATTCTTTAGATAATGTCTTTGTTGACCACAACAAATGATGGTCCTAGCCTCCTAGCATTTTTGCTTTGTCATCTTCATCTTATCATTTGTCATTAAAATTAAGCTTTTGTAGCCAGTATAAGTATAGTCTTTAGAATTCTTTTAGTTAGTTTGAAAATCAAAGAGTCTTTGTCCCTTTTTAATCTGCCGACCGTCATATGATGATAGTATGTAGGAATTGAAATGCAAATAGTAATCTTATTCATTAATATTATTGTGGTTTTCAAAAGGCGGTACTAACCAAGTAACTGTAACTTTATGTATTGTTTTCTCTTTACAGATTCCAGTCGTATTCAAAATGACGTCACAAGTCTCGCTCGCAAAAATGCGTGCAAAATCAAATACAAGACAGTGTGGGTGTCTCCGGAGATCCGGTTGTATTTTTTTCTTTTTAACCATTTTAATTTTATCCTCCCCTTCGATTGTTTGGTCCAAAAGTTCATCAAACTCAAATGCAGCCAGTCCCACAGAGGCTGCCTCCGATTCTGTGAATACTTGCCAATGTGGCGTCTTTTTACTAGGATCCACACCTTTAGTCTACTCGTCTGATGCCAAACCGGCACTTGCTGGTAAGTTTCCATAAAAAGTTCAACTTGTGTTTCTAGAAAGGTTTTGTTGTCCTAAATCTAACACGAATAACGCGATAAGACTGGACAAAAAACTTTCCATTTTAATTTTAGATAACTAACCAACCCTTTGAATAACATTGGACTGACATGATGACAGTATAATTTATTATTCCTTGTTTTGACTTACCTACCACACCACAAGAATATAGAATATTCAAGAGAATCCAGTTTTTTATGCATGCGTTGTTGGTAGGAGGAGTACTATCTAAATATAGAAACTGACCTTTTGTTTTTTTCACTCTATTCAACATGGTTTACATTGTGGTTCTGAGAACCTTAAAAATACTTAGCTACAATCACTAAGACCCTTACGAACATGTACAACATGAAATTCTGAGGGAGCCTTTTTCTTGAATCACGCGCCAGTAAAAAATATTAGATTTGGAAATCCTTGAGATTTAGTATTAGAGTGCATTGAACTTTTTATAAACGATTATTCCCATTGCGTAAAAGCCTGAGCAATGTACTTCTTTGCTCTCTTCATTGATATCGATGATGAGATCTGTAAAAAATCTCCAGTTGCATGTGTTAAGTGTTGAACACCACATGGCATTAAATATAGAATACAGGAGAAGGGGAACAAAATGCATTCATCGTAGGGAAGATCAGGTTTGGTAGGGTTTAACTGGAATGCATCCTTGAAGGGTTCATTCCCTTCAAACACACCTGATCGTATATAATACACAAAGAAGGGTTCTTATTCACAATAACAGCAGCAGTTATAGATTTTTATCCCATTAAAGTAGAGCTCTCAAATCAGTTCTCTTACACGGAACAAGGAAAAGAAGATGATGAGGTCAGCATCCTCTACAAGGCCATATTTTTAGGTGAAAAAAGGATGAGCGTCAGCGTCAATCTCAATATTTGCGATTGAAAGAAAGGTTCAAATAATGCTCACCTATATTTGACGACGTGACAAAACAACCGTTGATAACCAACTAAATGTGAATATTTGATAAATAGGTTATGTGCTTGGGCAGGGATTGATATGCATAACGTATTTGTATCTGTGCAAGAATCTGTCCCTGTCCCTGTACTCATATCATTCCCGTTAGGACGAAAAGTTTAAATAGTCACGACAAACAATAGTATTGGGGATATGCGGCTATTTATCATACTACGCACTACACAGGACCTGTAAATCCACTCGTACGGTCAATTTTAGAGCTTGGTACAATGGCTCGGGATGAAAATTGATGAATCTTTTATCTATCTATATAATGACGGTCTTAATTTAGTGGTTAGCCAGGCCTAGGGCACGCATTTATGAACCGATTTGCCTAAAAACAATTTTAAAAAATTCCTGAAGTGTGCGCGAAGTGCCCTTACATTGGGGTCTAAGCCGTATAATGCTTAGTTAACGAGATAATTGACAATTAAGTTGATTTTCCAGGCAATTTAGGTTTCCATGTAAATCCAAACAGTTACAGATTGTAAAAATCGAAAAATGACAAAGGGGGTCCTCTTAATTTCCAGATTTTTCCCATGTTAATTCCCATAAGCGAAACTCGAAATCGAATCTCAGTCGGGAATAATATTGAAACATTGTGAATTAGTACTGGACCATGTTGAATCAGTCCTGGAAACTGCAAATCAGTTTCATGAAAATATTAAACCAGTGCTGAGCAATGTAAGTGAGTGCTTGAAAATGTTAAATCAGTACTGGACACTGGACAATTCACTCAAATTTGCATGGTGTATCTAAAAGGGCCGAAGTATTTGTCTTCGTTAGTGTAGATTCCATCCGTTCGTAGAACGGGGCACTTTTACTGGTTAGACATATCGGCCGTATTCCATAAAAATAATAATGGGGACAACGGTTCATCATAAATATATAGCCGGTGTGTCAGGTTTTCTTATTATTATTGCTTCAATACTGGCTGCTGAGGGGGCGGGGTAAGTTTTAAAATTGAGATCTGCTGGCCGTGTACAAGGGAAATATGTACATGTAGAAATGTCGATAGACCATGTACGTGTTGTAGGCATAGGGGAAACTGAGGGACGTATCGGCAAGGAAAGGAAGCACCTATAAGTCCGGAAATCGGTTCGGGTTGTGTGTGTAAGAGTTGGGGATTTGAAAATATTCTTCGGACATGGACTCCTGGAAGTCGAACTCTTGGAATGTGATTTTCGCCGTGATTGTTGGAAGGATTGGGATTTCTGGAACGCAAAGTTATTGATTCATTGTTAGATTGGTAGTCTTTGAAGGGATAATAAGGGGATATTATGTACATAATATACTGAAAGCCCGGTCAATTTCAAAGGCAATGAGCCTATTTACGAAAAAATTGGTCCAAGCTGTCCCATGTTGTGGACGATTATAATGTTGATTTTGAGCGATGCGATATCGGATATCGGAAACATTAGTTTCGTTTTAAAGTTTTGTTTGTAACTTTGGAATCGAACAGCGGATTTGAATGCAAATGGATTCATTGGATTTGAAATTGAACGGGCTGTCAGGAAAATATATTATTACGCTGCTGCTCACCGATTTTCACAGGGAATCCAGGCGGAAGTTTCATAGTGACGAATTCCCGAAGCTTTTTCAAATGCTTGAACGGAGTGACCACTTCCAAAATGTTGAGTAACATTTCAACTGTCATTGGGAAATCTTCACTCTGCATGAAATAGCAGAGGTTAGTTTAAGTTTGAAAATCTATCAATTTTATTCACTTTTTGCGGTAAAAAATAATTACCATAGCTAGGGTTGCTTTGAATCCTTTGGAGGAGGCTTTGCTAACTTTTTCCCTGCCCAGACATGGAGGTTGCCCCGGCTCTGCTTCAATATATTGCGTCCATGTCACATCTCTTTTTTCGGGCGGATCTAAACTTTCTCGTCTTTGATATTCATCCTGCAACATATTTCGATAGCTTTCCAAATCAAATTCCATTCCGTAATCCCTAAAATCCGTACTTTCCTTAGAAATTCGGTGAAAACTAACCCCATTTTCATAAGTGTTGCCCGCCTTGGCAAGACTTTCGACTAGAGCTTCTTTGTTCTTAGCCAAATCCTCTGGAGACAAATGTTCCCGCCGTTTGCGAGTCTCCAGAGCCACCCCTTGGACAGAATACACATCAGCCTGGAAGGGCCCAATCATTTCCCGGCGGTCCTCCCGAAAAATCCAACCTGACTGAGATCGGTTGAACTGAACATGTTTGGTTTGCAGTTCTGCCACTATTATATCACTGCTCATCAGCAAATCCACTTCCTCTTCGAATTCTATCTCGGTCTCCTGCACAAATCACACCAGACAAGCTCATTACAACATTATTTGGGGGGGAAAGTTCATTTTCAACTTCCCAAACAGTAAAAACCGGAAGGAAGTACATGCCTGGGGACTGAGAAGTTGATAAACTCTCTGGTGATTGTCCATGACCACCAGAGGTGTAGTCTGTTGTCCTTTGGTCAACACTTTGTCCCCAAGATTGCGTCCATTGAATATAAAGGAAATGTCCCCTCGCTCCCATTTCATGTCATTGAAATCTAACAAGGTCGTGTCCAGTCGTATGGATGACCCTTTCTTGTAGATTTTGCAAATGTCCGACGGCAGGATTCGCGACACTAAAGGCACTGCCAAAATATACAACATATTTGAATAGTTTGTATACATAATTGGAAAACACGGTTCAACTTCGAATCGAATCCAATGAATGTATTTGTAATAACTTATGTTAATCAAGTAGAAAGTTATGAACGAATAAGAAGATAATTCTATGTAAAATGTAATGCAATTTTTTCATTCCATCATAACTTTGGACTACAATAACGGATTTTCATGAAAATACATTCATTAGATTCGGAATTATATAGGCTTTCAGAATAGCATGTGTACCCTATGGGGGAGTTGAAAATCTGGCGAGAGAGCAACTTACCCCAACTTTGAAAGTCCCATTTAAGTTCCATATAGAAATCTTGAATCTTTTCTAACGCTTGAATCAAATGGGGCCTTCGGGCCGACATGCGTTCACGTAATTGTTGCTTCGATTTACGAAATAGAGAGGTTACTGTTCACAATACACAAAAATCATATGGGATATAAAAAATTGCGCTTTCTTTTCTACACAATACAATGTGATTAGAAAGTTATTGTATTTACTTGTGGGACGGTCCCCATAACTGATTGCTTCCGATAAACTGCTCCATCCTTGTGAATTCCTCGCCTTCACTGGAGCCCCGTGAGCCAATAGTAATTGAATACAATCTAAAACGCAAAAAAAAATTGAAAATTAAATATAGAATTTTACCCCAATCATCCCCAAAAGTGGATTCAATTGTTGTACCTGTGTGACCCAACATGACCGCAATATGGAGCGCTGAATTCCCTGAAATGAGAAAAACTATATTTTACAAATCTTACTCTCCACGATCTGTGACCCAATATACATATTCAAAAAGCCTGTTTAATTTCAAAGCGAATGAATATACTTTCATAAATTTCCTTCATTCCGGTAAAAAGTTACGATGGATTGAAAATAAAAAATGCTTCGGTGAGAATAAAAACAGCTGAGCCAACAATTATTTTACATTTCTCCATAACTTTTGACTTTGTAACCCAAATTTTTCGAGAATACATTCATTCGCTTCGGAATTGAACACTGCTTCAGAATATGCATTGCAAATACCCCAAGAGGTAAAGTTTTGCACTTACCATGAGGATCTTTTTTGGCCACATCATAGCCATTGCGTAGGAGAGTGACCAGTTCCCTGTGATTCCCTTGGAAGGCAGCTTTGTGAAGTGGAAAAGTGCCATCGACCGCCTCCTCCCCATTCGGAAGTTGGCTTTGTTTCCCCTCCAGGGAGTAGCCACTTGCACTTTTCTCCATCCCAACCTTTCAAATCCTCTTCTCTATTCAAATATCTACAGTTCAAATATTCCCACTTTAAAATGTGAGAAAAACTCACGTTTTCCCGTTAAAATTAGAAACAATGATGTGGATTTAACCTTGAGCACGAAAAAAGGAATCACAGGACGATCATGGACACTGTGTTATCTTATCAGCAGACCATAGAGACTCCCATAATAATATAGTTTGCGATAATTTATAATTCACCGTTAATTATTTATCTCCATTCATGGTCCAACATTTAACAATTACAAAAATAAATCATTGGCCAGTCTTTATTAGCTGACTTTCTATCTTATACGGATTTTCAAATACATTTTTGCCGCCACAATAAATGAAAATATTCCTGCTCTCTGCTAAAGCTAAATTCATGCAATACGCTGTTTAGGTTTTATTTTCCTCAATTTGGGAAATTCATGATCCAAAATCCAAAATGCATATACTTTTGCGCAAAGTTGTGCAAAAATTTCGCACGTACTCATCTGATTCCTGACTATATTCCTGACTAACGTACTATTCTTGCATTACACACAATGTATTGTTTGCATGCAGTGAAAAAATAAGATTGCGAAACTGAAATCAATGAAATCCACCCAAAATAGAAGGCATTTCCAATTCTCGTTGCTACGACAGTAATATTGGCCACCAGGCATAATATTATTTTCGTCCCTTGATTTCAAAATGCGAAAATTTTGCACTCGTATGAAATGGACAGAATTTCCCCCCATAATTATTGTCCATTGAATATAAAGATCAATAATAATAAAAAATCTATTCATACAAATATTTTTTTGTTCCTATAATCATAATACTGGCATATCAACACCGTATAAAAACCGATTCGGGTGTCCAACTATGGATCGGTGCACCGAAATGCGGAAAATCAAAGCCAAATTCAGGCGTCTCATGTTCCCCACTGACCTGGAAATCAGACACATGGATCCTCGAATCACAACTGTCGAAGTAGACGATGGCGACCTCGACGAACAATCTTTATCCCCGTCCGATCTGTCCGAAATGACGAACGAGTCTTCCTCATCGGCCGAGGAAGTCGAAGAAACTAAAGAAACCGAAGTTACCGCTTTTGTGCGCACTACTGTACCCCCTTGGCAACTGGATTCCTCCTTGTCCCCAGATTCGACCCAATTCGACTTTTGCGGGCCTTGGCCTCCTCCTGCGACGCCTTACTCCAAAACAACATATAAGCGCCAAAGATCCGTGTCCATGCCGCCACGGATCGAAACGAATATTGGTCGACCTATCCGCCTTATCAAATCGGATTTGTCCGAGGAAGCTGACGAACGACTTCAGATCCCCCCAAAACGTCCTGCCCGGGATTCCGAACCTTTGCCTCTCATCGGATATCCCCGTTGGGTGTGGCGCGTGGAATCAGAGTCGGACCTTCGATCCACCCGATTCCTGCAAACTATAAAGTTTCAAGACACGTCCTGCTATCGAACAATCTGGCACGTGTATCGAACTAATGGGGATCCTTCAAAACCCAAGCAATCCCTTTTCACGGAGGTGAAACCAAAACAGAAGCGACGCCGACATCCTCATGTGCCTGAAGAGGAAGAAAGATTTGTTGCGCGTACTTCAGCGGCAGATAGATCCACTTCGTCGGGCGCCCGGAGTGCGGACAATAATCGCGCGGAGAAGCGGGAAAAGCCTGTTGTTGCGGCCAAAGAGAATAAGGATACGGAGGAGGAGATGCCGGAAGACGAAAGTGTGGAGACAATTCTGACGTTGGATGCGTTGAAATATTTGGAACACGAGTTCCGAGCTGGACCGTTGACTTTTGATCAATATAAGCAGGCAGTGGCGGATGCATTGCAATTGGAGCCGGGCGAAGAGTTCCCGGGTTGTTTGATTGAACTGTTTATCAAGATTGACACGTTTTTTGTGGGCAAGATCTCGTGGGATGATTTGTGCGACTTTATTCAGCAAGGATATGCGGAGAAGGCGGAAAATGAGTTTGCCAGTCCGCCGATTACGATTTATCCGAAGAGCAAGACGATGATGACGCCGCATAGGAAGCCCATTTCCACGGCGGCTACGTTGGGCAAGCGGGGGATTGTGTGTTTCAGTGAGGAGGGCACGTTGAGTTTGTGGAGTCCACAGTTTCAGTTGAAACAGTCCAGGCATTTGGTGAGGCATTGAAATTTACAATTGCTTCCTTTTTTCCGCTTTATGATGATACGATACACACTTTTGCGGATAGTTTGGTTAGCCTAATTTTGAAAGTTGTTAAACGCTATCGAATGCATGTTTTTTTTTGCTTTTGTCTGTGCTGTAAAATGTTAGTCAATCGTTTTGAGCGCATTATGGATTGGTAACTTTTTGAGCATTTCAGTATGAATGTTAAAGAATAGCGTACATAAGAATATAGACACAGAAATTTTTTGTGGTGACTATAAAGATCTTCGAAATCGAAGAATTATTAAAACAGCTCCAATTTTCGTATGTCTAACTTGACATACATACGCTGAAATTGACGTTAGTTAGTTAGTTGAGCATGAGCATTAATTCAGTGCGCTAGTTCGTGCATTAGACGCTAGATGGCGTGTGCATGCGTGCATGTGATCTGTATTTTGGCGATCACAGGAGAAGCCATTGGTGCAGCCCATGTATGAATATGCGACCAGCAACAAATCTCAAAAATGGTACACCGACATGTGTCATATGGAGCGACTGCGGAAACTTTTCATCCCCACGGGGTAAGAGCAGAAATTTACTTACAAAAAATGAATATTTCTGTTGGATTCCTAGCAAGCAATTTATTGCCAATTTTTTAGCATCGTTTTTCACCCATCTTGTGTGTATTTGTGCATATATAGAGACAAGGAGCTGCAGATTTACGAAACCAATGGATTCGACCCGTATTGCCGAATCACAGACTTGTATTCAGTGCCCATCCATGTGAATGCCAATATGACGAGTACAAATGGACTGGTCATTTCCATGGGCGATGTTAATGGCTGTGTCTTCTTGCTCTGGGCTGAGGATGCGTTCAAAGCCTTGCGTCACTGGAATGCCCAGCGAAGGATTGATAGTTAGTTACCAATAGACAAACGCTTCATTTTTAATTGGAAACGCTAAAAGCAAGAGGAATCTTTCTAATCTAAAATATTCCCCCAGATATCCCAACGATAAAACTCTCAGATGCGGTCAGTTTGAAAATGAATGTGCGCTACTTCAAATATCGTGTCCATTTGGACCTGGTCTCACAAGTCCAGTTTTCACCTGGAGTCAACCAAGTAAGGACCCCCCCTAAGTTCAGAGTTTCAAAATCCTCGAATTTCCCAAAGTAATCAATGAATCTTTTCTTTCAGATAATTTCGTGTTCTATGGAACACGAACGGTCCCTGGTCATGGGCCGAATATTTCGCCAAAGAAGTTGCAACGAATTCATGGATGATATAAACGCCGGCCTCGTGGAAGGCGTCACTGACTTGGATTGGAAACCAAAATGGCGGAAACCGGTGGACGAAGTGGTGTTCCCACTACCCACGGGGAGTCGATGTTTCGACATTTGGGAAGAAAACCGATGGATCATTGTCGGAGGTCAAGATACCGAAATTTATGTGTGGAATTTGTACATCCCTGGCAAGGTAAAGACTACTATCCCTCTGCATTCCCCCCGCCCACTATAGAGATTCAAAAGATTTTACTCTCTTTTAGATCATAGCGCGCCTCAAAGGCCACGAAGGGCCTATCTTCTCCGTCGTATATGATCAATCCTCCGAAACACTGTTCAGCATTTGCCAAGAAAAGATTATTATCCACTGGTCACTGGTGACAAATGCGAAACTGGCGCGCCTGGACACCCGGATGACCAATATCTACGGAAAATTTCTGTATGGGTTCTTCCCATCTATTGAAGCCATGTTGGTTCAAACAACGTCCCAATGTTTCTGCCTCAAAATGAAGCGTCGTGGGGATGACGGCCTGGAGAAGGGCAAGACCCACCCTGACGCCATAACAGCCATAATCTACAACCCGAATCATGAACTTCTAATGACCTGCTCATCGGAAGATGTCTTCGTCTGGGATGTTGAGACGGGCACAATGATTGGAGAATTCAACACGATCGGTGGGGATGGGATCATGCATTTGGACGCGATACAGCAGCAGATTTTGAATCCCGATGAGAACGATAGGATATTCATTGGCTTACCGCGCCTCTATTTAGGTCGGCCCGTCATAGATACATTCAATGTGGGAGATGTGACTTGTGTAGCGTTGGATGCGTCGGGCAGACGATTCTTTACTGCACATACGAGCGGCGTGATAAAGGCGTGGAATTTCAGCAATGGGCGCAATTTGTATAATATGTACAAGCCGGTGAACAATGATGAAGTTTGCGACATGCATTATGTGATGATCAATGAGGACCATAAGTTTCTCATCACTGTTGGATGGGATAAGAAAGTTGTGGTCAGTAGAATATAGTCATGATTTGAAATATTTTGCCAGAACTGGTTTGAAATTTTGTGCCCGCATGATTTTTTTAGGTGTATTTGGACAACCAAACGCCAGAAACGGTACATAAGATCGGATTGCCGGACGAACCTTTGGAATTTGTGCATGAACAGTTGGGCCATTCGGACGATATTTGGTCCGCCACCTATGGATACCCGAATATGTTAGCGTCGGGGGATTACAGTGGCAAGATTTTGGTTTGGAGTATTTCGTCGGGTCATATTCTTTCGTATTTGAAACCGAATCCTTGTCCGTAAGTGTTGGTAGCTTTAAAAAGTTCTAACTCACTCAAAAGTTGCGATTTATTGAAGAGCAAGTGGTATGTTTTAGAAATCGGTGTTTGGAGAATCAAAAGTTTATCGCTTCGCTTCATTTTATGGAGACTTGGGATTCTCGGGGCAGATTGATTCAATATTTGATTTCCAGTGGGCCGTATAGACTTATACACATTTGGAGGGTAAATCAAAGTTTTTTAACACCACCCCCCCCCCAACGTCGTTTGCATTCAAATTGTAGTGAATATCTGCCACTTATACAGGCAAACAATACCCGGGAACTCAACGTCGGCACAGTAGGCTGGAATCGCCCATGTCGCACTCCTCAGGACTACGTAACCAACATGAAAACTATTATAGAAAACAACATGTTAGTTTGCGCGGACACGAACGGGATGGTCACAATTTGGAAAATCCAAGACACTTTAGAAATCGGGGATCCACTCATTTGGTTCAAAAACGCAAAAGATCCGAAAATTAGAAAGAAATGGAACGGCTTTCATGTCGTAGGCACTCATCGAGTAGTCCACAAACCAGGCTCGGGAAAGCGTCAAGTGGGCTTACGATTGAATCGCGAGTCTGGTCGCCATCGCGCGGCCAAAAAAGTGGACATGGGATTCGACATATTCTGGTCCAAGATTCTCAATCGAAAGAAGCAACGAATCGAACGGCTTCGAAACAGCGAGAAAACATACAAACACGCGATGGAAGAAGCGGTCGCAGAAGTAGCCACAACGCCCTCTACCGCCACCATGACAATGGTACTGAGCAAGAACTTATCGCGCGTCAAGTCCAAGAAACGGTATTCCAAACACATGCATCATATAAACAAGTCCAAGCATAAACTGGGGATCGAAATGGATAAGCGCAAGAGGGAAGCGAGGATCGCGGCACAAGCTTTTGACCCCAATTACTGGTTTCGAACTCGAAATGAAAAGTCTAAGCAAGGCTATGGCGAAGGACCAGTGCAGCTCCGATTCATTCGCAGTTGGAAATGTCATGAAGGCAGTTTCGCGTCGCTAGAAGTTTGCAACACACATGGTCTGATCGCGACGGGCGCGAAGGATTGTTCCGTCCGATTGTGGGACTTTCGTGGGCGACATATTGGCATTTTCGGACAAGAGCAAGAATGGATAGTGGGCGATTTCTCCACATATTGCAAATTCCCGCCGGCAGATGTTATGTTTGATGCGAAGCGCATCAAAGCGCTAGAATTCTTCCAGGAAGAGGAACATCACAAACTGAAAATTGAGAAGCGCGCTTTTGCCAAGGCTAAGAAAATTGTGGAAAGCGTGGTCAAGAAGGAGTTCAGTGGTCATCACTTGGGCTCCAGTGCTTCCAAACCGTTTAGTATCAAAGATTTCACGAATATGAGCAGTGTGGCTATGGGCCGGTCCGCTCCCATATTAGAATAAGAGATGGGACAAAAATTAATTAAAGTCAATGTGTGGGCAACTGGTCGATTTTGGGTGAAAAATTGCGTATTTTTTCTTCCCCATACATACACAGTAATTACTAACCAACCATACTTTTAAACTTATTATGAGCTTGACCATCAATATATGCATACTAACTATAGTGAGTGAGAGTGACTGACCAGTGGTCAAATAGATTACGAAAACCTTGGAATTATAATAGAAACATGACTACTGTGTTTATACAAATGTTAACCCCGTGGCTTAAATGTTTAAAAAGCTCAGTTGGCATAAATATTTGTGCAAAAAATGCCGGAAGGAAATAGAATACATTATGTGCATACATGATAATAATTATTTTGTTTTATGCTGTAGCTTCCATTGGTAGGGAGCATTGAATGTACGCAACAAAACCTGTTGTCCATGGAGCCATGGATGTTTGTACACATAAATGTATTTGAAGTTTGTAATAACATTCATGTTAGAGCAATAATTTCAAGGCTTGTCCATAATACAGGAGCAGCAGCAACATTGCATGGACTGATGACTTTCAGTTTTTTGCTCCATATGAATAACCACACGGTACATGTGCTATTAGTTAGCGATGGACAAAACAGGTACCTTTTCCCACTGCATAGCAAAGTTAGTAGCTTTCTGTAACCAACTCAACTAACTAAGCTGAGTGAGCTAAAGTCCAGATTTCCTTTTAGTCAGTAACAAACCAACTTTGAGTGAGTCTATACTGCTCAGTCAGCCCAAGTTCCATTGTTTACATTATATAGTTTGCAAAAATTCTCGGAAATTGTGCGCTTCAAAATATTTACATATCAACTCCATATGCTGGACATTGGTATTGGAGCCTCCATAGCTTTTGGTAAGCCATTCTATATTATTATGCATTAGTTAGGATGTACATCCATTTGCTGATTAATTCTGGATCCGTGCCCGAATTCGGGTAACTCTTTTTTTTTTCTACCCATTATTAATACAAAGAGATTTTTGTTTCATCATCATCAGTATGTGTGCCAATAATTTTGAAACATTTTTTGTGCATACTAAAAAAATGGCCTTGAGGCTCCCAAAAATCTATTCAACTATTCACTATTTATTCTCTGATTCAGTGACTGTAGTCGTGGTCATGACACGTGCTGTATATATTGCTAGTAATCTGTGCATTCGTAGGAAACTAACAATGTGTGTTTTTTAATTCCCTCAGGATGACCTGTGTGTAGCCAGATACTAGTAATGGTGGGTGGTGAGCAAAGTAAATCATTTTCGGTGAGTAAAGACAATTTGATTCATCCAATGGACGAAAATGAAGTGACCACTGCTGGTCCAGACCATGTAAATGGGAAACCTAATAACAATGGGGCCAAAGGTGAAGTGTATTCGGATGTGGACATTGGTGGACCAAAAGTTATATTGGACACGGAGGAAAATCAAGTGTCCAGTTTCTGGTGTTGTTGCAATGTATGTGCAATTTTGAGTTCAAAAATACGAATTTGCATTACCATACCATTACAAAACCTTTTGCAGTTTTGAAATGTCCAAAAATCCCAACTATCCTTATTTGCTAACTAACCAACACATTACGGGAAACACTAACTTATAGTATTGCATGCATTTTCTGACTGGACTTTAGAGAATTGTGAAAATCCTATTTGTCAGTTTTCCATTTATTATTTCATAACTAACTAACCAATGTTGTATTGTCGTACATAATGATAAGTAGTTAGTAAGTAAGCATAAGCTGTAAGTAAGGAGCCAAGTAAGTTACTAACTAACTAACTAACTATAGCTAATCCCATGTTGTAATAATAATGTGAGTAGCTGCTGAGTGATCAACTAACTAAGTAAGAAATTGTAAGGTCAACACACTTGGGCACAATAGTAGTTAGCAAGCACACGGCTCTCTCACAATAATATTTAACTCACTCACTTGGTTAATCCTGCTCTCCACTTGATTACACTTTCATTTCATTTCACAATAACTTACTACTCATCCTATAGAGCTATTGTAAATTGCTAGCCATAAATAGCATACATCATTCAATTCGCACTGAAAATGTAAGAGTGCAAATCTGACTCACTCACTAGTGTATGCAAAGTCCATTTCTATAATATAAGTGAGTGAGTGATATTTTGAGTGCGGACTATTTTGCAATATAATCTTTGGATATAGTTAGTTAGTTAGTTTGCATATGCCATTAATTTTTGATATCCAAAGTACAGAGTTCATGAAATACATTGCTTAGTATATGATGTATTCCTTATCTCGTATGTATTTGCTGTGCTTTTAATATAGAGTTGTAGATATTGTAAAAGTTGCATACATGTAGAGTGACTGACTGTGAGTCCAGGATCGGCAGCATGGTCACATGGACCTGCAGTGCAAATGTAATGTACTTTTTATATTGGTCAGGCAGTCCCGTAGTAATCATGAGTTTAATTGGAACTGGCCATATATTATTCCCACGGAGGAAAAAAGAAGAGTTATTTCTCAACTGACTACTGTGGCTGTCTGTCACTGCTCCTTAGTTAGTCAGTCATAGTTATTGTGTGTGGTCAACAGGAGTTTTCAGCAAAATGAATATCATGGAAACTGTATGTTCCATTTTGTCTCCATGTAAAGCACTTGTGGTGGCAATTTTTGGAGCATTGTGTGCATTTTTTTGCATCAAGGGGATGGATGAGGTAAAAAAAAATAGGGTTTTGGTGTGTAATTTTGGAATGAGATGGTTTTTTTTCATCAAGGGCAAAATAGAGGTCGGACTATATAGATAGTTATAGTTTGTTTGTTATCTGTAGTGTGTGTAAGCAAACAAGATTTTTTTCATATTGTGTGAATTTTGTCACCTCATGCAGGAAAAAAGACGGCTGGACCGGATTTTGAAAAAGAAACAGGAAGAGCGGGCCGCGGATTTTGCACGTTTGCAAACTGACCACAAGTTGGAAGGAGAAAATCAACGGATTGGGAATTTAACATGGGAGGAGTTGGTTTCGGAGCTGCAAAGCAGACAATTGACAGCTACGGCTGCGTTGAGTGCATATATTGCAAAGGCATGGGTTATTTTGCTATAAAGTTGGAAATTATGTCAAATTTTGCTTAATTTGGGTCAAAATGTGGAAATATAACGTTCTTTGTGTATTGTAGGCACTAGAGGCCACTTCCAAATACAATAGTGTCACTGAGTTCATTCCACAAGCTTTTGTAAGTCATTGAATTTAAAATCGATGGTTTGTTGTTCTTGCGATGGGGCTGAGTAGTTTTTTTAATTCTAGGCGATAGCAAAAGAATTGGATAGTTTGGAATCTCCAAAAGGGCCGTTGCACGGAATCCCATTTTGCGTGAAAGATGACAATAATGTCCAAGGGATGGACACTACACATGGATTCGCAAAACGGCTCTATAAACCGGCGGCCGAAAATGCAGTTTTGGTTCAAACTTTGATTCAATTAGGAGGGGTTCCATTTTGCAAGACTAATATTCCTCAGACCATGTTTACGTGAGTTTATTCAAAACCAGAACTGAAATCCATGGTTTGACCACTTTGTATATTTTGAAACATTTTGTAAACAGATATGGATCGGACAATCCCGTTTTCGGTTTGACCCGGAATGCGACCAATCCCAAATTGAGTCCAGGAGGATCCAGTAGCGGTACAGGGTCACTGGTGGGCGCCAATGGGGCCATGTTTGGGACGGGCACAGATATTGGTGGATCCCTTAGGATTCCCGCCCATTTCAATGGCGTGGCTGCCATCAAACCCAGTTCTGGGCGTCTTAGGTTGGCAAATACAAAAAAAATATACAGTTCGGAAGAATGAGCATGAAATTTTATTTAGAAACTTGCATTTTTTTCAGTGTGGAAGGAATCCCATCTTCATTACCTAATCTAATTGGTCGTAAGTGAAAATAGAGATTTCAGAAAAGCCTTATGGGACAAAATGGACAAAATATTTTACCTAATGGGGGACCATTATCACTTTTTGACATTTTCAGTAAATCCAGTATGCGGTGTCATAGGACAAACTCCCACAGTAGTTTCCACCGTTTTCAAATCTCTGGTCCAAGATTATAGACAATGTAAAGAGGATCCGAAAGCTTTGCCTATTCCATGGGACCAACAGGTCAGTTTTTTTCTGTTTTGTCGATGACTATTGCACTGATTAGCCAACTGACCGATGGGTTTTTGAATTTCAGACTTTCAGTTCGAAAGAAAAACTGCGCATAGGCTATTTCACATCATTGCCATTTTTCCCAGCCATGGGAGACACTGAAGAAGTGACTTTACGTGCCAAATCTTCCCTTGAGTCCTTAGGTCATACTCTTGTACAATTTAATATGCCTGATGGATACAAATATATGGAAACAGTGTCCAGATTTCTATTGGCTGACCAATGTAGTCATTTTAGGAAATGCTGGTAAGCCAAATATAACTAGTTTAACCAAATATGTATATTTGTCTGTCTGTCTGTCATGACATGCCGTCGTGTCGTCCTTTTCATCCTTCAGTATAAGTACAGCTTAACTGCTTTTGGTTAGTTTATTAGTGATCTAATTTCAACAAAGACACGTTTTTCAAATATATTGTCAATCCGTCTGTCTGTCTGTCCTTACTTGTCGCTTTGTGAACTATCATTTGTTTTCTTAATTGCATCATAGGAAAGGTGAAAAAGTGGCTCAAGCCATGACCTTGACTCATGTCGTCTCGTACATTCCAAACTGTGTGCAAAGATGGGCCACTAGACTGATGACAACCAAATGGTTCCCATTTCTTTATTCGCCTCGAACAAGTGTGATGGTGGGCGCGGGGGCAATTTCGACAGCCGAACTATGGGAAGCAGAAGGGGGCAAAAACGAGATGACGGACGAGTTGTTGGCCGAATTCAAAAGATGTGAAATCGATGCGGTCCTGTGTCCCGTGTTTCCGTTCCCGGCTCCACCCGTAGATGCGCCCGGCATGCTGCCTCAAGCTGTGGTCTACTCTATCGCGTGGAATTTGTCGGATTTCCCCGCTGGAACGGTGCCTTTTGGACGGGAGTCGGGCAAAAATATCCAAGAATTCGACGATGAAGGGGATGTGGTTTTAAAAATGAGCAAAAAGAATTTGAAAGAGTCTGTAGGGGCACCCATTGGGGTGCAAGTGGTAGGATTGCCCCATCGGGAGGAGACTGTCCTCAGGCTCATGGTGGAGTTGGAGAAATTTTCTTACAAACACTATAGTGCTTATAAGGTTAACAATTACTTTACTAATCACAGTAAATAAATAAGTTTTAAAATATATAAGCGGCATTTTAAAATGTTAACTTATTTCAAAACCATTTACACATATTCAGAATATATATTGAGAATATTTTGACACCTATTTAGCCAGGTTTTTCTGCTCTTACGTTATTTAGTTCATTCATTTCTTTCTTTGTATTTTTACTAATTGTTGAAATAAAATATGTAAAAAAAAAACGTATTTCATCTAAGTATAGTTTAAAAGTGCACTCATATTATTCTTGTATTTGATAAATTGTGTACAGTTTCGGCCTGATAATAATAAACCGC
>Ga0210040_10002813_pt1 | contig 24140 bp, 19 predicted proteins | sample CryGeyCG12114_NA_FD_185462 | JGI IMG/M metagenome (GOLD analysis project Ga0210040, IMG submission 185462) | Groundwater microbial communities from aquifer - Crystal Geyser CG19_WC_8/21/14_NA (SPAdes) (version 2) | ecosystem: Environmental > Aquatic > Deep subsurface > Groundwater | place: USA... | reverse complement strand
AATCCTTCGAAAAAGGCGTTAATATCAATGGTAAAATGGAGTACAAGGGCTCCGATGCCCACAAAGCTTCCGTTACCGGCGACACCGTCGGCGATCCTTTTAAAGATACTTCCGGCCCGTCCATGAACATTCTCATTAAACTTATGTCTATTGTGTCGCTGGTTATCGCGCCGCATATTGCAGTACCAACAGAAATGGCGCTTTCTCCGGATCAGGCTAAAAAGGAAGTTAAAATAGAAAAAGTAAGTGTACCCGCAACTTCCGTAAATACATCCGTACTTACTCACCATGTTTTGTAATGGTGTTGGTTATTATACATCAAAGTTAAAAACCTATAATATCCTGAAAAAGCAGTAGGAATCAGAAGCTGATACTAGTTTGTGGGTAGAGGACCTGTTGGAAGATAAACTTCTGGGTTCCGGTGCCGATGCAGGAGGCATTCCGACGATAGGAGGAAAGGAAAACTTACCCGTCCGAACGCCACGGACGGGGCCAGCCGGCCTTGAGGCAACTTAGGCTGTTACTCTTCATCAGCACCAATGAATTGAAAGATGCAATCTTTCCAAAGAAAAGCGGTAAGCGTAATATCCTTCAACAGGCTCAGGATGACCCGAAGATAGTTAAGTAAAAGAATAAAGAGGCAATTGAATATAATTTTTACCACCCCTGCGCCTCCTGAAATAGGAGGGGAGCATTCTTTTGGATTGATAGTTCTAGAGATTGTATTTGATTTGCTGTGATACTTATAAAACAAAAGCCTGAATTTTTATATTCGAATAAAGCCTTGTTAGAAATAATAGGGCTTTTTTCTTTTTAAAGATTTAACTTTGTCCTGCTTTTATTCTTATCAGGTACAAAGAGCAACTGGTATTAAATTTTAATATTAACCGAATAACTAAAATGGCACCCATTACCCTGCACGATAAATCTTTTGAAATTTACCTTCCGGAGGAAAAAATTTTGCAGGCGGTACAAAGGGTGGCCGGGCACATTAACTCGGATTACCAGGATAAAACGCCTTTATTTTTAGCGGTTTTAAACGGGGCTTTTATGTTTTCGGCCGATTTGTTAAAAGAAATTACTATCCCCTGCGAAATAGCTTTTATCCGGGTTTCTTCTTACGAAGATATGCACAGTACCGGGCAGGTAAAAGAAGTTATCGGGTTAAAAGAAGATATCCAAAACCGGCATGTCATCATCCTGGAAGATATTGTGGATACCGGCTATACCATTCATGCGCTCCGGCAAAATTTAATGGCTCAAGAACCAGCATCTTTAGAAATAACCGCTTTGCTGCAGAAACCCGATTGTTTAAAACATCCTTTAGAAGTAAAATACCTGTGCCATACCATTCCGGACGATTTTGTGGTAGGTTACGGACTGGATTATAATGGTTTGGGGCGCAACCTGCGCGATATTTACAAAGTGCGGCCTTAATGTGCCGGCGGGCGGTATAAACTTAATGGAACAATAGGCAGATTTAGGTATAATCCGTATTATTGCGCTTTATTTCATATAAATTATATGCTAAATATTGTATTGTTTGGTCCTCCGGGTGCCGGAAAAGGTACTCAAAGCCAGAAACTAATAGATACGTACAACCTCATCCATTTATCTACCGGCGATTTATTACGCTCCGAAATAGCAGCCGGCACCGAATTAGGTTTGCGGGCCAAAACCCTCATGGACCAGGGCTTGCTGGTCCCCGATGAAGTGGTAATCGGCATGATCGATTCGAAACTGAAAGAAAATAAACAGGCCGGCGGCTTTATTTTTGACGGATTTCCTAGAACCGTACCGCAAGCCAATGGATTAGATAAGCTCCTGCAGGAAAATAATACCGCTATTTCCTGCATGATTGCGCTGGAAGTAAGCGAAGAAGAATTAACCAAACGCCTTTTAATACGAGGCCAAACTTCCGGCCGTCCCGATGACCAGGATGAGTCGCTGGTAAGAAAGCGCGTACAGGAATACAATACCAAAACTGCTCCGGTGGCCGATTTCTATGCGCAGCAAAGTAAATTTCACGGCGTTAACGGCATTGGCGAAATAGATGAAATATTTAACCAGATCTGCCGGATTATTGATGGCTACCAGGCGCAGTAAGTCGAAATCTTAAAATTAGTAGTAGCATTTACCCGCTTTTCAACCATGAGTTAGGCGCACACCGGTGTACTGCATCTAAGTAAATTCTTTAACCCGTTAAAGCATCTGGCTTCTGAACTCCTGGCTTAGGTATCCTGTTACGGGTATAATTCTTAAAATAGAAGCATTAGCAAAAACAGGAAGATATAAAAATACGCATGGCGGTTTCCAACTTTATAGATTACGTTAAAATATGCAGCCGGTCCGGGCACGGCGGCGCTGGTTCGGCGCATTTACACCGCGATAAAAAGAACGCCAAAGGCGGACCGGATGGTGGCGATGGGGGCCGGGGCGGACATATTATACTCAAAGGTAATGCCCAGCTCTGGACCTTGCTGCATTTGCAGTACATGAAACACGTAATTGCCAAGCCCGGCGAATCGGGTGGTTCCAGCCATTCGTCTGGGGCTGAAGGCGAAGATGTAATTCTGGAAGTGCCCATCGGAACCATTGCCCGCGATGCCGAAACCGGCGAAATAAAAGCCGAAATTACCGAAGACGGACAAGTAGAAATATTAACGCCCGGGGGCCGGGGCGGCTTGGGCAATGCCCATTTTAAATCGCCTACCAATCAAACGCCCCGGTATGCCCAGCCCGGCGAACCCGGAATAGAAGAATGGGTTATTCTGGAGTTGAAATTATTAGCCGATGTGGGTTTAGTGGGTTTCCCCAACGCCGGAAAGTCCACTTTGCTTTCCGTGGTGTCGGCGGCTAAGCCTAAAATTGCGAATTATCCGTTTACTACCCTGGTACCCAACCTGGGCGTGGTTAGCTACCGCGATTATAAATCTTTTGTGATGGCCGATATTCCGGGTATTATAGAAGGCGCCTCCGAAGGCAAAGGACTGGGTATCCGTTTCCTGAAACACATCGAACGCAATTCTATTTTGCTTTTTATGATTTCGGTGGAAAGTAAAGATATAGCCGAAGAATACCGCATTCTGCTGAACGAATTAGAAACTTTTAATCCGGAACTTTTAGAGAAAAAGCGGTTGTTAGCCCTTACCAAAACCGATATGATTGATGCGCAAATGGAAGAAGAAATCCGGCTGACTTTACCCCAAGATATTCCTTCCGTTTTTATTTCCAGCATCACGCAAAAAAACATTATCCAACTAAAAGATATGATCTGGAACGCGCTGAATGCGTGATTTAGGGAATGAGTGAGTTTTGATTTAATGAATGCGTGATTTTTGATTTAGTGATTGTTTGAATGAATGATGTATAGAAATTTCAATTTGAGTTAAAAAGTTTTATTGTTTGGTTTTATTCAGATTCAGTTATTCACAATCCTACTCATGTACAGCAATCTGATTACAAACTAAATCACACATTCACTAGTTCACACATTCAAAATTCACTCATTCAAAACTTACACATTCAAAACTCACACCTTACAAAAAGTGTCAGTTTGTCACAATATTAGTTTTGGCAAATAAATTGATTACCAATTGTGGCAAGTAAATATCCAAGAAATTAGAGCAATGGCAGAAAATACATATAATAATTTACCGGAAGAGGAATTTAATCCTTTTAACGAAACGGACGATACGACTACCGAAGAATCAGTTGCGGATGAAAATGCAACTACCGGTACGCAGGCTCAAAGCAGTAAAGCAGAAGCCGAACTGGCCGATATGAAAGATAAATACCTGCGGCTTTATTCCGAATTCGAAAATTTCCGACGTCGTACGGCTAAAGAACGCAACGACCTGCTAAAAACAGCTAACCAGGAAATGGTAGTGGCTTTGCTGCCCGTGGTAGATGATTTTGAGCGGGCGCGCCAATCGATGCAAAACGCGCAGGATTTGGTTCCGGTAAAAGAGGGAGTTGATTTAATATATAATAAGTTATCGAATATACTGCAACAAAAAGGTTTGCGGCCCATGACTACCATCGGTACACCTTTTGATGCTGAAACCCAGGAAGCTATTACCCAGGTTCCGGCCCCGGACGAAAGCCTGAAAGGCAAAGTAATTGATGAAGTAGAAAAAGGATATTACCTGAACGAAAAAGTAGTTCGGTTTGCTAAAGTTGTAATAGGAGCATAAGCCATGGCGAAGAGAGATTATTATGAGATTTTAGGGGTTGAAAAAGGAGCCGGTGCCGACGAAATAAAAAAGGCTTATCGCAAAATTGCCATTAAATACCACCCGGACAAAAATCCGGATGACCCTACGGCCGAAGATAAATTTAAAGAAGCAGCCGAAGCTTACGAAATTTTAAGCGATCAGGACAAGCGGGCTCGTTATGACCGGTTTGGCCACCAGGGCGTTAGTGGCGGCGGCAGCGGCCACATGAACATGGAAGATATTTTCTCCCAGTTCGGCGATATATTTGGTGGTGGGGGCGGCAGCCCTTTCGAGAGTTTCTTTGGGGGCGGTGGCCGCGGTGGTCGGCGCGTGCGCAAAGGTACCAACCTGCGCATTAAGCTAAAGCTGGACCTGGAAGAAATTGCCAATGGCGTAGAGAAAAAAATAAAAGTAAAACGCTACGTAGCTTGTAATGCCTGCCAGGGAAACGGCTCTAAAAACGGAGCCGCATTGCAAACCTGTCCGGGTTGCCAGGGCACTGGTCAGGTAAAAAAAGTGGTCAATACCATGTTGGGTCAGATGGTATCTACCTCTACCTGCCCTACTTGCGATGGCGAAGGCAAAAAAGTAACTCAGAAATGTGATGTTTGCCAGGGCGAAGGACGTGAATTACGCGAAGAAGTAATTCCGATAAACGTACCGGCCGGGGTAGCCGATGGCATGCAACTTTCCATGAGTGGTAAAGGCAACGTACCGGAGCGCGGCGGCGTAGCCGGTGATTTACTTATCCAGATTGAAGAAGAAGTGCATCCGGTGCTAAAACGTGATGGCAATAACGTTATTTTTGACCAGTACATCAGTTTTGTGGATGCTTCGTTAGGCGCTAATATTGAAGTACCAACTATTGAGGGTAAAGTAAAAATTAAGATTGATCCGGGAACGCAAGGTGGCAAAATATTGCGGCTGCGAGGCAAAGGTATCAAAGATATTAACGGTTACGGCAAAGGCGATCAGTTGATTCATATCAATGTCTGGACTCCTAAAAATGTTTCGAACGAAGAACGCCAGCTATTAGAGAAGTTACGCAATTCCGATAACTTCACGCCGCATCCGGGCAAGCACGAAAAAGGCTTCTTCGATAAAATGAAAGAGTATTTCCAATAAAGATCGCTGATGATTGCAGATTTTTAGATTACACGGATTTTTAGAAATTAAAAATCAGAAGAGCCATTCGGAAACGGATGGCTCTTCTGGTTTTTATACCGGAATTTACAGGTGCTGCTGCTTTTATTTCTTGCCGATGAGCTATCATTCAGGTTTGAGTACACCTGAATGATATAGGTATGCACCGCTTGGAAGAAGCATTTTATCAGCATTAAACATTTTCTCTTTTTTGCAGATGTGCCGAAAAACTGTACTTTTGGAATAATTAATTGTAAAGCTTTGAGTATACTTAAAATTGCGGGTGTATCTAAACGGTACGCCGACCACGTAGCCCTACAGGATGTAAATTTTGAAATTCCGGCCGGCAGCATTTTCGGTTTATTAGGGCCCAACGGGGCCGGCAAAACTTCGCTTATCCGGATTATAACCCAAATTACCGGCGCCGATTCGGGCGAAGTTTACTTCCGGAACGAAAAATTAAAGCCGGATCATATTAAATATATAGGGTACTTACCCGAGGAGCGGGGCTTGTATAAAAAGATGAAAGTAGGGGAGCAACTGCTTTATTTGGCGCAATTAAAAGGACTAAGCAAATCTGATGCTACCCAAAAAATAAAGTCCTGGATTCATAAACTGGATATAGCTTCCTGGATGAACAAAAATGTAGAGGAGCTTTCGAAGGGAATGCAGCAAAAAGTACAGTTTGTGGCCACCGTAATGCACGAACCCGAACTCATTATTCTGGATGAGCCTTTTTCGGGATTCGACCCCATTAATGCCAATATTATAAAAGATGAGATACTGGAACTACGTGAGAAAGGCAGTACCATTATTTTTTCTACGCACCGCATGGAATCGGTGGAAGAACTTTGTGATTATATTGCTTTAATAAACCGCTCCCGTAAAGTATTAGATGGTTCGGTGCAGGATATAAAAGATATTTATAAAACCGATACGTACCTGGTAGAAGGAAAAGGCCGCTTGCTGGTGCTGTCGCCGGATTTTGAGGTATTGGAACAAACTGAAAACCACGGTTTGTTCCGGGCCAGTATAAAACTGCTGAACAATACCAAGCCCAACGATCTGCTGCGCTACCTGATTCCAACGGTAGAAATCCATTCTTTCCGGGAAAAAATTCCGAGCATCAACGATATATTTATTCAGAAAGTAAACGAAAATACCCATGCATAAAATCTGGTTAATTTTTCAGCGGGAATATTTAGTGCGGGTGCGGAAGAAAAGTTTTATCATCATGACTTTGCTGGCTCCGCTGCTTTTAGCGGCGTTCCTGGTAATACCGGTGCTGTTGGCTAACATTTCGGATAAAACCGAAGAAATAGGAGTATTGGACGAAAGCGGGTTGTTTCAAAATAAATTTACCAGTACGCCTGAGCGGAAGTTTGTGTCTTTATCCGGAAACTTAAACAATGCCAAAGCCAAGTTCCTGCAAAGCAAGCTCACCGGTTTTTTATATATCCCGAAACTGAATTTAGACAATCCGGCGGGTATCCGGCTGTATTCTAAATCCAATGCCAGCATCGATAATAAACTGGCTATAGAAAGCAGCTTGCGCAATGAAATCGAAAATTTAAAATTTCAGCGTTCGGGCATTGACCGGGCCACGTTGGAAGACATCAAAACCGATGTTGCGGTAAGTACCACCAACCTAAGTGACGAAGGCGAGAAAGATAACAATGCTTTTGTAACGTCCGCGGCCGGCTACGCCAGTGCTTTCCTGATCTATATATTTATTTTCATGTACGGCGTACAGATTATGCGGGGCGTAATAGAAGAGAAAACCAGCCGGATTGTAGAAGTAATTATTTCTTCGGTGAAGCCTTTTCAGCTCATGATGGGTAAAATTCTGGGCATTGCGGCCGTGGGGTTAACCCAGTTCCTGTTGTGGATTATCTTGTCGAGTTTGGTAACTTCCGTAATCGGTGCCCAGTTCCGGGATAAAATGGTGCCGCCGCCTACTACCGCAGCTATAACTGCCAACCCCGAAAATGAATATACCGCCAGTAAAAAAACAAATGCAATGCAGGAAGCTTTTAAGGCGTTTGATAACCTGAACTTACCGCTTATTCTGGGTTCCTTTATTTTTTACTTTCTGGGTGGCTATTTACTTTACGGCGCTTTATTTGGGGCCGTAGGCGCAGCCGTAGATAACGAAACCGATACCCAGCAATTTATGCTGCCTATTACCATCCCGCTGGTTATGACGTTTGTAGTGGCACAAACCGTTATTATTAAAAATCCGGACGGGCCGGTAGCTTTCTGGATGTCGGTTATTCCGTTTACCTCACCCATTGCCATGATGATCCGGATTCCGTTTGGAGTGCCCACGTACCAACTTTTGTTATCGATGGTGCTACTGGTGTTGGGATTTATCGCTACCACCTGGCTGGCTGCCCGCATTTACCGGGTGGGCATATTAATGTACGGCAAAAAAGTAAACTACAAAGAGTTGAGTAAATGGCTTTTTTATAAAGTTTGATTGATAAGTGCCTGCTCATTAGGTTTTAAAATTATTTTCACTTCCGTTTTATCAATACAGGTATTTTATCAATACAGGTAAGTAAAATGATGTAAATAGATAAGGAGGCTATTTTAAATTAAGTTCTGGCTTTTATTTGAAATATTACCGAAGTAATTAAAAACCAGTTTGGCACAGATGCTGATGATTTACCTGTTTACCAGATTTACCATAACATTCACCGGCGGGTAAGCGAGCTGCTTTAGGCAAAAAAAAGCCACTGTAAAGTGGCTTTTGCTGTTTGGTAAAAACGCCGGGTTTTCCCGGAGATAAAATATCTGTGCGTCTGAAAATATTACGCCGAAAATGAACTGCCGCAACCGCAGGTGCTTTTGGCTTGCGGGTTGTTAAACGTAAAACCACGGGCATTTAGGCCATCCTGGAAATCAACTTCCATCCCCATTACGTACATGCCATGCTTTTTGTCCATAATCAGCTGCACACCGTCCAGCTCATAGGTTTCGTCGTTTTCTTTCTGTTTATCGAAACCTAACAGATAAGACATACCGGAACAACCACCGCCCTGCACCCCAATGCGCAAGCCGTATTCGGCTGGTACGTTTTTATCTTTCATAATTATTTTTACTTCTTCAATCGCCCGGGCAGTCAGGCTGATAGGAGCAGTTCTTTTTATAGTTGCAGTTTCCATAATCCTTTTTATTTAGGCCGTAAAATTAACTAATATTTAGCAAAATTGTTTCAACCTTTATTTTAGAAATATAACAGGCAGTATCCTTAAATAATTCACACTAATTTTACCTAATTTTGCAAGCAAATGTCAATTTAAGTACAATGCCAGAATCAGCAATAAATAATTATTAATGAACTGCTTATGCAATTGCTTGGTTAAAGTTAATTCTGTCCGCTTACTTATATTTATTTAGTTTCGTTCAGAAGTCAGAAGTACAATAAGCTATTGAGTTTAATTTGCTTATATATTTATTCCCAATAGCTTTTATTTACTTCGGTTAAGGTTTATTTATGACAGCTTATATATACGATCTTTTAAAAATTTTACTCCCGGCGGCCCTGGTATTATACGGCATGTATTCGCTGGTAAATTCTTATTTAAATAAAGAATACCAGAAACGGATTTTAGAACTCCGCATGAAAAATTCTGAAATCGTATTGCCCATTCGTTTGCAGGCTTACGAGCGTATTTGTCTTTTGCTGGAGCGCATTACCCCCAGCAACATGTTGGTGCGCTTAAGCAGTGCCGGGCAAAGCGCCGCCGATTACCAAAGAGTTTTACTGGCCGAGATCCGCAACGAGTTTAACCATAACGTTTCGCAGCAAATGTATATGAGCGAACAAGCCTGGGCAATTGTAAAAAGAGCCAAAGAAGATGTTGTTACGCTTATAAACAGTGTGTACCAATCCTTACCCGAAAACGCCAAAGGGACCGACCTGGCCAAAAAAGTGCTGGAAAATGTGCTGACCACCGAAGCCGATCCGACCGGAAAGGCAATCAGCTTTTTAAAACAGGAAATAAATCAGACATTTTAATTTTATTATATAAATAATATATTTATTCTGTAAATTGCTTATAAATAGCTTATTAAGATAATTTAAATGATATAGTTTTACCTTTTGCTTTATGAACAAGTTAAAAATGGCCAGTTTAGGCTGTGCTGTATTAATGCTTATGAATGTTGCTTGCCAAAGTCCCGAAGAGGAAGCAGCAGATATCAGTACGGAACCAACACCCTATGTACTTTCCTTTCCGGCCAATTTAGCGGCCCCAGTTATACCCGCCGATAATCCTTTAACCGAAGAAGGAGTTAAGTTAGGGCGGGTTTTATTCTACGAAAAAAAGTTATCGGCTAAAAACAATATTTCGTGTGGTTCCTGCCATCAGCAAAAGTTTGCTTTTTCGGGTGGTACGGCTTTAAGTGCCGGCACCGACGGCCAGAACGGAACCCGTAATACCATGCATTTAGCCAATATTGCCTGGGATAATCATTTAACCTGGGACGGACATGCGAAAACCCTGGAAGAACAAGCCCAAATTCCGATTACGAATCACCTGGAAATGAATCAGACGTTGGAACAGGCAGCCGCTGCACTACAGAAAACAGAACCTTACCCCCGGTTATTTCAGGCTGCATTTAAATCGGCAGTTATTACGCCCGATAACATTGTAAAAGCTATTGCCCAATTCGAAAGAACCTTGGTTTCGGCCGATTCTAAATTCGACCGGTTCTTAAAAAGTGAGGCCACCTTAACGGCCGATGAAATGGAAGGTCTGCTGCTTTTCAGTACCAAACCTGATCCTGCACAGGGTATAAGGGGCGCTAATTGCGTTACTTGCCATACCGGAACCCTCACCGATCATAAATTTATAAATATTGGCTTGGATGATAAAATTATAGATAAAGGCTTGGGTGGTATTACCGGTATAGCCACCGATGATGGTAAGTTTAAAGTACCATCTATGCAGAATATAGCCTTAACGGCTCCTTACATGCACGATGGCCGTTTGAAAACCTTAGAGGAAGTTCTGGATTATTATAATGAGCATATTTCTGCCAATAGCCCGAATATAGATCCGGAGTTGCTGAATAATTCAAACGAAGTTAACGGAAAATCCCTGATGCTAACGGCGGACGAAAAAGCCAAGATCATTAAATTTTTGAAAACGTTTACCGATTCAACTTTTGTGAAGGACGAACGTTTTTCCGAAATAGCCCCTAAGTAGCAGACGCGAACTCTTGAGCTAATCTATAAACAGGAAAGATCAGCTCATATATACGACCGCATAGCTATTTTTTAGTGTTTAAAAGCAAAAGCCCTTCGGATAACGAAAGGCTTTTGCTTTTATAAATAAAAGAATTCAGAAAGTTTACCCGAAAGATTAACCAAATATTTCCCGGAGTTTATAAACCAGGGCTTGTACCTGGCTAACCGAATGTGTCGGGAAATTAGCAATCCGGATTTGCGTTTCTTTGTAACTGCCATAACCGTTACCTACTACCATATCAAAAGGCGCCAGCTTTTTAATTACTTCGGTGGATGATACCTTGGTATTAGCAATAATGGTGGTAACAGAACGATGCGCCGGCTCGGCCACAAATATATCGAAGTTCTGACTGGAGGCCAGGTAATCGTAAATAAGTTGCGCTTTGGTTTCTGTTTCCTGCCGGATAAGGTCGATGCCTTTTTTATTCATTTCGGCTACCACCTGGCCTAATAAAAAAATATTAAGCACATTGGGAGTTTCGGGGTTTTGGTAAGTTTTGGCTTTACTGAGCAAAGAAGGAATACTGTGGTACGAACCCAAAGATATACCTTTGGCCCGTAAGGCTTCGGCTTTCGCAATACACCGGTCGTTCAGTATCCAAACGCCTAAGCCGGCCGGTAAGCCAAAACCTTTCTGCACCGAAAAATAGACCGCATCTATCTGGCTGTAATTGAAAGCCGGGTGGGGCATAGAAGAAACTGCATCCACAAACACCAATGCCTCCGGATTACTTTTAGCGCGTATTTTATTTATTTCGGCAACAGGCGTAGCCGCACCCGAACTGGTTTCGTTTTGCACTACGGCCACCAGCTCCACGGTAGTTGGTATTTCCACTTGGTCAATCTGGAAACCCTGGCCAAAAGGGACTTCGTGTTTTTCGGCCTTACGACCTAACTCCCGGGATATTTCGTAAAAACGTTTAGAAAAAGACCCGTTTACCAAATGAAAGCTTTCGTGCTCCACGGTATTCTGAATGGCTCTTTCCCAAATTTCGTTGGCCGATGAAAGAAACAAAACTTCGAAATTATCAGGTAACTGCAATAACTGTCGCAAGCCTTTTTCGGCGTGCGCATAAATATCTTTAAACTGCTTGCTGCGGTGCGATATACTGCCTATTTTTTGCACCATGGCTTCCTGCAGGTGCTGCGGCAGGGTAGGGTATAATTCGGAAGGACCAGGAGTAAAGTATATTTTATTGTTCATGTTTTTTAGCGGTTAGCTAATAGCGTTTAGCAATTAGCTTTTAATTATAAGAAAATAGAGCTAAAAGCTAATTACTTAAAGCTGATCTAATAAAGCATCCGGAATTTTATGGTATTACTGATACTGCGCAATTCGTTAATCACTTCTTTGTCGTAAGCCTTGTTAATGTCGGTGATTACGTAACCTACCTGCTCGTTCGTCTTTAAATACTGACCCAGAATATTTACATGGTTTTTGGCTAAAACATTGTTGATGTTCGCCAAAACGCCGGGTACGTTTTCGTGGATGTGGATGAGACGGTGCGCATTTTTTAATTCCGGCAACTGGATGTTCGGGAAATTAACACTCTGATAAGTATTACCGGTATTAATGTATTCCATGATGCGATTCGGAACAAAATTGGCAATATTTTCCTGGGCTTCGCTGGTGCTGCCGCCAATATGCGGCGTCAGAATTACATTAGGCAGGCCGCGTAGTTCGCTTACAAACTCTTCGGCGTTGTTAACCGGTTCCTGCGGGAACACATCTACTGCCGCGCCTTTTATTTTGCCGGATTTAATATTTTGCACTAAACTCGAAATATCCACAATATGGCCGCGGCTCAGATTCAGGAAAATAACACCGTCTTTCATCGCCTCAAATTCGGCCGGACCAAAAAAGCTTTTATTACTGGCGCGGCCGTCCACGTGCAACGATACAAAGTCAGCCAAACCTAATAATTCTTTTAAAGAACTGCATTTTTTGGCATTACCCAATTGCAGTTTTTCTACTACATCGTAGTAATACACTTCCATGCCCAGGTTTTCGGCCAGCACCGAAAGTTGCGAACCGATATTGCCGTAGCCCACAATCCCCAGTTTTTTACCCCGCACTTCAAAACTACCGGTCGCCGATTTGTCCCAAACGCCACGGTGCATTTTTTCACTTTTCGGGAATATATTGCGCGAAAGCATAATTATCTGCCCGATGGCCAGTTCTACCACGCTGCGGGTATTGCTGTAAGGTGCATTAAAAACCGCAATGCCGGATTGCAAACACGTATTTAAATCTATTTGATTGGTACCAATGCAGAAGGCGCCTACCGACATGAGTTTGTTGGCATTGGCCAGTACTTTTTTAGTTACCTGGGTTTTAGACCGGATACCCAGAATTGATACGTTTTTAATGCGTTCGCATAATTCGTCTTCTTCCATGGCGCCCGTATGGGTTTCTACCTGGTAACCTTCTTTTTTAAACAGTTCTACGGCCTTGGGATGAATGTTTTCCAGGAGCAAAACGCTGATGCGGTTTTTAGGGTAGGAGATGGCCATAGGTAATTTGTTCTGATACAGGAACTCGTCCAGGCTGGGCGCAATATATTCGGCTTTAGCTACTACATTATCGCGGGATATATTTTCGGTAAATGCATAAAACTTGTTGGCCAGGCCGGCTTCTTTTATTTCGTAATCGGTATAGCCATCGCCCAGTACATATACATCGCCCTGCAGGGCCAGGCCTTCCAGCAACTTTATTTTGCCTTTATCCAGACAAAGCACATTTTCCCGATCAAAACCAATAATATTTCCTTGTTCATCGTACTCAAACGTATTGGCGTAAATATGCTCTTCTTTTATGCCGTATTCTGTTACGATAGGCACAATAAACTCTTTAAACCCGCTGGAAACAATGTAAATATTGTCGGCAAATTGCTGAAAGAACTCGGTATTACGAGCTACCGAAAGCGATACTTTGTTTTTGAGCCGCGATATCAGCAATGACAAATGTTTTTTATTAGCGTTTAAAAGTGCCAGGCGTTTGGATAAACCATCAGTAAAAGAACTTTTGCCTTCCATGGCGCTATTCGTCAGGTTTTTGATTTCCTGCAGAATCTCATCTTTGTTTTCGTCGTCCTGTAAGGTAATTTCGCCCAACTCATCCAAAGCCTCTACTTGGGTAAAGGTGCTGTCGAAATCAATAATAAAATATTTATCTTTATTCATAAACAATATATAGTCTCTACGCTGAATAATAGGGCGCTAAGTTCTGTATTTTTTTAGATTTAATTAAAAGAACTCTGCTGTATATTTCATAAATTAAGCTTTCCCTTTTTCTGAGTGATGAAACAAAGGAAAACCCCTAAGTTTACATTTGTATTTTTTAGATGTAATTAAAACCAAGTTTACTTTGCTGCTATGAGTACCCAAACTCTTTTTACTTTTCATATTGCTGATATTCTAAAAGATTCTAATTATAGTTTAACCCAGTTTGACGAAGCAGAAATTGAAGCTTTTACCCAAGCTGTTTTTCAAAAAGAAATAAAAGGCAAACCTGTGCCTTATGTAAAATGCATCGTTCGCCAAAAAGAAATTAAGCTGACACCTGAAGAAATTGTGCGGCAATTATTTGTGCGCAAGTTAAAACAGCATTATGGATACCCAGTAACCCGGATGGCTTTGGAATACGGCGTTAATTTTGGCCGGGAAGTAAAGCGGGCCGATGTGGTGATTTTTGATAAAGACCGGCCTACAGTGCCCTACATTATGGTGGAAGTTAAAAAGCCGAAGCTGAAGGACGGAAAGGAACAACTGCGGAGTTACTGCAATGCCACCGGCGCTCCCATTGGCGTTTGGAGTAACGGCGGCTCTATATCGTATTACCATCGCAAGGACCCCAATTATTTTGAGGACATTACCGATATTCCGGCGGCCAACCAGAAGCTGAGCGATATACTGGACGAACGCTTTACCATTGACGATTTAATAAAAAAGGATAAGCTGGTAAACGAGAAAAAATCGCTGAAGGACTTAATCCTGGAAATGGAAGACGAGGTGCTGGCCAACGCCGGGGTAGATGTGTTTGAAGAAGTTTTTAAGTTGGTTTTTACGAAACTGTTTGACGAATGGCAGAGTGGGCGGCAACGCGACCGGGTACTGGAATTTAGAAATACCGGCCAAACCGAAACCGAACTGAAAACCAAAATCCAGAACTTATTTGATAAAGCCAAGCGGCAGTGGGAAGGCGTATTTACCGAAGATACACCTATTTATTTAACGCCTTCGCATTTGAGCGTTTGCGTGGCTTCGCTGCAAAACGTAAAGCTGTTTAACTCTAACCTGGATGTAGTAGACGAAGCTTTTGAATACTTGATAAATAAAAGCAGCAAAGGCGAAAAAGGCCAGTATTTTACGCCGCGTTACGTAATTGATATGTGCGTAAAAATGCTGAACCCGCAGGAACACGAATATTTAATTGATACGGCCGCGGGTAGCGCGGGCTTTACGGTGCACAGCATTTTCCACGTTTGGAAAGAAATTATAAAAGCCGAAGGCATTGCGGCCAGCAATTTATTTACCATTGAGCGGAAGCCGTTGCGTTGCGACCAGTACGTGCAGGATAAAGTATTTGCCATTGATTTTGACGAGAAAAGTGTGCGCGTAGCCCGGACGCTAAATTTAATTGCCGGCGACGGCCAAACCAACGTGCTGCACATGAACACGCTGGATTATGAACGTTGGAACGAAACCGTAAACGACGAACGCTGGCGCGACACGTATAACGATGGCTGGAAAAAACTGAAACGCCTTGCTGCCGAAAAAGAAAACTACAAACGTTTTAAGTTCGATGTGCTGCTGGCCAACCCGCCTTTTGCCGGCGATATTAAAGAAAGCCGCATTCTGGCTAAATACGAACTGGGCAAAAAGCCCGACGGCAAATGGCAGAACGCCGTAGGCCGCGATATTTTATTTATCGAGCGTAACCTGGATTTTCTGAAACCCGGCGGACGCATGGCCGTGGTATTGCCGCAAGGCCGCTTTAACAATGCCTCCGACAAAGCCATCCGGAATTATATTGCGGAGCATTGCCGCATTTTGGCGGTAGTTGGTTTGCACGGCAATACATTTAAGCCGCACACCGGCACCAAAACCAGTGTGCTACTGGTGCAAAAATGGAACGACGACGAAAAAGTCGGCCCGCTTTGCCCCAAAACCGAAGACTATAATATTTTCTTTGCCACCATGCGCAAACCCGGCAAAGACAACAGTGGTGAAAAAATATTTGTAAAGAACCCCAAGGCCAATACGCTCTTTGGCCCCGAAACCCGCACCGGCGAAACCATAAAAGAACTGGCGCAGCAAGGCGAACTGGAATTGCAGGAACCGCTAAATATTTACAACACCACGCCCCAGGAAACTGGCCGCTCCAATACCGACTTTTTACTGGACGAACATGGGCACCTGATTGTAGACCACGATTTATTTAACCACGAAAATCTGTCCCAACCTGGAATTGCCGAAGCTTTTATAGAATTTGCCAAAAAAGAAAAGTTACCTTTTTTTTAAGCAGCCCGTTCACGGAGCCGTTCAGTGCTGAAAAGTATGAACGCTTAATGAACGGGCTGGAAGCAGTGGAATTAAAGTTGAGTGAAGTATTAATAGAAAATGAAAACGGAAGGATTGATAGTGAATATTTTAAAAGGGATTTGATAAACTTTTTAAATAACTTAAAAAATTTAGAACCATTAAAAAATTTTGTAAATAACGGTTATAGAGTAGTTTATGAAAGTACCCATATTATAGATTCAGATATAGGATTACGTGAAAACCATCCATACTTTTTACAAGCAACTGATTTAGAAACTCCATTTATAAATAAAGATAATTTATTTTATGTTGATAATGCTGATTGGATTAGATATCCGATGGGCAGAATATCCAAAGGTGAACTACTAATTGAAGTAAAAGGGAAAGCTGAAAAAGTTTCTATTGTACCAATTGATTTTCCTGAGAAAACATTAGTAAGTGGTTCGTTATATAAATTGACTGTAAATGATAAAATCAATAAATACTATTTATTAGCGTACTTAATTTGTAAATATGGAGAAAGCTTTAAAAATAGATATAAATCAAATTTATTGATTTCATATATTAATAAAGACGATTTATATAGAATTCCTATTCCCATATATTCTGTAGAATTACAAAGAAAAATACAGGAAATTTTTGAGAGTTGTTTTGAAGTAAATAATAATTCAAAAAGCCTTTACGCCCAAGCAGAACAATTACTTTTAGATGAATTGGGTTTACATAACTGGAAACCAACCGAAGCCAATACCGAAGTAAAAAGCTTTAAAAATTCGTTTTTAGAAAGTGGCCGTTTAGATGCGGAATTTTATCAGCCTAAATATGATGAAATTGAAGACAAGATATTTAACTATTCAAATGGTTTTGATTTAATAAGTAATCATTTTAAGATTAATAGAGAGGAGCCGGATTGGAAACTTAATGAATATAAATATATAGAAATTGGAGACGTTAATGTTTCCAATGGTGTATCAGCATATAATATTCTCTCTAAAGAAGAACTTCCTGCCAATGCTAAAATTCTTCTTAAAAAAGGTGACATAATAATTTCAAAAGTGAGACCTTATAGGGGAGCAGTATCAATAATTGATTTTGATTATCCTGATTTAGTGGGAAGTGGTGCATTTTGTATTCTACAAGAAAGCAGTCATTTAATTAGCAAAGAATGTATTGCTGTCTTATTACGTAGCAGTATTTATAAAGAATTAATGATGAAATTCAATGTTGGGTCTTCCTATCCAGTTATCAAAGACGAAGATATACTTAATCTCCCAATTCCATTATTACCTGAAGAACAACAACAAGAAGTTGCACAGCTCATTCAGCAATCCTTTCAGCTTAAAAAGCAAAGTGAGCAACTCCTGCAAACCGCCAAACAAGCCGTAGAAATAGCCATTGAGGAAGGAGAAGAAAAAGCTATGCTATTCATCAAAAAATTAAGTTATGGCAGTTAAGCTACATATAGATAATTGGATTACTAAAGCAGAGCCAGATTATTATACCATGTTTATTAAAGCCTGGATTCCTTTAAATGCTTGGTATGTTGATGAGTACCCACAACACAAGAAAAGAGATACCGATATTATAAAGGAATTGAAAGATTCTACCAATAAAATAAGAAATAGAATAGAAAGCCTTTTAACTTCAACAAGTCCGCAATCAGACCGGTTTTGTCGTAATCTAGCTTATCTACATAATGAGCTACTTAGTAGAAGATTACAGCATAATAATGAACTGCTCTCTTTTAGTTCTATTTTTTTAGGTGATATTAGCCATGCTCCTGCAAATGACTCTGATAAGGACGGCAATAATTATCAGGCTTCTAAAGGCACAGGATTTTATAGAGCATTGATAATTAAAGGAAAAAAAACATGGCTTGATATAAAAATGCCGGTTTATGACTTAGAAGCTTTAATAACCCATGAGCAATATGTAGGTCTCTCTGATAGCTCTATGAGAGAAAAGATTAGGTTATGTTTTGAGCAGATTAATCCTAAAAGGCCAATAAATTTAGTAAGCAAATCTAAAAAGAAAGAAGATAAAATAGTCTTAGATAGTCATTCAAAGATTTGTTTTATTAATAATCCAGAGTTGATTTCCAAGGCCTTAATTCAGGTATTATATAATTTGCGATGCATGTTATTTCATGGCGAGATTGACCCTTCTGATATTAATCAGGGCGTTTATGAACATGCATTTTACATTTTAAAATCAATCATTCAAGAATTAAAGTAAAATATGAGCAATCACATAGCTAATAAAATAGAAGCCAAGGATAAAAGTCTTTCTAAAATCTTGAATGATGAGCGTTTTAAAATAGATGTATTTCAAAGAGAATATCGCTGGCAACGTAAACAAATTGAAGATTTAATTAGCGATTTATCAATAAGTTTTCTGGGTAATTATATTACTGGACATACTATAGATATGTATGATACTTATGATAGTTATTACATGGGGCCTATTGTATTGTGTGAAGACAGAGGGAGTTTGTCAATTGTGGATGGTCAGCAGAGGCTTACTTCTTTTACTCTTCTACTCCTTTACCTAAATGATTTACAGAAGAAACTTGAGGTCGAAGAAAACCTTCAGAAAGATTTAGCTAAGTACCTTTTTGTAAATAAAGGAGGTAAGAAAACTCTTATACTTGATATTGATACAAGGGAAACAATCGTAAAGCATCTATTTGAAAATCCTGATACTATTTTTGAGGAAGATTCCACTGATGAATCTGTCAGAAATATAATTGAAAGGTTTGAAGATATTAAAACTTTATTTCCGGAAGATATAAAATCAAAGGAAGTATTACCGCTTTTTATTGAGTGGTTATTGTATCGAGTTGTTTTAGTGGAGGTAAAAGCATTTAGTATGGAAAATGCTTATACTATATTCGAAACAATGAATGACCGTGGCTTAAATTTAAGCCCAACCGAAATGCTTAAAGGATATCTTCTTTCTAAAATTGGAGACGAAGAAAAAAGTTTTGAAATTAATGAGTTTTGGAAAGAAAGAATATCCGAATTAAGGTCTAATGTTGGCTCAGATGGCGATTTAGAATTTTTTCGTTCTTGGTTAAGAGCCAAATATGCCGATACCATTCGTCCTTCTAAACAAGGAGCAACTAATGAAGATTTTGAAATTATAGGAACCCAATTTCATGCATGGATAAGAAATAATAGTCCGGGTAAAACGGGATTAGCAACAGCTTTTGATCATTATTTTTTTCTGCGCTCTGATTTTGATTTTTTTTCTTCTATCTATAAAGATGTTTATTTTTTCAGAATAAAGCCTACGGAGGGATTAGAGAACATTTACATTACTAATTTTTATTCTATTGCAGATTCTCTTGCCTATCCCTTATATCTGTCTCCAATTACCAAACTAGATGATGAAGATATAATCACTGAAAAAATAAGGTTGATTGGTAAGTTCATTGATGTTTTTGCTAATGTTAGAACCATATCTGGTAAGGCTATAACGCAAAGTTCTATAAGAACATCCATGTATGAGCTAGTAAAGTCAATCAGAGATAGTGAAGTATTGGTTCTAAAAGAAAAATTAAATACAGAATTACAAAAATCTTATGATAAAGATATGCCTCCATTTTCTCCTTTACATCAAATGGATAATTGGGGATATTATCATTACTTTTTTGCACGGGTGCTATTTGAACTACAACCTGATGTTGAAGATTTTAATGATTTAATTCGCAGTCGAAAACAAAGTTCTTTAATAATAGTCCGCATATTCAATATTGAAGAAATTGATGAAGTTGATGATAAAGTTTCTTCTGAAAGGCTGGTGAACGCCGTTGCAGCATACTGCTTAATAAGGCGTTATGAACAAGATGTAGTGTTTCAAAAAAAGCCTATAAATAGAGTAAAGTATCTACTTAAGCAAGGCTATTTACCAGAAATGAAAGGATATGAATTTGATGAAAATGAATTTGTTAATTTTATAATGGAACGGGATAAAAGATTACAAGACTTAACAAGTAAAATATGGAGTTTTAGTTAGCATAACCATTCAGAATTTTTTAAAATTTTACATAGAAATTTCATTTCAATCATTAGTTCGGATTGATTAATTCTACTGTACAATGCAAATTTTAATAGTATTAAATTTAACTGTTAAATTTTTTAGGAGAAGGTAAATTAAGATTTTATGCAAATAGCAAATAGATTTTAAAGGAAGTAGATAGTTTATAAATTAAGCTTTTAAAGCCAATTCAAATACAACATGGGAAACACACACAAATTAGACCGGATATTTGTAGAAGGCTTCAAATCTATCAAGCGCTTAGATTTGCCTGTTTTTAACTTAAATATCCTGATTGGTCCCAATGGTGCCGGTAAATCTAATTTTATCGGGTTATTTAAGTTTATCAGGTATATTATAGAAGAACGGTTGCAGGTTTATACCGGCGAGAATGGAGGGGCAAATAAAATTTTATACTACGGCAGCAAAGTAACTCCGAGGCTGTCCGTTTCCTTGAATTTCCCGCCTAACTACTATAATTTTAATTTATTACCTAACGCCGCCGATAGGTTTATTTTTGAAAACGAACAATGCTATTTTGAATATGATTATAATAGTTATAAAGGAACCAAAATAGAAAATATTAATAGTGGTGGGTTAGAATCGGAATTAGAAAACTATAATAAAAAGCGTAAGTACGGCGTAGGTAAATATGTATATGATATTTTAAAGAGTTGGCGGGTTTACCATTTTCACGATACCAGCAAAAACGCGCGGGTAAAGCTTTTTGGCGATATTTACGATGTTGATTTTTTAAGGGAAGATGCGGCTAACCTGGCGGCCTTTCTATGGCAAATGCAAAGGCAGCAGGAAACGCATTACGAAAGAATTGTTAAAACCATCCAACAGGTAATTCCTTTTTTTAAAGGTTTTGTGTTCCGGCCTAATCCCCATAATTCGGCCACAATCCGGTTAGAATGGCAGGATAAATATTCTGATATCATTTTCGATGGTAATGATTTATCTGATGGTTCTATCCGGTTTATTTGTTTAGCCACCTTATTGTTACAACCCGAACTGCCCGGCGTTATTTTATTAGATGAGCCCGAATTAGGGCTTCATCCTTCTGCAATTACCGTTTTAGCCGGCTTGTTAAAAAAAGCTTCTATCCGCTCCCAGGTAATTGTTTCTACCCAATCGGTAAACCTGGTAAATGAATTTAACCCCGAAGATATTGTAGTCGTGGATAGGAAAGAGAGTGAATCTACTTTTCATCGGTTAGAAGAAGAAAGCCTGCAGCAATGGTTAGAAGAATATGCGCTTGGCGATTTGTGGGAGAAAAATATTATTGGCGGTAAACCATGAGCGTCCGGCTGAATATTACCGCCGAAGGCCAAACTGAAGAAAAATTTATCAATGATATATTGTGCCCGCATTTAGCGCAGTTCAATGTTTTTACTTCTGTCCGACGCTTACGTACCAGTAAAACCCAGCGGGGCGGTTATACCAATTTCGAAAAAGCAAAGTTTGATATTTTGCAATGGCTAAAAGAAGACCCTACCGCCTGGCACACTACCTTAATAGACTTGTATGGCTTAAAAGATGATTTCCCCGGCTATAAAAACTCCAAACATTTACCGGATGCTAGGCAAAAGGTAAATGCTATTGAGCAAGCATTCGGCGCGGCAATCGCGCATCATCGGTTTATTCCCTACGTGCAATTACACGAGTTTGAGGCTTTACTATTTTCTGCCCCAGACGTTATGGAAAAGTGGTGTGGTTTAGATAATCCTTTGCCCGTAAATTGTTTTAGCAATATCCGGCAGCAATTTGATAATCCTGAATTTATAAATGATAATCCTCTAACAGCACCATCAAAAAGAATATTAAGTATCCACCCAGGCTATAACAAAGTAATCGATGCAAAATTGATTATAGAGGATATAGGATTGGCTAAAATCAGGAAAGAATGCCCGCATTTTAATGACTGGCTTTGCATCTTGGAAAATTTACAGTAAAACTAGTTTAGGGCATTTTATTCAGTTAAAAATGAATTGCATCTAAATCCCTCTTCTTTAATTTATTTTACTGTTTTGTTTTAATTAAAATAAAAAGCCGAAGGTTAAACTTCGGCTAAAGTGGTCTGTATTATTTTCTTGTAAAATTCCTCGTATAAGGGTACGATTTTCCCAATATCAAAATCTTTGGCCCGGGCCAGGGCATTGGCTTTAAACCGGGCCAGATTTGCATCGTCCAGGATAAAAAGCGCATTCTTTACCATATCGGCTACATCACCCACTTTGCTCATGAAACCGGTTTCGCCATTTACATTCAATTCCGGAATACCGCCGGCATTGGTAGAAATAACGGGCACTTCGCAAGCCATCGCTTCCAGGGCCGCTAAACCAAAACTTTCTTTCTCCGAAGGCATCAGGAACAAATCAGCAATCGATAACACTTCTTCTACCGCGTCCAGTTTGCCTAAAAACCGCACATCATCGCATATTTTTAAATTACGGCATAGCTTTTCGGCTTTGGGCCGGTCAGGGCCGTCGCCTACCAGTAATAATTTGCTGGGAACTTGTTTGTGTACTTCGTAAAATATCCGGATAACGTCCTGCACCCGCTTTACACCGCGGAAATTGGAAGTATGCACCAATAATTTTTCGCCTTGCGGGCTGATGGCCGTCCGGAAATGATCTTTCCGTTGTTTCTGAAAACGCTCCAAATCGATAAAATTGGGTATTACTTCTATTTCTTTATCGATGCGGAAGTGATTATAAGTTTCGGTACGTAAATCGGCAGAAACCGCCGTTACGCCGTCGGATTGGTTAATACTAAAAGTAACTACCGGTTCGAAAGAAGCATCTTTGCCCACTAAGGTAATATCGGTGCCGTGCAGCGTGGTAATAACCGGAATATGAATGTTCTTGGTTTTTAAAATTTGTTTGGCCATAAAAGCCGCGGAAGCGTGCGGTATGGCATAATGTACGTGCAATACATCCAGCTTTTCGAACTGCACAATATCCACCATTTTACTCGCCAAAGCCAGTTCGTACGGATCGTACTGAAACAAAGGATAAGAAGGAACGATTACTTCGTGGTAAAATAAGTTCTGATTAAAGAAATCGAGCCGGGCCGGTTGGCTGTACGTTATAAAATGTACCTTATGGCCTTTAAGCGCCAGCGCTTTTCCTAATTCGGTGGCAACAACTCCACTGCCGCCAAAAGTAGGATAACAAACAATTCCAATATTCATGGAAGACAAAATTTAAATGATGGTATCCGGAAAGTTATGAGGTACCGGCATTTTAACCTACGTAATTAAAACCAAAAGTAAGAAAATTGTTTTTAAATATCCTGTTAAGTTTTAACCCGCAGCCTTCAACGTTCATTGGCCGGTTTTCCCCTGAAAATGGCTTTACAAATTTATACCGGTTAAATTTTCCCGGTGTTGGATAAGGATTTTGGTGGCAAAGCCTTATAAATAACATCCTGAATGCGGGTCCGAATATTATAGGTTGTAAGCTTGTTGTTCACCGCATCCGGATTAACCCGGTTAGATAAAAATACATACACTAATTTGTTTTCCGGATCTACCCAGGCGCAGGTGCCGGTGAAACCGGTATGGCCAAAAGTAGAAAGCGGGGCCAGGTTAGAAGTAGCGCCTACTCCGTCCGGATCGGCCATGTCCCAACCTAAGCCACGCCGGTTGTTGGGGAAAGGACGTTTGGCAAATTGGCTGATCACATTGGAATTAAAGTATTTCTGACCGCCGTATTCGCCATTTTGCAGGTTCATCTGCATCAGGATAGCCAAATCCAGCGCATTGGAAAACAAACCGGCGTGCCCGGCAACCCCGCCCATCATGGCTGCTCCCTGGTCGTGTACCGTGCCGCGCAGCAGGGCGTGCCGGAAAGCAATATCGTTTTCGGTAGGTACAATTTGCTGTAGCGGAAGGCGTTTTAGCGGATTATACATCATGGTGCTTAAGCCCAGCG
>Ga0210040_10002812_pt1 | contig 24141 bp, 23 predicted proteins | sample CryGeyCG12114_NA_FD_185462 | JGI IMG/M metagenome (GOLD analysis project Ga0210040, IMG submission 185462) | Groundwater microbial communities from aquifer - Crystal Geyser CG19_WC_8/21/14_NA (SPAdes) (version 2) | ecosystem: Environmental > Aquatic > Deep subsurface > Groundwater | place: USA... | reverse complement strand
TCGTGCTCAGCAGCGTGGTCGCCCACGTGCTCACCTACTCCGCCTCCCGGCGCCAGCTGGTGCGGCACCTGCTGCGGACCGCCGGCCACGACGCCGGCACCGGTGACCCCATCGACTGGATCCGCGCGCGCCGCGGCGGCATCCGGGGAGACCTCCCGTGCTGACGTACTACACCGCCACCACGCTCGACGGCTGGATCGCCGACCCCGACGACTCCCTCGACTGGCTGTTCCGGCAGGAGGAGGGCGACAGCGGCGACTTCGGGTTCGACGTCTTCATGGCCCGCGTCGGCGCCCTCGTCATGGGCTCCACGACCTACGAGTGGGTCCTCGCGCACGAGGCCGCGGGGAACGGGTGGCCCTTCGCGCTGCCGACCTGGGTGATGACCCACCGGGAGCTGCCGGCCCGCGACGGCGACGTCCGGTTCAGCTCCGCCGACGTGCGCGACGTGCACGCCGAGATGACCGCCGCGGCGGGCGGCCGGGATCTCTGGCTGGTCGGCGGGGGAGACCTGGCCGGCCAGTTCGCGCAAGCCCGGCTGTTGGACGAGGTCGTGGTCTCGATCGCGCCGGTGACCCTCGGCGCGGGGCGGCCGCTGCTGCCGCGGCGGCTCGACCTCGAGCTGGTGGCGGCCGCGGTGAACGGCTCGTTCGTCAGCGCCCGGTACCGCGTGGCCGGCCCGCTGCTGGAGGACCGGCACCGCTAGGCGGTCGCGGCGCCGGCGGTCTCGGGGACCCGGCCCTCCACCGAACGGCGCAGGGCGGCGTGCAGCGACTCCGGCGTGAGCACGCCCAGGAACCGGTTGCCGTCGAGCACCGCGACCCAGCCGGCCTCGTGCTGCAGCATGGTGGCGAACGCGCTCTTCAGCGTGGCGTCCGCCGGCACCCAGGCCTCCATCCGGCGGGCCGCGGTCCCGACCGTGCCGGCCCCGGTGGCCCGCTCGACCGACAGCCAGCCGTGCAGCCCGTCGGCGTCGTCGAGGACGACGGCCCACCGCGCACCGGCCTGCTGCATCGCACTGCGGGCATCGGCCAGGCCGTCCTCGACGTGCACCACGGGCGGGTGCTCGAGGTCGGCGACGTCGACGCCGGTGACGGCCAGCCGCTTGAGTCCCCGGTCGGCCCCCACGAAGTCGGCGACGTACGGGCTCGCCGGCCGGCCGAGCAGGTCCGCGGGCGTGGCGAACTGCTCGACCCGGCCGCCGGTGCTCATGACGGCGATGCGGTCCCCGAGACGCACGGCCTCCTCGATGTCGTGGGTGACGAAGACGATGGTCTTGCGCACCTGTTCCTGGAGGCGGAGAAACTCCGACTGCAGCCGCTCGCGGACGACCGGGTCGACGGCGGAGAAGGGCTCGTCCATGAGCAGCACGGGAGGATCGGCGGCCAGCGCCCGGGCGACCCCGGCGCGCTGGCGCTGCCCGCCGGAGAGCTGGTGCGGATAGCGGTCGGCGTGCACGGCCGGATCGAGCCCGACGATGGCGAGCAGCTCCGCGACCCGGTCCCTCGTCCGGGCCCGGTCCCAGCCCAGCAGCCGCGGCACCGTGCCGACGTTCGCCCTGATCGTCTGGTGCGGGAAGAGCCCCACGTTCTGGATGACGTAGCCGATCCGGCGGCGCAGCTGCACCGGGTCCACGCCGGTCATGTCCTCCCCGCCCAGCATGATCCGCCCGGTGGTCGGCTCGATGATGCGGTTGATCATCTTCATGGTGGTCGTCTTGCCGCAGCCGGAGGGCCCGACCAGGACGGTGAGCTCGCCGGCCGCGAAGGTTAGGTCGAGCTCGGCGACGCCGACGGTGCCGTCGCCGTAGACCTTGCTGATCCCCTCGAGCCGGATCTCCTCCGCTCCGCCGGACGGTGCGAGCGGTGGGGTCGGAGCAGTAGCGTCCACGACGTGGCCTCCCTGGTGCGCGCTCGATGCTGAACGCGGCGGACGGTGCGGTGCTGGCGGTCGACGCGGCGCCGAACCCCTGGATCGATCTTTCCTACGTGATCGACAACCGCGAGTCCATCCTGCGCCTCCTCGGCGAGCACGTCCGGCTGACCGTGGCCGCCGTCGTCCTCGGCGCGCTGATCGCCCTGCCGCTGGCGGTGCTGGCCCGCCGCAGCCGGTGGCTGGCCGGGCCGGTCCTGGGCGCGTCGACCCTCATCTACACGATCCCCTCGCTGGCCATGTTCGCCTTCGTCGCCCCGGTCACTGGGCTGACGACGACCACGGTGCTGATCGGCCTGGTGCTCTACTCGCTGGTCGTCCTCGTGCGCAACTTCCTCGCCGGTCTGCGGGCCGTTCCGGCAGAGGTCCGGGAGGCCGCCCGCGGCATGGGGTACGGCCCTGCCCGGCTCTTCTGGCAGGTCGACCTGCCCCTGGCCCTGCCGGCGTTCATGGCCGGCGTCCGCGTCGCCACCGTGTCGACCGTCGCGCTGGTCACGGTGGGGGTGATCGTCGGCCACGGTGGGCTGGGTCAGCTGATCACCGGGGGCTTCGCCGCGAACTTCTACCGAGCCCAGATCGTCACCGGCGCGATCGGCTGCGTCCTGCTCGCGCTCCTCGCCGACCTCCTGCTCGCCGGGGCCGAGCGGCTGCTCACCCCGTGGGCGCGGGAGGTGCGCGCGTGAACCGGTTCGGCGACGCGATCCGCTACCTCAACGACCCGTTCAACTGGACGCGGCGGGACGGCATCTTCGACCTGCTCGGAGAGCACCTGCGGATCTCCGTCCTCGCCGTCCTGGCCGCCATGGCGGTGGCGCTCCCGGTGGGCATGCTGCTGGGCCACACCGGCCGGGGCGGCGGCTTCACGGTGGCGCTGTCCAACGTGTCGCGGGCCGTGCCGACGCTGGCCCTGCTCACCCTCTTCGCGGTCACCCCCATCGGCTTCGGCCCGACGGCGACGACGATCGCGCTGGCGGTCTTCGCCGTCCCCCCGATGCTGACCAACACCTACGTCGGGGTCCGCGGCGTCGACCGCGACGTCGTCGAGGCCGCCCGCGCCATGGGCTTCTCGGGGCGGCAGGTGGCGATGCGGGTGGAGCTGCCGCTGGCCGCGCCGCTGCTGATGACCGGCATCCGCACCGCCGCCGTCCAGGTGGTCGCGACGGCCACGCTCGCCGCGCTCGTGGCCGGTGGCGGCCTCGGCCGGATCATCACGCTGGGCTTCCGCCAGCAGGACTACGGCGCCGTCGTCGCCGGCGCCATCCTGGTCGCCGCCCTCGCCGTGCTCACCGAGCTGCTCCTCGTCGCCCTGTCGTGGGCGATCACCCCAGGGGAGAAGCGGCTGCCCTTCCTCACCGCTCGGAGGAACTCCCCGGCGCCGGAACCGACGGCGGCGGGCGTCCCGCTCTGACCCGGGCGATCACGTCTGGCTAACGGGCCGGCTGATCCATTGCGCGCGACCGACCTGGGGAGTTCGATGGGGGCGCGGGAGTCCTCCCGCCAGACACGCGTGGTCCGAGAAGGGCCACGGGACACAGAAGGCGGGCAGTATGCGCGCGCGTACCAGGTTCATCGTCCCCCTCGCCCTCGCCGCCCTGGTGACGACGGCCTGCGGGGAATCCGGCTCCTCCGGCACCGGTGGAGGCGGAGAAGGCGGCACCGACCAGGCCTCGGGCGAGGCCTGCGTCGGCATCCCGGGCGACCAGCTCGTCGTGCTCGAGGACGACGAGCAGCTCCAGAACGCCGACAACATCGTCCCGGCGGTCAACGCGGCGGCTGCCGCGGCCAACCCGGCCCTGCTCGAGACGCTGAACGCGGTCTCCGAGGTGCTCACCACCGACGACCTCATCGAGATGAACGCCGCCGTCGACGTGGAGCGTCAGGCGGTGGGCGAGGTCGCCGCCGGCTACGTCGAGGAGCAGGACCTGGGCTCCGGTGTCAGCGGCGGCAGCGGCCCCGTCGTGGTCGGGGCCGCCGGCTTCACCGAGTCGCAGATCCTGGCCACCATCTACGCCGAGGTGCTCGGCGCCGCCGGGTTCGACGCCACGGTCCAGACGGTCGGCAACCGGGAGCTCTACCTCCCCGCCCTCCAGCGCGGGGAGATCCAGGCCTTCCCCGAGTACCTGGCCACGGTCACCGACATCATCAACCGCCAGCTCAACGGCGCCGAGGCCGAGGGCGTCGCCTCCGGCGACGTGGACGCCACGGTCGAGGAGCTCACCCCGCTGGCCGAGCAGGCCGGGCTGGTCTTCGGCGAGCCGGCCGAGGCGGCCGACCAGAACGCCTTCGCGGTCACGCAGGAGTTCGCCGACGAGCTCGGCGTCACGACCCTCTCGGAGCTGGCCGACGCCTGCGGCGACGGGTCGCTGAGCCTCGGCGGACCGGGTGAGTGCCCGACCCGCCTGCAGTGCCAGCTCGGCCTGGAGGAGACCTACGGCCTGGAGTTCGACTCCTTCCAGGAGTACGACGAGGGCGGCCCGCTGACCAAGGCCGCGATCCAGCAGGGCGAGGTCTCCATCGGCCTGGTCTTCAGCTCCGACGGCGCGCTCGCCCAGGGCTGACTCAGTACCAACCGCCGCCGGGGGGCAGCTGCTCCCCGGCGGCGACCGGGGCCTCGATCCGGTTGCCCTGGGGCGCCAGCGGGCACGACCAGCGCGGGTCGTAGGCGCAGGACGGGTGGTAGGCGAGGTTGAGGTCGACCACCAGCCGTCCGTTCCCGCTGCCCAGGTCGGCGCCCTTCACGGTGTCGAGCAGGTAGCGGCCCCCGCCGTACGTGCCCCGGCCGGCGCTGCCGTCGCGCAGCGGTACGAAGACGCCGCCGCCGTAGAGCGCGACCCACCACACGTCCAGGCGCCCCAGGCCCGGCAGCGTCACGGCGCCGATCCGCTCCAGCGGCACGCTGCCGTCCGCGGCCGTGGGGATCTCCAGCCGGAGCGGGTCCGCCCGCTCCAGCGCGGGCTCGAACCGCAGTGCCGGGTCGTAGGGCAGGAACGGCAGCCCCTCGAACGTCTCCCGCGCACCGGCGCCCAGCGGGGAATCGGGATGGGTGGCGAACAGCTCGTCCCGTCCCTCGCGCCACGTCCGCCAGCCCAGCTCGGGGTCGACGGCGGAGCGGGCGGCGGAGTAGAGCGCGGCGGCGCGGCGGCGCCAGTCCAGCAGCGACAGGGTCACCGGCCCACTGTGGCAGCACGGCGCAACGCGACGAGGACGCCTGGTGTCGGAGGGTGAGCAACGGGGCCGCGCGCCGCTACGCTTGGTACGTGCCCAGCCGCCAGGACGACGACGTCGCCGGCGGCCCCGACCTCCCCGGCCGGCGGTCCCTGGTCGTGGGGGCGGGCTTCCTGCTGGCGGCCGGCGCCACCTTCGCCGTCTTCCTCACCGACAACCCGCAGTACCTGCGGATCGCCGTCGTCGCCGTCGCCTGGGCGTTCGTGCTGGCCACCTTCGCCGCCGGCCGTCGCGGTGGCGACCGGCAGGCTGCCGCCGCCCGCGAGGCGCAGCTGCGCCGGGCCTACGAGCACGAGCTCGACCTCGAGGCGGCCGCCCGGCGCGAGTACGAGCTGGAGCTGGAGAACGAGCTGCGCCGCGAGGCCGAGCAGGGGATGCGCGAGGAGCTCGCCGCCCTCCGCACCGAGCTCGCGGCGCTGGCGGAGCTGCGCACCCAGGTGGCGGGCGTGGCGGCGCTGGGCGCCGACCTCGCCGGTCTCGCCGCCCTCCGCGACGAGGTCGCCCGCGTGGCCGCGATGCGCGAGGACGTCCTCGCGCTCGGCTCGCTGCGGCAGGAGCTGGGCCAGCTGCACGAGCTGCGCGACGACATGGGCCGCCTGCGGGCGGAGCTGACCGAGCAGCTGTCGTCGGAGATGCTGATCGAGCGGATCGTCATGCGCACCCAGGCCAGCCGGCTGCCGGGGGAGCCGACCCGCACGCTGGACGCGTCCTGGAACGACGACACCCCGCGCGAGCTCACCGGTGGCTGGCCGGCCGTGCGCCTGGACGAGCCGCGGGAGACCCGCCACGTCGAGCAGGTGCGGGTGGAGCGGGCCGATGTCCGCCCCGTCGCCGATCCGCGTCCGCGGGAGACGCACACGGCCGCGTCGTGGACCCCGCCGGCGCCGCCGACGACCACGTTCGCCGGACCGCAGCCCTCGCGGCTCGGGCCGCCCCCCTCGCCGGCCGGCGCCTCCGCGGGGTCCGGTGCCGCCCGCCCCGCGCCGGCCGGCCCGCCTTCCGTCGAGCCGCCGCCGCCCTCGCCCCTGGACTGGCTGGTGGCCCGCGAGCTGCTCGACACCCCCGACGGGCCGCAGGTCCGGCCCACGCCGCCCCAGCCCTCGCCACGGCGACGACGCGGGGACGAGCCGGAGCTGCCCTCGGTCCCCGACGCGGAGGCCCGGACGACGGAGCGGCCGAGTCCCACGCCCCGCAGGCGCATCGAGGACCGTGGTGGCTACCGCGTCGCGATGCCGGAGACGCCGCCGGTTCCGCACGAAGCGCCCGCACCGGCTCCGGCCTCCGAGCCGGCCACCTCCCCGGGCAGCGCCGGCCGGCTGGCCGAGATCCTGGCCGAGAACGGCGTCACCCCGGCGACCGGTGGGCGGCGGCGCCGGCGGTACCGGGAGGACGACGACTCCGACGACGTGCTGTCCCGGGTGCTCGGCCGCGTCTGAGGAAGGACCCCCTCACCCCCACCGACCGGGGGCGAGGGGCCCGTCCGTCAGCGGCCGCGCGAGCCCGAGCCGCCGTCGAGGACCAGCGTATGGCCGGTGACCCAGCCGGCGCCGTCACCGAGCAGGTAGGCCGCGGCCTCGCCGATGTCCTCCGGCACGCCCAGCCGGCCGACCGGGTAGCTCGCGGCCACCTCGGCCTCCCGGCCCTCGTACAGCGCCTCGGCGAAGCGGGTCTTGACGACGGCGGGGGCCACGGCGTTGACCCGGACCTTCGGGCCCATCTCCACGGCGAGCTGCGTGGTCAGGTTGATGACCGCGGCCTTGCTCACGCCGTAGCCGCCGATCATCGGCGACGACCGCAGGCCGGCCACCGAGGCCACGAAGAGCACCGAGCCGCCGTGCTCGGACATCCAGGCCCGCCACGCCTGCTGCACCAGGTCCAGCGACGCGACGACGTTGGTGTCGAGGATCTTGCGGAAGGCGCCGAGGTCGAGGTCCATCATCGGCCCGTAGACCGGGTTGATGCCGACGTTGCCCACCAGCATGTCCAGGCTGCCGAAGGTCTCCACGGCGGTCCGCACGGCGGTGGCGCGGTGCTCGGCGTCGCCGGCGTTGCCCGCCACCGCGACCGCGACGTCCGATCCGCCCAGCGACTCCACCGCCTCGGCGAGCGCCTCGGGCTTCCGCGCCGTCAGCACCACCTTGGCTCCGCGCTTCACCAGGCTCTCGGCGATGCCGAGGCCGATCCCGCGGCTGCCGCCGGTGACCAGGGCGGTCCGTCCCTCGAAGCTGCTCACGCCGTCTCCTGTCGCTGTAGGGGTGTTCCGGGTCACGTTAGGTGCGGCTCTCCGCCCACAGGAACCCACCTCGGGTGAGGCATGCCACACGCCCGACGCGTTGCACGGCGGACGAGGGAGTTCCACACTCGCCACCGGCGTTTCACCTGCGCGACACACGACGGTTGCAGCAGGCCCGCCACGCACGGCCCGCTCGACCAGCACGACCCGGTTCCCGACCTGGGGACCGAGAACCGACGTCCGGTACCCGTTCGGGACTGGAACGAGAGGTGCTCCGATGCCTGCTGCCCGCAGGACCGTCCGCGCTGCCGGACTTCCCTCAGCTGCCGATGCGCCCGCGCGCCTGCGCGTGGGGATCATCGGCGCCGGCCGCGTCGGCGCCGTCGTCGGCGCCGCGCTCTCCGCCGCAGGTCACGACGTCGTCGCCGCCTCCGGCCTGTCCGCGGCCTCCGCCGAGCGCGCTGCCCGGCTGCTGCCCGGGGTGCCCCTGCTGCCGGCCGACCAGGTGGTCGCCGCCGCCGACCTCGTGGTGCTCGCCGTGCCGGACGACACCCTGGCGGGACTGGTCGCCGGACTCGCCGAGACCGGCGCCTGGCGGGCCGGCCAGCTCGCCTTCCACACCTCGGGCGCCCACGGTCTTGCCGTCCTCGCGCCGGCCGAGCGGGCCGGCGTGCTGCCGCTCGCGCTGCACCCGGCGATGACCTTCACCGGTGCCCGCGAGGACGCCGACCGGCTTCCGGGCTGCCCCTTCGGGGTGACCAGCGACCCCGCCTACCGGCCGGTCGCCGAGACCCTGGTGCTGGAGATGGGCGGCGAGCCGTTCTTCGTCGCCGAGGCCGACCGCACGCTGTACCACGCAGCCCTGGTCACCGGCGCCAACCACCTGGTCACCCTCGTCGCCGAGGCGGCGGACATGCTCCGCACCGCCGGTGTCGCGGAGCCCGGCCGGATCCTCGCCCCGCTGCTGACCGCCGCCCTGGACAACGGCCTGCGCCGCGGTGACCGGGGCCTGACCGGCCCGGTCAGCCGGGGGGACGTCGGCACCGTCGGCCGCCACCTGGACACCCTCGCCGAGCGGGCGCCGGAGTCGGTGGTCGCCTACGTCGCGATGGCCCGCCGGACCACCGAACGCGCCCTGGACGCCGGACGGCTCAAGCGGCACGAGGGCGCTCCGCTGCTCGACCTGCTCGCCACCAGCCGTGGCCACGGTTCGGGTTCCCTCGCGAGCGAGCGAGCGGAGGGGTGACCGTGGTCCTTCCGCCGGTGACCGGCGGGCCGGTGGTCGCGGAAACCGCCGCCGACCTCCGGAAGCTGCTCGCCGACCTCCCGGGACCGGTCGCCCTGGTGCCGACCATGGGTGCGCTGCACGAGGGTCACCGGGCGCTGGTCCGGGCCGCCCGCGAGCGCGCGGCCACCGTGGTCGTGTCGGTCTTCGTGAACCCCACCCAGTTCGGCCCCGGCGAGGACTTCGACCGCTACCCCCGCACCTGGGACGCCGACCTCGCCGCGGTCGCCGAGGAGGGCGCCGACGTGGTCTTCCACCCGCCGGTCGAGGAGGTCTACCCGCCCGGCGCGGTGGGCGTGACCGTCGACCCCGGGCCGCTGGGCTCGCTGCTGGAGGGTGCGGTGCGCCCCGGTCACTTCGCCGGTGTGCTGACCGTCGTCGCCAAGCTGTTCGGGCTGGTGCGGCCGGACCTCGCCCTCTTCGGCGAGAAGGACTACCAGCAGCTCACCCTGGTCCGCGCCCTGGCGCGGGAGCTGGCGCTCCCCGTCGAGGTGGTGGGGATCCCGACCGTCCGCGAGGGCGACGGCCTGGCCCTGTCCAGCCGCAACCGCTACCTCGACCCGGAGCAGCGGGCCGCCGCCGCCACGATCTCGGCCGCGTTGCGGGCCGGGGCCGCGGCAGGTGCGGAGGGGGCCGGCGCCGTCCTCGCCGCCGCCCGCGCCGTGCTGGCGGAGCGCCCGGACCTGCTCCAGGACTACCTGGAACTCACCGATACCGACCTGGGGCCGACGCCCGCCGCCGGACCCGCCCGCCTGCTGGTCGCCGTCCGTGCCGGCAGCACCCGACTCCTCGACAACGCGGCCGTCCACCTCGGACCCGCCCACCCCCTGGGAGACCCCCGATGATGCGCACGATGCTCAAGTCCAAGATCCACCGCGCGACGGTGACCCAGGCCGATCTGCACTACGTCGGCTCGGTCACCGTCGACGAGGACCTCCTCGACGCCGCCGACCTCATCCCCGGCGAGCAGGTCGCGATCGTCGACATCACCAACGGCGCCCGGCTGGAGACCTACGTGATCCCCGGCGAGCGCGGCACCGGGGTCATCGGCATCAACGGCGCCGCCGCGCACCTCGTGCACCCCGGTGACATGGTCATCCTCATCAGCTACGGCCTCATGGACGAGACCGAGGCCAAGAGCTACATCCCGAAGGTCGTGCACGTCGACGGCGACAACCGGGTCGTGGAGCTCGGCGGCGACCCGTCGGCCCCCGTCCCCGGCGCGACCGACCAGCGCCGCAGCGACCTCGGCGTGCCGGTCCGGTGACGCCCCGGGCAGGCGGGGCGCGGCCGTGCTGCTGACCGTCGACGTCGGCAACAGCCAGACCGTCCTCGCGACCTTCGACGGGCCGCGGCGCCTGGACTGCTGGCGGGTCACCACCGCCCCGAAGGCGACCGCCGACGAGCTGCGCATGCTCTGGCGCGGCCTGCTGCGGGACACCACGGTCACGGGCGTGGCCGTCTGCTCGGCCGTACCCGCCCTGCTGCCGGCGCTGCGCCAGCTGCTGGACTCCCTCGAGGTGCCGGTGGTCCTCATCGGCCCGGGGGTGCGCACCGGCGTCCCGCTGCACGTGGACAACCCGCGCGAGGTCGGGGCCGACCGCGTGGTCACCGCGCTGGCCGCGCACGAGATGTTCGGCCGCCGGCCCGACGGCGCCGGCCGGCCGGTGGTCGTGGTCGACTTCGGCACCTCCACCAACGTCGACGCCGTGGGCCCCGACGGGCAGTTCCTGGGCGGCGCGCTGGCCCCCGGGGTCGAGGTCAGCCACGACGCGCTGGCCTCCCGCGCCGCGCAGCTCCGCTCGGTGGAGCTCACCGTGCCCGCGCAGGCCATCGGCAAGAACACCGTGGCCGCGCTGCAGTCGGGGCTGGTGCTCGGGTTCGCCGGTCTGGTCGACGGTCTGGTCGGCCGGATCTCCGCCGAGCTCGTCGGCCAGTTCGGCATCGCGCCGGTCGTCGTCGCCACCGGGGGGCTGGCCCCGCTGATGGCCGACAACTGCCGGACGATCTCCGAGCGGGAGCCGGACCTGACCGTGCACGGGCTGCGCCTGGCCTTCGAGCGCCAGCACAGCAGGTAGATCCCACCGATCAGTTCCCCACCCACCGCGGTGGAGCGGTCCCCGTAGGCTCGGACCCCGTGAACGACGGACCGAACGGCCCCTCCGGCGGCCTGCCCGACGAAACGGACGGCGGCATCGACGAGCTGCCCGAGCAGATGCGGGTCCGCCGCGCCAAGCTCGACCGGCTCCGGGAGCAGGGGATCGACCCGTACCCGGTGACCGTCCCGCGGACGACGACGCTCGCCGCCGTCCGTGCCGCGCACCCCGATCTCGAGCCGGACACCATGACCGGCGAGCAGGTCGGCGTCACCGGGCGGGTCATCTTCTTCCGCAACACCGGCAAGCTCTGCTTCGCGACCCTGCGCGAGGGCGACGCCGAGCTGCAGGTGATGCTCTCCCGCGACCGCGTCGGCGAGGAGTCGCTGGCGGCGTGGAAGTCCGACGTCGACCTCGGGGACCACGTGCTGGTCACCGGCGAGGTCGGGACGTCGCGGCGCGGCGAGCTGTCCGTCTTCGCCGACTCCTGGCAGCTGACCGCCAAGTCGCTGCGGCCGCTGCCGGTGGCGCACAAGCACATGAGCGAGGAGCTGCGCGTCCGCCGGCGCTACGTCGACCTGATCGTGCGCGACGAGGCCCGCCGCACCGTGCGCCAGCGCGCCACGGTCATGTCCTCGCTGCGGGCCGGGCTCACCGCGCGCGGCTACCTCGAGGTCGAGACCCCGATGCTGCAGACCGTGCACGGGGGCGCGGCCGCGCGGCCGTTCCGCACGCACATGAACGCCTTCGACCTCGACCTGTACCTGCGCATCGCGCCCGAGCTCTTCCTCAAGCGGTGCATCGTCGGTGGCCTGGACCGGGTGTTCGAGATCAACCGGAACTTCCGCAACGAGGGCGCCGACAGCTCGCACTCGCCGGAGTTCGCGATGCTCGAGGCGTACCAGGCCTACGCCGACTACCAGGAGATGGCCACGGTCACCCGCGAGCTCATCCAGGACGCCTCGGTGGCGTTGTTCGGCGACCACACCGCCCGGCACCACGACGGCACCGAGGTCGACCTGTCGGGGGAGTGGCCGCAGATCCCGCTGTACACCGCGGTGTCGGAGGCGGTCGGCGAGGAGATCACCCCGCAGACGCCGGTCGGGACGCTGCGGGCCGTCGCCGAGCGGCACGACGTCGGCGTCGACCCCAACTGGCTGCCCGGCAAGGTGGTCGAGGAGATCTTCGAGGCGCTCGTGCAGGACTCCCTGCAGGCACCGACGTTCGTCGTCGACTACCCGGTCGACACCTCGCCGCTGACCCGTGCGCACCGCTCGACGCCCGGACTGGCCGAGAAGTGGGACCTCTACATCGGGGGCATCGAGCGGGCCACCGCCTACTCCGAGCTGGTCGACCCGGTGGTGCAGCGCGAGCGCTTCACCGCCCAGGCCGTCTTGGCCGCGGCCGGCGACCCCGAGGCCATGGCACTGGACGAGGACTTCCTCGAGGCACTCGAGTACGGAATGCCGCCCACCGGCGGCATGGGCATGGGGATGGACCGGCTCATGATGACGCTCACCGGTCTCGGTATTCGCGAGACGATCCTGTTCCCGCTCGTCCGCCCCATCGCTTCCCCGTAATTGCGAGAATCGCGCGTTTCCGTGCCCACCCCTTTCGGGGTCGCTGCGCATTAGTCGCAGCGAATGGTCCTGCAGTGTGATGTAATGGCTTCGTCGCCGATGGTGACGCACCCATCCGAACACGGGGCTGGGAAAACAGGAGTGAGGAACGGAAAATGGCGCGCAAGGTACAGGTCATCCTCAGTGACGACCTCGACGAGAACCTCCCCGCCGACGAGACCGTGAGCTTCTCGCTCGATGGCACGTCGTACGAGATCGATCTCGCGGACAAGAACGCCAAGGAACTGCGCGACGTCTTCGCGCGCTACGTGTCGGCCGCGCGCAAGGTGGGCCGCGGCAGCCGTGGCGCCTCCGGCGGAGGCCGAACCCGCGCCACCGGCGGCCGCATGGACCGCGAGCAGGCCGGCGCCATCCGGGACTGGGCCCGGAAGAACGGCCACCAGGTCAGCGACCGCGGCCGCATCCCGGCCGGCGTCGTCGAGGCCTACGAAGCCGCGCACTGAAAGAGACCACCAGGTCGACAGGCCCGGTTCCCCGCAGGGGGGACCGGGCCTTCGTCGTCCCCGGGGTGGCACGCCGACGTCCGCTGACGGCGTAACCGCGGCGGAACAGGCCGGGGCGGGCACCCGTTGGACCGGGCAGCCATCCACCGCGCCCGTCGGACACCGACGGGACGGCGTGGTTCGCGACTACAGTGGAATGACCGGTGCCCCCAGCGCCGACGGATGTCGGGTGCTCCTTCCCCAGACCAGGGAGGGACAGTGCCGGACCAGCCGGTCGAAGGAGAAACAGCAGATGTTCGAACGGTTCACCGACCGAGCCCGCCGTGTCGTCGTCCTGGCCCAAGAAGAGGCCCGGATGCTCAACCACAACTACATCGGCACCGAGCACATCCTCCTGGGTCTGATCCACGAGGGTGAAGGTGTCGCCGCCAAGGCACTGGAGTCCCTGGGCATCTCGCTCGAGGGCGTCCGCCAGCAGGTCGAGGAGATCATCGGGCAGGGCCAGCAGGCGCCGTCCGGTCACATCCCCTTCACCCCGCGGGCGAAGAAGGTCCTCGAGCTCTCGCTGCGCGAGGCCTTGCAGCTCGGCCACAACTACATCGGCACCGAGCACATCCTGCTCGGCCTGATCCGCGAGGGCGAGGGCGTCGCCGCCCAGGTCCTCGTGAAGCTCGGCGCCGACCTCAACCGCGTCCGCCAGCAGGTCATCCAGCTGCTCTCGGGCTACCAGGGCAAGGAGCCGGCCGCGGCCGGCGGCCCCGCCGAGGGCACCCCGTCGACCTCGCTGGTCCTCGACCAGTTCGGCCGCAACCTGACCCAGGCCGCGCGCGACCAGAAGCTCGACCCGGTCATCGGGCGGGCCAAGGAGATCGAGCGGGTCATGCAGGTGCTGTCCCGCCGCACCAAGAACAACCCCGTCCTCATCGGCGAGCCCGGCGTCGGCAAGACCGCCGCGGTCGAGGGCCTGGCGCAGGCCATCGTCAAGGGCGAGGTGCCCGAGACGCTGAAGGACAAGCAGCTCTACACCCTGGACCTCGGTGCCCTCGTCGCCGGTTCCCGCTACCGCGGTGACTTCGAGGAGCGGCTCAAGAAGGTCCTCAAGGAGATCCGCACCCGCGGCGACATCATCCTGTTCATCGACGAGATCCACACCCTCGTCGGTGCCGGTGCCGCCGAGGGCGCGATCGACGCCGCCAGCATCCTCAAGCCGATGCTGGCGCGCGGCGAGCTGCAGACCATCGGTGCCACCACGCTGGACGAGTACCGCAAGCACCTGGAGAAGGACGCCGCGCTCGAGCGCCGCTTCCAGCCCATCCAGGTCAGCGAGCCGACCCTCGCCCACACGGTGGAGATCCTCAAGGGCCTGCGCGACCGCTACGAGGCGCACCACCGGATCAGCATCACCGACAGCGCCCTCGTGGCCGCTGCCACGCTGGCCGACCGGTACATCTCGGACCGCTTCCTGCCCGACAAGGCGATCGACCTGATCGACGAGGCCGGTGCCCGGATGCGGATCAAGCGGATGACCGCGCCGCCGGACCTGCGCGAGTTCGACGACAAGATCGCGGGCGTCCGCCGCGAGAAGGAGTCGGCGATCGACGCGCAGGACTTCGAGAAGGCCGCGTCGCTGCGCGACACCGAGAAGCAGCTGCTGGGCGAGAAGGCCGAGCGCGAGAAGCAGTGGAAGGCCGGCGACATGGACGTCGTCGCCGAGGTCGACGACGAGCAGATCGCCGAGGTGCTGGCGAACTGGACCGGCATCCCCGTCTTCAAGCTGACCGAGGAGGAGACCTCCCGGCTGCTCCGCATGGAGGACGAGCTCCACAAGCGGATCATCGGCCAGGAAGAGGCCATCAAGAGCGTCAGCCAGGCGATCCGGCGTACGCGGGCGGGGCTGAAGGACCCCCGTCGTCCCGGTGGCTCGTTCATCTTCGCCGGCCCCTCGGGTGTCGGTAAGACCGAGCTGGCGAAGGCGCTGGCGCAGTTCCTGTTCGGTGAGGACGACGCGCTCATCCAGATCGACATGGGTGAGTTCCACGACAAGTTCACCGTGTCGCGTCTGGTGGGTGCACCTCCCGGTTACGTCGGTTACGACGAGGGCGGACAGCTCACCGAGAAGGTGCGGCGCAAGCCGTTCTCGGTGGTCCTCTTCGACGAGATCGAGAAGGCGCACGCGGATGTGTTCAACACGCTGCTGCAGGTCCTCGAGGACGGCCGGCTCACCGATGGTCAGGGCCGGATCGTGGACTTCAAGAACACGATCCTGATCCTCACCACCAACCTGGGTACCCGCGACATCTCCAAGGCCGTGGGTCTCGGATTCCAGGCCGGTAACGACAACACGAGCAACTACGAGCGGATGAAGCTCAAGGTCAACGAGGAGCTCAAGCAGCACTTCCGGCCGGAGTTCCTCAACCGCATCGACGACATCGTCGTGTTCCACCAGCTGACCGAGAACGAGATCGTCGAGATCGTCGACCTGATGGTCGCTCGCGTCGAGACCCAGCTGGCGAACAAGGACATGGCGCTGGAGATCACGCCCGCGGCGAAGAAGCTGCTCGCCGCCCGTGGCTTCGACCCCGTCCTGGGTGCCCGGCCGCTGCGCCGGACCATCCAGCGCGAGATCGAGGACGCGCTGAGCGAGAAGATCCTCTACGGCGAGCTGACCGCGGGTCAGATCATCGTGGTGGACGTCGACGACGCGGAGGGCCCGCTGCAGAAGTTCACCTTCCGCGGCGAGGCCAAGCCGGTCGACCTGCCCGACACCCCGCCGGTGGCCCTCTCGGGCGCCGAGGGCGACGAGGACGGGCCGGCGGCAGCCGCCGAGTAACAACCCCGCACGACGACGAGGGCCGCTCCCACCGCGAGGTGGGGGCGGCCCTCGTCGTCTCCCGTCCGGCGTTGCCCGTGCCGGGTCAGGCGGGGAGGCGGAAGAGGCCGTCCTCGGTCTGCTCCACGAGGCCGTCGCTCAGCAGCGAGTCCAGACAGCGCGATCGCTGGACGGCGTCGTCCCAGACCGGTTCGAGCGCGGCGCCGTCGACCGGCTCGGAGGCCGCGCGGAGGACGTCGAGGAGCCGGCCGCGCACCTGACGGTCGGTGCCGGCGAACTTCTGCACCCGCCGGGCAGGCCCCTCGTGCGCGGGGGACCCGGCCAGTCGCCAGGCACAGCGGTCGCGCACCGGGCAGGCACCGCACCGGGGCGTCCCGGCCACGCACACCAGCGCACCCAGCTCCATGATCGCGACCGAGAACCGGACCGCACGGGCGTCGTCGTCCGGGGCGAGGGCCGCGATGTCGGCGAGATCGGCGGCGCGGGCGTTCGCGGCCTCGGCCCGGCCGTGGACCAGCCGGGCGACCACGCGCCGGACGTTGGTGTCGACGACGGGCTGCCGCCGGCCGTACCCGAAGCACGCCACCGCCCGGGCGGTGTAGGTGCCGATGCCCGGCAACGCCTCCAGCTCCGGCACCGACGCGGGGACGACGTCGCCGTGCCGCTCGGCGATGGCCGCAGCGGCCTCGCGCAGCCGCAGGGCCCGGCGGGGGTAGCCGAGCTTGCCCCACGCGCGGATCACCTCCGCCGGGCTCGCCGCGGCGAGGGCGGACGGCGTGGGCCAGCGGGCCAGCCACTCGCGCCAGACCGGCTCCACCCGGGCCACGGGGGTCTGCTGCAGCATCACCTCGCTGACCAGCACCGCCCACGCGTCCACGCCGGGACGGCGCCACGGCAGATCGCGGGCGGCGGTCGCGAACCAGTCGACGATCACCTCGCCGGTCTCCGGTCCCGGGTCGCTCGCGGGACGGGTGGGGAGGCTGGTCACGGGGGTCCAGTGTGCCGTCCTCCCGGAGCGGCGTGCCGGGTCGGGCGCCGCGGAGGCCGGGGCTAGCGTCCTGGTCGTGCTGCACCCGGTCGGACCCCTGCGGGCGCGCGTCTACTGGCGCCGCCGGCTGGTCGTGCTCGCGGTGCTCCTCGCCGTCCTGGGCGCCGGGGTGTGGGCGGCCGTGGTGCTGCTCTCCGACGGCGCGCGCAGCGAGGACCCGGACGCGGTGGCCGAGCCCGCCACCGCCGCGTCGCGGACCCCGGCCCTGGCGGAGGTGGTGCCGTCGCTGACCGCGGTGCAGACCCCCGTGCCCCCGTCGGCTACCGAGGAGGCTGCTGCCGAGGGGGATGCTGACGTGGAGACCCCGCCACCCGCCGCGGCAGCACGCCCGGAGCCGGTGGCCGGGGGGCAGTGCAGCGACGACATGCTGGGGATCGAGGTGCGCACGCCGCGCTCCGCCGCCGTGGGGTCCAAGCCCGTGTTCGAGCTGGTGGTGTCGAACGCGTCGCGCGTGCCCTGCGTGCAGGACCTGGACAAGGGGCTGCAGGAGCTGATCATGCTCGACGGCACGGGGGCCCGCGTGTGGGGCAGCAACGACTGCTTCCCCGAGTCCGGCCCCGACGTGCGCACCCTCGCGCCCGGCGAGGTGGTCGTCTTCCCCGTGCTCTGGGGTGGGCTCGCCAGCACACCGGACTGCGCCGCCGAGCGGACCCCGCCGCCACCGGGCGCCTACGCGGTCCGCGGCCGGCTGGACACCAAGAGCTCCCCGGACGCCCCGTTCACCCTCACCTGATCGGCGGAGGCGTCGCGCGGGCTCGACGACCTGGTCGACGTCGGCGGGACGTGGTGCGCGGCGTGCTCGGAGCGGTCCTGGTCGTGGCCTACGCCGGGATGCCGGTGCTCGCGACGCGGTGGCGTCCCGCGCCGGAGGGTCAGCTGTAGCGGTCGAGGATCGAGGTCTCGGCGAGGCGGGAGAGCCCCTCGCGGATGCCGCGGGCCCGGGCCTCGCCGACTCCCTCGACGGCCAGCAGGTCCTCGATGGTGGCCGCCAGCAGCTTCTGCAGGCCACCGAAGTGGTCGACCAGCCGGTCGATGATCCCCGACGGCAGCCGGGGCACCCGGTTGAGCAGGCGGTACCCGCGCGGGCTGACGGGCGAGTCGAGCGCATCGGGCGACGTGGGCAGCCCGTAGCACCGGGCCACCGCCGACAGGTCCAGCAGCTCGGTGGCCGTCAGCGCGCGCAGATCGGTGAGCACCTGGTCGATCGTGCGCACCCGCCGGCCGCCGTCGGGCAGGTAATCGCGCACGAGCAGGCCGCGGTCCTCCTCGACCCCGGCCAGCATCTCGTCGAGCTGCAGGGCGAGCAGGCGGCCGTCGGTGCCGAGCTCCACGACGAAGCCCTCGATCTCGTCGGCGATCCGGCGGACCATCTCCAGCCGCTGGCTGACGCTCATCGCGTCGCGGACCGTCACCAGGTCCTCGATCTCCAGCGCCGACAGCGTGCTGGCCACCTCGTCGAGCCGCAGCTTGTACCGCTCCAGGGCCGCGAGGGCCTGGTTGGCGCGGGCCAGGATGGTGGTGGGGTGCTCGAGGGTGTAGCGGCGCCCGGCCACGTACACGCTGATGATGTGCATCGACTGGCTGACCGAGATCACCGGGAAGCCGGTCTGGATGGCGACCCGCTCGGCGGTGCGGTGCCGCGTGCCCGACTCCTCGGTGGGGACGGTCGGATCGGGCATCAGGTGCACGCCGGCGCGCACGATGCGGGTGCCGTCGTAGGAGACGATGACCGCGCCGTCCATCTTGGCCAGCTCGCGGAGGCGGGTCGCCGACAGCGCGACGTCGAGGGCGAACCCACCGGTGCACAGCCCCTCGACGACGCGGTCGTAGCCGAGGACGATCAGTGCCCCGGTGCGTCCGGCGAGGATCCGCTCGAGGCCGTCGCGCAGGGCGGTGCCCGGGGCGATCCGGCCGAGGAGTTCGCGCAGTGCGACGTCGGGGTCCTCAACGGCGGACACGAGCGCTCCTGACGGTCGAACGGTACGGATGCCGAGTCTACGTGCCTGGTCGCCCGGGCACCGGGGTCCGGCTGCCGGTGAGCATCCCGGATGCGGAACCGGGCGGGGTCAGAAGAGCCGCTGGAAGGCCGACCCGAGGTCGGGCACCTCCACCAGGCGCATCCCCGGTGGCGGCGGCCCGGCGTCCTCGGGCACCAGTGCGACCTTGTAGCCCTGCCGGGCGGCCTCGGCCAGCCGGCGGCCCGTGCCGCCCACCCGGCGGATCTCGCCGGACAGCCCGACCTCGCCCAGAGCGATCATCCCGGCCGGGAGCGCGCGGTCGTGCGCGGCCGAGGCGATGGCCAGCGCCAGGGCGAGGTCCGCCGCCGGTTCGGCGATGCGCACGCCCCCGACCGAGGCCGCGAACACGTCGGCGTCGGCCAGCTTGACCCCGCCGCGCCGCTCGACGACGGCGTTCACCATGGCGACGCGCTGGCCGTCCAGTCCGCTGACCGCCCGGCGCGGGGAACCGCCACCGGACGAGCTCGCGACCAGCGCCTGCACCTCGGCCAGCAGCGCCCGGCTGCCCTCCATCGTGACCGTGACGCAGCTGCCCGGGACGGGAGCGGCGCGGCGGGACACGAACAGCGCCGAGGGGTCGGGGACGCCGACGACCCCGGTGTCGCCGATCTCGAAGCAGCCGATCTCGTCGGCCGGCCCGAAGCGGTTCTTCGTGGCCCGGACCAGCCGGAGGGTGGAGTGGCGCTCGCCGTCGAAGGAGATGACCACGTCGACCAGGTGCTCGAGCGTGCGGGGCCCGGCGATCGCGCCGTCCTTGGTGACGTGGCCGACCAGGATCGTGGTCATGCCCCGGCTCTTGGCGACGGCGGTCAGGGCGCTGGCCACCGCGCGGACCTGCGTCGCGCCGCCGTCGGTGCCGTCACCCGGCGACCGCACCGTCTGGACGCTGTCGAGGACGAGCAGCGTGGGGTTCACCTGCTCGACGTGGGAGAGCACGGCCGACAGCTCCGTCTCGGCGGCGAGGAAGAGCCGCTCGTGCAGCGCGCCGATCCGCTCGGCACGCAGCCGGACCTGGCCGGCGGACTCCTCGCCGGACACGACCAGCGCCGGGCCGTTGCCCGCGGCCACGCGGTGGGCCACCTCGAGGAGGAGCGTTGACTTGCCGACGCCCGGCTCGCCGGCGACCAGCAGCACCGCGCCGGGCACCAGCCCACCGCCGAGCACCCGGTCGAACTCTCCGATGCCGGTCGGCACGGCGCGCGCGCCGGCCAGCTCCACCTCGGCGATGGGGCGCGCGGGTGCGGTCACGGGGCCGGCGGAGACGGCGCGCAGGCCCGGTCCGGTCGAGCCGACCTCGGCGATCGTCCCCCAGGCCTGGCACTCGGGGCAGCGGCCCACCCACTTGGCCGAGGCGTAGCCGCACTCGGTGCAGCGGTGGGCGGGACGGGGGGACTTCACTCCAGCGGGCGGCACGCGGCGACGCTAACCCCGGCCACCGACAAGCCGCGGGAGCCGCAGCGGGTGAGGAGGGTCAGTCCTCGTCGCCGATGTCGGACTCCCGATCGCGGGCGATGTCCTCGGCGCCCTCGCCGCCCTCTTCGCCCTCGGAGTGGTGGAAGTCGAAGCCCTCCCCGCGCTCCTGCGCCGACGACGGCGTGGCGACCGTGGCCGACACCTCGATCTCGCCGGCGTTCTCGAAGGTGAGCACGAGGGGGATGTGCTGCCCGACGGTGAGCCGCTCGTCCAGGTCGGTCAGCGTGACCGCGAGGTCGCCGGAGCCGACGAAGACGGTGGTGTCCGGGAGCGCCTCGATCTCGTCGCCGGCGGCGACCTGGGCGCTGCCAGCCGGCGCGCCCGCGGCGTTGACCGAGGAGGACGAGCCGGTGATCTCGGCGGAGGAGAAGCCCTCGCCATCGACCGAGACGAGGGTGTCGGCCTCCTCGCCGGTGTTCACGATGGCCATGGTCAGCTCGGCGTCGTCCCCGGCGTCGTAGCTGCCGCTGCGCGGGTAGGCCAGCTCCACCTGCCGCAGGGTGATGTCGCCGACCTGGGCCATCGCGCCGACCTTGTCCCGCTCCTGGGTCCCGGTCTGCGTGACCTGGCCGGCGCTGCACGCGGAGAGCGCGACGGGAGAGAACAGAGCAACGCCCACGATGGCGGCGCGCAGAGCGCGGTTCACGGCCGTCGACCTCCACACAGGTTCGGGGTAGCGGTTCCCGGGAATCGGGACCGAGTCGCGCCCAGCGTATCGGTCACCCCACGATGTTCGCCGGGAGGTGAGGTCGTGGCGTCGAGCGCAGCAGGCAGCGGGGACGGCGATCGTCCCGACCCCGCGCTCGCCGACTTCCCGGCGCGCTCCCCGGGCACCCGGCGCTGGTGCTTCGCCGACCAGCTGGGGCCGCACTTCCTCGACCGGCCGGACCAGCCGGTGCTCCTCGTCGAGTCGCGGGCGGTGTTCACCCGTCGCCGGTTCCACCGCCAGAAGGCGCACCTGGTCCTCTCCGCCCTCCGGCACCGCGCCGCCGAGCTGGGGGAGCAGGCGGAGTTCCACCAGGTGGCCTCCTACGCCGAGGCACTGGACCGGGTGCGCGAGCCGCTGAGCGTCTGCGCCCCCACGTCGTGGGGGAGTCGCGACCTGGTCCTCCGTCGTCCGGGCGTGGAGGTGCTCGCGGCGCGTGGCTTCGTGACCGGCCGGCCGGAGTTCGCCGCCTGGGCCGAGGGCAGGGGCCGCCGGCGCCTGCTCATGGAGGACTTCTATCGCGACTCCCGGCGGCGGCACGACGTCCTGATGAACGGCGCGGAGCCCGTGGGCGGCCGGTGGAACCTCGACGAGGACAACCGCGAGCCCCCGCCGGCCGACGGGCGGATCGGCGTGCCCGAGCCGTGGTGGCCGGAGGAGGACGACATCGACGCCGAGGTGCGGGCCGACCTCGACCGGTGGGAGGCCGAGGGGCTCGCCTCCTTCGTCGGGGACGACGGCCCGCGGCTCTTCCCGGTGACCCGCGCCGAGGCCCTGCACCGGCTGCAGGACTTCCTCGACCACCGGCTCGGCGCCTTCGGGCCGCACGAGGACGCGATGCTGGCCGGCGACCGCTGGCTGGCCCACTCCCTCCTCTCGCCCGCGCTCAACCTCGGGCTGCTCGACCCGCTGGAGGTGGTCGTCGCGACGGAGCGGAGCGCCCGCGAGCGCGCGGCGGCGGGCGACCTCCTGCCGCTCAACAGCGTCGAGGGCTTCGTCCGGCAGGTGATGGGTTGGCGCGACTACATCTGGCACATGTACTGGCACCTCGGCCGGGACTTCCGCAGGCGCAACCACCTCGGTGCGCACGAGGAGGTGCCGGGCTGGCTGGCCGACCTGGACGACGCCGCGGTTGACGCGGCCTGCCTCTCGGACGTGCTGGCCGACCTGCGCCGGGACGGCTGGGTGCACCACATCCCGCGGTTGATGGTCCTGGGCAACTACGCGCTGCAGCGCGGCATCGACCCGTCGGCGATGACCGACTGGTTCCACGAGAGCTTCGTCGACGGCTACGAGTGGGTGATGGTCGCCAACGTCGTCGGCATGAGCCAGCACGCCGACGGCGGGGTGCTCGCCACCAAGCCGTACGCCTCCGGCGGCGCGTACATCGACCGGATGAGCGACTACTGCGGCGGTTGCCGGTACGACCCGCGGAAGCGGCTGGGGGACGACGCCTGCCCGTTCACCGCGGGCTACTGGACCTTCCTCGACCGCACGCGGGAGCAGCTGGCCGGGAACCACCGCATGCGCCGGCCGCTGCAGGGTCTCGACCGGCTCAAGGACCTCCCCGCGGTGGTGGAGCAGGAGGTGGTCCGCGGCACCGACCCGCCCTGATCAGGTGAGGCCGGCGCCGCTCGTCAGGAGCAGCACGACGTCCAGCACGGTCAGCAGCATCACCGCGGGGAAGGCCAGCCGTCGGGCGCGGGGGGTGCCGGCCAGCGCGGCGACCGCTGCCGCGGGGACCGCGATCGCCAGCCCGGTCCAGCCCGCGGGGGTCGGGGGCCCGTCGGGGCCCAGGACGAGCACCAGCGAGGCGCCCAGCAGCAGCACGGCGCAGGTGACCGCCGAGGGGACCGGGCCGAGGCGGTGCGGCAGGCCGCGCACGCCCGTGGCGAGGTCGTCCTCGATGTCGGGCGCGACGTTGGCCAGGTGGGCGGCCGCTCCCAGGGCGCCTCCGGCGGCGACCAGCCACCACGGTGCCCAGGGCGTGCCGGGGGCCGCGGCGACCACGCCGGCCGGCAGCGCCCCGAACCCGGTGACGTAGGGCAGGCCGGAGGCCGCGGTGCGCTTCAGGCCGGCGTTGTAGGCCCATCCGCTGGCCACCAGGACCAACAGCAGCAGTCCCGGCACCGGGCCGAGGAGGAGCGAGAGGAGGACGGCGGCGCCGAGGGCGGACAGCGCCGCGATCCGCAGCAGCCGCGGGTCGACGGCGCCCTGCACCACCGGCTTGTCCGGACGCGCCACGGCGCGGTCCCGGTCGGCGTCCAGCCAGTCGTTGCTCCACCCGATGGACAGCTGACCTGCGAGAACGGCGACGCAGACGAGGACGGTCCGCCCGGGGCCGGCGCCCGCCGCGACCGCCAGCAGCGTGCCCACGGTCGTCACCGCGACCGCCGGCCCGGGGTGCGTGGCGCGTGCCAGGGCCGCCCCGAGACCCGTCCGGGAGCCGGGTGCACGCACATCAGCCATGCCTCTGTCAACCCCTCGTCGGAGGACGGACCTGCCTCCTGACCTGCGCCTTTGCGGCATCACTCGGGTCCGGTGAGCCAGTCTGCCGTGATAGTCTTGGGACAGCGAAAGGGGTCACATTCACATGGGCTTCACTGTCGGCGAGACCGTCGTCTATCCGCATCACGGTGCCGCACTGATCGAGGCGATCGAGCAGCGGACCATCAAGGGCGTCGAGAAGGCTTACCTCGTGCTCAAGGTCGCCCAGGGCGACCTGACCGTCCGCGTCCCCGCGGACAACGCAGAGATCGTCGGTGTTCGCGACGTCGTGGGCCAGGAAGGCCTGAACAAGGTGTTCGAGGTGCTCCGCGCCCCGCACACCGAGGAGCCGACCAACTGGTCGCGCCGCTACAAGGCCAACCTCGAGAAGCTGGCCTCGGGTGACGTGAACAAGGTGGCCGAGGTCGTCCGTGACCTCTGGCGCCGCGACAAGGACCGTGGCCTCTCGGCCGGCGAGAAGCGCATGCTCTCGAAGGCCCGTCAGATCCTGGTCAGCGAGCTCGCGCTCGCCGAGGGCACCAACGAGGACAAGGCCGAGATCCTGCTCGACGAGGTCCTCGCCAGCTGAGCAGGGCTTCCCTGAGCGCTCGAGACATCCGGACCACTCCCGTGCACGCTGCAGCGATCGTCGCAGCGGCCGGGAGTGGTTCGCGTCTGGGGGCCGATCTGCCGAAGGCGCTGGTGCCCCTCGCCGGCCGCCCGCT
>Ga0210040_10002811_pt1 | contig 24146 bp, 19 predicted proteins | sample CryGeyCG12114_NA_FD_185462 | JGI IMG/M metagenome (GOLD analysis project Ga0210040, IMG submission 185462) | Groundwater microbial communities from aquifer - Crystal Geyser CG19_WC_8/21/14_NA (SPAdes) (version 2) | ecosystem: Environmental > Aquatic > Deep subsurface > Groundwater | place: USA... | reverse complement strand
GGCATGCCGGTGCCCTCCTCGGGCGGCATCACCGTCGCGGAGAGCCTGAACCTGCTCGAGGCGTACGACGACCTCACCGGCGAGCCGCTCTCCGGCGTCGCCGAGGACGCCTACCTGCACCGCTTCGCCGAGGCGAGCGCCACGGCCTTCGCCGACCGCAACCGCTACATCGGAGACGTGCCGGGCGTGCCCGCCGCGGAGCTGGTCTCGCAGGGCTTCGCCGACGAGCGCGCGTGCGAGCTGTTCTCCCTCGCCGCTGCGGCGGCGCGCCCCGTCCCGTTCGGCTCGCCGGACGGGGACTACGACGACTGCACCTCGGCGGCCGGGACCCAGGAGCCGCCGCGCGACGACCACGGCACGACCCATCTGACCGTTGCCGACGCGAGCGGCGACGTCGTCTCGTACACGCTCACGATCGAGCAGACGGGCGGGTCCGGCATCACCGTCCCCGGCTACGGGTTCCTGCTCAACAACGAGCTGACCGACTTCAGCTTCTCGGCCACGACGCCGGGCGTGCCCGAGCCGAACCTGCCGGGGCCGGGCAAGCGCCCCCGCTCGTCGATGTCGCCGACCGTGGTGCTGCAGGACGGCGTGGCCGTCGGCGGTCTCGGGTCGCCCGGCGGCTCGACGATCATCACGACGACGGCGCAGGTGCTCACCGGGTACGTCGACCGCGGGCTGCCGCTCGTCGACGCGGTCGCCGCGCCGAGGGTGTCCTCCCGCAACGGGTCGACGACGACCGTGGAGCCCGAGATCGCCGACGGCCCGCTGGGTGCCGCGCTGCGCGAGCGCGGGCACGAGCTGTCCACGTCGACGGAGATCGGCGCGGCCACCGCGGTGCTCGTGCTCCCCGACGGCCGCTTCGAGGCCGCCGCGGAGACGTCGCGGCGCGGCGGCGGGGCGGCCGGCGTCGTCGCCCCGGGCTGACCTGCGCCGTCCCGGGCGAGCGGGCGACGACCCGCCTCCAGGGGTCGGCTCAGGCGGTGACGGGACGCTGGGCGTAGGCGATCTCGGGGTACTCGATGCCGCAGCCGGTGCAGCGGTACCAGTCCATGCCGCTGACGACGACGCGCAGGTCGGCCGGGGCGCCGCAGTGCGGCAGGTAGCAGGTGCGCTGGGGGGCGGCGGCGCGCTGCGCGGGGATGCGGGCGGCGGCGCGGACGACGTGCAGGGTGCTGGTGCTCATGGCTGGGTCCTGTCCGGGGTGTGCGGGCGCCGGATCCTCAGCGTCCGGCGGTCTCGACCCGGCTATCGGCACGTCCTGACCGGTCCTGCAGTGCCCGTCCCGCTGGACCCGTCCCGCTGGGCCCGTCTCGCTGGGCCCGTCCGCCCCGTAGCGTCCCGGCGGTGGGCGGAGGAGCGCAGCGGACGTGGTGGGGGCTCACCGGGGCGGTGGCCGGGGCGCTGGTCGTCCTGCAGGTGGGGCTCGCGCTCGGCTCGGGCGAGCCCGAGCTGGGCGCCCGCCTCGTGCGGACGCTCAGCTACTTCGCGGTCGACACGAACGCGCTCGTGGCCGTCCTGGGAGCGCTGGTGGCCCTCCGCCCGGAGCGCAGCGGCCCCTGGTGGCGGGCGCTGCGCCTCGGCGCCCCGTTGTGCATCGCGATCGTCGGCGTCGTCCACCACCTGGAGCTGCGCCGGGTGGGGCTGACGGGCCTGGACCTCGTGCTCGACGTGGGTCTGCACTACGTCGTGCCCGCGCTGGCGGTCGGAGGGTGGCTCGCCCTCACCCCGCGGGGCCTGGCCGACGCCGGCACCGTGCTGCGCGTCCTCGTCGACCCCCTCGCCTGGTGCGCGTGGACGTTCGCCCACGGCGCGGTGACCGGCTGGTACCCCTACCCCTTCCTCGACGTCACCCGGGTGGGCGCCGGCGGGGCGGCGCTGGGTGTGCTCGTCGTGGCGCTGGTGCTGACCGTGCTGGCGACCGCTGCCGTCGTCGGTGACCGCGCCGTGGCCCGTCGCGCGGTGCGCTCGAGCGGCTGAGCGGCGCGCAGGCGGACCAGCGGAGCAGGGAGCCACCCGCCGAGGGGGAGGCGTGGGCGTCCTTCACTCCCGGACGGCGCCCTCGAGCATCCCGCGGATGAAGTGGCGCTGGAGGACGAGGTAGACGAGGACCACCGGCAGCGCGACGAGCACCGCGCCGGCGGCGAGCAGCGAGGTGCCCTGGGTGTACTGGCCCTGGAACAGCGCGAGCCCCAGCGGCGCGGTGCGCAGCTGGCCCGCCGGGGCCATCACCAGCGGGATGAGGAACTCGTTCCAGGTCCACATGAAGACGAGCAGCACCAGCGTCGTGATGGCCGGCCGCCCGATGGGCACCAGCACCGACCACAGGATGCGGTGGGAGCCGGCGCCGTCCAGGCGCGCCGCCTCGATCAGCGAGCGGTTGGTCGTGCGGAAGTAGGCGCGCATCCAGTACGTGCCGAAGGCGACGGACTGGGCCACCTGCGGCAGGGCGATGCCCCAGACCGTGTTCGTGAGCCCGAGGGTGCGCAGGTCGAAGAACAGCGGGACGACGACCGCCTCGGCCGGGACCATGATCCCGAGCAGGAAGAGGTAGAAGAGCACCTCGCGGCCGCGGAACTCCATGGTGCCGAAGGCGTACCCGCTCATGATCGACAGCAGGACCGCGGCGACCACCACGACGACGGCGACGAGGGCCGACGTCGCCATGTAGTCCCCGAAGCGGCCCTGCACCCAGGCGTCGGCGAAGTTGGCCGGGCGCAGCCCCTCCCCCGCGGCGGGCGACTCCGGCGTCAGCGCCGCCACGAGGACCGTGGCGACCGGGCCGAGCGCCAGCAGCGCGAAGAGGACCAGGACGACGTAGCTGGCCGCCCGGTGGGCGGACGAGCCGCGCGACGGCCCGCGGGCCGGGGCCACCGCGGGGTCCGGCGTCCGGCGGCGGGTGCCCGGCAGGGCTGGCGCGCTCACCGCTGCCGGTCCGCGACGCGGTTGACGAAGAGGTTGATGCCGAAGATGAGGGCGGTCAGCACGACGCCGACGGCCGCGGCGGCACCGACCTCGCCGAGCTCGAAGGCGCGGCGGTAGACCTCGTAGCTGGGCACGGTCGTGGAGGTCCCCGGCCCACCGCCCGTCGTCACGTACACGAGGTCGAAGGTCTTGAGGGCGGCGATGATCGTCAGCGTCAGCGCCACGGCGATCTCCGGGCGGATGGCCGGCAGCGTGATGGCGCGCAGCTGGCGCGCCGGGCCGGCGCCGTCCAGGCTCGCCGCCTCGTAGAGCTCCGGGGGCACGCGGGCCATGCCGGCCATGAGCAGCACCGTCACCAGCCCCGTCGAGTACCACGTGCCGATGACGCCGACGGCGGGCAGGGCCGTGGCGTAGTCCCCGAGCCACGTCCGGGTCAGGCCGTCGAGCCCGACCGCGCGCAGCACCTCGTTGAGCGTGCCGTCGGGCGCGTAGATGCGGCGCCACGCGACCGCGACGACGACCATCGCGATGACCTGCGGCAGGAAGACGACGGTGCGGAACAGCGGCAGCCCGCGCACGCGCGCTCGCACCAGCAGCGCCGCGAGCACGAGGCCGATGAGCAGCGGCAGCAGGGAGAAGAAGCCGATGAGCACCAGGGCGTGGCCGAAGGCGTCGCGCAGCCCCTCGTCGGTGAGGACGGCCGCGTAGTTGGCGAGGCCCACGGGCGTGCCGACGGTGAGGCCGTCGTAGTCGTAGAAGGAGAACTGCACGGCCCGCGCCAGCGGGTAGAGCAGGAAGGCGCCGTACACGGCCAGCGCGGGGGCGAGGAAGAGGTACGGCGTCAGCCGGTCCCGCGACGAGCGCCCGCCCGCGGGGGCGCTCGCCGCGGCCGGCCGCGCCGCGGCCTCAGCCGCCGCTGGAGGTGAAGTCGGCATAGTCGGCCTCGAGCGCGTCGGCGGCCTGCTCCGGCGCCAGCTCGCCGGCCAGCAGGCCCTGCAGCGTCTGGCCGAGCGTGTCGCCCATGGTCGGCGTCGCGTAGTCCAGGTAGGGCAGCAGGGACCCGTCGGTGCTGACGTCGTCGAAGGCCGTGTAGACGTCGGCCAGCAGCCCGCTCTCGGGGGCGTAGGACGCGGTGTCGACGACGGGCAGGTTGCCCGTGTCGGCGAGCACCTGCATCGCGTCGTCGCTCGTGAGGAAGTCGATGTAGGCGGCCGCGACGTCGGGCTCCTCGGCGGCCGTGGTGATCGAGAACGGGATGCCCGTGCCCCCGGTCGTGGCCGGCTGGCCGCCGTCGGCCGGCGGCGGGGCGAAGAAGCCCGCGTCCTCGCCCATGGCCTCCTGCAGGTCCGGGGCGAGCCAGGAGCCGGCGACGAGGAAGACGCCCTGGCCGTCGGCCAGCTGCTGCCAGGCGGCGTCGTAGTCGGTGCCGTTGACACCGTCGTTGAACCAGCCCTGCTGCTGCCACGACTGGAGCTCGGTGAGCGCCTGGACGTTCTCGGGCGTCGTCCAGCTGGCGCCCTCGTTGCCGAGCCCGAGCGCCTGCACCTCCTCGGGGGCCACGTGCGCGCCCTGGACGACGCCGAGCACGTGGCCCGCGGGCCAGCCCTCGATGTTGCCCAGCAGCAGAGGCGTCTGGCCGGCGTCGGCCGCCGTCTGCAGCGCGGCCTCGAAGTCGGCCCAGGTCTGCGGCACCGCCAGGCCGAGCCCCTCCAGCGCGCTGCGGCTGTAGTAGACGCCGACGACCTCGCCGACCTGCGGCAGGCCGTAGAGCGACCCCTTGCCGAAGACCGTCCCGTCGTCGGAGTAGGTGGAGTACTGCAGGACGCTCTCGGGGTAGCGGTCGCGCCAGCCGTAGGCGTCGGCGTAGGCGTCCAGCGGCACGAGCTGGCCGGACTGGACGAACTGCCCCATCGTCGCGCGCGCGTTGTTGGTCTGGACGACGTCGGGGGCGTCGTCGCCGGTCAGCGCCAGCCGCAGCGTGGTCGACAGGTCGTCGAAGGACTGCGAGACCCGCTCGATCGTGACGTTCGGGTTCGCGTCCTCGAAGGCGGCGTTCAGCTGGGTGATCTGCTCGTCCTGCCCGCCGCGGACCTCCTGGTCCCAGACGGTGAGCGTGACGTCGCCCGCGCCGGCGACGTCCGTGGAGACCGGGCCCGTGGGTGCGGCACCCCCGGAGCCCCCGCCGTCCCCGGAGCCGGGCGCGCAGGCCGTCAGGACGAGCGCGGTGGCGGCGGCGAGCCCGACGGCTCGCGACGCCGCCCGCGCGCCCGCAGATCTCGCTCGTGCCATCGCTGGTCCTCCTGGGGGTGGGGCGGGGTGCTCGGGGGCGGGGTGGTCGGGGGGAGCCTGCCTCACAGGTCCGACGCCAGGGCGAAGGTGGCCTCGGCGCGCCGGACGGCGTCGACGGGACCGCTGGGCAGCAGGTCGGCCAGGAACCCGTAGCGGCGGGCCGCCTCGCCGGCGCCCGCGTCGCCGGCGGCCGCCCGGGCCGACGTCGCGGCCCACCAGTCGGCGATGTCGCCCCAGCCGGGCGCCGCGAGGGAGCCCCCGAACTGCTGGACGGCGAGCGACGCCGAGAGGGCCGCGAAGGCCAGTCGCTGGGCCAGCGGCCAGCCGGCCAGCGTCCCGAGCACCACCGAGGCGCCGAACACGTCGCCGGCGCCGGTCGGGTCGACGGCCTGCACCGGGACGCCGGGCACCCGCGCCGTCTCCCCCGTCGTCGCGTCGACGGCCAGTGCACCGTCGGCGCCGCACGTCACGACGGCCAGCGGCACCCGGTCCGCGAGCGCGGCGAGCGCCCGCTCGGGCGAGGACGTGCGCGTGTACGCCATCGCCTCGACCTCGTTGGGCAGGAAGGCGTGGCAGCTCTCCAGGCGCTCCAGGACGGCCGGGTCCCACACGCCGCTCGGGTCCCAGCCGACGTCGGCGAAGACGGCCGCGCCCTGGGCGCGCGCGGCCAGCCACCACGGGGCGTCGGCGCCGCCGGGGGCCGTCGTCGCCGGGTCGAGGGGCTCCTCGCCGTGCGGCAGCGCGAGCTCGGTGATGACGGCCCGCGAGCGCGGGGGGACGCCGACGAGCTCGGCCGAGGTCACGGGCAGGGGGTGGCCGTGCGTGACCATGCTGCGGTCGCCGTGGTGCGCCATGGACACCGTGACCGCCGAGTGCCAGCCGGGGAAGACCCGCGAGTGCGCGAGGTCGACGCCCTCCTGCTCGTGCAGGACCTGCCAGCAGAAGCGCCCGTAGACGTCGTCGCCGAAGCCGGCGGACAGGCCGGTGCGCAGGCCCAGCCGGCTCGTCGCCACCGCCAGGTTCGCGATGCCGCCGGGCAGGGAACCCATTCCCGTCGTCCACACCTCGGTGCCCGGCGACGGCGCGGCGTCCAGCCCGGTGAAGACCATGTCGAAGAAGAGCTGGCCCGACAGGAAGACGTCCAGCGAGGGCGCAGCGGTTGGGTCGTCCACCCCGCGCGCGCCCGCGAGCGGGTCCCAGCGCCGCCGGGCCGTAGGCGCCCCCGGACCGGGAGCAACGGGCCCCGCGGGAGGGCCGGGGTGCCCGGCGCCTGCGCCCGTGGCCATGCGCACCTCCTCCGTCCGCTCCTGTGGTCCTCTCCACGCACGGGCTCCGCCGCCGGGGCCCAGCGGGCTCGGGCGGGGCGGCCCGGTCGTCCGGCGGCGACGCTAGTGCCGGCGGGACGCTCGGACAAGGGTGCTCGTGCGCGATGGGCGCTCGCGACTGCTCGGTCGTGCGCGGAGCACGTGCGCTAGCGTGCCGAGCATGCTCAGCGCCACGCGCCAGGCGGAGATCCTCCGCCGCCTGCGCAGCACCGGGGAGGTGTCGGTGCAGGCCCTCGCCACCGACCTGTCGGTCAGCGCCTCGACCATCCGCCGCGACCTCAACGCGCTCGACGCCGAGGGGCGCCTGCGCCGCGTGCGCGGCGGTGGCGGCAGCGTCGAGCCGGACGAGACGCCCTTCCGCGACGTCGCCCGCCAGGCGCCGGACGCCAAGGACGCCGTGGCGGCCCGCGCCGCGGAGCTCGTCTCGGACGGCGACGTCGTGGTCGTCGACATCGGGACGACCACCGAGCGCCTGGCCCACCACCTCGCCGGCCGCCGGATCACCGTGATCACCGCCAGCCTCGCGGTCGTCGACGTGCTCCGGGAGGACCCCGACGTCGAGCTGGTCGTCCTCGGCGGCGTCCTGCGCCGCTCCTACTGGTCCCTGGTCGGCACCCTGACCGAGCAGGCGCTCGGCCAGCTGCAGGCGCACACGTGCTTCCTCGGCACGAGCGGCGTGCGGGGGGACGGCGTCGTCCTGGACTCGACCGGCATCGAGGTGCCGGTCAAGCGCGCCGTCGTCGCGTCGTCGCAGCGGGTCGTCCTGCTCGCCGACGGCAGCAAGTTCCCCGGCACGGGTCTCCTGCCGGTCTGCGGCGCCGACGCGGTCGACGTCCTGGTCACCGACGAGGGCGCCGACGAGGCCGCGCTCGCCGTCTTCGAGGCCGCGGGTGCCCAGGTCCTGCGCGCCCGCCCCCGCACCCCGACCGCAGCAGGAGGACCGTCCACGTGAAGCTCGTGCTCGTCGGCGGGGGCGGCTTCCGCGTCCCCCAGGTGGTCGAGGCGGTCGGCGCGGCGGACGCCGCGGTGCGCGTGGACGAGGTGCACCTGCACGACGTCTCCCCCGAGCGCCTCCGCGTGGTGCGGAGCGTCCTGGAGCAGCTGGCGCAGCGGCTGCCGCACCCTCCCCGGGTCAGCGCGGGCACCGACCTCGACGAGGCCCTGCGCGGCGCCGACTTCGTCTTCTCCGCCATGCGGATCGGCGGCACCGGGGGGCGCGTCCTGGACGAGCGGGTCGCCCTGGACCTGGGCGTCCTCGGCCAGGAGACCGTGGGCCCGGGCGGCCTGTCCTACGCGCTGCGGACGCTGCCGCACGCGCGCCACCTCGCCGAGCGCGTGCGCGCGGTGGCGCCCGACGCCTGGGTCATCAGCTTCACCAACCCGGCGGGCGTCGTCACCGAGGCGATGCGGGCGGTGCTCGGCGAGCGCGTCGTCGGCATCTGCGACACGCCGATCGGGCTGGTGCGCTCGGCGAGCGCGTCGTCGGCATCTGCGACACGCCGATCGGGCTGGTGCGTCGCGCCGCGCGCGCCGTCGGCGCCACGAGCGGGGACGTCACCTTCGACTACGCGGGGCTCAACCACCTCGGGTGGCTCCGCTCGCTGCAGGTGGACGGCCGCGAGCGGCTGCCCGACCTCCTCGCCGACGACGACGCCCTGGACGGCATCGAGGAGGCCCGGACCCTCGGCGTCGACTGGGTGCGCGCGGTCGGCGCGCTGCCGAACGAGTACCTGTACTACTACACCTACCCCCGCGAGGCCACCGAGCGCCTGCGCGCCGCGGCGCAGACCCGCGGGCAGTTCCTCGACGCGCAGCAGGGTGACTTCTACGCCCGCGCCGCGGCGCACCCCGAGCGCGCGCTGGAGACCTGGGAGTCGGTGCACCGCGCGCGCGAGGCGAGCTACATGGCGGAGTCCCGCCCGGAGCCGGCCCAGGGCGTCGGGGCCCAGGACGCCGGGGGCCAGGACGCCGGGGGCCAGGACGCCGGGGCCCGGCGGGCCGAGGACCTGGAGGGCGGCGGCTACCAGCGCGTGGCCCTGGACCTCATGGCGGCGCTCGTCACCGGCCGGAGCGCGACGATGATCCTCGACGTCGCGAACGACGGCGTCCTGCCCGGGCTGCCCGACGACGCCGTCGTCGAGGTCCCGTGCACCGTCGACGCGGGCGGGGTGCACCCGCACGCCGTCGCCCCCCTGACCGGCGACATGCTGGGCCTGGTGCAGCAGGTGAAGGCCTCCGAGCAGCTGCTGCTGAAGGCGTCGGCCACGCGCTCGCGCGAGCTGGCCGGCGCCGCCGGCGGGGGTGCGCGCCCCCGCCGGCGGCCGGCGTCAGCGGACGGGTGCCACCGAGGCGAGCGTGCCGCCGTCCGGCGCGGTCGAGGCGGCGAGCACCCGCAGGCCCCGGACGTCCCCGGCGCCCTCCGGCAGCGTGATCCACCACCGGGTCGGTCCCGACCGCTCGACGTCGACGACCTGGCCGGCGACGACCTCCTGGGCCTCGTCGTCCCACACCCACAGGTGCAGGCGCGCCGGGCCGGTCGCCCGCACGGTGGCCACCACGGCGTCGCGGCGCTGCACGGCGTCCCGCAGCCAGGCGCTCTGGCCCGCCGGCGCCGCCGGGCCGCCCGCGAGCGGCACGTCGTCGAGCACGGCCTGGGCGATGCTCGGCGGGGACTCGACGCTCTGGAGCGCCGTCTGCGGGAGGACCGGCGCCGAGGGCTCGGTCGACCGGCCCGCCGGCGGGGTGTAGCCCTCCAGGCGCACGACGCCCCAGCGGTAGGGGTCCCCCTGGACGCCGGGCCAGGTGGACCAGCCGATGCGCGTCTGCCCCGTCTTGTCCTGGGTGTCGGAGTCGTAGACGAAGAGGTCCACCGCCATGGACCCGGGGTCGACGGCCGCCGGGAGCAGCTCCAGCGGGATGGTCGCCTCGAGCGTGTAGCCGGCCGAGCCGGTGGCCGGGTCGTCCAGCGCGACGGCGACCTCCATGCCCGGCGCCGTCTCGGCCGCCGGCCCCTGCCGGTTGTCCGCGTCGCGCGAGGCGCACGGCCCGCCCTCGGTCGTGGTGGGGAGCACGCCCGCCTTGAAGGTCGTCGAGGTGTTCTCCGCGTCGCCGCGGGGGTCGATCGCGATCTCGACGGAGTCGGTGCGCCAGTGGCGCTTGCAGTCCGCGGCGTCCAGCACGGTGCCCCGGACGTCGTCCTCCACGCGCACGAGCACCGACAGGGCGTCGTCGTGCCAGGACAGCCGCGCCGTCGCCGAGCAGTCCGCGGCGGACTCGCACGCCTCGCCCTCCCAGACGCGCGAGAGGTCGAGCTCCTCGCCCGGGTGCTCGGACGCCTGCGCCACGCCGTCGACGACCGGCGCCGCGTCGGTCTCCGGCGCCGCGGTCGTGGGGACGAGCTCCAGGGCGGGCGAGCTCGTGCTGCTCACGCCACCGGCCGTGGTCGTCACGGTGACGGGGTGGTCGCCGCCCTCCCCGCCCTCGTCCGCCGTCGGCAGCGAGGCGTCCACGTTCTCCACGGTGAAGGGCACGAGGACGCTCTCGCCGGGAGCCAGTGCGGTGAAGGGCTTCTCGTCGGCGTCGGCGCTGAAGCCCTCGGGCAGCGCCAGGGCCGTCGTGCCGTCCTGGGGCTGCGCGCTGTCGTTGGTCACGACGACGTCGACCTGCTGCGTCCCGCCCGAGGGCATCGTCGTGACGCGCCGGACGCTCCCCTGCAGCTCCGGGAGGCCGACCTGGCGCGCCCAGGCCTCGTACTCCGCGACGCGCTCGAGCGGCGCCAGCTCGCCGCGCACGGGCGCAGCCGCCTCGACGACCTGCGACGCCCACCCGCCCCCGGAGGCGCTGTCCAGGGTGGCCTCGAGCCGCACGCGCTGGCCGGCAGCGGCACCGGGGGGCGCCGTCACGACCAGGGTCGCCGCCACCTCCTCGCCGGCCGCCACCACGCCGAGGTCGCCGTCGCCGCTCACCTGCCAGCCGTCCGGGACGGCGAGCGAGACCGACGAGGCGCCGAGCGCCTCCTCGCCGGCGCCGACGCGGACGACCACCTCGGTGGGCTCGCCGGGGACCACGCGCAGCCCGGGGGTCTCGACCTCGAGCGTCGTGCCGAGCGGCGCGGCGCCGGGGCCGCGGACGAGCGCCCCGGAGAGCGCGGCGTCGGGCTGCGCGGCCGCCTCGGTGCCCGGCTCGGCCGACGGCACGCGGGAGTCCACCTGGGTGAAGTAGTCGCAGCCGAGCGCGTCGGGGTCCGCCGCCACGTCGGGGAAGGCGCCCCAGCCCTGGGAGACGTACTGGCGCTGGGCGTCCCGCTCCACCTGGCCCCACGTGCGGCCACCGGGAGCTCGGGCGCCGCTCCAGACGCCGTAGACCGTCTGGCTGGGGTCGAGGAGCTGGACCTGCGACGGGCACGAGGGCCCGGTGGCGCGGGTGCCGGCGACGGTGTTGAGGAGCACGCGGTCCGGGCTGAAGGGCTCGAGGCCCTCCTCCGAGAGCTGTTCGGGGAAGGCGGTGGGGTCGCCGGCCAGCCGGTAGGCCTCCAGCGCCAGGCGCGCCGCCTCCTGGTGGTTGCCGTGGTTGCCCGGCGAGGGCGCCGGGTTCATGGTCATGAGGACCTCGGGCCGCGTGGTGCGCACGACGCGCACGACCTTCTCCAGGACGTCGTCGTGGCCCCAGACCTCCTGCGTCAGCGGCGCGCTGACGGTGTAGTAGAAGTCGACGTCGTCGAGGTTGTAGACGTTCTCCACGCCCGCCATGCCCACCGCCGAGCGCTCCTCCACCTCGCGCAGCAGGCCGAGCTCGGGGCCCTCCTCCGGTCCGACGGCGTTGCCGCCGCCCTCGCCCCGCGTCACGGTGATGACGCCCGAGCGGACGTCGTGCGCCTGGCGCCACTGCCCCAGGCTGGACAGCGCGCTGGCCTCGTCGTCGGGGTGGGCGCCGACGAACATGACGTCCAGGTCGACCGGGTCGCCCGCCGAGGTCGTCGCCGGCGGCGGTGCCCCGCGACCGGCCCCGGGGGCCTCCGTCGCGCCCGCCGGAGCGGCGCCGGCGAGCAGCCCGGCGCCCAGCGCCAGGACGCCGGCGCCCGCCACGGGCGCCGAGCGCCACCTGCGAGCGGTGCTGCCCGCCCGAGGGGCCGGGGTGCTCCTCCGCGCCATGACGTGCTCCTTCGCGGTCGACATGTCGGATGAGGGCCATCCTGTTCCTGGATGACCGCTGCCGACAAGGACCGGATGCACCTGCGCCTGCGGGCGTGCAGGTGCGCGCACGTCGGCGCACGAGCCGCGGCGCCGGCGCCGGCGCCGGCTCCGGGGAGCCCCGCGCAGGTCGCTGCCCCCGGCCAGGGCGTCCGGTGGGCGCGGCCGGCGTCAGTCGCTCGCGAGGGCCTGCTGCCACAGGCCGGCCATCCGCTCCCCGAAGGCGACGAGCAGCACCCGCTCGACGTCCGTCGTCGCCCCGCGCAGCGCCGCGACCGACACCCGCGCCGCCTCCTCGTCCGGGTAGCCGTAGACGCCCGTCGAGATGGACGGGAAGGCCAGCGACCGCGCCCCCACCTCGTCGGCGCGGGCGAGCGAGGCCGTGTACGCCGACGCCAGCAGCTCGGCGTCCTGCGGGCGCCCGCGGTAGCGCGGCCCCACGGCGTGGACCACCCAGCGCACCGGCGACAGGTCGAACGCCGGCGTGACGACGGCCGAGCCCGTCGGGCACGGCGCCAGCGCCCGTGACGCGCGCACCAGCTCGGGCCCGGCCGCCCGGTGGACCGCGGCGTCCACCCCGCCGCCGCCCTTCAGCGCCTGGTTCGCCGCCGTCACCACGGCGTCGACCCGCTGCTGCGTCACGTCGCCCCGGACCACCTCGATGCGCACGGCTCCCATGATGGCCGCGGGGCGCGGGTGGCTGCCCGAGGACGGCCGCTGCGCCGTCCTCGGGCAGCCCCCTCCGTCCGGCGCGACGCGCGTAGCGTGTGGCCTCGCGCGGCGACCCCGCGCCCGGGCCTCTAGCTCAACTGGCAGAGCAGCGGACTTTTAATCCGCGGGTTGTGGGTTCGAGCCCCACGGGGCTCACCGGTCCGTCAGCGCAGCGGGCCGGTGACGTCCGGGACGAAGCGCGAGCGCGTCCGGGGCGGCCGCTGCACGCGGGGCGCCGCGGGTCGCTCGCCCAGGCTCACCTGCGGCGGCTGCACCTGCTCGTAGGGGATCTGCGAGAGCAGGTGGCTGAGGCAGTTCAGCCGCGCCGCGCGCTTGTCGTCGGCCTCGACGACCCACCAGGGCGCGGCCTCGGTGTCGCAGCGGGCGAACATCTCGTCCTTGGCGAGGGAGAAGTCCGCCCAGCGCCGACGAGCCTCCACGTCCATGTCGGAGAGCTTCCACCGGCGCAGCGGGTCGTCCAGCCGCGAGCGCAGCCGGCGCTCCTGCTCCGCGTCGCTGACCGAGAACCAGTACTTGACGAGGATCACGCCGTCCTGGACCAGCATCCGCTCGAACTGCGGCGCCTGCTCGAAGAAGACCTCGAGCTGGGCCTCGGTGCAGAACCCCATGACCCGTTCGACGCCCGCGCGGTTGTACCAGGACCGGTCGAACAGCACGACCTCCCCCGGCGAGGGCAGGTGCGCGACGTAGCGCTGGAAGTACCACTGCCCCCGCTCGCGCTCGCCCGGCGCCGGCAGCGCGGCGATCCGCACGCTGCGCGGGTTCAGGTACTCGGTGATCCGCTTGATGGCGCCGCCCTTGCCCGCGGCGTCGCGCCCCTCGAAGACCACGACGACGCGGGCTCCGCTCTGGCGCACCCACTCCTGCATGACCACGAGCTCGCGCTGCAGGCGCAGCAGCTCGCGCTCGTACGGGCGTCGACGCAGTCGTCCCGGCCCGCCGTCCTCCGGGTCGGACGCGCCGCCGACGGCGCTCTCGGGCGACACCTCCCCCACCGGGCGCGCGCTCCGGCCGGACCGTCCGCTCACGGGTCTCCCCCCACGCACCGGCACGGGCCGTCCGGCCCGCGCTGCCCCCGGACCGACCGGGACGCGCACCAACCTGCACCCCGGCCGCCCCGACGGCAAGGACGAAGGTCCCGCGTGCCCGCTCGCCCACCGCCGCGCGCCCCGACGGCAAGGACGAAGGTCCCGCGTGCCCGCTCGCCCACCGCCGCGCGGGCTCCTCCGGCGAAGGGTGGCGGGGTGGCGCTCGCCCGATCGGCTGCGGCGCGTCCTCGCTCGCGGCGCACGTGGTCCTCGAGCTCGTGGCCGTGGGTCAGCCGGCGTGCGCAGGACGTGCGCGCGGTGCGGGAGCACCTCACCACGACGCGCTGACGGCAGGACCCAACCGCGGGGCCCACGCCCCCGAACCCCCTGTGCAGCGCCGTCCCAGGGGCGGCACCACGCACGGCTCGAGGCGCCGGCGAGCACGACCGCTCGGCGCCGACGACCTTCCGGGAGGAACCCCCCATGACTCGCCACCGCACGCTCGCCCTCGCCGCCACCGGCGCTCTCGCCCTCGCGCCCGGCCTGGTCCTGGCCGGGCCGGCCAGCGCCGCCACCGAGACGCACGAGCTCAGCGCGCACCTCACCGAGCTCAACGACAGCGGCGCCAGCTCCGAGGTCACCGGCACGCTCGAGGGGGACGAGCTGACCCTGTCGATCACCTCCTCCGGCCTGCTCGCCGGGGCCCCCCACGCGCAGCACGTCCACATCGGCGGCGCGGGCACCTGCCCGGAGCCGGGCTTCGACCCGGACGGCGACGGCGCCACCGAGACCGTCGAGGCGGCCGACAGCTACGGCGCCATCCGCGTCTCGCTCACCACCGAGGGCGACTCGAGCCCCGACAGCGGCCTCGCCGTCGACCGCTTCCCGGTGGGCGACACCACCTACGAGCGCACCGTCGAGGTCTCCGACGAGGTGGCGCAGAGCATCGCGGCCGGGGAGGCCGTCGTCGTCCAGCACGGCGTCGACCTCGACGGCTCGGGCGCGTACGACGGTGACATCATGTCCGACCTCGACCCGTCGCTCCCCCAGGAGGCCACCGTGCCCGCCGTCTGCGGCACCCTGAACGCGTCCATGGACATGCCCGAGGGCGCCGCCGACACCGGTGCCGGTGGCGCCGTCGACCGTGGCGACCTCGGCCTCCTCGGCGCGGGCCTCGGCCTGGTCGCCCTGGGCGCGGGCGCCTACGCCGTCCGTCGCCGCTCGGGCGCCACGCAGGCCTGACGACGGTGGCGCGCAGACCGGCACGGCACGGGACCCGCGGTGGCCGCATCGCCACCGTGGTCTCGGTGGCCTGCGTCGCCGTCGGCCTGGGGCTCGTCGGGTCGGCGCTGGCCGATGACGTGAGCCCCCCGGTGGAGCCGCCGCGGGCGACCGCGGGCGCTACGGCAGCCCCGTACGTCTCGCCGGACGGATCGCCGAGCGAGCCCGCACCGGAGGAGGAGGCCACCTCCGTGCCCGCGCCCTCGGAGTCGCCGGAGCCCGAGCGGACGAGGGTCACGTCGGCGACCAAGGGCGACGTCATGCCGACCGAGGTCCTCGCGCCGGAGGGCGACATCCCCGGCCTCGTCCGGATCCCGCCGCCGCCCGAGCCGCTGCCCGAGCCACCACCGGAGGAGGCCGAGGTCGTGGCCGAGCCGGTCCGCCTGCGCGTGCCGGCCATCGGCGTCGACACCGACCTGCTGCACCTGGGCCTGAACGAGGACGGCACGCTCGCCGTCCCGCCCCGGACGGGCCCGGACAACCTCAAGGCGTCCTGGTACGACGGCTCGCCGAGGGCCGGCGAGGTCGGCCCGACGGTCATCGCCGGGCACATCGACTCCCAGGAGGGCCCGTCGGTGTTCTACCGGCTCGGGGAGCTGGCGCCGGGCGACGAGGTCTTCGTCGACCGGGCCGACGGGACGACGGCGACCTTCGTCGTCGACACCTCCGAGCGCTACCCGAAGAACGACTTCCCCACCCAGCGTGTGTACGGCAGCACCGACGGGCCGCAGGTGCGCCTCATCACGTGCGGCGGCGTGTTCGACCGCTCCATCGGGCACTACCAGGACAACACGGTGGTCTACGGCCACCTCGTGGAGGAGTGAGCACCGAGGAGTGAGCACCGCTCCGGGCACCAGCGGCCCGCGCAGTCCCTGACGGGACCGCGCGGGCCGCTGCGCGTCCAGCACGCGCCGCCGGCTGCTGGACCGGGAGGCGGGGACGGCGCGGCCGGGCGGGCGGTGCGCGGGTGGACCGCTCGGACGACCGCCCCGCCGGCCCCGGGCCGACGAGCGCCGACCGGGGCGGCCCGGCCTACGCGGCGACGAGGGAGACGGCCTGCGCGGTGAGCTCGACGGAACGCACCCGCGCCGCCGTCGTCGGCGCGGCGTGGGCGGTGATGAGCTCGTCGGCGTCCGCGAGGGTCGCGAAGGCGTCCAGCTGGTCGCGGACGTCGTCCGCCGTGCCCGCCGCCGTGTGGGTCATCATCGAGTCGACCTGGGCGCCCGCACCGGCCTCCAGCAGCATGTCCGCCTCGGCGTCGGTCAGGGTGCGGCCGCGGCCGAAGAGCGCCACCGCGCGCAGGCGCCGGATGGCGGCGCGGTGCTCCTCGGCCTCCTCGGCGGTGTCCGCCGCGAGCACGTTGACGCCCGCGATGACGTGCGGGGCCTCGAGCTGCTCCGACGGCCGGAAGTCGCGCCGGTACGTCGAGACGGCCGCCTGCAGCGCCTGCGGGGCGAAGTGCGAGGCGAAGGCGTACGGCAGGCCCAGCGCCGCGGCGAGCTGGGCGCCGAAGAGCGAGGAGCCCAGGATGTAGAGGGGCACGTCCGTCCCGGCACCCGGCACGGCCTGCACCCCCGGGACGAGGGATCGGCCGCTGAGGTAGCCCTGCAGCTCCTGCACGTCGCGGGGGAAGGAGTCGGCCGCCGACGGGTCGCGCCGCAGCGCGTACATCGTGTTCTGGTCCGAGCCGGGAGCCCGGCCGAGACCGAGGTCGATGCGGCCCGGGTGCACCGAGGCGAGGGTGCCGAACTGCTCCGCGATGGTCAGCGGCGCGTGGTTCGGCAGCATGACGCCGCCGGCGCCCAGCCGGATGGTGCTCGTGTGCGCCGCGACGTGGGCGATGAGCACCGACGTCGCCGACGAGGCGATGCTCGGCATGTTGTGATGCTCCGCGTACCAGACCCGGCGGTAGCCGCTGGCCTCGGCGGCCCGCGCGAGGGCCACGCTGCCGGCGACGCTCTCGCTGACGCTGCTCCCCTTGTCGACGGGGGCGAGGTCGAGGACGGACAGGGGGACGGTCATGCGGGTCACCTCGGTGCTGGGAGCGGTCGCCGGCGCCGGGTGGTGACGTCGGGCACCGGTCGCAACGACGCCCGGGGCCGCCGTAGTCCCACCCGCCGACCGGCACGACGCCGCCGAAGTACCCGGACCGGCCCCGCGCACCGGCGAAGAGGCACCGAAGTGCCGGGAACGGCCCCCCACACCGGCGAACAGGCACCGAAGTGCCGGGAACGGCCCCGCGCACCGGCGAAGCGGCACCGAAGTGCGGGCGTCAGGGGGTGCGGACGTCGAGACGACCGTCCTTGGCGACGACGGGGACCTCGCCGCCGACGTCGACGGTGACGGCGTCGGGGTAGACGATCCCGGCGCCGGTGTTGAGGACCACGACCTCCTCCTCGGCGCCGATCCACCCCGACCCGCGCAGCCGCCGGACGGCGGAGACGACGGCCGCGCCCTCGGGGCACAGGAACAGGCCCTCGCGGGCGCCGACGACGCGCAGCTCCTCGAGCAGCTCGGCGTCCTCGACCGCCAGCGCCGTCCCGCCCGTCTCGCGGACGGCCTGCAGCACGAGGAAGTCGCCGAGCGCCTTGGGCACCGTGATGCCGAAGGCGACCGTCGAGGCGCCCACCCACGGCTCGGAGACGTCGGCGCCGGCCTCGAAGGCCCGCACGATGGGCGCGCAGCCGGTCGACTGGACGGCCACGAGGCGGGGCATCGGGCCGCTGATCCAGCCGAGCTCGAGCAGCTCGTGCAGCGCCTTCCAGATGCCGATGAGCCCGACCCCGCCGCCGGTGGGGTAGGCGATGACGTCGGGCATCCGCCAGCCGAGCTGCTCGGCGATCTCGAAGCCCATCGTCTTCTTGCCCTCGATGCGGTACGGCTCCTTCAGCGTGGCGACGTCGGTCCAGCGGTCGGGGTCGTCCGCGACCGCCGCGGCGACGAGCTTCCCGGCGTCGCTGATGAGGCCGTCGACGAGGTGCAGCTGCGCCCCGGCCGCCACGCACTCGGCCCGGGTGATCACCGGCGCCCCGACCGGCATCGCCACGAGCAGCGGCAGCCCGGCCCGTGCCGCGTAGGCGGCCCAGGCGGCGCCGGCGTTGCCGTTGGTCGGCATCGCCAGGCCGCGCACGCCCAGCTCGGCGGCGCGCGAGACCCCCACCGCGGCGCCGCGCGCCTTGAACGACCCGGTCGGCAGCAGGCCCTCGTCCTTGACGAGCAGCCGCCCCACGTCGAGGTCCGCCGCCATGCGGGGCATGTCGAGCAGCGGGGTCATCCCCTCCCCGAGCGTGACGACGCCGGCGGGCGACTGCACCGGCAGCAGCTCGTGGTAGCGCCACAGGTCCGCGCGCCGCCGACCGACCTCCTCGGGAGAGGTCGCCACGGCGCCGAGGTCGTAGCGCGCCAGCAGCGGGGAGCCGTCGCGCGGGCACAGGCCCTGGTGCACCGAGGCGTCGAGGGAGTCCCCGCAGCGGGGGCACTCCAGGTGGGACAGCGTGCTCCAGCGGGGGGCGTCCGGGGCGGGCGTGGCGTCGTCCATGCACTCATCCTCGCGCCCGCCGACGCTGCTCGCGCCCGTCGCGGCGGCGCCCGGGCGCCCGGGCGGTGCGGATCGGGGTCCGGCGGGCGGGAGGATGACGCCGTGACCGGACGCGCCCCGACGCCCTCGACGTCGACGCCCTCGACGTCGGCGTCCTCCGCGGGCCGGGCGCCCGCGGCCGCCCTCGTGGTGGCGGCGGTGCTCGTGGTCGCGCTGAGCCTGCGCGGGCCGATCGTGGCCGTGGCCCCGGTGCTGAGCCGCATCAGCGCGGACCTCGGGCTCTCGCCCACGACGGCGGGTCTGCTGACGACCATCCCCGTCGTGTGCTTCGCCGTCGCGACGCCGCTGGCGTCGGTCCTCATCGCGCGCGCGGGGCCCTCCGCCGCCGTGTGGTGCTGCCTCGCGGGCGTGGTGGCGGGCTCCCTGCTGCGCTCGTCCGGCAGCACCGGCGTCGTGCTCGCGGGCACCGCGGTCATCGGCACGGCCATCACGATCGGCAACATCGTCGTGCCGGTCATCATCCGGCGGTCGGTGCCGCCGTCCCGGGCGGGCTCCGTCACGGGCGCCTACACCGCGGCCCTCAACGTCGGCTCGATGATCACCTCGCTGGGAACCGAGCCCCTCGCGCAGGCGCTCGGGTGGCGGGTGGCGACCGCCTCCTGGGTCCTGCTGGCGGTCGCCGGCGGGGCGCTCTGGGCGGCGGCGACGGCGCGGCGGGCCGCGCTGCCCGTCGACCCGCCGCGCGAGCGGGGAGCCGCGCAGGCCGCGGGCCCCGCGCCCGCGCTCCACCGGCCGGCGTGGGCGCCGTACGTGCTCATGGCCGGCTTCGGGGGGCAGGCCTTCGCCTACTACGGGCTCACCGCCTGGATGCCCACGCTCCTGGCGGACCGGCTCGGCCAGAGCCCCGCCGCCGCGGGGGCGGCGTCGTCGGTCTTCCAGGTGCTCGCCGTCGTCGGCGCCCTGGGCGTGCCCGTGCTGCTGGCGCGCGGGACGCCACGGCGAGCCCTCGCCGTGGTCGTCGCCTGCTGGCTCGCGCTCCCGCTCGGCCTGCTCCTCGCCCCGCAGCAGTGGCTGCTGTGGACGGCGCTCGGCGGCGTGGCGCAGGGCGGCGTCTTCACCATCGTCTTCGTGCTCGTCGTGCGGCTGTCGGCCGACGACCGCCAGGCCCGGCGCACGTCCGCGCTCGTCCAGGGCGGCGGGTACTCCCTCGCCGCGCTCGGCCCGTCGGTCCTCGGCGGGGTGCACGCGTCGACGGGCGGCTGGGAGGTCCCGCTGCTCGTCGTCGTGGGCGCGCTCCTGGTGCTCGTCCTGGGCGTCGGCGCGGTGGCGACGGCGCTCGCGCGCAGCACGCCGTCCGCCGCGACCCCGCCGGGACGGTAGCCGTCCCGGCGCCCCGACGGCCGGTGGCGCGGGCGCTCAGGGCGGCGGGACCGGCTTGGTGAAGCACACGCTCACGGGCAGGACGTCGTACGGCGGGAAGACGGGGATGCGCTCCCACCCCTCCCGCTCGTACAGGGCGATGGCCTCGGGCTGCAGGTCCCCGGTGTGCAGGTGCAGGCGCCCGACGCCGAGCGCCCGCGCGGTGCCCTCGACCTGGCGCAGGGCCTGCGCCGCGAGGCCGCGGCGGCGCCCCGACGGAACGACGTACACCTTCTTCACCTCGGCGAGGCGACCCGGCCCCTCGCCCAGCCAGCGGAGCGTGGCCGTCGCCAGGGGCTCCTCCCCCCGCAGCGCCACCCACGTGGCCAGCCAGGCCGTCCCCGGGGGCATGACCAGGGTGGAGAACAGGTCCTCGACGTCGGCGTAGCGCACCGACATCTCGGCGTCCATGGCCGCGCGCAGGGCCGTCGGCGCCGGGTCGTCCCAGCCCGTCTCGACCCAGCGCACCGGCTCCGGCCCCGCGGCACCGGAGCGCGCGCTCCCCTGCGTCGTCGTCACCCCCCGAGCATGCGCGCGCTCCCCTGCGTCGTCGTCACCCCCCCGAGCATGCCGCAGGCCGCGCCGGGGTCCGGCGCGGCCTGCGGGGGGGGCGCAGCTGCGGTGGTGCTCAGCTGCAGTGGTGCTCAGCTGCAGTGCTGCGGGCGGTGCCCGCCGCGGTCAGCGCTGGACGCGCTCGTTCGGCACGCAGTGCGTCATGGCGAGGCCGTCGACGTCGCGGGGGCCGTTCTTGCCGAGGTTGCGGGCCCGCTCGAGCTCGTCCTCGGTCAGCGTCTGCGTGGCCAGCGGCTCGAGCCCGCGCACGTCGTCGGCCGAGATGCCGACGCCCTCGCCGACGCGGGCGCCCAGCTCGTCGTCGCACATGAGCAGGTGCCAGACCATGCGCTCGGCGATGGGCCGGTCGCACGCGGACAGCCCGCCGACGAGGTTGGCGACCAGCTCGTCCTTCTCCCACTGCTCGGAGAGCTGGTAGCGCTGGCCCGCCTGCAGGTAGTCGTTGGTGCGGCTGATGCGCTGGCGGGTGAGGCGACCGGTGATCTCCGGGCCCTGCTCGTCGTGCGTGGGGTAGGTGCCCTCACGCAGGCCGCCGATGATGGACGGCTCGTAGTTGACGGTCGGGTTGACGCCCTCGGGGCGGTCGACGCCGTACGCCATGGCGCCGTCGCGCTGGTTGGTCGCCACGCGGGCGCCCTTGGCGCTGTTGACCGGCAGCTGCAGGTAGTTCGGGCCCACGCGGTAGCGCTGGGTGTCGCTGTAGGAGAACGTCCGGCCGACGAGCATCTTGTCGTCGGAGAAGTCCAGGCCGTCCACCAGCACGCCGGTGCCGAAGGCGATCTGCTCGCTCTCGGAGAAGAAGTCGGTGGGCACGCCCGTGAGGGTCATGGTCCCGACCTTGCCGAGGGGGAAGCGGTTCTCGTCCCACACCTTGGTGTCGTCGAGCGGGTCGAAGTCCAGCTCCGGGTGGTCGTGGTCGTCCATGACCTGGACGAACAGGTCCCACTTGGGGTGGTCGCCGCTCTTGATGGCGGCGTAGAGGTCGCGGGTGTGCGAGCCCAGGTCCGAGCCCTGCACCACGGCGGCGTCGTCGGCCGTGTAGGACTTGACGCCCTGCTGCGGCAGCCAGTGGTACTTGACGAGCTTGGTCTCGCCCTCGGCGTTGACCCACTTGTAGGTGTTGACGCCGAAGCCCTGCATCTCGCGGTAGGACGCGGGGATGCCGCGGGGCCCGAAGACCAGCGTGACCATGTGCATGGCCTCGGGGGTCTGCGAGATGAAGTCGAACACGCGGTTGGGCACCTGGCGCTCGAAGTCGACCGGGTCCGGCTTCTGGCTGTGGATGAAGTCGGGGAACTTGATGGCGTCGCGGATGAAGAAGACGCCGAGGTTGTTGCCGACGAGGTCCCAGTTGCCGTCCTCGGTGTAGAACTTCACCGCGAAGCCGCGCGGGTCGCGGGCCACCTCGGAGGAGTCGCGGCCACCGGCCACCGTGGAGAAGCGGATGGCGAGGTCGGTCTTCTTGCCGGCCTCGCTGAAGAGCTTGGCGCGGGTGAACTTCGCGATGGGCTCGTCGCCGTACTGGCCGGTCGCCTCGAAGTGGCCGTAGGCCGTGGTGCCGCGGGCGTGGACCACGCGCTCGGGGATCCGCTCGCGGTCGAAGTGGCTGATCTTCTCGAGGAACTGGTAGTTCTCGAGCGTCGCGGGGCCGCGGGAGCCCACCGTGCGCTGGTTCTGGTTGTCGTAGACGGGGTGGCCCTGGCGGTTGGTCAGGACGGGCTGCTCGCCCTGCGTCGTGCGGTCGCCGGTCGTCGTCATGGCTGTCCTCTCCTCGGTCCTCACCGTCGGGGAGGCCGTGGTCTACGACCGTCCCCCGTCGGGCGGCACCTGCCGCCCCGGCTCGTTTTCTGGACTGGTTCCAACCTAGCCCACCAGGGAGGTCGGTGGCACCCCTCCGGCGGGCAGTCCCGCGGCGCGCACCCCGGTCGGCCCCCCGGTGCCGCCGCCCCGCCCGCTCAGGGGCGCAGGGACGGGTCCTGCAGGAGCTCCAGCATCGCGGGGAGCTCGAAGACGCGAGCGGTCTCGACCGCCGACCTCGGGCCGCGGTCGGGCTCGGCGCCCGCGGCCAGGAGCGTCCGCACGACCTGCTCGTCCTGGCGGAAGACGGCGGCGGCCAGCGCGGACTGCCCGCGGTCGTTGGTGCGCTCGACGTCGGCGCCGCGCTCGAGCAGCACCCGGACGGCGTCGTGCTGCTGGTGGTAGGCGGCCAGCACGAGCAGCGTGTCGCCGGAGGAGTTGGTCAGGTCGACCGGCACGCCCTTGTCCACGACCTCGGCGAGCTCGTCCGCGCGTCCCTCCCGGGCGGCGTCGAAGACGCCGTGGAGGAAGGCCAGCTCCTCGGGCGTGAGGTCGGCGACCGCGGAGGCGCTGCCGCCCTCGGCCTCCTCCCGGCCGGCGGGGCTGGTGCCGGGCGTCGGCGGCGGTGCGCCGTGGCCGTGCCCTGCGAGGGCTTCCGCGTCGTCGTGCGTCATGCCCCGACGGTAGAGCGGCCCGGTGACGACGCGCGCGTCGTCACCGGGCCACCCGGCGTGCTCGTCCTCGGAGGCCGCCGTCAGCGCCGCTTGATCGCCTGGGCGACGCCCGGGCGCGGCACGCGCACCTCGCCGTCGTAGGGGTAGCGCGAGACCTGGTTCTCGATGCTGGCGCCGTCGACCTCGCCCGGGTGCTGGACGCAGACCATGACGACGCCCTCGTCCACGTCGACCAGCGGGCCGCAGGTCTCCGCGCCGACCGGCACGGTCAGGAAGGTCTGCACCTTGCCGCGGTCCGGGCCCTCGGTGGCGACGTGGTGCAAGGCGTCGTTGAGGTTCAGCGAGCCCGGCTGCCCGTCCGTGGAGACCCACAGGCCGCCCTGGCTGTCGAACGCGAGGTTGTCGGGGCAGGCGATGGGCATGACCTCGGAGGCCGGCAGGCCCGAGAAGTAGGTGCTCGGGTCGGAGGGGTCGCCGCAGACGACCGGCAGGGCCCACGTGAACGTGGTCGAGGTCTGGTCCTCGGCCTCGGTGACCTCGACGACGTGGCCGTACCGGTTGCGCACGCGCGGGTTGGCGGCGCCCGGCTCCTGGCGGCCCGTGTTGTTGGTGCAGGCCATGTAGACCTTGCCGGTGACCGGGTTGCGCTCGACGTCCTCGGGCCGGTCCATGGGCGTCGCGCCCACGGAGGCCGCCGCGGTCCGGGTGAAGAGGAGGACCTCCTCGAGGCTCATGCCCGGCACCGTCGAGCGCCCGTCCTTCGTCAGCGGCACCCACTCGCCGGTGCCGTCGTAGTCGCTCGTCGGCTCGCCGTCGACGGAGAACCTGGCCACGTAGAGGTCGCCGTGCTCGAGCACGCCGTTGTCGCGGCCCCGGCGGGGGTTGCGGGCCACCCGGTCGCGGGAGACGAACTTGTACATGTGCTGCCCGCCCTGGTCATCACCCATGTAGCAGACGACGCGGCCGTCGGGGGCGATCGACGCCGTGGCGCCCTCGTGGCGGAAGCGGCCCATCGACGTGAGCTTCTTCGGCGTCGAGGACGGGTCGTAGGGGTTCAGCTCGACGACCCAGCCGAAGCGGTGGACCTCGTTCGGCTCCTGCTCGGTGTCGAAGCGGGCGTCGCCGAGGTCCCACCCACGTCCGGTGTCGCTGATGCCGTAGACGCCGTTGCGGACGTCCAGCCTGCTGGAGCTCTTGAAGTAGCCCTGGAAGTTCTCCTCGCCGGACAGCACCGTGCCCCACGGCGTGGTGCCGCCGGCGCAGTTGTTCAGGGTGCCGATGACCGTGGTGCCGTCCGGGTCCGCGGACGTGCGCACGAGCTCGTGGCCCGCGACGGGCCCGGTGAGCTGGAACTCGGTGGTGGAGGCCGTGATGCG
>Ga0210040_10002810_pt1 | contig 24146 bp, 14 predicted proteins | sample CryGeyCG12114_NA_FD_185462 | JGI IMG/M metagenome (GOLD analysis project Ga0210040, IMG submission 185462) | Groundwater microbial communities from aquifer - Crystal Geyser CG19_WC_8/21/14_NA (SPAdes) (version 2) | ecosystem: Environmental > Aquatic > Deep subsurface > Groundwater | place: USA... | reverse complement strand
TTGATGGTTTTGGCTGGTTTTAATAGTAGTTTTAATATTTCCCGGGAATTCCCGGGAATTCCCGGGAACGAGTAAATTTTTTCCCGTTTCCCGGGAATGAAAAATACCCCCGGGAATATCATCTCTATTCTACGCTAATCAACTTTTTGCATGTACATAGTACTTCCTTAATTGCACTCTCTCAAGTGTATGATCATTATCCACTTGTTGGTTCGTGATTTACATATGAGAAAGTATGCATGACAATTAGAGTTCGGCTTGTAAAGTTTGTTTGTAAAAGACTTACTTAGCAGAATGAAATGAAATGTGTAACATGTATGAAATATACAAAGATTTTACAATCTACTATTCACTAATGGACGATTTGTTTCCAAAATGTCATTCACATTATGCACATATAACATGTCAGATAAAATCCCTGTTGGCCAAAAGGAAGCTTAAATAGTTGAGGATGAAAAGAATGAGCAAAGGATTTATGAGTGCATAGCAAGGGAAACAAAAAGTAGAGGAGAAATTTGCATTACCTTATGTCCTACATAAGAGTCATGTTACTTTTGACATTTGGTTGGCTCTTACTGATATATGGGCCACATGGAACTTAATTTCATTCCGAGGCTTATATGGCATTACGACTGTAATTTGGGACCCTACTAGTTAGTTTGACTTTCGTAGTTGCATTAATTGGAAGAAAAAATTGAGTAAAGTTTAATTTTGTAGCTCTTTGCCTTTTTTTTTGAGGGCAAATGAAAGAAAGAAGAAATTCATTGTGCGGTTAGTGACTTGACATTTGGACTGAGGCAAAAAAGCTTTATGTTTGGCGAGCAAACACATGTACCGTTACCGTGCTACAGCTTTAGCAATTTCTCGTTCAGCGAAATTTCCGAATTTTTTAAACCTGCGGAATAGTCAAATGTGTAGCTATAATTGCTAAGCACTGAGTAGATGGAAGAACTTGAAATAAATTGGTTCGAACATGACAATAAAGATGAAGCTTGTAGAAATTATAATCAACCCTGAATGAAAAGGTCAACTAACATCATTTAACGTGTAATTATTACCAAAACCATATGGGATCATCATAATTATTATTATGACTGTGAACTCTAATCATAATTCCGATTTCCATGTTTGGCAAACTTTTTATATTTCTAACAGCTGCACATAATTAAATTATGTTATACGATATGCTCAAAATTTTTCATCCAACGCTGACATTTTTTTCTTATCATCTCTATTTCGGATTGCTCACACACGTTTTTTTACAGCCTAAAGATACATTCTTACATACATCTCTAGATATTAATTGAAAAACTGCCCTGCATAAGGTACCATTTGTTGAAAATCTGATCCTAACTTAATAAGCCACAATGGATTAACGGTAAAAACAGAAGCTGGTTAATATAATAAACTTGCATACTTTTATACACATATAAAGGGCGTTGATACGAATTTATCATTTGCCAAAAGTCGACTTGTCAAATAAAAGCTGCGCTACTATAGTTCAATGGATATAAAAAACAGCATGCGTAATGTACAAACGGGATTTGTATTTAACATCCCACATTTGAATTTGACATAGTCAAAAGAACGTTAGTTAGTTCCTATAATGCGCACAATGTATATCCCAGTGCAGTGAATTAATAATCAAATCTCATTATTCATCATAATCAAAGCTGTGATTGACAGTCTGTGAAAAAAGTCTACTTCTATACCCACATACAAAGTACGCATTGCATTACCTATAAAGCTAACTAACTGTGATTCTATTCAAGCATTCATTAAAATTTCATCCACACTATTACTTATTGTACGATTTACTATTCACTTGAGACACGGAGCTGATAAAACTATAGGAACTTAATGAATTTCTCAAATGTGGGTTGATTCAATAAAAAAATGCAAGGGAAGGCTTCACTCATGATCAGATGAAGTGATTACATTTTTAGATGTTGTTTTTACAAGCTTTATAAGTTGCTTTTTGCATACCTTTTCGAATGAATTCAATGTCCTTTTTAGTCCAGTTTTTTTAGCTTTGTAAACTTTTATTTGACGTCACTACTCTACTCACAATTAAAACAATAATGACGTTCAATTTCAATATTAATCATAATTTTTTCGTCACTGTTTTAATTCATTACTTGACAATTCCTGAACGTCGAATTACGAATTAAAATCCCATATGTATAAAAAGATAATTTCACCCAAACGTGCGCCTGCATACAATGTTTAGCTGGATCATTATCCTTTACCCTTTGGCTGCGTGACAATTCCCAGATGTGTATTTCATCTATGCAAAAGAAGGCTGCTCACGACGCGAAGGGATGAACATAATCTGTGAAGCCAAAAATGGATCCCCATGCATGTAGGAGTAGGCGCACCCGAAAATCTTGGATGACAATCGCTTCATCTTTGTTGGTGACCAACAGAATAATTCTTTGAGTTTTGGATGTGAAGATTCAAGGAACAACCATACAGGTGTGCAAGACAAATCATTATCTACACGCATCAATCACGTATCCCCTGGTATAAATACACAGTGAGAAATTTTACTGAATAATTTTGACATATTCCTGGAAAACTATGTGTCTCATTCAGGTTTGTATTCCAGAAAAGGCACACCTACCACCCTACCATAATATATTTAGCGAAATTCTGCAGAAATTAATTTAAATTTCCACTATTCCACTATTAACTGTTACATTATAGCAATTTTTAGAATATGTCTTGTATGGTGACACTTTGAAGCAACATGAAATCAAAAGGTGAAAGAAAAGAAGTAACATGACCAAACATATAACCATCCATATTTCATACATAAAGCATCCAAAAAGGTAAATTCTGATCAAATTAATATGCTAATTTCACGAAAGAGTTTCTTTATTATGCCTTGTATTCACTGCGTGCACGTGTCCCATTAAATTATTACCTCCACATATGGGAACTTGAAGTCAACTTGTCTCCGCTACTTGGCAGACCTGATGGCATCTTCCAAAGTAACTAAAAAACTAAATAATTAGTACAGGTTCATAGATAGTATTAGAATAGCATACTATGAGCATGCACAACTCAAGAACTTTTGTCTTTTCAAATTCTTTAAATATATGAGTCACAATAAGTAAGCGAATAAAATTATCTTTTAGGATAATGATAATATCACCATGAATCATAAGTTAGTTAGTTCATTAGTTGGAACTGCAAACTTAAGGCGTACATACGACATATTTGTTTCGTTCTTTTGTCATATGAATTTCTTCTGAAGGTGCGGCTTTGATCCTTGGAAAAATAGTGGAATGCATGTGTTCAGTTTAAACTTCGTGCACCAATGCTTGTTTTTTAATCCAAACTCATTACTGGCTTTGCGAAACTATGATTTCTCGTTATGGAGCTAGGCTAATATAATGTCCGTGGCTTAGATTTTAAAATGCAACTGTTTTCGCTAAACATATACCGAAACGCCATGCTCTCCTCTACGTTTTCAATAAAAGTCTGGTAGAGCAATTCTGAACATATGAGGCATTGAGCGCGTTCCCTAAAGCTGCTTGGCGGGAATCCAATGTTTCCATAAGGTCAGAATTCTGGAATATTAAAATTTGAAGTTCAAAGAGAAGTTAAATTTCAAATTTTTCAACTCAATTTATTTAACTTAATAATTCTAAATGGCAATTAAAAAGAGTGTAACTAACTTGGTAGGCTGGATATAGGGGCTTCCATTGCTCATGCGGCAATTTTCATGTTGTTTTTTGTCGAGTTACTAATATTCATCAATGTGTATATTTTCATTTTGATTTTGTTTCTGTGTGAACTGGACATGGTTAGACTTTTGCTAAATCTACAAGAGAATCCGAATCCTGAAAACGATATTTTTATCGTTGTTGATCGTTGACCTTCTATTTGTATCTATTTTATCTACTTGTAAATTTTAATTGATCGTTGCGCGTGCGATACAACAAAAGTTTATGCTCCAATTAGTTTAGTTAGTTAGCGTCCATTAGAATTCCGGGTTCGTTAAATAATGGTGGCCACATTCACACCTAGTATTCGATCCACATTAACTCTGTACAAAAAGCTTCTTCGCTATTCAAATTGTCTCAAGTTTACCGATGTTGAATATTACAAACATCGTGTGAGGCAGGAATTCAGAAAATATAAATCTCTCCAGGACCCAGAGAAAGCTCGTTTTCAATATCAGGTAAAATTGACACAAAAATAAAATAAAAAACAATCAATTATGCATTAAATTAACAAAATCTTATGAAATTATTAAACCATATTCAGTTAATTGTTTTATTCTAGAAAGGACTTCAATTTTTGACTCAAAGAAGATTGGTCTAAATGGTCTAGAGCGGCTAGGTTATTGCTTCATTTTCGAGAAAATAAAATAGTTATGTTTTTGAAACTATTAGTCGAAATCCCCCTCCGTAAATTATATGGCGAATTAGTCAGATTTGGTGCTGGGAACGGGAACTTCCAAATACTGCCAACTACAGATTGCAAGCAAAAGCAGATATTATGCATGCAACCGAAATTAAATTATTTGAGCAAAAGGGGGATAAAGAAATTCACAAGCATTGACTATTCTAAAGTACCCACTTTAAATGAAGAAGATTTGGAAGAGCAATATGTTCGAGGCAGTGGTCCAGGAGGTTCTAATGTAAATACTAATTCTAATTGCGTCGTTTTAAAACACATTCCCACAGGTCAGTAGTCAGTAACTGAGGTCAGTTGTATTGAATTGGTTGATTGAAGTGCATATAAAAACTTTTTAACTATATTTTTTTGCCATACTGTACGCAGGAATAATAGTCAAGTGTCACTTGGCAAGAAAACTGTACAAAAATCGGGAACTTGCAAGGACGATGTTAGTTGAAAAGTTGGATGTGCATTTTAATGGGGAACATAGTGTTGTTGCACAGAAAGAAAGATTTCTTTCGGAAAAATCTATTGAGCAAAAAAGACGTACGGAAAAACGAAACGAAATGAAAAGACGATACAAAGATATTTTAATGAAAGCTGACCATTCTCTTGATAAACCGGAAAACTAAGAAAATCATAAATTGCGAAAATTATCAAGCCTTACGATGTGGTCCGTCAAGGACCGAAGGACTCCATGTTGTTGTCTTTCTTAAGGAAGAACTAATTAAAGTCATGATTGATAAATGCGAATGCATTTTTATTACGGTTGGCAATCAAGCGTTCTAATACTTTCTGATTCTTTTTTTATTAATGTAGTGAGGTCAGAGAAGTAGCCATTGTTCATGTTGCCAAATGTTATGTTGCGTGTAGCGAAATGAGAACCGAAATAAATAAGTGTAATTAAAGACCGCATATGCAAAAACTACCGCATGCATAATATTAATATCGGTGTGAATAAGATGGCTTTGTTCAGCTTATCTTCGTTACTGTGAACACAGTTCTTCGTTTTTATCGAAAACTAGACTGAAATAAATCCTCTCACTGTCCAGGATCCCCTCTTATTATGTTTATGTACAAAATACGCAAAATACAATTCGCATGTCGGATGTCGACTACTTGTACTTGCTCATCTTAGCATTCAAGAAGATGGACTGATGCTCCATCTAGTAGTGCAAACGGGACGGGATGAGCTCTGTCCATTGAACTCGGGGGACGGGACGGGTCATTCCGAATATCATAAAATTTAGCATCCGCGTCATCAGGTGAAAACAGTTTCTACATTCAGTATTAAGGAATTTCATACCAAAAAAAATACAATACAGCGTCATACCAAGCTATTAAAATCGCTAAATATGATGTAGTAGTAGTTCATAAAAGATAACCGTAAAATATAAAATTTTTAGAGCGGAGTTGCTCATGGCTCATACTACACCAAGAAATACCTCACATCACACTGCCGCCGCAGAATATAAATCCAAGATTGCTTGATTTTAAGTTTAAAATTTGTGAAATTTCCATGTTATTCTAGCACATAGAATACATTCTAATAATATGCTCCAATTTTAGTACACTTGTTTTTTTTAAATTTTGTTGCTAACAATAACATTAACCTATATTCGTCTCATTCGTCGGTGGTATATCTTGCATCATCGTCATCATATCGTATATGATATCTTTTGTTAACCAGCAGCATAGCAGCTTGCAGCTATAGAGAACTATAGAGAACAACAACAGAACGTTGAGTAAACACAAACATAACGAGAAAGAAGCAAAAGCAAACGATTAATTTAGTGATACGCAAATTATACACAAACAAAAACAGATACGTGAACCGTGAATACGTACGCCTGATTTGCCCAACATCATTTCATTGAAAAGTGCTGAGAATTTGTATGAAATCTAAGATTTATTTAAATAAAGGTAATTAAATGAAACTGTATTATTCCCAGTCTACTTTGTAGCTGCCCATTTTTTGGATTATGGACTTCTCCAATGCTAAATATGTCTTCTAAAGTTGATAGAATTGAAGTCATAGAAATAGATATTTACAATATAGCTCAAAATTGGTATCAGATCGGAATCACTGCCTTCAGTGCCTGCGCCTAGTACACTACTGACACTACATCACTACACTACACTACCGACAATGGACAGAAGTTAATTTTAGAATATCTTGTGCTTGTGAATGACTTTGACTCTGAAACCAATGGTCATCGGTACGGTAACGGTTTTGAACATTGAACTCAATTGAATCACTTTTATTCAACAAATGCAAAACACGTATGGTACGGTAGGTACTAGGTACTGTGCAATCGTTGATTAGATTAGATTTAAGGCGAAGGCCGCGAAGGCGCACAAGTTAAAGTTAAAGTTGGTGCCCTTGGCTGCAAATGCTCTTTTTGCGCGAAATAAAAAAATATTCGTTTGACCCTCTGAGTTGCCTCTGAATCTGAGTCAGTCAATCGTCAATCAGTCTTCTAGAGCAAGCAAGATTATACGGAAAGCTTTTTAATTTTGGATTCTTCGGAATGATTAAATGGCGAACTCAATCCAACCAAACAAATGACGTGTATTAATTTTGTTTGCAGGACTCGGGCTTGAGGACTTGAAACAAGTGATAGTGAGTGGCTTTTTTAGTTGCCATATTCATAATTAATCTCTTAAAATAGAAGGATTTTGGGACCAAAAAGAAGGAGTTTTCATTTTTCTCATTTTAATTATTGAATCTGCGTGTGTTGAAAGTTAAGGCTAACGAATATTGGACCAAAAAGGGTAAGTAAATATGGCAAAACAATAACTTACTGTTAAATTTAAATTTAGTTTAATAATCATCTTTTTAATTTTCTAGAACTGACTTGCAACGTATTGCAACTTGCTAAAACTCGCCCCTGATTTGAAAGAATTTGCTGAACTAACTACACCAAGCGGAAAATCTAGACTGATTAAATAATTTTGTGGATCTCAGCTTTAAACTGTAACTTGTGAATTGTGATTATCATGTCGACACCCGCAAGACGTCGATTGATGCGCGACTTCAAAAAATTGCAAGAGGACCCCCCAGCGGGGGTGAGTGGAGCTCCGACTGATAATAATATTCTCCTGTGGCACGCCGTCATATTTGGACCATATGACACTCCATTCGAAGACGGCACTTTCAAACTCACTATAAAGTTCACTGAAGAATATCCGAATAAGCCTCCGACTGTGCAATTTCAATCCAAAATGTTCCATCCAAATGTTTATGCTGATGGTGCCATTTGCTTAGACATTCTCCAAAATCGCTGGAGTCCTACTTATGATGTTTCTGCTATACTAACTTCCATTCAGTCACTTCTCTCAGATCCGAATCCTAATTCTCCGGCCAATTCAATGGCTGCGCAGCTTTTCAAAGAAAACCGTCGAGAATATGAAAAACGGGTGAAAGCTTGCGTGGAGCAATCATGGCTGGATTAAATACCTAAGTTAGTTGCGGTAGCTAAGATAATGAGGTGGAAATGTCAGGTGAATTCTCAAAAAGTCATTCACTCACTGCAACTTTCGGAACTATCTTAATCTCAAGGAACTACAGTTAGTGCTCATGTCATTATCTTTATCCTAATACACTATTTAAAAATTAATCAGTTGCTAAATCTTCGAAAAAGAATACAATACAGTGTCCGTAAAATCCAAATTCAAATGGTCGCCTTTACCGTACCTTTATCTTTTCAACTTTCAAGCAAACCCATAACAAATATAAAGTTTGAACTCTTTTAAGAGATTTAAGACAATGTTAGTTTTACTTTTACCATACATTCATTCTACATCCTAATCCTTTCGCTACATTTATTTGGCATTTCAGCTCCTTTATCATCACACTATTGTGTTTCTGTGCCGTTTTAGTCTTTTGGTGTTTTTATATAACATTGCACTAGTGATTTGGAACATTTAAGTTTAGGTAACACAACTGTACATAATGTAATGTAGAGCTTAAAGTTAAGCTGGGTTAAGACTCACTTCACTACGCAGTATTATTGTGTGAATAATGTGTTGTACGGAATAAAAAAGTTTTCATTAGAACAATGTCCGTCTTCCACTTTATTTCACATCAGCATGTAAAAAAAACTTCACTAAATTAACTATTCTTATTGCAGCTAACGATGTTTACCGAACCATTTTCGATCATAAGGCGAAATCCAGTTGGAACATCCCCCCATATTATTTTTTACTATGTATTTAAATGTGTAAGGATTAATGTTGTTTTTTTCTAATTGCTCATCTTCTTCCTTCATTTCTTCCATCATTTTTTGACTGAAAACCGCACTTTTAAATGGCAGACGATCCGATACCATTTTAAGCAGTGGTCGCACTTCTTCGAATTCGCAATGGCCGCCCATTTCCACGATTACACGTCCATGTTTTACAGGAGTTACATAATGATCAATTGGTCCTTTTCCACCGCCCATTCTTTTACCTTGACCCTGCGAAAGGTACAGTAAACTACTTACTTGACAGTTACTTTTTATACAACATTAAGGGTATAAGGGTACACCCGATGTCGTGTAAACTCGTACATTTCTGCGTGCGTAAATCTCCCAGCCAATCAGATCAGTAAGGAGAAGTTGGAAGTCTGCTCTGATTGGCTGGGAGATTTACGCACGTAGAAATGTTTACGTAGAAACGTAAAGGGTACACCCGAAGCCGTGTAAAGTCGTACATTTCTACGTGCGTAAATCCCCCAGCCAATCAGAGCAGACTTCCAACTTCTCCTTACTGATCTGATTGGCTGGGAGGTTTACGCACGTAGAAATGTACGACTTTACACGGCTTCGGGTGTACCCCTGTAGAGTACGTTAGAAATGTGCACGTAGAGTTTACACGGCTTCGGGTGTACCCCTATTGTTTTAGACAAGTGGTTTTAATTTTATGTTTACTTTTTTAGTGACAGATTGCCAAGGAGCGTCCACACGCCATACAGCAAACATACGTTTTGCATCCATCTTTCGATTTAAAGCTAGACGAATATTTTCAAAATGGCTATATTTCATCCTCCCTGGACCTTGAGCCTGTATGAAAAAACGTTCAAGTGATCGTATAAATGAATTAGCCAATATAGAATTTGAATATAATAATTTGGTAAGGGTGAAACACTACTTACAACAATGCCATACTGTTTATGAAGAAAGGAGTTGTGGATTAACTCCGGACCACGCATAAATATTAAACCTTTCTTCATTTTAGGAGGACGGATGGCAGGAGGATAGGTTGGAACTTTGTCCACAAATCTGAGTTTGTTACGTTGACTAGGGTACTCCACTTCTGTAAAACACATTCATCCCTTCTGCAGTTAGAAATGCCATTAGCATAGCATTAGCTAAATAGTAGACTAATTTTCACTGATGATACTTTACCGTCAAACTCAGGAGGAATAACATAATTTTTCAATCCTGCAGATTGCACCTTCATATTAACGCATGCAAGTAGGGGGTTCGCCCAGCGAGACATTATAGTTCCTCCTAATTGATTACAATCGACACAAACGGGCATTATTTACGGTTAAAATATTATAATATGATGATAAATTAGACAACTGTAATAAATCTTACCCAGGACTCCGGAGTTTTTTAAAATTCTAAGCGCCATGATATTACATTCGTCACTCGTCAAGTCAAGCCAACTTATTGCTTCTTCATTAACTAAGCTATTATTAACCGTTATAACGTTGTCTGTATTTACGGATTCCGTAAATACGGAATACTGGCTGGGTGGCCTATAACGTAATTATCGCCACCGGTTTTGAAATCTTGCCATCCAACTCACTCAATTGACAGATTCATATCCACAGGGAAGGATCCGAAGAATGCAGCGGGATTTGACCGTTGGGACCGACAAAAATTAAGTTTTTTCCTCTCTTACAACAACTTTATAATAACAACAAACAAAAAAACGCACTTAATCTTTAGTTAATTCTATTTAAAAACGAAAAATAAAGTTTGCCGCAGTAATTTTAAATATTGTCCCCAGACATTGAAATTTATAATCTAGATCGATAGATGGTGCGACCAGCTACTAAAAATAATTTCGACAACGGTTTCAAACACTGGTTGCTCTCTACTTCCGCTCTATCTCAGCATATGCATCAGCAAATCTGCATGTAGTGTATGTGTAATATCTCATTTTTTATGGTTAATGAGATTAGAAAACTATAAATAATATGTTTAGTCACTAATTATGTTATGTCATTTGGAAAGTTAATGAATGATATTTTATAGCAATGTCAATCATCTCCCACGTTGTATGTTAGACACTTTCAATCAATGAGAAATCAGAGCTTTCAATGAGAAAAACAGTTGAGATAAGTATAAAGAATGCACAAAATTTAAGAACCAACGATATTGCTTCCTTTAAAACAGTTTTAATTTATTACATGAACATGGTCATCCTTCACAATTCATTTCAATTTCCCGGATTTGTATATGGTAAACTGAAAAATTTACCATACCAATTAGTATAACTTTAACGAATCATAGTGCATTCCATACTTACTTTAATCTAATCCTATAAACAAAAGTATCCATACATAAGGTTACACAAATTAAAAGGTTTAAACATCCAATACACATATTAAATTACCAAATTTCCATAAATTATGGTTTTGGAACTCACTGTTCTCCAAAACTGCATAAGCAATCTATATTTGCCTGCATATTTATCTTGAGAGCATTTATTTTATGTGTTCCTTAGAAAATATACTTTTGGTTTCTATCACTGGAGAAGTTGAGAACTTTTAAAACTATGCAATTCAACAATACGGGCATAATATAACTCAAAATTAGTTAATTATGCTGTATAAGAGAGCCATTTAAGATATAAACCAAAGTTCAACGACTAACTAACTTGCTTTCTATCGATCAACTTAAATGAAAAATCACAAGGATAAAAATCACATTAATTAACATATAGAGAGTGCTCATTTCAGTTCCCTTATTTCTGCATAGCTTAAAAATCAATTGGTAATCATCATTCACATTATTTCCTTCTAAACTCTAAAACACACTGGAATTCATCATGCCATGCAAAATGAACAGAGTATTTACAATCTTATTGTAGTGGAATGGTGAAAACGGAAACCATAATATTTGAATTCCGAACATATAAGTACACTCCTTTTTCCTATATAGAGTATTTATATACATAACATTACATGTAAATAGAAGACTATGACTGACTGCCTTACACACTCAAGAATAGATCAAATCAAAAGTGAACCCTGTAACCAGTAATATTTATTTAGTAGTGTGTGTCTAGGTGAAAATAGAGAAAGCAAAAATTGACACTCGGGAATATAATCATTGTGCTCCAGTTTTCTCCCCATCTTTATAGAAATCAAAACTTTGTCTTTCCTTTAACCAACTAAATATTATACACAGGACATAAGTAAGTAGCATCAACAATTACTAACTGAAAGTGAATAATGCTATAGTTTATGACTTGACAAAATGATTTACATTATATAGAAACCATGTAGGAAAACTGGCAACTTTGAGTACAGCTTAGGAACATCACCTCGTTTCATTTTTATCCTTTTCCATCCCACCTTAAATATATTCATAATAATATTATGAGATTCAAACAAACAACAAACTCTGGCCTAGTCATTTCTGCACACGATATAAACTAATAATGTACATGACAGTACAACTTTCCCCATCTAAAATTCCAAAACCTTATATTTATCAACACTATGCATACAGTATTGCCTAGCTTACACCGACATAATAATTCATGATCATTTCCATGCATTTGATAACTACCTAGTTAGTTGGAACCTAGTCAAGAATATTTATTTAGCCAGAATTCTCACTCCACGATGAGTACAACTTCATCACTAATACGATCTACCTACAGCTAACTATTTTTTATATACAGTCAACATGATTATTAAAGTAACCATCGTACAGTAGCTTATTCGATCCAAATCCTAAAACCTACATTGATTAGGAATCCATTGAATAATAAATAAAGTTAGCCTCCAAAGTAGTTCTGATAATATCCGATTGTACCATGTCCTTCTTATATTAGATTGCGCGTACCACCAAAAAAATTCCTTCCTCGGTGCCGTTCTGATTGAACTACAACAACTGTAGTCATCCTAGGCTAGTTTAGTTAGTAATACAATACACGTTCCCATTCCTTTGCCTGCATTCCATTCCATTTCAGGTTTAGCTGATATAAAAACTCAAATTATCTTACTTCCTCCTTCCATTGATTCCCAATCCAAATAGCAACACATTTTTGGTAGTTAAATAAAACAAGCCACCTTACAGATTACAAAATGAGCAAAAACTATTAATTGCCCCTATTTTAACTTGCTAGTTACTTAACTAAACACCCTTATGAATTATGAGCAGGTAAAGGGAAGCCTAACGACCGTGCGTCCAGTCGCATAAGAGCTTCACTCAACTCCGAATTCTGTTGACCACTCAACAAAGAATTCAGTTGATGATGATGGGGGTGATGATTGAAAGCAGGGTGGTGATGGGTTGGGAAATGTTCTCCTCCTCCATTGTTTCCCCCGGCCCCCATTCCTCTATGATGATGATTATGATGTCCACTGAGATGATGACCAGGGCCACCACCCGAAGAAGAGTTAGACCCATGGGGATGATGATGCCCATTGACAATGGGAGCACCTCTCATCTCCATGGACGACGATGGATGCATTTGCTGCTGCTGCTGCTGCTGTTGAATATGCTGTTGGTGTTGAGAGATCATTGCGTTCATATGGTTGCTCATCATCCCCTCTCCATTGTTGGATGGAGATGGGGTATCGTTGTTATTAGCGGGAGCATTATGGTGATGAGGAGGCCCATTCCCTTTGGGAGAATGGTTATTATTATTGTTGTTATTATTATTTGAGGTATCCATATTGTTAGAAACAGCAAGTCGAAGAGCTTCAGCGGCTTGAGACCGAAGAAAAGCTTCAGCTTGCATTCTCATTGACTCCATTGACATGAGATCACCCGGATGACCACCATGGCTTGCAGGGTTTTGCATAAGATTTCTCATATCTGTTTGTTGGATACCGTTCATTGAGTTCATTCCTTTCATGCCCTCGTGGAGAGGTAGTTTGTTGGGGACCAGGGGTGGTCCATTGTTCACCACGGGTCCAGCCGAAGGATGGATATTGATACCATTATTTTCTGGAGGCGATCCTCCCATCATTCCACTGCTACCACTAATGTCCATGTCGTAATCTTTACTAGTATTATTGTTATTATTGTTGGAACTAGTGCGACCATTGTTGGGACGAGATTCCGAGTGCCCATTGTTGTTGGTAGTGCTACTTGTACTGCTACTGCTGTTGTTATGATGGACACGCGTTAGTTCCAAAGGGCCGTTGGACACAGGACTGGACATAGACATACGCTCGTGCTGAAGGTTGCTGTAGTGTGACATAGATGAGGGTTTGTGCTCCAATGGGGAACTGAGACGACCGGAATCTTCAGATCCCGAAGGAGATGGAGGCATGGGCAACATGGAACCCATTGGATGTCCACCCTGGGATGAAGAAACATTGAGATTAGTTAGTTTTACACTGTTTGCTGCATGGTTTAGCTTGTTTTCCATGCTTTGCTTACCTGATGATTTCCGCCAAAATGATGAGAATGAGAGCCAGCTTGTGCCATAGCGGAGATGGCAGCAGCCGTTAAAATATTTTCTCGTTCTCGGCGTTCAGCAGCAGCTCGGCTGAGCACATATTGTGCAGCAAATTGATGCTTTGGATCCATGCGCATTTGTTCCATGTGAGTTAACAGGCCTGAAAAATAATAGCACATAAGATAATCATTGCCTGACTGAAAAAATCATTTCCTCCGTCGTACGCAAAGCAATATGAAGATTATCCCTAACGCATTTTTCAAAAACTTTCGTTAACACAAATCATGTAATTTAGCTCCCATTTTGGAGGATGACATGCTGTGCTCAAGTTAAGTAAGAGAGGGCATATAATGGTTGAGTGGTTGAGCAAGTAAAAATTTGGTTTTTACCGTTCTCATGAGTAAACACAGCTTGGCACACAGAGCATGGCCACATTCGAAGAGATGAGGTCAACTGAGCAGTCTCCGGATGGCAACTCAAATGTTTCCTTAGACTCCCTTCGTTCACATAATGTTTCCCACAAACAGGACATGGGTGATTGGCTGTGCGTCGTTTTGCTGCAGAAACAAAAAAACAAAAAGTGGAACATATTAGCATTCGCATAAAGAAATCAATGAACTAAATCTTGTTTGTGCATGGTTTGGTGAAGGGTTTTTGATTTGTAGACTTACTTGCAACTCCAGACGCATTTGGATCCTTGTGAGTGTGTTTCATGTGTTCCATAAGAGCCTCTCCACCCAAAAACAATTTGTGACAAATAGGACAGCTGAGTGCATTAGGGCCCCCAATGATTCCAGATTGTTGCTATTCAGAAAAAATGCGGGCGAATTAGTTAAAGTAAATTGATTGATTAGGACTTTGATTCATGAGAAATTAGGATAAAAAGTTAGCATTCTGAACAAACGAGCCAAACTTTTCCCATCATAAATTATTCAAAAAAAAACTCAGGCATTGTATACCTGATTATGTATGTACATGCCACAATGGCATGTCTATCTGAACATTTCGTGCCAACTTGTGTAGAGTATTCACAGTAATAATATAATACAATGGCCAAAGGATTGGTTCAAAAATCACAGCTTTGGTTGCGTGATTTTTACATATTTTACATTCATGCGTTCCTTCCAGTAATAATCGTAACAATGCGACTGTGGGGAAAACGAACAGAGGACATTATCTAAAAAGTAGCTATGTGCTTTCCTCTCTGCCATTTCCTATTAGAGTCATTATTATTGTCATTCCATTTTTTATTGCCCGTCCAGCTGCCATTCTATGCATTCATTACTAACTACTATAATAACGATGCAGTAATGATAAAACAACATCATTATGCTTCTATATGGGTTGCTGAATCCAGCGAGAATAAAAATATTGCATGATACATTAGGAATTCCAATCATTCATTGATTGCAGGTAACAATCTAAACTGCGTTTCATTGCAAACACTTGATTGAGAAAGTGTACTCACTCAGCCATTGTAAGGAAAGGACTTGAGCATTTAGCTTGTACAGAGAAAAAAACCAGTGGGATTGACTAGCTGGACAAATGGTGGCCACTTTTCGTGCATTCGAAATGGGGCTAGCAAAAAACGAAGTTCATTTCCTTCCTGTGGCAGAAGTGGAGAGTAATTAGAGGGCAGCCTGTCATAAAAGTTGATGGCTCTTCTCAAGCACGAACCGAATATAACGTGTAACTCTACTACATTCATGCTCATTCGTAAGTTATGATTTGGAATGCCACTAAAAGTGTTTTTCTATTTCATTGTCCTTGTCTGAAAGTCAGTTTTTTCAGTACTAGCTACGACATCCATTATCACTACTACGTGTCGGGCTACTGAAGATATTAGACACACGTCACATTAATGGCTATTCAAGCTAATGATTCATATAAATAAATCTACAATGAAATTTTTCGTGGAGTTTGAAATTTAAAAAATTTAATGCCACCATGAGGAAACATATATTTTATGACAAGGGAATACTATACAAGCAATACAGCCGACATTCTCAGTATAGTTTGGATTAGTTCAGGTTCGCTGACAATGGTGAGCCACGTACGTACACATTTTTTCCCTGCAGCATACTCATATTACACATAATGTACCAGTCTTCCCTTTTTTTCTAGACCCTCGCCACATTTTTTTCCCATCTTAGTCACGATTGGGTCTCCCGAAAGCCAACCATAGGATAACTCCACCTCAAAGCACTTTTTAACTTTTTGGGCCCATTTAGTTGAAATGGAGGAAACGAGAGAGACTCTTGTCAGTCATTTATAGCAATTGTTGGCAGTAGCTAAAAATCATTCTGACAAGCCAACAAACCCAAATTACACAATGAGGGCAAAAACTGTTAAGCTGATTTTAATCATGTGACTGAACTTGTGAGGCCGGTTTTACTAACTATTTAACCAAATGACCGGAAACATTATACAAACAAAAGATAGGAAAATAACAATAAGGATGATGAGCACTCATATATAACAATGCTATTTAGTTATAGTAGTTGTACTGGACACAATTAGATCAGTGTTGAATCATCCAGTAATTATAGAATTTTGAATTTTTCAACGAGTGATTTTACCCACTAGAACGTATAATTATTTAAACGTAAGATGCTTATCTTCTGCCCTGGTGGTATATCACTTGTATGTAAAATAGGCGCCTACATTTACACTACATTTTTATAGAGCAGAATTTGATGCGTGGAAATAAAAAATACGGTGTCTAAAGGTGCAAAAAGAAATTTTCTGCAATAAATCCCACACACATTTAACCCTATGACTTTTAGTTTCTGCTCTCTGAGAAAGAACTAATGACACATCATAATTGAGCTTTTGTGCAATCAGAATCCTAAACTTTAGCTATAGTTGATATCAAATTGTGGATACAAGTAGTTACAGACAAAAGCTCCAGGAGGAGCAATTTATCTTTAATAAATATATCTACTGAAGGAATTGCGCTTGAATGAGATAATTATTTAGCTGAACATAATTTTTCCATATTATGGCGAGATTTTTACCCCGTCATGGTCTTTTAACGTTGTAATCGGCGTTTCATATTTTTGTAGAAACCATGTAGCATGGAAAATGATTGCATACCTAGATTCGACGATGAAGACAGACATTTCTCATTAGTTCTCATGATTGAATGCTAATCATGAGAAAGATTAATGGGAGGTGAGCATGTAATGAGATTACCTAGTACTTTTATTTACCCAAATGTTCATTTTACTGACGTGGTGGGAAAATTAAATAACTTTATTAAGCAGTGATGCGATGCAAAGCTACTTTGCTAATGCAATTCCCATCACTCTGTCTGTCTGTCAGTCTACAATGTCTGTGTCAAAAATATCTCGTTAGTCGTAAACTATCGATGGGACTTTGATAAAATTTGGTACACATAATTTTATTTTGATAAAGTTGTGCCCGACATAATAAGACGTTACCCCCCCCCATCATCCCCCTCCACATGAGGGGAATGCAAGTTTGTAACGTTGACACTTTTTGCTTTGGTTGGTCGATCAACATGAAATTTTGTATTTAGACGCTATGCATGATGCTGCTGAAACTAACGCGTCATATGAACCCCCTTAACCCCAAAGGAAGGAAGTAAATAAAAAAATCATGAAAAACTTGTGTAGTAGTGAGCAGAACAACTTTGAAAAAACTTCAACTTTGGTGATTAGGAATCGTAAAACTCGCGAAAAAAGATACGATTAAATTTCAGACTAATATTTTACAATATGCAACATGCTTTACTACTTCTTTATGTCCACTTGCTGTGGTTTATTAAACACCACAATTGCGCATTTATCATGCCAGGATTAGGATAATCGCAAAATCAAAGTTTCCATTTGCAAAACTCATTAAGCATAGTTTCGTTCAGGATTCGGAAATTTATATTTCACACTAAAGTCCAAGGCTTCGCAATTTTTGTTTGAAAATCAATTTGAACGGGCTAACTTTCTTATGCCATGGAGTAGGATCAACTTTTAGCCCACCATATAGACCATATAAAAATAATAAACACCAATATTATAGACTTGTAAAAACACGTGTATGTAGGAAACTGCCAGTCTGTCAACTTCTCGCAAATGAGTTTCTTCTTGCACTATTCGAATGAATACACATTTTAATTTTCACTTGCCCCTCTGGCTATAATTTAACTCTACAGAAACAAGAAAGAAACGAACCAAATAGCTTCGTTCATAAAATTATAATTAACTGTCACAATTCAAGGATTTTAGTCCTTTCCATTCCGCAGACTACTAGACTAGTTGAAGATAAGCAAAATACAACTCTTGATTATTTTCAAAACGCAAAAAAATTGTACAGAAAAAAACAACGAGTTCTGGCGTACTACCTGCAAAGGGAAACTATATCTTGAAACTAACAAATAAAATCGAAAGAAAAAATGAAGAAAAGGTCCGAAAATGAGTGAATGGCAACCTTAGTGCAGATTAGGCCAAGTGCACGATAATGAATGAGTGGATTTAGTTTAAACACAATCTCTGAGATCTGTACACACGAATTTAAATGAAAAATGAGGTCGAAATCATAAAGTCTTGTATGTTTGTTCCTCATATGCAAGTTGTTGGCCACAAAATTGAGCCCACACTTACTACTAATCTTTAAGGATTCTAAGCACGAAACTTTATTGCTCTCTCAACTTTTTTAGGAATACTTTTTCCCTGGGTGGGGCATTTATGGTTTAGGTAGTCAGCATAGGGAAAGTCATAAAGATTGTTACTTTTTATAGTGTTGTTGGGCGTCAAGTTTTGAATAGTTCACAAAAACGCAACTTGCCATTCATTTATGTAAAGTAACACATTAGAAAGATTTACTACAGGAAAGAACATTTAAAGAATTTCAAAGGTTTCCATTTTCTGAGAAGAAAATGTGGGCTAATCCTCCTCACACATCATAATACAAACTATTATGTATGACTACGTCCATAGGAAAATCAGATATAGTTGGAGTGGAGAAAAAACATGGATATTTTTTCATTCAACCCTTTATTCAGTGTGGCACGCAATGTTCCTTAGTTAGTTCTAACTACTGATTTTACAATCAATGAAAAATACCAAGTGTGTGGTCAATATAAATACTTCACTGAGCCGACTAACTAGTTAATTTAAACGCAGTGGTAGCTGGATAATGGAAGTTATGAGAGTGAATAAAAATGTACAGATTTCATGATAAAAAGGTAAATGATTCAAACGACTCGGCCAGTTAGAATTCAATAATAATTTTTAGCCACAATGCCGAGCTCTTAAAATATGACTAGAGCGGAAATATGATTCCGACTGCTTTGATGTTGGATAGAGAAAGAAACTGTTCAAAGATGGGCGCACAATGTAATTTGAAAATGTGGTCTCAAACATAATCTAACATGGTAGGACCTGAGGCTAAGAAAAGCCATCAAGACGAAATTTGAGAGAAGGCTCACATTAAAAATGTCGTGAAGTGAACAAAAGATGTGGTTCAACAACAAAGGTTAAAAGAGTAATTTGCACATAAATGGAACCCTTATATATTTTACATACTACTCACTACCAAAGTCTCAGGTTTCCTGGATAGAAGCCCTCACATACAAATTATACAAATTTTCCCTTACGCATGAAACCACATTGACAATATATTAAAACTGAATGCAAAAAATGTGGATTGACTATAAATATCATGCGGGGACAATAGACTAATAAAAAATAAATGGCTTTCTAAAAAGTCTATGTTGCTTGGTCATTTAAATAAGCAAGGATATGCTATAGAATGAATGCATGCATATTTGGGTAAGTAAGAAGTGAAATGACAAGTGAGTAAGGTGAACCAAGAAAGAAAGGCAGGAAGGAAAAGGGAAAAGTAAACAAAGTTTAGTTGACGAGGACTATAGTAAGGAAGAAAAGAAGGTGCTATTAGTTTTTGGAGGTTTCTTCATCATTATTTAAGGGAAGCAAGGAAGAAAAAGGGTTTAATTGGTACCTCGAGGCAATACCTTGGCTTGGCTTGGCTCTCTCTCTCTCTCTTGTCTCATGCATGTGAAAAGAGAGAGAGAGAGAAAACTTTTTGCACCACCACATTGTAAGAGCATGCAAGTACACACAAAGAAAGAGTTCCATTTGAGGCAAAAATTAAACAAACGTGATGAAAAATTCATCAAGTCTCTGCCTCCCAGCTTTTCCAAGTTACCTCACACACCAATTCAAATATTCATACTGTTTACTTTAGATTACTTTTTAAGTTCATCCCAGTCCTCAGAAATTCGAACCCTTTATCTGAACCACATGTTTATTTACTCCGTTAGTCGGTCTGGGAAACATGCACTTTGAAAAAATAATATTTGGTTTCGTCGTCCAAAAGAAAAGGGCAAATGCAAACAAAAAGTTTCTCACTCAAAATTATACCCAGCTGGAACCATTATTAGACCCATTAGACCTATAGTTCAAGAATTATAGGAAAAGCCAAAGAACGTAATTATTTACATTTTCCGTGGCACAAAACTTTTCAACTTTTAAATTGACCACACACGTGAGCAAACATACTATATGCAATCAACTACCAAAGTTTAATGCGTACGGAGCACGGGAAAATACCAGTTTCGCCCCAAAATACATATCTATACATTTTTATACATGCAATACTAACTTACCAAATAGCTAATACAAAACTACTACTCCTAATCGGCCTAGTCCTAGTCAATCTGATATGATTAGATTAAAGAAAAAGTAAGAGCAAGAAAAAGGCACAACTGCCGGTAATTGCTGATTAAATGTTTTTTCTATAGCATATCCATTGTGTAATTGACCAAACAATTTTTACAGTATAGTCACAAAACTCACAATGATTTGCGGTAGAAAGAAATCGCATTATTTGCATCCTAAATAAATTCTAGCTTAAAAATTCTGAATGAATTTTGCGTGTGGTCTTGAGCAAATTGTAATTGAAATAAATAAAGGAAACTATAGTTAATAATATGATCTATAGACTTTATGCCTAATTTTGCGAATCAGCCCAACCCACTAACCAATTCAATTCCCTAACAAAAGGAAAAAGAAGGCTCTCCCCTTTAAATCTTTGTCATATTCACTCAATGTTTATTAACTCCCGTAGTAGTAACATGTATGCATGCAAATGGTCAGAATTCATTCCCAATTCAATCAATGATAATGACATTTTCTAAAGACTTCTTCCCACGCAACTACTATATGCGAGTAAAGTGAAAGGAAATCGAGCGGAAAAACATCGAAAAAAACGTAATCATTCTATGAGAATTTTACTTTCATTTCCTTTCCCAATAATAGCAAAACACTCATTATATTGAAAAAACCACACGCTCTGTTTATATGAACAAATTACTTGATGTGGACCTTGTGTGGTCAAATCAAACTCAATTATCGTTGTCTACACATAGTGTGCATGGGATGTACACTCAATAAATCGAAGGCCTTGCTTACATAATTGAACTTTCAATCTAACTGGTCAGATATAATTGAGTTGGGGGTAATAAAAACTTACTGTTGTTTTTTTTAGCCAAAAGGGCAAACAACTTTGAAGTAAACTTATACATACAAAACACTATCTAAAGAAACACCACACACAGTTTTAGATAGGTGGTTATACCTTGTCCGCAAAAAGGAGGTAAATTTTATCCTATCCTACTGCACAAATTTATCACACACAGGACAGGAAAAATTTACCTCCTTTTTCCGGATGGTCTATACGTTAGGTAAAAATTAACCTAACTAAACTTGACCACATTTTGCTACAACACAACGAGATTGAATGGGAAAATACAAATTTCTTGGCAAAAGTAAGATTTTAAAAGTTGACAAAAAAAGCGTAGACCCACAAAAAACGGAATTTACGAATTTTGTGTAAAGTCTGGGCGATATGAAAAACGATAAATCTGGAGAGGGTGAAAATGAGACACGAACCAGGAGAACATTTAAGGAATGAAGAATGTGTGTGAAGATAGGAAAAGTTGAGTCTGACACATGGTCAGAAAAGTATGAGTTATTTTCTGTATACGCAAAAATAAGGGCTCTCTCAGAGATAAGCCTTTTCCCTACACTACCTCACTAACTAACTACAGCCAAAGTAGTTAGAAAAGGTTTGCTCTTTTTTCCACACATACGCATTACCCACACACAGACAGAGTGTGCCCACAATTCTTCTTTCTCGTTCATTCCATAAGCCATGTTGAGAAATGAATAGTGGGTAAATTTATGACAACCGCCTATCAGATTATTTTTGATAGATTAATGGTTCGAGAAATGCCAAAAAACTTTTCCAACATTTTCTACTCTAGCTTCACTTTCAGTTTACAAATAAACATGTTCCTTAACGAGCAAAATCATACGACTCGAATAAAAGTTACCCAGCGGCCCAAATATATGAATAATTTAACGTATATGAATAATTCTAACCAACTATATAAGCATAACTGTGCATCCCTTTTCACAGGTTGTGTGGTGTCCCATTTGTCAATGGCAAGTACAACAAAAATGAGCCCTACTGAATCAACTGTTTGTGAGAGCGAAAAGTATTCCTATTCAACCCTACCTATCTACATACTTTACCTTAGCCATATTACAAGCTACTTGACATAAAACCTTTATCCCTTCTTCATTCGGAAACCTCAGTACAAGCTAGAGGCTGTATTTGCATGAAAATGTGATCACTTATAATGATCCTTCTGTACACACTGTTATTCACACACACACTCCTGTATAGAATCACCACCATGGGTGAATCAATCATCTTATCTAATTTGTCAATACCCAATAGTTGGTTTTTATTGAGAAGGAAGTGAAGAAATGATTATGCAAACAGGTTGCTCTCGAATTACACAATTCATTTACACCTTACATCTTTTTTCAGGTGCTGAGATTTTTACCTTTTGGAAAACGAAACCTATATTTATGAGATGCTGTTTTTTCTTCTTAACTGAACGGTAAATACATATTAGGGATGAATTCTTTGGCCATTGCTAACTAACTAACTAAGGCAAATAGAGTTTTAGGATAACTTACGTCCTTGCAAACTTTGGCATTGTGAGTCCTTAAGGAAGATTCCGTTGCAAATCCCTTGCCACACATATTACAATGGAATGGCCGATTTTTGGCGCGTTCCAATTGAGCATCATGGTTTCGCAAATGTTGCTGCAAGTTTGACAATTGAATGAAAGCTCGGCCACATTCGGTCACATGACATTTGTACGGACGCTCTCCTGTAAAAAGAGAAGAAAAAAATCATTCATCGTTACGGTTGTCTTTCTATTAATAAAATGTGTATGAAACTTGGAACCGGAGAAGATCTATCAAATTACTCACTGCTCTAAGATTATGATCATGTATGTACATACTAGATAAGAGTTTTAATTATTATTATTGTCATTTCATGAAATTTCACACCCCATGATTGCATTCCAACTGCAACGTAATGGAGAAAAAGTTCACACGGACTCTTTTCCTGATAATGTTGTCATTAATGATTCAAGTCTCGCATTTCTTTACTCATTTTCTGTCCTTGTTTGTTCCCATATGTGAGCAGATTACGCATAATGTTGCACAAGTATGTACACATAGCAAAGAGCATTCATCATCATATATGAGTGAATCAACCAAGTGGATCGCTTATGCATGGCCTATGGCTGTACAAAAGAGATATTATGATGATGATGATGATGGGAACAGTGGGCATAATAGAACGTAGTACGTGTAGAAAAGGGAGAGAGAAAAAAATGATTAAAAATGCAAGTGTCCCCTTTCTGAAATGTAAACAAGATAGGGAGCATGAGCATACGGATAGAGGGAGAGATCGTCTTGATTTCCGGCTACTCTGCATAGCAATGAGATGCAAATGAGATAAAAATCTCTTTCACATGTCTTACACACCTCACAGTTAGTTAGGAGAAAGAAATCCATACATCCATTCCACAACGTGTAGAATGAGTAACGGGAACTTATAACTGAATAAACCTCAGCAAGAGGGTATTACGACGAAGCCGGGTTAGGAATTATTTATGTTAATATACAAAAAACCAGTAATAATAATTAGGGTTTTTTATCGTTTTTCGGCAGTCTCATCAGCTAGTCTTT
>Ga0210040_10002809_pt1 | contig 24151 bp, 15 predicted proteins | sample CryGeyCG12114_NA_FD_185462 | JGI IMG/M metagenome (GOLD analysis project Ga0210040, IMG submission 185462) | Groundwater microbial communities from aquifer - Crystal Geyser CG19_WC_8/21/14_NA (SPAdes) (version 2) | ecosystem: Environmental > Aquatic > Deep subsurface > Groundwater | place: USA... | reverse complement strand
TAATTAACTGATGAAAGTTGAAAGTTATGTAGGCTCATGTAGGTTATCTTTTCTGAAAGAAAATGTATTTGTAGTTGTAGTATAGGTTAAAAATGGGGAAAAAGTCGAAGCATCGGAAGCATAGCTCACCAGAGCCTTCAACATCTACAAGTGTGGATAACCATGAGGAAGAAGAAGTTGATGAAGAAATTACACCTGACCCTGAAGTGGAAGTACAATCTGAAGAGGAATTTGTGGACGCGGATGATGGAAATGGTGAATCCGTTGCTGAAGTCAAGAAAAAGAAAACTTCTCCAAAGATGGACAAAGCCATAGCAGTTCAATCTGACTTAATGGAAGGAATGAACATAATCGGGATGATGTCATCTGATGACGTTGACGAACTATTGAATAGAATTCATGCGGTTTGTCCACAAATGGATAGGCTAAAAGCGAAGCGTCGAGAGGAAAAGCTCAGTTGGAAGGGAATAGCATTCTCCGGATGGAGTCCAGAGGATTGTCGGAAGGCTTGGTCTTACTTGAGAACCAAAACTAGAGGATATAGAATAGCTAATGAGCTGGTTACGGAATTAAAACTGATTTTTGCTAATAATCGAAATAAGTTCATGAGAGAACTTATAACTACAGCACCAGGTTTTCCTCCAAAGCCTCCTACCTCTGGGGGAGCTTTTCACTGCTTCAATAGGGAACGATGGGAAGAAGAGAAAAGAAACTGCGAGGTTCGGGGGGTCAAGCCACCAAACTGGGTCGTTGTAAGACAATAATATTTTTACATTTACATATTTTGATATTTTTGGCGGGTATTGTCAGTAAGATACAATGCTAATGCTATGTTTTATTGATAATGTTGCAGTTTCAAAAGCAATGCTATGAAGATTTTGCAAAGCTCAGTGAAGCTAAAAAGAAAGAGTATCAGGATCAGGCTGATTTCGCTGCAGCAGATTATACGAGGAAAGTCAAGGAATTTTATGCACAAAATCCTGGACTAGGTTGGGCTGCTCAGAATAAAAAACTGTGTAAAGATGGGAAGAAAATGACCAAAGATACCATCTACAAGTTGGGCTTACCAAACAAAAGAGAACTCTTTAAAGACCAACCAACCCCTCCTCAAGGACCCCAATCGGTATGCATTGTTTTAAACTATAGGGTGTAGGGTGTTCAGTCTCAAAGTATACGACTTCAAATGAAATTTTCTCAAAAACTATTCAATGGATTCTTCTTTTTTTTCTTTATTGTATGCAAAAAGCGATTATCTTTCAAATGCATTCCTACTCACATTTTCCTCAAAAAAATGAGATACACAGAAGCAGAGAAGATTTATTTAGTCGAAACTTATTTTCGAACTTTAAATTATGCCGAAGTTCAGTGACGATGGAGGCAGCGAAACAAAATATAAGAGAGGGAAATCCTGCCGATGTGCCTGAGCTGCGTGCAGCAATCACAGAAATATGCGGCGCAATCACTCAAGAAATGTGCACCTCTGCTTCCAGGAGTGTTTATGATCGATTGTTAAGGTGCTCTGCCAAAAGTGGTGGATACATTGTGTAGCTAATCGCTTTTTGCATACAATAAAGAAAAAATAAGAAAAATCTATTGAATAGTTTTTGAGAAAATTTCATTTAAAGTCGTATACTTTGAGACTGAACACCCTATACAAGCAACTGTTTTTTACGTGATGGTTTTGCTGTAAATAAACTATAAATTTTTTTTCAGCTCTATATTCAGGCTAAACTGAATAGATTAAAAGAGCCTCCATTACATGATGATTTACCTGATCTCAAGAGGAAGTATATGGAAAAATGGAGTAGATTAGAAGATGACAAGAAGTTAAAGTGGATATCTCGAGTTGTGAAGCAATGCATCAATTATATCGATGATATGGAACAATACTGCCGAAGAAATCCGACTTTTACTGCCCCAAAAGAGTTAAAAATAAAAAGCATACTCACCAAAAGTGAACTTACAATGTGGGAAGAGAGTCATGGAAAACCGCCTCGTCCCCCAACCAACATATTCGATCTATATTTAAGCGAGTTTTCCCAAACTGAAGAAGGAAAAATGTTAGAACCTAGTGAAAGAAGAGCCGCGGCTGAAGTCAAATTTAAAGAACTGGATTGGTATCAAAAAGAGAGTATCCAATTAAAGCACAAAGCCGCAATCATGAATTATAAAATGGATATCAAGGTATACTATCAAAGTCTTCCTAGATTTTTGAGAGTTGCCACTTGGAATAGTGTTCCTAAACGATACCAGTATATTTTGGAAGAAGTTGATAAAGTCCCACAAATTCCACATATGTATGCTCATGCTAGTAAGTAACAAAAGCTAAATTATTACACAATAAGCACAGTACATTTATTAATTGGTTTTCGAGTTTTCGGCGAATTTTCGCTGACTTGTAGTTTTACTTTTGAACATAGATAGTGAAGTTAATGAAACTCAAGAAGGGAGCGAATTTTCTCGGAAACGAAAACGTCACGAGTCATCTGGAGAAGAAATTTTAGGAATCGAGGAACCCTCAGATAGGGCCGAAATCGCTGAAACTATAGATAGTGTAAATGTTGTGAAAAAGAAGAAAAAAAAGAAAAAAAGTAAACGAGGTTGTAATTCGGACTCGGAAGAGAATTCCAGTGACGATTCAGACAAAGAGGAAACAATAAAACAACAGAGTATTAACACTCAAAAACAGGTCCTGGCTTCCCGAAAACCTCAAGCGGAGAAGTTTTACACATCAATGAGCGTCACTGAGCGTAAGTATAAACATAAAAAATGAGCAAACTATTCGCTACTTTTAGTACTTTTGTATTCTTAGGCTAGTGGTAGTGGCAAAGACATGTACAGGCAGTCCAGTCAGCTGGCAGATAATGGTAATTTATCATTGGCCATCTCCATTCCATCATGATTCTCATTCATCCATCGTATACTCTTTTGTTTTTGTAGAAAATGTTAAAAAAAACTCGAAAAAAGTTTGTGTTAAGGTTTACAATTTAGAATAGACCACCTACTATGGTTTTGTTGATGGTTGGTCTATGTATTTATTAATTCTTATTTTTATTTACCTTATGAAAGGAGCATTGGCGCTGAAGGAGGAAATTCATTTTGATGCTTATCCATTACAAGCTGGTTGATACTATTTTTTATCGACTGAGGATATAGTTTTCCAGGACCGGTCTGGAGAATTTTTAGACTTGTGTTTCATTCAAAGACTTAAGGACAGAATTAAGCCCGGATTATACTGTTTTCATGCCTTTTAAAAAAAAGGCTAACTCAAAAATTCAAAACTAGTTAATCCGTATTTTCTTCCTACTTCCTGTCAATGAATATTACTTATTTGTTTGTTTGTTCACTGCATTAATGATGGTATGAAGATGGCTTATCAGCTGACAGAATATTTTAGTGGCCTTAATTACGTAAGTTTAGTATTGCTAGATTTTCAAGGAGGAATGACTAGAAAATCTGTTGCTTTCAAATTCACGTGGCAGTTAGTTGGTCAACACAATCTCTTATTTGATTCCAATTCCTTTAGTGTTGTCGGTTTTTTTTCATTTTACTAACTAAAGATTGATGTCAGATTGCTAATTTCGTTTTTTTTTCTGAAGAGTTGTTTACTTCATGTCTATTATATTACGAAAACTCCTCTTTAAAGTATGACTTTCTCTAATATTATTCCGCCGGGATAATCAATTTATGAAAAATAATTTCCACAGTAGGGTAGGGTTATAGCGCAGAATGTTATGTACATGTTTAGATAGGCATTTTTTGTAAGTTTTTGAAATATTTCTGAATGTACATTAAGTTGTTTGTTTAATACAGTCATGGAATGGGCATTACATATAAGGTATAATAATAGTGCTGCTAAAATCTTTCGGCATAAATATTTTTGGATTTTGACCATGAGATTCGTTAACTGTGGAAACATTATTTATGTGAAACTCATTATTTTGAATAAAAACATGAAACGTTATTTACACCTACTAAATAATGCAGCCCCTGACGTTTTTCTTTTCATCAGCATTTAATTAAATAATAAGTATTAGTTTTTAATCAATTTTTTCATTAATATTTTCACATTAATTAATTTTTTGTCAACTGTGATAGGTAATATTTTTGATGCCATCCGAGGTATCTTTGACGGGAGAGCAAGCCTGGGGAGAAGTTATTCAGTATACTATTTTTATGCCAAGTTCGTAGCAGCAGAACAATACTGGCTGCATTCTATATACAATTATGGTCTACTTCACACGGCTAAAAGTATCATCAGCATGTTTAATGGACTTGAAATCCCGCAAAAGGTTATTATTTGTTCTGTTCATCTAACATGGCGACGTAACATCCACTCATTTTCATATCACAATTTTTGTCCCGCAGCAAATATTCATTGACGAGTCGTACGAGTTCTACCTCGCCAAACACTATGGAGTAAAAACGATTTCGAAAGATGAGGTATTCTGCCCCCCAGCATTACCTCTGTTATTTTTCCCCGGAGAACCACGCCGGCCACCAAAGTAATTACATTTCATTATTATGACCATCCTCCATGATGAATTTCATGCTTCCTATTAACTTCTATTGCAACGATATAGGTCTGTAGGAGCATTGTATATGAGAGAAATGGTGAGAAAGGAACATCAAAAGAATCCACAAGGTGTTCCCAAGTGGGAAGATCTGGATGAAAGGACTCAAAATTATTACGTGGCCAAACTGTACAGACTAACTAAAACCTACATGAAGGATTATGAAAAATTTATTTATGTAAGCTTGTGCCTATTACTCTAACAAATATATGGGTAGTTTAATTAGTTATCTAGTACTTGCAAAAACTGACGGTATTTATAATGGTATAATGGATAAAAAAAACTTAATTTTCAGGAAATGACGCCAAATGACTTGACAGAGTACATCTGTCACCGATCTCGTCTATGGGAGTATAAGTACCAGTACAACATGAACAAAGCCATAGAAAAGGAGGAATTGCAAAGATTTCCATATCGTTTGCCAGATCGGGATTTTGCCATTGATGAGCTGGATCCTGATCCTCCCCTACCAGCTGGGGAGAAACGCTCAGATACAAATCCGTTCTCGAATGATTCCAATATCCATTTTTTGGCACACCACGTACATAAGAATGATTTACGAACTGGAAAAGATACAACTCCTGATGAGGACAGTGATCTTCCATCCTCTGATGAGGAAGCCACCGATCACAATGCAATCCGTAGACGTAAACTCAAATATGTTTCTAAATTCAACTATGGGGTACACCAGCCATGGCTGAAGCGAGTAAGTATGACTAAAGGATCATTTTACAGTCACGATAAATCAAGTCTGTCTGATAAGAATGCCAAGCTACGGAAACTAAAACATAGCAGTAAACTATATCCTTCGCATAAGAGCCCTAAAAAGTGTTTGAGCTATTCTCAATCTTTAAGCAATAAGTTGAAGCACAAGTATGCTATGCAAAACCGATACCAAGCCCGTGTACGGGGAGCTATAGAAAACGCTGGTGCTGGTGAGAATGAAGAAGATGGAGATCCGAAAGTCTTGTCTTTTCTCAAGAGATTGGAAAAGACTAGTCAGTTGACAATTATCAGGCAGAAACTGAATGAAGTTGAAGGACGTAGGAAGAAAAAAGCAGAACCGAAACCGGCACTGCCAAAACCGCCTAAAGTAAAGAGGACTCCGGAAGAAATAAAGGCTAGACAGGAGTATCTCAAGAAGCGTAAAATCAGCCGGATTTTTAAAAATCAAGAAGCAAAATATGAGAAAGCAAAGAGACTAGCTTATCAAAAACAGAAAGAAAAAAAACGAATAGCTCTCGGCCTCAAACGCAGTTATCCGGGACGTTCACGTGAGAGGATAAAAAAAGACTGGACAAAACTTGTTGAGCCCCGGAAAAGCGTACGAATAGTGAAGCCCCCGGTGAGACTTGCTAATGAAGATTCAGAAAATGAGAGGGTAGAAATGAGAAAAGAGGAGAGCAAGAAAGTAATGGAAGACTCGCAAAAGGTTATGTATGATTCTGACGAGGGGGAACAAGAAATGTTTCAGACAGTAGAATGTGACGATAATACTCATCTCGAGGAAGATGCCGCAGAGCAAGGTGGTAGCAGCAACCAAAATGAATATGGTGGGTTTCGTTTGGGACCTGTTCAACCGCTAAGTTATGACCCTAATAAAAATGTGGATCCACGTGAGTACATTATTGGATTACAAGAGGGTGACACCCACACGGCTCACTCAAGTGGGATAGGGAAACAGCCATCAGATATTGTTCGGAAAGGGGAGGTAGAACAAGCAGGTGAAGATGATATTGTGCAAAAAGCTATGAAAATTGCTGCTGTATCGGGGTTTAGTTTGACAGCAGAGGAACCTGCTCCACAAGAGTATGTTGAGGTGGAAGTCCCAGCTTCGGAAATTGTATATAGTTCGGATGTGATTGATTTGGAAGATTTACCGTTGGCCGATCGGCTCAATATGGTTCCCGTCGTTTCAAAAAAGACTGAAGAAAGAGATTCTGCTGAAATGTATCATGTAGTGATCATGTCAGAGACAGATGATGAGAAGGTATAGTTCGTATAGGTAAATTAATGTTGTGATTTTCTGAACTTGTTTTTACTATTTTTCATGTAGACTGATTCAATAATGTGTAGTTTATAATGCTTTACTGTAACTGTGGTATTTTTACTGGATAGGTGAATTCAATTGCGTAACGCTGGTCGTCTTATATTTCTATTTCTTATTGTTTAAAAGCTATTTTATAAATGATGGAAAATAAATTGAAAAATCAGAGATTTTTAAATAATAATATTATTATTTTTATTATTATCATTAGATTACCAATAATCAGTTCAACATTATAGATTTCTTCTACCGTCACAAAGTTTCAATGAATGTAAACAATGAAGCAGACCATACGAAGTTTCACCATACAATCCTCATGCGGACATGAAGTGAGTTTGAGTACAAATTACAACAATAATGTTACAAATTCATCTGTAAATCCCTAACCAAACACAACATATTTTGTGATTTTACATCTTTTGCATACTGGAGAAGAAATCGTTTTAGTTTTGAATCAAAGTTTCTAAGTAAAGTCCACTTCGAAATATATAGGCTCTTAAGTTAGAGGAAATAACAATAAACAACCCACACGATGTGGTTTTTTTTTGCACGATGATTATAATGATTTTGAACTTGTATTTGTGCTTAATTTGCTAACGACGACCAGACACGAACTATAAAATGGACTTGCATTACTTACTTGGATACTAATAGCAAAACTCAGTAATACTCATTAAAGCCCAATCACTCAAAATTTATAGCCAATCGAATGGACAGGGGATTTTAGTCGTTGTTACAAATATTCACATCACACTGGAAAATTAAAGTAGATATTTTGGGTGGTAAGCAAGCACGTAGTATTGATGATAGAAGGATGTCAATCGTCAAAATCACTGGATAAGAGGAAGTTGGCTGCAAGGGTCTCATTCTTTTCACAAGCAAAGTAAGCTTCAACTACGAGATGTTCAGGGAACCCCATTGATTTCAACTGTAGCAGACAGGAACATATAAGAACATTATAGTAATTTGGTTCTCTTATGTGATAATTATGTAGTCCTTAGAGTCTGCCTGTTGACTTACCCTTTCAATAGCTTCTTTATCTTGAGGGGTTACAGGAATTTGAATCTCTCTTTCTCCACTACCTGGTTGTGCAGGGTTGCCCGCAGCACCACCACCAGCTGAAGGAAGATTGCCAGCGGCTTCATCATTTAATAAACGTACAAATTCTTCCTGCAATTCGAAATTTTGGGTTTACATTCCATGTATCCTTAAGAATGAATGAAGAAAGAATAATTCTAGTTTTTTAGATAACGACTGTTAGAACAATGAATGATAAAACAACTCAAATCAAAGACATTACTTGATTTTCTGATATCATCTGTAACAAAGCTGGGTTAGTCTGCCCGATTTGCTGGAGAACAGCATTAAGGAGTTGAGGATTTTCACGAACAACTTGACGCATTTGTTCAAACTGGGGTTGAGAGCGTAAGAACCCTAAGGGGTCTGTGCCTGGAGAAGGCGTAGCATTCGAACTTCTACTGCCAGGTGTACCCGTAGTTGCACCTGTTTCTGGCTAAAAAGGCAACACAACAAGACTTTTAGAAAAGCAGAAAAGTGCCGAGTACAAGTAATTATTTATGCATAAACGCTGATAAATGATCGAACAAGATTTTAAAAAATTCATTGTAAACTCGTAAATGCAAATGAGTTAATGGATTGTAAAGCAAACACTAAAATAAAACGTCAAAACGAAATAAATAAAAAAGAAAGGATTCCACGAGTTATACCTGGCCGACCTGAGCAAATTCTGGGGGTATCCCGGTTAAAAGATATTCAACCGCTCGGTCCGGATTGTTAAATGATGCACGAAGTGCTCTTTCCACTTGAGGTCTTTCATAACCCATAGCCATAATAGAATCAACGGTCGAATTGAACTCCGCATCACTAACAACAAGTGACTCTGAAGATGAAGAACTGAAAACATATCAAAATTACATAACAGAACATGAGGTGACACAAAAATAAATAGAAAAGTTGTTTACTAACCTAGTGACACTGGCTGTAGGCGCTGCTGCAGCTGGAGGCTCTGATTTTTCTTCTTTAGCAGCAGCCGGAACTGGGGCAGAGGTTTCTTTGGCAGGAGTTGAGGCTTCGGCAGCAGGTGCAGGGGCAGAAGTCACTTTTGGTTTAGAAACCATTACAACTACAAACTTCTTTTCATCAATTGAATATTCGGAAATTGCAGTCTCATCTTCGAGAATTTTCCCAGCATAAATGAGCTTTTGACCAGCAACAGGAAAGTCGGCTCCTTTCATGCTTTCAATCCTCTCCTTTAAAACCCTGACCTAGAAATTAAATGATTCCAATTTGGTGTAAATCTGTGATATATGCCGGCGCCGGCAGAGAAGAGTCTTTTCAACACCCAAAAATTATCTGTCACGCTTTGAATAGCCTTAATTCAATCAACATCAAAGGGTATAAATTAAAATGAATTCGTAAATAATCTTACGGGTTGAGTAGCTTCAATGTCGACGGTGAAAGTTTGCTGTTGCAGCGTTTTTAAGGTGACAATCATGGTGGCAGCAATAGTCTTTTATCTGTACAAAAATACATTCAAATAAAATTTAATTCATTTCCACTAACGTTTCACAAAACAATTCAATACAGTTTGATTGAATTAGTGGCCGTGGCCGGCAATGCATTTAACAAGCCCTCACAATCTTCAAATTGCTTTTCCTCCCGTAAACAATGCATAGAATTACCTACCATGCAAAAAATAGAAACCCAATCCGCCAACGATTTCTGAAAATTTATTTAAAAACGAATGGTCGAAGATCCTTCCATTAACTGTAGAGATTCCTTCAAATGAGGGAAATAGAAACTTCACAGACTATTAATAAATACGCCCTTGATTAAGATCAATGCACTCTGTCCAACCGCAAATAATTAATAGGTGAGCACAAAAATTTTGCGACGCAATCCTTTATTTTTCAGCAGTCGGTCTAAATCTCTATTCCCAAAGATGATGCAGCGTAAACTAAATCAAAAACCTTAAAACAACCCACCGACACGAAGCATTGAAGAAGGAATGTACCAATAGAAAATTGTATATCCTACTGTTACACCATCTAGTTTTTGCTGTTAGAAATCATTTTACCAATAGTGTTTGGGTTTGGGTGTAATAAATGGACGTTTGTCAGGAACAATATGGCCAATCTTGTTAAATGCTAATCATTTAGGAGAGCTTCGTATCAATTTTTTTAGACAATCGATCGATGAAATATGGTTCAAAAAACTTTTTGATAAGATTGTTTCACCCACCCCTTCCGTTAAGCGACTTATTATCGGATCTCTTCTCTTTCCTCGCCAAAACGTTTTTCTTCTTTGAACCCAAACCTGAATTTAGTTTTTCTCGCGGTGTTTCTGTAAATCTTTAAAATATTGAATTAAAAATTTTTGAATTCCACGATTCCAACGTGTAATTCTTGTTGATTAAAAAGCATGTTTTAAAGAAGTGCTTGGCAACTGCACTTAAGTAAGTATTCCACTAAAAGTATTGAAATATGACTTTCTGCAGATATTTATTTATTTTAGTACCATCCGAAGATCGAAATCAAAACCTTTAGTCAATGTGACCGCCACTTAACACATGTGTATCCAACTAATGCTAGTTTTTAGTTCAAAACTATTTATTTCAGATTCCTCAGTGCAGCCAGCAAAAAAAAAAAAAAAAAAAAAAAAACGAAGACGATGTCAAATCATCGGCATTCGGTATTTTCGGTGGACGAAAATAATAAACACATAACACAATATTTATACCAACAAAGTTTATTCACGTAAGAATAAATTGTCACACATAGAAAATCCCGCAGAAAGATGTTATTATCCACGATTTTTTAGCCTCGTAAGTCCTCAGTAATGATTCTCTACTTAGCTTTGCCTGGTAAGATGATACCGTCATACTGAAATGGAAAATATATAGCACGTCAAAGTCAAATTCAGAAAAAAAAAACTGCAAATGAGAAATACATTTGAATGTCCCTTGCTACAGTACCACGTTCAGGAAAAACTTGTGAACTTGGATTGCAATTCGCAATGGTATTATTTACTTTTGCACATGGTAAAATATTACGAAGCACTGTTACGCTATTGAATAACATAACAGTACTTGATGCAAATGTGCAAGAAAACCTTCTGAATTTTCAAATAATGCTAAACGATAAAGCAAAGCAAAGCAAAAAAAAAAAAAAAAACTATCCACCTTCTGTTGAAACCATTTCATGGCATCTTCTTTAGTCAGCCTGTGGTTAAATCCAATGGTTCCAAGTTTACGTCTTCGGTGGGCAACATTGAATCCAGGTCTTCCGAGGACAACGAAAAAATCTAGCCCGTAAATTCCAATGCTAGGATCATATTTAATTCCCAAATCAATGTGTTCCTGAATTCCAAAACCGAAGTTTCCGGTACCAGAGAAGTTTTCTTTCCTTAACTCGTACTCTTTAACCTGAGGAAAACAGAAATTTGATTATCATTCAAATTAAAATTTTCTAAATCATGAAATTGTATGTAGAGAATGTACACATTGTTATACCTTCAAACCCTTTTCCAAGATCTCTTCGGCTTTAGCTCCCCTTACTGTACAATGTACAGCAATCTTTTCATTTCTTCTGATTCCGAAGGATCGAACGGTATAACGGGCTTTTGAAAAGACAGGCTGTTGTCCGGTAAGTTGTTCTAACACCTACAAATCAGATTTGTAAAATTATAGTTACACTGTCCATAGACGCAGATATGCTAAAAACTAATCAGCCGATGGCCGAGATTTAAGAACTGCACTTGTACTAATGTTGTGGTAAATAAAAAAGTTCAAAACTTAAACACGAAAACAAACCTTAGAGTACTTGGCTCAAGTGTTAAATCTTACCTTGGCGGCACGGGTCAATCTATCTCCAGATTCGCCGACACAGATATTCAGACACAATTTGCGAATTTTGACTTCACGCATAGGATTTTTCGACTTATCCTTCTCATTTGTTTTTTTCTGCATAGGAGCAGCTTTTGTTTTAGCAACCTGCAATCGCAAAGATCATAATCTTTTATTTTCCATTCCCTCCAGATCCAGTGTATAAATATTGTACATCAATTCGGTGTTGATCATAGATATTTTAAAAGATTAATGAATCCACAACTTACCACCATTTTTAACTGATATAGACTATGTTAAAAACTAAACAACTATAATAAAATAAGTGGCAACTTCTTCTGAATTCAGTCCTTCACAAAGTTTGAAAAACTCGAAAAACTTTAAAAGTGACACACTCGCATGTCTTAAGTGCAACCAGTTGAATTTCCGCACTATTTTCAATCTATGGTTTTTAACTTTCTCACGTAAATCCACTTTAAAATGCAAAGGTTTGCAGCTTCTTTTGCTACTTCTCTTAACCAGCAGATGGCATTCATAGCCATGATTTTATGAATCCTAGTCCTATAAGGGTGATCTGCCCCCAAATTCTGTAGTCTTTCTCTTCAGAATGGAAAAATTTGAATTACCATTTTTGAATTACCAATTAAATTAGAGCTATCTAAGCAAGTGTCAAAATAAAGGGCAAAAATACGGAATTATTAATTAGAAAATTTAAAATACGAGAAAAAGTTGCAATTCAATAAGGCTATAGTAGACTAGTAGACATGCATTTAATTTGTATTACTTCATTTTATTGATGTTCGAATCATGCGAGCATAAAGAGATAGTGCTTCTCTTAAATCACTGGTTTTATTTTTTACACAGTTTATTTACACAACGTATATTATATATTTAGCATATTTGTATGTTGTCGCTTAATGCCGAAATATTTTTAAATCCATCACTACAGAGAAATTGAGGCAGTTGAAAGATGACTATCACTTGAGCTGCAACAAGTTAAGTTTAATTAAATAAGACGGGTTTCAAAATGGTAGAATCAAAGCGTCCGAACTTCACACATTTTCCTCAATAATTTTGACGAAAAACTAGATGCATACTGACACTGTGAATAGTTAACGACGGGTACTTATTTATAATTACTTTTAAGGTTTACTCAGGATCGTCAGCGTCTAATGGTGGAACTCCTAACTCTTCGTCGGTCCAGCTATTTACGTCCGGGAAAGGAAATTCACCCTATGATTTATCAAAAGCACAGTGATTAGCGTAAATTCATTCCCAAATCCTTAAAAGTACAATGATACGAAAACCAATAATATATCATTTGCTTACGACAATGTGACCGAACTCAGTGAATAAGTGCCAGAAAATCCACCACCACATAAATCCACTAGCAACATTAGCCCATATTTCGTATTTTTTGTCCGCCCTCGACATAGTCCGATAGACATAAGCCCTGAAAACAAATCATCGTCTTTAAAATCATTTCAAAGTGTTTTTATATTACTTTACAAGACAGTGCGGTTTTACCCTCCAGACAGCTTCGGTGATGTTGTCGAAAGAAACTGCTTTTGTGTAAAATTTTTTGGGATCAAGGCCAATCTTGTAGAAGATTGCCACAGCAGTCGACTTCCAATGCTTGTCAACATTTTAGAGTGTTAACAAAAACTTAATTTGGAAGCTATTTTTGCTCCTCAACACTCCTTACTAAAGTTTTTTGAATCCAAAACTTTCACCTCAGACAGAATCTTTCACACGACCGCGACAAATACAAATAATTTTCTTTCTGTTCCTATGCTTTTGTATTTTGTACCAACACGAAACGAATCCTGTAAACATTGGAGAAAGGGGCGCATTGAGTTTACACAACTTTCTCCATGCTACGAAACAAAAAATTACAGCCCCTCAGTCCACACGTTGAGAGAATATTTGAGAACTTTTCTCTTTCCTGAATATTCTGTGTCTGTGATCATTTTGGTCGGTTTTCTATTCCGTTTCGTGGATTATTTTAAGTGACAAAGCATAATCATCAGAATTTCAGAAAGTTTGTTCAGTGAAATTTTGGTAAGGGTTTGAAGTTATAAATCACTAGCTAAAGTAAACTATTAATCATGTAATGTTCATCATTATATACAAAGTATTTTACTATGTTTATCTGAGTCGCATGCGATTTTAAACATTTTTACGTCCTGTAGTATTGTGTAGTCCAGCCCATGCAGTATTTTTATTGTGTGCATTGCATTATATGATGTCTGAATTCTCAATGCTGGAAAGAACATGCAACGTTTAATTGGGAGGTCCATGCGTAGGTTAATTTGTACGTATTATTTTTATTTTCAGACAATCAACTTCAATATTATAGTCAGTATTCTCTCCGATCGCGCATAACATATTTTGGAGAATAAAATGTCTCAACCAGAGGAAGAACTACTTTGCTACAATGCTGGATGTGGTATGAAGTTCAAAGAGTCCGAAAACACTGAGGGCTCATGCCGGTACCACCCTGGTCACCATTTTTTTCATGATGCTTATAAGGGATGGACTTGCTGCCGCAAAAGTATCGATTTTACAGAATTTTTAAATATGAAAGGATGTACTCTTGGGTTCCATTCTAATGTAAAACCCCCAGAGTTAGAAAAGAAACAAAAAACGGAACTAATTGAAGCCGCGAATAATGTTGTGTCTAGACCTGCTAGAGCGGCTATGAAAAGGCCGTCACCGGATGAAAAAATGGTATGATTTTCTGTAACATCGTTTTCCACCACTAGTATAAAAGTCTATAATTGCAATTTTGTTTGTTCTAATTTGTTGAACTCAGAGATCCTTACCTAAGACTTTGTCAGATTCATTAAAGAAGTTGGTCTCAGAAAGTTGTAAGCACACAAATGAAAAAAATCGTGGAGATTTTAGAACTGCAAACGAGGAAAAAAAGTGCCTGCACAAAGGCTGTGGCATGGTATTTTCCCATTTTTGTATTCAGTGATTAATTTATTTCTCAAGTTCGTTAAGATACTGAAGAGATGTACACCGCAGCTTTATTCAAATTAGGCACTAAGGGAAATCAATGAGACAGGCAATGAAGTTTGTGTATATCATCCTGGCTCTCCTATATTTCACGAAGGGATGAAATATTGGTCCTGCTGTCAAAAGAAAACAACTGATTTTCAAGTTTTCCTTGACCAAAAGGGTTGTGCAACAGGTACACATTTATGGGACGAGCCTAATGAAACTATCGTAAAGACGTCTTGCGGGCGAACTTCGTTAGATTGCCGGTACGATTGGCACCAAACTGGAACTCAAGTGATTGTCGTAGTGTACGCGAAAGAGTTCTCCCCCGAATTATCTACAGTTTTAGCTAACGGAGTGAAGCTAAGTATAAATCTAGAGTTTCCAGGGAAAAAGGAGTATTTTGCCAAGGACTTTTTGTTATCCGGGGTACTTTAACAATAATATGATTTAAAAAATATGAATGAATCAATTTATAATCCTATTTATTTATGTTAATTATTACAGATCATTATTCCTGAGGAAAGCTCAGTACTAATGACACCAATGAAGACAGAAATTACCATGAAGAAAGCTGAACCTGTGAAATGGACCAATTTGGATTTGTCGGATTCCTCGTGCGGAAATCCACAAGAAATGAACCAAAATATAAGTGTAGGTGTAGATGCTCTAGATTTAAGTGATCTATGAAGAAATAATTGCGCTATTATGAAAGTGATACTTAATCCCTTCTGAATGCTTGCTGTGTTTGTTACTAACTTTCTGCATATCCTCTGGGTACTACTTTTTTTAAATTATATGGATAAATAAATATATCTGTGCATTTTCCAAATTCTTTCGTCGAGTTTCATCAAGTTGCATATTTAGGAGCTATTTCTGATCACGACTTTAGGTTTATCATTTTTATGAAAAATTGGATCAGACAAATGTATTTATGTGTCTCTTTTTACAAGTTGACTTGTAGATTAGATGCCCCATGATGACACCCAAAGTCACATATAATGTTTCGTGACAGCCTCACGCTGATCGTTAACAGCGGAATTGGATCACCGAGTAAATAATAGATTCTGGAATGCGTGGGCAAGAACTCTGTATTGGCGTATAAAATGCATTGCTAGCGGGGGGTACAGGATAGATGGATGGAAATATGATTGATAACCTCATTCGTCTTTTCTCTTTCATCATAATGGATTCATATGACACACAAACTACCCAAGATTTCATCCTTGGGCTATTGCAGAAATGAGAACTCATCGATATTATCTTCCGACTTTTATTATCCGAGATGAGAGTACCCATTTCCATTTCATGCAAGTGGAGAAAAAAATGGACCCAGATTACAAGAAGTATAAGTTTCATTCATGTGGCCAGTATTACTTTGATAGGAGATCTCCCAAACTGAATAACAAAATATCCCTCATCTTCCATCTCACATACCCCTTCATATTGATTAACATAATCTGCTAAAGCATCAAGAAAACCGAATTTGAAAATGAATGCCTTTAACCCTCGCCCTTTATAGTCTCCCAACTCACGAATAGCATGAAAACACTGAAAAAATTTAAAAAATTCGAGACTTTCTAACTAACAGTTCTTTAAATGGCGTGATCGTCTCCCATAACCGAACACAAGGAGCATAAAACAAATTAATCCAACTCTTCAGTTTTCACTTTCTCAGCGAGACCAAAACTTACATCAAAATTGCTAACTTTGCAGCCCTCACTTTGAATTAAATTCATACAATCTACCTCTAGCAACACATAACTATAACTAACATAAAACATAAAGCATCAAAGAATTCCGGAATTACGTAACTCCACTCACCCACTCACTCACTCACTCACTACATATTCCAGGGAAAAGAAACACCTGAACAAACTGGAAAACGAAAATGTGCATTCACCACATTCTGCCTATGCCTGCATGCATCCACTTAACCTACCTACTCACAAATCATAACAAACCAAAATGCCACTATGCAGCCCTCAAACTGTTGACACTAAAAACTTGTACTATAATTCATTATACTTGAGCTCTTATTTAAAAGGCGACATAGCTAATAAACAAGGGCTCTTGGAACATTGTAGCCGCATTCTACTTTCACACACTGCCGTCTCATTACATTATTCCTTTCGTCTAACTAACTAAATAGCTTCTAGCATCCTACACCTTTAATTTTATATTATATGCTGCTTTCTAACTAACTAACTAAATTTTACCCTTCCAAGCCGCTTTCTCAATTTCACACAGCAGCAGAAAATAGACAGCCTACAATTTTATAATCGGAATCCTAAAAAGCGCCAGCAAAACTCATTGTACAGTTAGTTAGTTAGTTAGTTAGTTAGTTAGCTAGTTCAAGTCAAGTGCAAATGAACTGAAACCTGTGAGTTTGCAGGACGACTCATATTACATTCACGTACCGTATTATGCGACACACATGTACACAGGATAAAAGTTGGAGGGCTCCCTAAAATCATAGCTACCACACAGTGTACACGTTATGATAAAGAGCACACTTCCTATCGATTTTCCATTAAATAGCAGTAGTACTAGTCTAGGAAGAAAGACGCTCAGCTAAAATAAGCGACCAACATACAGCAAGAGAACTTGGCTCACATCACACACAATACTTTACTCTGCGTGTGCTCTCAACATTCTCTGTCCACAACTCTCAAGAGTAAGCTGGTAGTGTTTGATACTCCGTCTCCGTAGTGGGGAAAAAAAGTCATCTCTTTTCTCCGTACGGAAACTCACCAAAATGCTCTCGTTTTAGTAGTTAGTTGGTAACATGAAACAGTAACACTATCTATACTAACTAAAGAAGTCTTTTGACTGCAGGGAGGGCAGCAGCATTGCAATTTCTTGAGTGTATGCATGGTTTTTCTGGTGAATAAGGAACTAAAAGGATTCCGACAACTGATATATTATTATCTACAACTAACTAACTAGCTACATGCATACATGTATACAAGGCCCGTATGGATGAGATATAGTAGTAGTAGTAGCAGTGTTGTTAAACTTTGTGCATCCATTCTACAGACAGGGATGCACACGGGCTGACTGACTGAGGGAGTCAGTTGTTGTTTACATTGCGCATGAATCCATGGATCCCGTTTTCTTGTTTTAAGCCACAGGACGAGATAGGAATAAAAGCTATGGAGGGATGAGTGTAGCAAGCAAGTTAGCATTACTTGAAAGGATAAGATATTATGCATGATGCACAAGAATGAGCCGTGTGATGTGGAGTTGGTGCGAAACATCATGGCACCTTTTTGCACGCATAGAGCAAGTGAACACGCACGGTGAAAGTTTTGGCTAATGTTAATGGAAGTTTTATTAGGTTCTTTGGTTGTCAATGCTGACAGAGAAAATTTTTCACTTTGAATAAACTTATGTAGATTGTGGGTAGGTTAGGTTAAATTTAGGAATCATATCCCTTGTTTAGTTGGATAGTAAGTGAGTATAAGTAGTATTATTAACATTATAACATTCATGAGTTTAGTGAGTAGCAACAAGATTTGATAGTTGGTTATCGTGTCAGAATTTGAATGACTCTGCATAGCAAGAAGACTTAATTGCAACGTCATCAGTATTTAATTTTTAGCTTTCAAACTTCAGTTTGTACGGGCATGCTTAGAAAATTGCATGAAATCGAATTTTACTTATAAATAGCTTTCTCTTGAATTTGAATGTACATTTGCATATTCTGGTTAATATTATTACCGCGTGTGTAGAAATATTCCATTGCCTCGTGTTATGGATTCATGCATTTGTGTAGGTGGGAAGTTGTGCATGCGATGTATCTACGTGAGCACATTGATTCCAAGAATTGGAGAAAGTGAGAGAAAAGTTGGTTTTCCATCAGATCAAAGTAAAGGGCAAATAAGAAAAGTATGCATGCGCCTACACTTTCTTCAACTTTGTAAACAACGTACAGTCAGTTTTCACTTATTGGGATAACTTGTATTCAAAAATGCTGATTGCATCAATAAATTTCACTTACTCAATAATATGTCGTGCTGTTTTTATTAGGAATCAGTCAACTGACTTCATAAGCCATTATGGTTTACCATATAAAATGAATTGCATATGAAAAACGTTTTTAGTTAGTCAAAAGCGTAACTACGAAAAAATACGGAAATATCGGATACGTACTATTTGACCTTTCATAGTTGCAAACTGCGAGTGACCGTTAGGGACTTGTCTAGACATATATGGTAATTTGTAGCTGTCGATTTTTTACGCACGAGGAGACACCGTGAGCTATAAACAGGACATGCTCTCTTTCTTTATGATAATAATTTTGCAAAAAAACTTGATCGTCAGTTTGACAACTTACGACCATGATGAATTTGTGGATAGTCGGTCCGTAAGTAATTTTGGCCGATCCAATTAAAAAGAAGTAATTAAATTAACTAATTTCCCAGAAATTCGTGCTACTACTGGTAGTCACGTAAAGATCTCTCCAGTGTACCAAATAAATGACGAGCAAAGAACTTCCTGAAAGAATAATTATTTCTTTTAATTTATCTCGTGCACCCAAAGTTAGTAATTCTTTCTTTCTACTCTCTGTATAGAGACACGAAAGCATCTAGTTTCAAACCAAAGCGATACCCTCCAAGCTTTTCAATTACTCTACACAAGATTGCAAGCAAACTTTACACAAGAGAGCCCACTTTTTTCCTTAACCCGTACATAATGCTTTTATTCCTCCTAATTTCTTTGTATCCTCTCTCACTCACTGTGTGTGGTCTGACCAGTCTGAAAATACACGTTCTAAAGAAAGGAAAGAGTAGACGAAACTAGAATTTTATTTCCCTCTTTCCCTTTTGTATCAAATATCTTGCACAGTCCCATTTGACACTGACATAATTTGGGACACAGGAAATGAGCAAAACTTGTAGTGCACTCTCATCCTACATTGTGTATAGTGAGTGACAAAAAAGATATGCCTGCATTGTAGTACGTTCACGTTCTATTTTTGGAAGACCACCATACAGTCATAAATAAGAAAAGAGTCCCATATTTTCCTTTCTCTTAAAACACTACAATAGGACATTCACTATAGTTTTGATCATCATCCTCCTATCGTACTATATGTCCATATGTGTGCTTTCCCAACAGACAAACATTAGACAGTCACAATGCAAATACTACTAGGACACAAAAACCTTGCAATATATAGTATTACGTAAATATAGCATTTTGCCTGCCGCTAGCCCACGTTGCTCTGCCTCAGGATGTAAGGCACTCAATTTTTATCATTTTACCTAACTCGGTCGTCAACTTATGTATACCTAACTAACTAACTAACCAACCAGATGCATGTAAATATATATCCCGTTTCGTTTCCTGCGAGCTTTCGTTCGTACATTCCTAACTAAACTAACTAATTAGAGATAATGATGAATACAGTCTTTCCTGGCTTGCGAATGTCTCGTCATAAAAGAGGAGCTTGACTCACCAGCAACAAAGGCAAGAAAACCAGCAGAAAACCGGCTCTGACCTACTAACTATAGATTGTTTATCTCCCGGTTTACTTTATAGGCGGGCATGTCTAATGGCTTCAATTTAAGCTGGACGTATTTCGCATTTACGGCTGTGGTCGGCTCAACTTTATGATCACCCTTTGGTTCCTCCCCACGTACGAGACCCTGCAAGGAAAACCAATTTCAATACTTTACGATCCACCATGTGTCGTCGGTACTTAATACTTTACCTTATTTCTGACTTGGTTTCTACTAAATGTCTTGTTGTGTATATTTCTATTATTATTATTGTTTGCCAAATATGGATGTCGGGTTCCCCCTCTTAACTCACAAACCATGGCCAGTCCTAGTCAAAACTTGTATGCGGTACTCTCTTTCTCTGCTGCACACACACACACATAAACGCCAGCTTGTTATAAATACTGGGGCCTGATGCTCCCTTTCCTTTCAGTTGCCAAGTAGTACTCCTCTCGGAATTGTGGTCCAACCTTTCACTGTGCTTGAACATCACAAAAAATGGAAGACTTGTGCTCCCAATCCATAGTTATTTTTCATTACTCATGCAAGGAACTTGCTGGACACAATTTTACCACAGATTCACCTCCTGATTCTTGTTACCTAGAATGTGTGGAAATAGAAAATCATCATAGTAAGTTCTGTTGAAATCGGAAACCATTGAAAGCGAATAACAAAACAGTGCTCTGTGAAATTCAATAGTTTTAATTCCAGTAGTAGTATGTAAGTGTGAGCGAGAAGAAAACTACAAGGTTTCAGTCAGTGAAGAGGAAAGCAAACATAACGCTTTTTATGAACCTTTTCATATTCTCTTTGCATAACACCAATGTTGGAGTGAAAGTTATTGAATCTCAAAATAAATACTAATTACAATGCTATAGAAGTTAGTTTGACTGCTAACTAAATATACTTTCAAGTACTGATTTTGATGTGAAATTCAATCTAACTAAAAAGTGGTATCCGTTTGTTCTACTTGGAAACTTATGCATGTATACGTGGTTTCACAAGTTTTTAAAGTTTGACATACCGTGGGTTGAGTCTATAGGAAGACTTAATAGTTAGCAATGAACACAGCTCATCCGTTTTCCGTGTGGATTCTCAGGGTCGCAGTTCATCGGTTGAATTGGTGACTCTTCTGAGTGGATAGTGTGTGGCTGATGTCGAATTCATCAGCAGTATGTTGGTATGAAGAGACAAAACGTTCGAACTTTATCGTTGATTGTGTGCACTTTCACATACCTTCTGGTTGGAGCAGCAATCTTTGATTCACTTGAGTCGGAGACAGAAAAAAGACAGTGTGAAGCTATAACAGGTGATGATGACTTCACATTAGAACCTCCCATTTAATCACCCCATTGGTTTCAATGTAGTATGGTTCGTTAATTTATCGGTCCGGGGGACAAGACTGCAGTTAGCCCAGCCACTTTTTAAATAGCTATATGGCTCTGTAAAAGTTATAAGTGCAACAGGCTTTGTTTGTTTACCTTGATACATTATTTATTCTCTTGATATTTAGGGCCTTGATAATTTTACCATAATTTTGAGATTCCTTTATCTGGTCAGCGGTCTGGTGGGTCAATAAATCAGCAATCTGAAACTGGTGTTTTCATAGTTGGCCACATAGTTACAACTATAGCTCGTTTTCTTATGTTGAGGGAAAATAAATAATTGCTCACCGTTTAATTGCAGGAAACTTACTAATGATTGTTTTATCACTGCTAAGAGGTGGGGTACACGGAATGTATATTTTTGTAGGCCTTACAGAAAGGAACTAATTTTGTATCGATCCTGCCGCACTGAGTTATTTCTAAAAACCAATAAACTATACCTAGTAGGTGAAGTGCATTATTCAAGTTCCTTGTCAATTGAAGATGACGGCAATTTCTTGAATATGTTCTCGTCATAACTTACATTTTAAACTAATTATGCAAGGCTACCCCCCCTAAATAACTTTCCATAATTGGAAAGGTTGGACCAGAAATCTCAAAAAAATTTGACCAATCTAATTTGTAAGCAGGTAGTATCTGCTCATATATTTTTCAGAGCTTTCAGTTGCGTTAATCAGCATTACCAATTTTTGTTCACACGGCGTACAAAACATAAAACATAAAGAATCCTCGATCTTATTTCCGCGGTGGGTGTAAAAGTCAATTATTTTCGTGGGTTCGTAGCTCAAACGGAACGCGCAATTAGATTTCCGCATAAACTTTTGTCCCTGAGCCTGCTAGCAAGCCGAAGCATATTTGCACGTTAATTGAACCAGGAACTAACTATAGTTTATGGGGAGTATAGGCAGCCATAAAATAATTATACGTTATAAAGAGTACATGCCATACTTTTGGCATGCAAAAAAGGTCCTTTGAATAGCAACACAAGCGTGTAATCAGTCAAGAAGTTTTACCTGCACAGTATTATTATTTAACAGCTAGGGATATTTTGCCCGACACGGAAAACCTTGTAGAATGTTTATACTGTCTGACTATCGAATTATTTATTTCACCAAGAACCTTATGTTAATAATGTTGGTATCTGCGAAAACTCTTTTGATAAAGGAATATACAAAGTTAACGAACAAAATGAACTCAACCAGAATGCATATTTTAAGTAGCTTAAGAACTACACAAGTTAACATACACCACAACTGTAATAAGCTCAGAATGGCGAAATGAAAAGCCTTTTTTGAGTCCTTAATGACAGTGTGACATTTCCACTGCAAATTCTCTGCTTGTCTGGGCTTGCGTCGGTCTACTTTACCACTCCACTACAATTTCCCATAAGCCGCTCAATAATAATGCTTCGAGTTTCATTAATTATGTTCAAATCGAAGAAAGCAATTGAAAGAAAACTACTCACAAGTCCAAAACAATATGTTTGTAACTAACTAACCAATTAAAGCTTTATATCTAGTTTCGATATCGATACTTCGATATAACACGTTTATATCAAGTCAATTATAATCAAAACGATAATTTTGGAAAAGAAAGTGCACACAACTATTCCGTGGGATTAAATTGTTTTATGTGGTCTGTTATTCTTGCTTGCAAATGAATGTTGGATATTTCATGTATACCTTGTCCGCAAAAAGGAGGTAAATTTTATCCTATCCTACTACACAAATTTATCACACACAGGACAGGAAAAATTTACCTCCTTTTTCCGGATGGTCTATAGTCACAATCTAGCATTGGCAGTGGCAGAGAGGCAGTACAGTAACAAACATATTGTTCAACAATGCAAAAAAGCCTTTTTTAGCTTTTATTCAATTCCATGGTATATAAAGTTAAAAAATGAACGTTTTCTGAAACGGCCATAACTGGGCCCATACACTTGTAAATGAGGCTATAGAATTCTTCAAAGCTTTCTTTGATCTCCGTATGTACATAAATTGTAAAGAAACAATTGCTCTTGAACAACCATAGGAAATGAATACAAGTTAGTTTGACTCAACCTGTGAATATATTTCCTCTTTTCCATGCACACACTCATTTCACAAAGTGTTGGTCATGAATAACTGTAAAAAAGCTCAAGATTCACGCTTTTTCTATCCACGTAAAGGAAAGTACGAGTTCCCAATTCCCAGCACCCATCATCAAAGTCCACTGGACTGGAAACTATGTGCTAGTATATTACAAATCCTTTTGTTTTTCATGGAAAGCATCAAAGAAAACTGCTCCTATTCCGTTTAGTAGAACTGGTCGCATGCATATGACAGAGTCACCAAGACGTTATATATGTATATTGTACCAATCTGTCAGTCAGTACAGGAGTGTACGTCAAATGTGCGATATTGGGATCGATGTGAATTTTCCTTTTTCTTGGCTCACTCTTAAAGACCCCACTGCGTGCGAGAATACAAATAAAGAGAAAGCATATATTTAAATATCCCCCACCCCAGACACATATTTCATGTAAAAATGTGAGTGGAGCTTTTATTCACCTGTTTACCATTTTATCAAGTTACTAACTATCACAATAAACTCTTCCTAACGTTAAGACCGCAAAACTTTATGAACTTGCATTCAATTTAATATCATCTCAGGTCATGTGAACTTTAAATGACTATGGAGAGTTTAACTGTGGAAATGTTCTTTCCCATTTTTGTGGTCAGATCCAAAGTTGTGTACTCGAAACTAACTAGGGAACTTTTGGGAAACGATAT
>Ga0210040_10002808_pt1 | contig 24154 bp, 21 predicted proteins | sample CryGeyCG12114_NA_FD_185462 | JGI IMG/M metagenome (GOLD analysis project Ga0210040, IMG submission 185462) | Groundwater microbial communities from aquifer - Crystal Geyser CG19_WC_8/21/14_NA (SPAdes) (version 2) | ecosystem: Environmental > Aquatic > Deep subsurface > Groundwater | place: USA... | reverse complement strand
TATTTAATTCGGATGATGAACGGGTTAAAGCATTTTATAATTATAATTTCATCGACTAATGAGTTCTACAGATAATAAACGATCCGTTATAGTAGGTATTTTTGTGCTGCTGGGCCTGGTTATTTTGATAGCCGGTATTTTTATTTTAGGCGGACAGCAAAATCGTTTTGTAAAAAGCGTGCATGTAAAAGCTATTTTTGATGATGTGGCCGGACTTAATCCGGGAAATAACGTCTGGTTTTCGGGGGTGAAAATTGGTACGGTTAAAGCCATTGATTTTTACGGCAAATCCCAAGTGGCTATTACCATGAGCATAGAAGAAAAAGCGCAGCAATATATCCGGAAAAATGCCAAAGCCCGGATAAGTTCCGAAAGCTTTATCGGTAACCGCATAATTGTTATTGAAGGTGGTACAAACAATGCGCCCGCCGTTGCCGAAGGCGACTTGCTGGAAGCAGAAAATCCATTGGATACCGATGAGCTGATGGAAACGCTACAGAAAAATAACAAAAACCTGGTAGATATTACCAGCGATATAAAAACGCTTAGTGCTAAATTAGTAAAAGGCGAAGGAACGATGGGTGCGGTGCTGACGGATACGCTAATGGCTACTAATTTCCGGACTATTGTACAGAATTTACAAAAAGCTTCTGCCACTAGCGTGCGGGCTTCGGGTGCCTTGGCTCAGTTTACCAGTAAACTGAATAACCAGGAAGGCCTGGCCAACCAGTTATTAACCGATACAGTGGCTTTTGGTCAATTAAAGAGATCCATGGCCCAGTTAGAACAAACCACCAATACCGCCACCGATATAGCTACTAATCTGAAACAAACCAGCGATAAAATAAACAACAACAACTCGGCTCTAGGTGTATTAATCAACGACGAACAATTCGGAAATCAATTAAAGCAAACCATGAGTAACCTGGAGTCCAGCTCTTCGGAGTTGGGAGAAACCATGGAGGCCGTGCAAAACAACTTTTTACTTCGGGGTTATTTCAAACGCAAGGCTATTCGGGATTCGCGCAACGCCGACAAAGCCGACAAAGCCGAAGCACAGGAACAAAAAGACTTAAAAGAAGAAGATTAGTGCACCAAAAAATTGAGTCTTAAAATCTGGAAGACAAAACCTATAATTCCTGCTTATAGAAAAAAGATTTGTAATCGGTTATCATTTAAATAAAAACAATTTAAAGCAGCATAAATTATCCGGCCGGAATACCCAAGCCTTCAAAGCGCTCTTTTAATATGCAAAACATAACTGTCCGGAAGGAAAAAGAGAATAAGATATTAACAGACCTGAAAAATATAATTCTCATTCTGTTGGGTATTTTATCGGCCGGAATGGGTTTGAAAGGTTTTTTAATGTCCAGCCATTTTATTGATGGGGGCGTAACCGGAATTTCCATGCTTGTTTCCCAGCTCTCCGGTATTCCGTTGGCTATTTTGCTCCTGTTTATAAATCTGCCTTTTATTATTTTGGGGTACCGGCAAATGGGCTGGCGGTTTTCGCTTAAAAGTGCTTTGGCCATAGCAGGACTCTCTGTTTGCCTGGCGGTGGTCCATTTTCCGGATGTAACTCCCGATAAATTACTGACGGCCATTTTTGGGGGTGTTTTTATTGGTGCGGGTATTGGTTTGGCTATGCGGGGAGGCGCCGTACTGGATGGTACCGAAATAGCCGCCCTGGTATTTACCAAAAAATACGCTTTTCTGAAAGTAAGCGATTTTATTCTGCTTCTTAATATTATAATATTTACGTCGGCGGCTTTTATATTAAGCATCGAATCTGCTTTATACTCTATCCTGACGTATTTTTCTGCTTCCAAAATGATTGATTTCCTGATGAATGGGTTAGAACAATATACCGGAGTAACCATTGTGTCAGAGCATAGTGAACAAATCCGGCAGACTGTAACCACTAAACTGGGTCGGGGAGTAACGATTTATCAGGGCAAAAGAGGTTATGGTAAAAGAGGCGAACGTAATGTAGAAATAGATATAATTTTTACTGTTGTTACGCGTTTTGAAATTCCAGATCTAAGGCGGGAAGTCCGGTTAATTGATGCCAATGCTTTTATATTTCAGCATAGCATTGATGACACGGAAGGTGGTATGGTGAAAAAAAGGCCCCTTCATTAATCCTTTTATTAATAGCATTAACCTACTCTGTTTAGTTAATGTTTGTATACCTTAAACCAGCCAAAAATTTTATTTCAAAGCTATTATTTAATTCTTTAATTTTTGTAAAGGTGCAGAGCGGGGTTTGGCAAAAGTTATGTTTAATTTTAAATCTCTGATTCTTGTTATGTATAAATATAGTTTCGTATTTATCATTTTCCTATTTCTGGTAAGCTTCAGCAGTTTTGCGCAGCGTAATACAAATACGTCTGCCGATGCTTTGGAATCAGAGACCCTGGATACGGTTAGTACTACCTTACCCATAGAAATAAGAAAAGGATTGTTTACCTCTTTTTATCAGAATGGAGAAAAGTTATCGGCCAGTTTGTTACGGGATGTGGTAGTTAAAAGTCCGGAAGCAGTAGCAGAAATGCAACTGGCCCGTAAAAATTATCTGGCCGCAGTTGCCCTCAATACGGTTGGCAGTTTTTTAATCGGATATCCGGTAGCTTCCAGTCTTTTGAGCGGAAGTAAGTTAAATTGGAGTTTAACCGGCATGGGGATTGCCATGGTTGGTGTTGGTATTCCGCTTTCCAGAGCTTATGTAAGGCATACGCAAAATGCTGCTACTATTCATAATCGGAGGTTAGGTAAAACTACCGGGTATAAAGGTAACTTGCAGTTTGGTTTTGCGGCGGGCGGTGCCGGTTTAATACTGTCTTTCTAATTTAATCAGAATACCAATTTAGCCTTAAACTGCAAGGGTTTCTGCTTAAATAGCAGTATGCTAAGTTTAATTTTCTGCGTTAAAAGAAAATGATAAATTTGTAATTGGTATGCCTAAAATTACAGCGAAATATTGCCCTCTGCTTTCTCAATATTTGGCGATCGTTGTAATTCTGCTCAGTGTTTTTTTATCTGCCGGAGCTAAGCCAGGGTCTTATTATTTTTCATTTCCGGATGCTCCCGCTATTCGGAAGACTGATGCAAAATCAGTAATTAGCTTAAAACAAAATAATTTTAGCGGTAAGATTTCTACTGCATCGGCTATTAAGCGAAAGATTTCGGCCGAAGCTATCCTGCCGGCTTTTAATTTAACCTTTCATCAGCAAGTATTAGCCTTCCATTCTCCTAATCTGGGTAACTTTCTAATGGCTCAAAAAGGTGATATTCCTTCCTATGCAGCCAGGGCCCCCGGTGTAAGCTTGTTCATGCGGTTTTTTTCGATTACTATTCAACCTAATGCTCCTTAGGTTTTACTTCCTTTCTCATATTCCTATAAACCTTTGCTATTTTTTATAAACCGAAGTTATTAAACCCCGGCTTATAACTCATTTTATTATCTTTTAGATTAAAGTTTATACTTAATTGATTTTCGATATCATTTCTGGTATAAATTATAAATAATATCATATCATGATTCATGTTCCTCAACTCATTATCGACTTAGCCTTTATTCTGGGTGCAGCCGGCATCACCACACTAATATTCAAAAAACTTAAACAGCCTTTAGTGCTAGGCTATATCTTAGCAGGGCTGTTAGTAGGCCCTAATTTCCCATTCTTTCCCTCTATTGTAGAAAGCGAAAATATTCAGGTCTGGGCAGAAATAGGGGTCATTTTTCTGCTCTTCAGCCTGGGATTAGAATTTAGTTTTAAGAAGTTGGCTAAAGTGGGCGGCACTGCTTCCATAACCGCCATTACAGAAGTGGTGGGCATGTTATTGCTAGGATATATAACGGGGCAGTTATTAGGGTGGACTTTTATAGATAGTGTTTTCTTAGGCGGAATATTATGTATTTCCTCTACCACCATTATCATCCGGGCTTTTGATGAGTTAGGCGTAAAAAGCCAAAAATTTGCCGGCATTGTATTTGGTGTTTTAATAGTAGAGGACTTGGTAGCTATATTATTATTGGTTCTACTTTCTACGGTGGCGGTAAGCCAGCAATTTGGGGGCACGGCTATGTTAATTTCGGTGGCGAAATTAGGCTTCTTCCTTTCTATCTGGTTTTTAGGAGGTATTTATTTAATTCCCACTTTCCTCCGAAAATCTAAAAAACTAATGAGTGATGAGACATTGCTGGTTGTATCGGTAGCACTTTGCCTGGTAATGGTTATTCTGGCTACTAATGCAGGCTTTTCTCCAGCCTTGGGCGCCTTTATTATGGGTTCTATTCTGGCCGAAACCATTTATGCCGAAAAAATTGAGCATCTTACCAAATCCGTAAAAGAACTTTTTGGGGCCGTTTTCTTTGTATCAGTAGGCATGATGATAGAACCTGCCATGCTGGTGGAATATGCCGGACCGGTTTTGCTAATATCCTTGATTACCATTGTCGGTCAGCCTTTTACGAGTACTATTGGGGCCCTTATATCAGGCCAGCCTTTAAAACAGGCTATTCAAATTGGGCTAAGTTTAGCCCAAATAGGTGAATTTTCCTTCATAATTGCCACATTGGGTTTAACCTTAAAAGTAACCAGCGATTTTATATATCCCATTGCGGTAGCAGTTTCGGCCCTTACTACTTTTACTACTCCTTTTTTAATTCGTTTGTCCGAACCTTTTTACAATTGGTTGGAAAAACGATTGCCAGCGAGTTGGAAAAAGTTCTTGGCTAATTATAGTGCCGGGGCGCAGACCATAAGCAGTGTAAGCGATTGGCAGTTGGTTTTGCGTTCGTATGCGTCGCCTATTATTACCAACTCAGTAGTGCTGATAAGCATTATCTTGCTCAGTATTAATTTTTTGGTACCGTTTATTTCGGATATTTTTCCGGACCACCGTTGGGGCTACTTATTATCTGCTTTTATCTCCCTTACTTTTATGGGCCCCTTTATTTATGCCCTGGCAATTAAAAGAATAAAGACCAGGGCTTCTTCGCGGTTGTGGCAGGATAAGAAATACAGCCGGGGACCACTAGTAGCGCTGGAGATAGCCCGGATTGGTTTGGCCTTATTGTTTGTTGGCTTTTTATTAGATCAATTATTTTCTATTCAGGTAGCCCTGCTAATTGCCGCGATACTGATAGGCGTAATATTTCCCTTGTTCCGGAATCGCTTGCAAAGAACTTACGAACGGATTGAGCACCGCTTTTTATCTAATTTAAATGCCCGCGAGGCCGAAGAACCTGCCAGAAAACTTTTACCTTGGGATGCCCACCTGGCCCATTTTGAAGTAAGTCCAGAGTCGGTTTATGTTGGGAAAACCCTCGCGCAGCTTGCTTTCCGGGAGAAGTATGGCGTAAGTATTGCCCAAATCGAAAGAGGCCGGCTTACCATACCTGTTCCGCGAGGCAATGAAATGCTTTTTCCGAGAGATAAAATTACTGTAATTGGTACCGATGAACAGCTAAGCCAATTTGAAGCTGTTATTCAGACAGTAACGCCAGACGTAAATGCTATTGCTCCGCAGCCCGAAGTAGGATTAAGGCAGCTAGCGGTAGATGCTAAATTCCCTTATTTAGGGAAGACTATTCGGGAATCGGGGATACGGGAAAGAACCCATGGTTTAATAGTAGGCATTGAGCGCAACGGCGAAAGAATCCTTAATCCCGATCCGGCTACCGCGTTTCAAATCGGCGATATTGTTTGGCTAGCCGGTGATCAACGATTAATTAGGGGGATAGCGCATAATACTTTAGCTAAATAACGTGGGTTTAAACCAGCAATACCATTACAAATAATAACCCGGAAGGACTTAGATAATTGAAGAGATTAATCCATTAACCAAAGTATAAGTTATGACCAGATCTTACATAGAAGTCTTTCTTCCGTTATTTATGCTTTCTTTCCTGTTAGTTTTTCTGGTCTGGAGTTATATTTTTCGTAAGCGGATACAAAGCAAAAAAGCAAACTATCTTTCATCCATTTTCCGGATTAATTATGTTTTCCTGACTATGCTGGCCGTAGCAGTTATTATTGTGGGGCTTTATTCCTTTCAGCCGGATTATTATATGATGCTTCTGCTACCAATCGAAGCGTTTGACAAACCTTATATTAACGAGTTTGGGGGAGTAATTCTGCGATTGGCTTTCTTTTGGCTTCTTTCCTCCTTAATTCATACGTGCTTGCTGTTAAAATCAATCCCTAATGGCAATAAGAGCAAGTCTGAAGAAGTTTATGTTTATACGCAAAAAATAGTTTTGGTTAGTGTAATGCTGCTATTAGTTGGTTTAGACGTTACCATATCTAGTGTAGGGGCATTTTTACTTAGCGTAGTTGGGCTCTTATTTTATTACCGGGTTTATTACCAGGTAAGAAGTAACTATTAAAATTTTGCCTGATGTCTTGGAGCTTTTACCTGTAGCAATTGGGTAAGCCAGTAACCGGTACCGCTACAATAGCGCTGTCTAGGCTTGTACTGCTACTACTTTGGTTAGGTAATACGCTTTGATGAAATAAAACAGGTTTCTCATCCGGGCTTTAAAGCAAGATTGGCTCAACTTACAGGAAGAACCAATCTTGCTTTACCAACTACTTCGTGAAAAATGTACTTAACATTTTTGTTTCGTATGCCAATTTAAAATCATCTCAAATCAATTTTAAACGGGTTTTCTCTTTTAGCGCACAATTAAGAAATATACCAGGGCCAGCACCGGCAATAAAAACGGAATAGAAAAGCTAATGATATATTTAAAGAACGAGGGCATTTTTATACCGGCGCTTTCGGCAATGGCTTTTACCATAAAATTAGGGCCATTACCGATATAAGAAAATGCTCCGAATAAAACGGAACCCAACGAAATAGCTTCTAACAAGTAATAAGTTTCAGGATTGCCGGCTAAGCCATAAGCAAACTGATGTACATCCTGTACGCTGCTGTAGCTCATATTATATTTGGCCATACCCAAAGATAAAAAATTGGCGTAGGTGGGGGCATTATCTAAAAAGCCGGACAAAGTTCCTGCCGCCCAGTACATGGTATCGGGGTTAAGCAAATGACTGAATTGGGGCGAAGCCGCCAGGGCAGCGGCTAACTGCAGGGCCGGCATCATGGTAAAGAATATCCCGAAAAAAAGAAATACTACCTCCAGTATAGGGCCAAAGGTAAAATGATTACCGTTTAAAGCTGTTTTGCTGGAAAACCGGAAGCAGAAAAAAGCGGCAGTTAGCTGTATAACCTCCCGCACAAAAGAAATTCGCATTTCACCGAATGGAATATGAGGTAAGCCGGCCACTACATTAGGATCTAAGAAAATAGCCCCGATAATGACTGCCAGCCAAAGCAAGTTGCGTTTGCCTGTGAAATAAAATTCGGTTTTGGCATCAATTTTTTGTTCTACTTCTGGTTTGGGCTGGTAATCAGGTTCTTTATTTTTTTTGTCCAGGATATAAAAGATTAAACAGAGGCTGACAATAGCTATCAGCCAGGGTAAACCCAGGTGCTGTAAGGTCCAGAAAAAAGGCACCCCTTTTAAAAAGCCGATAAATAACGGCGGATCACCCAAGGGCGTTAACAACCCCCCGGCATTACTCACAATAAATATAAAAAATATAATATGGTAAGTTTTAATGCGATGGATATTAAGCCGGATGTAAGGCCGGATTAATAACAGCGAAGCTCCGGTAGTACCAATAATATTAGCCAGAACTGCACCCAATACCAGCACCATTACGTTTATAAAAGAAGTAGCCCGGGCATTGGCATTAATATAAATACCACCGGCCGCTATGTACAAAGAGCTTAAAAGTGCCGCGAAAGAAGCATAATCGGCCAGGGTTTCTACGGGCATATGAAAATCGTGCCGCACAAACAGGTAATAGGCCAGTACCAGCAAACCCAAAGCAATGGCAATTTTACGGTAGTGGTGCTCCCAGAAATGCGCAAATAAAACCGGCCCCGTAGCAATAAGGCCTAATAAAAGAAAAAACGGCAAAACTAAATAAGCCGGGACCGCCGGCATATTTTCGGATAATAATAAAAAGTTATAAATCATATAAATAAGTTAAGGGCAACCAAGCCTTTCACGAAAGCCCAAAGTTAATGCATCCTTTTTATATAAATGCGTAAAACTGGGAAGCATGTTCAATTTAGAATCAAAGAGCGTGACGGTATGTCAGACAGGAGCAGAGAAAAAAACTGACAATGCTAGTTATCCAAAAATATTTTTAACTTTGGAACAGTAATCGCTTTAAGCAGGTTTTACTATAAAAGAAGAATAATATGATAGAAAATAAAGAAAAATCGGTTTCGGTATACGCAGAAGCGAACCCGAATCCGGAGTCGATGAAATTTGTGCTGAGCACCACTTTATTACCAGATGGGGGCAGCGTAGATTATTCGACGGTAGAAAGTGCCGCTAACTCGCCGTTGGCGCAGGAGCTTTTTAATTTCGACTACGTATCGCGGGTGTTTATCGCCAGCAATTTTGTTACCGTAACCAAAAGCACCCAAGATGCCTGGGTACAACTTATTCCGGAACTGCGCACGTTTATTAAATCGTACGTAGAAGCGGGTGGACCTATCTTTTTGCAAGATCCGGTAGCGGAGCAGGCGCAGGTTACTTCTGATGCCACCGCCGAATTATCCGGCGAAGATCTGGAAATATCAAACAAAGTAATTGACTTATTAGAAAACTACGTGCGTCCGGCCGTAGAGCAGGATGGCGGTAATATTACTTTTAAATCTTATAACCAGGGTGTGGTAACCGTAAACCTGCAAGGTTCTTGCAGCGGCTGCCCATCGGCCACTATTACCTTAAAATCCGGTATCGAAAACTTATTAAAACGCATGGTGCCGGAAGTTACCGAAGTAGTAGCCGAAGGGGTAACGGATTTTTATTAATAGCTGATTTTTATTAGTAAAGTATAAGGCCGGCGATAAATCGTCGGCCTTTTTTATGAATTGCCGTGAAATTTATCAGCCAGGATCTACAGCAAACAAAAAGCCCGGCTATTTAGCCGGGCTTTTTAATTCTTAGAAAGGCTTAAAATTAAGCTCGGTTGGTAGCTAATTTTGGCGTAACCGCTGGAGTTGGAGTAACAGTTGGTTTATCATCGTTGGTGGTATCCATTACTAAAGGCGTAGCAATGAACAAGGTAGAATAAGTACCGGAAAGTACGCCTACCAGCATCGCGAAAGAGAAGCCCCGTAACGTTTCACCACCGAAAATAAACAGGATCACTACCACAAACAATACCGTTAAAGAAGTAATAATGGTCCGGCTAAAGGTATCATTCAGAGCAGGGTTCACTACATCTTTCATTTTTAGTTTAGGGTTATTAGTTAAATATTCCCGGATACGGTCGAAGATAACTACGGTATCATTGATAGAGAAACCAATAATGGTTAAAATAGAGGCAATGAATACCTGGTCCATTTCGTAAGATAAGCCTACCCAACGGGCCAGCGCAAAGAAAGCAATTACCATTAAAGCATCGTGAATCAAAGCAACCACCCCGCCTAAGCTGTACTGCCATTTCCGGAAACGAATCATTACGTAAATAAAGATGCCGGCAAAAGAAAGCAACACCGAAGTAAGCGCTGTGCTCTGAATATCATCGGCCATGGTAGCCCCTACTTTAGACGTGCTGATAATGGTCGGATTTTCGGCTTTAAATTGCTGTAAACCAGTTTCTAAAGCAGTACGTACGGTTTCGTCGGCCTGCGTCGATTCGTTTTCGGCTAAGTAACTGGTCGTAACTTTTAAGCGGTTAGAAGAACCAAACGTTTTTACTTCGGTACCCTGGCCTTTAAACTCATCTAATAAAGCCGTTCTCACGTCCGAAGCCGGCACCGCTTGATTGAAGTTTACCAGGTAAGAACGGCCGCCTTTAAAGTCAACGCCTAAGTTAGGACCGCCTTGCAGGAACATGGAAACAAAGCCCAGGAGAATGACCAATGTAGAACCAATATAAGCTACCTTGCGGTATTTCACTACGTCGAACTTCAGGTTTTTAAACATATTGCGGGAGAACACGGTAGAGAAACTCATATTAGAAACTTTTTTACCGGAAGTCATCCACTCAATCAGTAAACGGGATACGTAAACCGCCGTGAAGAAAGAGGTTGCAATACCAATCATCAGGGTAATGGCGAAACCTTTTACCGGACCGGAACCAAAGAAATACAGGATGATACCGGCTAATAAAGTAGTAACGTTGGAGTCGAAAATAGAGCTGAAAGCCCGGTCGTAGCCTTTATGAATGGCATCTTTTATATTGAGGCCAGCGGCAAGTTCTTCCCGAATCCGCTCAAAAATCAGTACGTTCGCATCCACCGACATACCCATGGTTAATACCATACCGGCAATACCCGGCAAAGTAAGGGCAGCGTTAAACTGCGCCAGAATACCCAGAATAAAGAAAATGTTAAAAATCAGGGCAATATCGGCAATCCAGCCACCTTTGCTGTAATAGAATACCATAAAGGCCATTACCACCACCAAAGCCGCTACCGAAGAAATTAATCCTTGGTTAATTGATTCCAGACCTAAAGTCGGACCAACTACGGCTTCTTCCACAATCCGGGTAGGGGCCGGCATTTTACCAGCTTTCAGAATATTGGCTAAGTCCTTGGCTTCTTCAATGGTAAAGTTACCGGAAATAGAAGAATTACCACCGGCAATTTCGCTTTGTACAACGGGCGCCGAATACACGTATTGGTCCAGAACAATCGCAACCTGACGGCCAATGTTGTTGCCGGTTAAACGCTGCCATTTACGGCCGCCAGTAGTGTTCATGCTCATCATTACTTCCGGCTTGCCGGTTTGGTCAAAATCCTGACGGGCATCGCTGATAAACTCGCCGGATACCGGCGCTTTGCCTTCGCGGGTAGCTTTAACGGCGTATAATTCTAAATATTCTTGTTTATCGGGGCTGACAATTGGTTTAACAGCCCATAAAAATCTTAAGTTAGAAGGAAATATTGCGCGCACTTCCGGTTGCCGGAATAAAGCATTTACCCGGGCCGTATCGCGTACATTAGATCCTAAGCCATTAGGCAGCGGCACAAATAAACGAGCCAGCAGGCTGCTTTGGTTTGCACCTAAAGAATCGGCTTTTGTGGAATCAGGAGCAGCGGTATTAGCCGCGATTTTTGCCGTAGTATCCTGCGCCTCGCTGTTGGTAGCTACCGGTTTACCAGTCAGCGGGTCAATGGCAGGAGTTGCAGCAGTACCGGATTTGGCCGCAGTATTGGTTTTAGGAGCGGCTAAACCTTTCAGTTTGCCGGCTGCTTCTTGTTTGGCCAGGTAAGCATTTAATTGCGTAAAATGAGGCGCAAATTCCTGCGGGCTCCACACTTCCCAGAATTCCAGGTTAGCCATACCGGATAATAACTTCCGCACCCGGGTTACGTCCGTTACACCAGGTAATTCAATCTGAATCCGGCCACCTTCTAAACGCTGAATATTAGGTTGGTTTACTCCGAACTTATCGATACGGGTTCTTAAGATATTAAAAGAACGGCCTACCGCATCGTCTACTTCGGCATCAATAGCCGCAATAACCTGATCGTTGGTAGAGGAATAGCTGATACGGCCACGGGAAGATGAATTAGAGAAAATAGAACTTAATTTGCCGGTGGGGTTTATTTCGCGGTAAGCCTGGGCAAATAAAGTGGTAAATTTCTGCTGGCTGTTAGCCTGCATTTGCTGGGCGCGGGTTAAAGCTTTCAGGAAGCTGGGATCTTTGCTGTTGCCAGACATTACTTTGATGATTTCTACAGGAGAAACCTCTAAGGTTACGTGCATTCCGCCTTTTAAATCCAGGCCTAAACCTAATTCATTGTTCTGAACTTCTTCGTAGGTATAGTTCAAAAATACAGGTTCCTTCCGGATAGAATCCAGGTAGGCGTATTTTTTATTGGTGTTGACATTGCCCTTGGCATCGGTGGCAAAAGCCTCGGCCTTTTTCTGGACATTTCTTGAAATAAAGCTAAACGACAGAAAGTAAAGGCACAATGCTGTCAGTAAAGCGGTCAGTACAAAAATACCGGTTTTGTTTCGCATTACAGGTTAAGAATTATAAAGAGTTAATTAGAATTCTGATTAAATAAATATGAATTGACTGGCTTGAAGCCAGTTATAAAAATGTCCTTGCGTTTGGGTAACAAAAGAAAGGTGCGGGTAATTCCGGAAAGAATAAAAAATTAGGGCGCATTGGGCTGGATAGCCGCAGAAAGGAAAATTTTGAAAAAGCCGGCTACTGCAACCGCCGCTGGGTAAAATACCTTAATTGCCACTAAGGGCTGCGGAAAATCTAGCCGCGGCAAAATGGCGGGTAAAGCCGCTAAAGGTAAAATTAAATAAGAAGAAGTGGCTTCCAGGGTAACCTTTTGCTTCACGGTGCCGTTATGTTCGGCAGCAGATTTATTTACCTGGTGGCTGGTGGCGGTATCCGGAACGGCATAGGTAGTTACTTCGCGGTTGTTGAGGCCTACCACCAACAAAAGGGTGATAGCCGTTAGCAACAGCCTTAAGTTTTTCGCTATTTTTACCGGAAATATCATCGGGTTGCAAATATAAACTTATTCAACTAAATCCTAAAAAATATTTTGGGTTATATCAAGTATTAAGCTTTATAATTCTGGACTTTTGCATTCAGAAAAGAAACCAGTACATCTAATCCCCGCTCAAAATGCTTGTTATTAGGGATAATAACATCGGCATCTACCTTGTAAGGCTTAATAAATTTTTCGTAAGCCGGCACCACGTGGTTCAGGTATTTATACAGCACATCGTCTAAGTCATAACCCCGTTCTACTTTGTCGCGGATAATGCGGCGGTGCATCTTTATATGTTCCTCGGCATCGATGTACACTTTTAAATCAAGCAGGCGGGCTACTTCTTCAAAGTAAAACACAAAAATACCCTCTACAATTATAATGGGTGACGGCCTGAATTCCAGTACTTTCGGCACCACATCGGGGTTGTTAAAGGTGTATTCCAGGCAAGTAAAACTTTCGCCCTGCCGTAGTTTCTGAATATCGGTAGCGTACCTATGGCTGTCGAAAGCAGCGGGTTCATCAAAATTAAAAAAAACGTTTTCTTCTTTGGTCATCCCCGGTTGCGGAATATAATAGTTGTCCTGCGAAATAAGACAAATATCTTCCGGACGGAAAGCATCGATTAATTGATGTAAAAAGGTGGTTTTGCCGGAAGCACTACCACCTGTAATGCCTACTATAAAAGGCTGCTGCATGAAAGCGTACGGTTTTAATTAATGGATTCAGGTATTTTAGAGGGCAACACCAATTTGCCCTAAATAATTTTATTTAGTTAAATATTATCTGATGTTTTGATTTTTGAGAAAATGCGCCAATTGTTGCACGGCCCGGCCGCGGTGGCTGATTTTGTTTTTTTCTTCGGCCGACATTTGCGCAAACGTGCGGTCAGAACCATCGGGTATAAAAATAGGGTCGTAACCAAAACCTTTATTGCCGGTTGGCGCTTCGGTAATTTTACCCGTAACAATGCCGTCAAACTGTTCTTCCTGTCCGTTCAGAATTAACGTGATAGAAGTCCGGAACTGCGCGCTTCGGTTGGGTTTGCCCGCTAAGTTCTGTAAAAGTAAAGCCATGTTATCTAAATTGCTGCGCTGGGGGCCGGCATAGCGCGCGGAGTATACGCCGGGTTCGCCGTTTAAAGCAAATACTTCCAGGCCGGTATCGTCGGCAAAGCAACTAACGCCAAAATGCTGCCACACGTATTCGGCTTTCTGGCGGGAATTACCTTCCAGGGTAGTTTGCTCTTCAGGTAACTCTTCGGTACAGCCAATTTCCTGCAGGCTCACAATCTGGTACTGATCACCCACCATCTGGCGGATTTCAGTTAATTTATGTTCGTTGTTACTGGCAAAACAAAGTTTCATGCAATTTAAAGCTTAAGGCGGTAAATTTCCTGGTTGATTAACTCACTGATATAAGCTCCCTGGGTAACCACCATTAGATGTTCGCCGCTGGGAACGGGCGTAAAGTTACGCAAATACCGGATAGGAAATAATTTATCGTGGGTGCCGTGCAAATGAATAAGATTGGGAATTAAAGTAATATTAGACCACCCGGCAATCCGGGTAAGCGCCCACCGCACAAACAACATGTCCATGTCCCGGATAAGCTGCCGCAATAATCTTTTTTCAGGGTTGGTTTTAACGCCAAATATATAGTCTTGCAAAAAATATAAATACTTACCCCACTGAATAGGCAACAGGTAAGCCAAACGCAAAGGCGCGGCTGGCTTATAGTACCAGGGCAGCTCGCGGCGGGATTTTATACTGGATATGATGATAACCAAAGCGGGTTTTAGCAACTTAGCCAACTCAATGACCAGGATGCCACCAAAAGAAACACCCAGTAAAATTAGTTTATCGGTTTTAGGTACCTGGGGAAGCAGGCGCCCGGCATAATGGTCCAGTTTTTCGTTCGGTAGGGGCGCTATCCAATGTATTATGGTTGGCTTTATTTCGGGCGCTAAAGTTAAATAAGCAAACATCCGTTCGTCTACACCCAAGCCCGGAATGAAGCAAACCTGCCAGCTCATGTTTTAAATTAAGTAAGCCCCAAAACGTTCGCTTTCGGCCAGTACCACCCGGATGTGTTCCTGCAAAGTGGTGGATAAAGATAAGCCCGTGTACGTGGCATTAATAGGGTAAAGTGTGTGATGCCGGTTAATGAGCGTAGCCGTTTCTATTTTTTTCACTTCTGTTTTTAAGAAAGACTGCATGGCGTAAGCCAGGGTTTTACCAGAATTCAATACATCGTCTACCAATACAATAACTTTATCCTGCAGATCTAAATCGGCGGGTTCCACTATAATCGGGTGGTCCAGCGGATGAATTTTATCGAGGATAATACTGGCCAGGTTTATTTGCAAATGCGAAATAGCTTCCAGTTCTTGTTGCAGGTGTTCGGCCAGCAAATAGCCGTTTTCCTGAATGCCGGCTAAGAGCAAGGTCTGCTCCTCAAAATTATTTTCATAAATTTCGAAAGCCATGCGTTTTATTTTTTGCAGGATTTGTTTCCGGTCCAGGATGCGGTTCGATTCGTCGAAGGTAATATCTGCCATGCCAGTTTCTTTTAAAGCATTCAAATATCAACTTCTAATTTTAGAAAGAAAAGTTTTCGCCCAAAACACTTTTCTTTCAATCAGAAATTTTAAGTCGAATGAAATTTATTTCCGAACAGTTTAATTGCAGCAGTAGGTAGCTTTTGCCCGAACCAATATTTTCCCTGTTCGTTATTTTTTACTATGGAGAACTATTGGATAATGCTGTGTGTGTCTTGTAACCGAAAAATTCAGGCCGGGATATTCAATGATGATTTTACCAGTATCCTCTTTAAAATACTTTTACTCTTACTTTTACTTCTTCCGCTTTTAATTACTTACTACCGGTCTTTGGCCACTAGCGGCGGAAGTATAAATCAAACTCCGGCTAAAAAGGCCCCGGTCGTGGTATTTTCGTTGTGCCTGGGCATTGGCATGGGCGGCTTTATCGACGGAATAGTACTGCACCAGATTTTGCAATGGCACCAGATGCTTTCGAACCAGATAATACCCAATACTTTCGAAACCAAAAGTATTAATATGTTTTGGGACGGTATTTTTGAAGCCATTACCTGGATTTTTACGTTTATCGGAATTTTGTTGCTGTGGCAATCCCGCCGCCGCACCGACTTACACCTTTCTAACTCGCTTTTTACCGGTGGCCTGATTGGCGGCTGGGGTATTTTTAACTTAATGGATAGTATATTTAATCATTATTTATTCCGCTTCCACAACGTCAGAGAAAATGTAGCGGAGGTGGCAGCCTGGAATTTAGGCTTTCTGATTTTGTCGCTGGCCATGATCTTGCTGGGCGGGCTAATGATGAAGCAGGTGAGAAATCGATCCGGAATTTAAATTTTCAGGTGTCTGTATTTCTTAACTGATGATCTGCTTAGCAGCAGAAAAGCATGAAAGATATTGATGGTAAAGCTTGTCATGCCTGCTACAAGATTATTTTGGAGTAATGATAATAGACCTGGTTTTCTCCGGTTTAGCGTAAGCTTAGCTATTCAGCAGGGTGCTGCAACTATAATTAAGCTTGATTTCGGGTTGATAAACCCGTAAATTTGCGGACTACTTATCTATTCTGAAAATGCGTTTTCCTCGTCTGCGATATTACCTGCAAATACTCCCGGTTTTTATTCTGTTAAGCTCCTGTCAGAAAGCCTGGTACCCGGTTGCCCAGTTGCCCCCCGAAACCGATATAAAACTAACCGACGCTATTCCGCAAGATGCCACCGCCGAGGCTAGCATTGTGCCGTATCGCCAACAGGTAAACGATAAAATGAACGAAGTAATTGGCACGGCTACTCAGGAAATGAATGGCCGGGGCGGAGGACTGGAAACCACGCTGGGAAATTTTGTGGCCGATTTACAACGGGAGCAAGCCGCGGCTATTAGCGGAAAACCGGTTGATATGGGACTAATGACCACCGGCGGGTTACGGGCTATTTTGCCGCAAGGCAATATAAAAGTAGGCGATGTTTTTGAAGTAATGCCTTTTGAAAACGAATTGCTGGTTTTAACACTATCGGGTGCTACTACCAAAAAGTTATTTGCGTTTGCGGCCGCCCGAAAAATAGTTTCCCTATCCAATGCTTCCTACACCATCCAAAAAGATCAGCCGGTTAATATTTTAATTGGTGGCAAACCCCTGGACGTTACCCGTACTTATACGGTAGCTATTTCGGATTACCTGGCAAACGGCGGCGACGATATGGGGTTTCTGAAAGAAGCTACCCGCTCCGATAAAGTTGGTATCTTGTTACGCGATGCCATTATCAAACAAATCCGGCAGCTTACCGCTCAAAACAAACCCGTAGATGCCCGCATCGAAGGCCGGGTAAAAATGCTTTAACAATTAGCGGTTAGCAGTTAATAGAAAATAGTAAATAAGTGTAGAGATATTGTATATCAATAAAAAATGGAATAGTATTTTAGAAATAAAATTTAATAGCCTTAACAGTAGCTCCCATAAACTGGCATCATAGTAAGATCGCTAACAATTATTAACTAATAGCTAGCTACTAATCGCTAATTGCTAACTGAAAAATATGAAAAGAAGAGAATTTTTAAAGACTTCGTTGGCCGGAGCGGCGGGATTAAGTTTGCTTTCCTTACCTACTGCAGCCTGGGCTGCCCATTCTATAAATCTCACCATTCTGCACACCAACGATATGCATTCCCGCATCGATCCTTTTCCGAACGATGGCCGGACCTATGCGGGTTTGGGCGGGATGGCCCGGCGGGCTACGCTCATTAGCCAGATCCGGAGCCAAAACCCCAACGTACTGCTGCTGGATTCGGGCGATATTTTTCAGGGCACCCCGTACTTTAACTTTTTCGGCGGCGAACTGGAATATAAACTTATGACCCAGATGCGCTACGATGCGGCAACTTTTGGTAACCATGATTTTGACAATGGCCTGGGAGGACTGCAGCGCCAATTGCCCCACGCCGGCTTCTCTTTTTTATCCGCTAACTACGATTTCAGCCAAACCATTTTTAAAGACCAATTTAAACCTTATAAGCTTTTTGAGAAGCAGGGCATAAAAGTGGGCGTTTTTGGCTTAGGCATAGAACTGGCCGGCCTGGTAGATCCCCGGAATTACGGGGGCACGGTTTACCTGGACCCGGTGCAGCGGGCACAGGATATGGTAAAGCAACTCCGGGAGCAGGAGAAATGTGATCTGGTGATATGTTTATCGCACTTGGGTTATAAATATACGAGCCAGAAAATAGACGATCAGAAGCTGGCCCGGGAGGTAAGCGGTATTGATTTAATTCTGGGCGGCCATACCCACACGTTTATGCCGGAACCCGAAAAAATAGTGCATGCCAGCGGCCACGAAACCCTGATTAATCAGGTAGGCTGGGCCGGAATTAATTTAGGTCGGCTGGATTTTGTGTTTAACCGGAAAACAAAAGCCAAAACCGGCGTTGCTGCGGCCGTGCTGCCGGTGGCTTCTGATGTAAAAACTTCCTGAATAAAATAATTTTTTGTTAAGTATTTTTTTTACATTTTTGTAACCCCCCTAAAATTTAGGTCGGCTTAGAAAGTAAAGTTTAAGAGGCAGAATCTGGTGAATGTGTCGGTAAAAGACTGTAACGCAGTTTGGAATAATTGTCTGTATGTAATTAAGGATAACATTGGTGAGCAGAGCTACAAAACGTGGTTCGAGCCCATTGTGCCCTTAATGCTGAAAGATAATATTTTAACCATTCAGGTACCCAGTCAGTTTTTCTACGAATGGCTCGAAGAGCATTATGTGAGCCTGCTGAAGCGGGTTATTTACCAGGAGTTGGGCAGCGAAGGCCGTTTGGAGTACTCTATTATTGTAGACCGGGGTGATAATTTTAATAAGCCCCAAACTGTCAATATCCCGACCAAAAAGGTTCCGCAAGCTATTTCCAACTCTTATCAACCCGAGAATAGCTTTCTGAAAAATCCTTTCGATTCCAAAAACATCGACCGGAATTTTCTTAATTCGCAACTGAACCCGTCTTATAACTTCGATAATTATATTGAAGGCGATTGCAACCGCCTGGCACGTTCGGCCGGCTATGCGGTGGCCAATAAACCCGGCACTACTTCTTTTAATCCGCTGATGGTGTATGGTGGAGTAGGTCTGGGCAAAACCCACCTGGTACAAGCTATTGGTAACCACATTAAAAGCAACAATCCCGAAAAGTTTGTTTTATACGTTTCGTCCGAAAAATTTGTAAACCAGTTTATCGAATCGCTGAAAACCAATTCGGTGCAGGATTTTGCTAATTTTTATTTGCTGGTCGATATCCTGATTATTGATGATGTGCAGTTTTTAAGCGGCAAAGAGAAAACGCAGGAAATGTTTTTCCATATTTTCAATCACCTGCACCAATCGGGTAAGCAAATAGTTATGACTTCTGATTTGCCGCCGCGCAGCTTAAAAGGTTTGGAAGAACGCTTATTGTCACGGTTTAAATGGGGCCTTACCGCCGATTTGCAAAGTCCGGATTTTGAAACCCGCATGGCTATTATCCAGAAAAAAATGCAAACAGATGGCCTGGATATACCGGACAATGTAGTGGAGTACCTGGCGTATTCAGTAGATACCAATATGCGGGAGCTGGAAGGTGTACTGACTTCTTTAATGGCCCAATCGCTGCTGAACCGGAAAGAAATAGACCTGGAACTGGCTAAAGGAGCTTTAAAACATATTATTGAGGATGTGGAAACCGAGGTAAACCTCGATTTTATTCAGAAAACCGTTGCGGAATATTTTGAAGTAACCATTGAGTCGTTAAAAGCCAAAACCCGCAAAAAAGAAATTGTAACGGCCCGGCAGGTAGCTATGTATTTTGCGAAAGAGTTTACCAGCCATTCTTTAAAATCCATTGGTTATCATTTTGGCGGCCGCGACCATAGTACGGTAATTCACTCCGTACAAACAGTTTCGGACCTGATTGATACCGATAAGAAGTTTAAAGCTTCTATTCAGGAACTGCAAAAGAAGTTTAAAGTAAAAGCTGGATAAGCAGTAAGCTACTTATAGTTAGGCTGATAGAAAGAACAGCGTCATTTAAGCTGTTTTATTTATACTTTTAAAAAATAAAAATATCGTTTAGTAAAGTTAAATACGAATACGCCATTGAGTGCGTGATTTACCTTACTTTAATGCTCCATCACTTAAATGCTTTCTAAAAAAGCTAAATACGCCCTTAAAGCGCTCCTCTACTTAACCAAAAAGAAGGACAACGGCCTGGTGCTGATATCCGATATTGCTACGGAAGAACGTATTCCCCGCAAATTTCTGGAGGCAATTTTGGTTGATTTGAAAACCCAGCAAGTGCTGCAAAGTACCCGGGGTAAAAATGGCGGCTATGCCCTGGCAAAAGATCCTTCCCAGATTTCCGTAGGTAATATTATCCGCATGATCGATGGGCCCTTAGCGTCCATTCCGTGTGTCAGCCATTTATATTACCGCAAATGCGACGAGTGCCTGGACGAAGCTACCTGCGAAATCCGGCTGGTGATGAAAAAGGTACGCGATGCTACGGCGGCAATTCTGGATACTACTTATTTATCGGACCTGCAAAAAATAAATAAAATCTTAAGCGAGCAAACCGACGACTTAGATTAACTTACTTCTCTACTCAAATAGCTAACAGCGAAATTCTAATCATTAAGCGGTTTTTAAGTAAGCCGCCATGTATCCGGTTGCGAGACGAATACCTCCAACCTAATCTAATGGGTTATGAAATGCAGGTATTTATAATCGGCCTCAGTAATAAGAACTATTGCTGTGCATAATGCCCTTCCAAAATATTTTTAATGAAAAACATTTTGAGGAAAGATAAAAAATAACTTTATTTGTCTACTTATTCTATAGACATAATTAAATATATATCGTATAAACCGTAATTACAAAAGTGGGATATGAAAACAAATTATTTAAATCTAAGAAATACAGTTGCTGCTGCCTATATTATCCAACAATCAAGCTGTTGTTGTTGCTGTTAATGTAAGCAAATTAGTGCCGTATTATTTCTTTTTTAATAATTATAAATCATGAAACAACAACTATTACTCCTTTATATTTTACTTTCTATAGCCATTTTACCGCTAAAAGCCCAGGAGAATAGCCTGGTACAAATATCCGGTCAGGTAACTGACCAGGAAAGCAACGGACCGTTGCCCGGCGTTAGTGTTTATATTAAAGGAGGCGTAACCGGTACTGTTACCAACGTGGATGGCACTTTCACTTTTCAAACCAGACTTAAGTTTCCTTTTATCTTGGTTTTTTCGTCGGTGGGCTTTAAGCAGCAGGAATATACCGTAACTGGCCCCGGGTCTAAATTAAATATTGCTTTAGAAACCCAAACTTATCTGGGCAGCGAAGTAGTAGTAACCGCCTCCCGGGTAGAAGAAAGCATTTTAAAATCGCCGGTAGCTATTGAGAAATTAGATATTCGGGCTATAAGAGAAACGCCAGCGCCGAGTTTTTACGACGCTTTGGAAAATGTAAAAGGCGTGCAAATGACAACTTCCAGTTTAACTTTTAAAGTACCCAATACCCGCGGTTTTAATATCCCCAATAATTTCCGGTTTATGCAATTGGTTGACGGGGTAGATATGCAGGCGGCCACCTTGGGTGTACCTTTAGGCAATGCCATCGGGCCTACCGAATTGGATATTGCCAGCGTGGAAATTACGCCCGGTGCGGCGTCGGCGCTGTACGGTATGAATGCTATTAATGGCATGGCTAACCTGATTACCAAAAGTCCATTTTTATATCCGGGCTTAAGTTTATACCAGAAAACCGGCCTAAACCACGTCGATGGTATTGATTACGATCCTAGTATTTTGACCGAAAGTGCTATTCGCTATGCCCGCATCATTAACAACCGCTGGGCTTTTAAAATAAACGGTAGTTATATGCGCGGTACCGATTGGCGCGGCAGTACCGCTACTAACCAAAACCCGAATGCCTCCAGCACCGCCAACCCGCTGTACCCGGAACTGAATGCTGATGAGAATAACCCGGCTTACGACGCCTGGAACAAATACGGCGACGATGCTTCGGCCAATGCTTTAACTATTAGCGGTATAACTTATAACGGCAAACCCAACCAGTCTTTCCAGTTAAGAAGAACGGGTTACTGGGAAAAAGATGTGGTGAGCCGGTACGTGGATAATTTGAAATTTGATGCGGCCTTGCATTACCGCATCGGTGAGAAAGCCGAACTTTCGTACGGTTACCGCATTGGTAAAATGGACGGCTTGTTTCAGCGCGGAAATAAAATTCAGTTAGACAATGTGATAGTGCAGAACCACCGGGTAGAATTAAAAGGCGCTAATTATTTCCTGCGTTCTTATTTATCGATTGAAGATACTGGTGATTCTTACAACCTGAAACCCATGGTAGATAACCTGGAAATAAGCAGTGGCGGTTCTAATGCGGAGTGGGGAAGTAAATTTAAAACTGCTTTACAAACCGCATTAAATAATGGTACCGATTTAGCCAACGCCATGAAAATTGCCCGTTCGGCCGCCGATGCCAGCCGGGTAGAACCCGGTACGCCGGAATTTGATGCGCTTAAAAATACCATCCGGGGCATTAACAACTGGGATCATTACAAAGTAGTAGGCGGCACGGCTCCGGCTACCGGCGGCGCTTTGTTATCGCAACGCAGCCGCGTGTACCACACCGAAGGCCAGTGGGATTTCTCTAATCAAATAAAATTTGCTAATTTATTAGTGGGGCTAGATGCGCGCGTGTACGAGGTAATTCCGGACGGTAATAATTTCGTGGATTTTTCCCGGCCTATTGCCGAAAGAACCTTACCCGGCGGTAACAATGTATATTATAAAAAGTTTGGCGGTTTCGGACAACTTACCAAAACGTTTTTTGAAGATAAATTAAAACTGTTTGGTTCACTGCGTCTGGATTATAACCCGGAGTTCGATCCGAAATTAAATCCCCGCATTGCGGCTGTTTATACATTAAGTCAGCAGCATAACTTCCGGGCTTCGTTTCAAAATGGTTTCCGATTCCCGGCCTTGTTCGAAGCAGTATCTTACGTAAATAACGGCAATGTGCGCCGGGTAGGCGGCTTGTCATACATCAACGAAGGCCTTAATTACCTGGATAACTCCTACACGCTGGCTTCGGTTAATACGTTTAACGCGGCTGTAAACCGCGATGTTGCTAACGGCACGACGGCTACGGCAAATGAAGCGGCTCTGAAAAACCGGGATTTACTGGTAGTTTCGAACTTAGACAAAACCCGCCCGGAACGCATTAATTCTTTTGAAGTGGGTTATAAAAGCGTGTTACTGGAAAATAAACTGGTTTTAGATATTGATGCTTATACCAACGTGTACGATGGTTTCTTAGGCCAGGTAGAAGTAGCAGTACCGTATTTAAAGGCTGTCCCCGATCAGCCAACTTTGCAAACCCAGGCCCGGGTAGGCACCGACGAAGCCGTAATTGCGGCCTTGGCAGCCAACCGTAATGCCCAGCAAACCCGTTACCGGGTATATACCAACGCTAAAAATAAATACAATAATTATGGTTCGTCGTTGGGTGTAACGTATAATTTCCTTCGTAAATATACGGTAGCCGGTAATATCAACTACAATGCTATTAAAGCTAATGCAGAGCAGGATGTTTTTGTTACCGGCTTTAACACGCCCAACTGGATCACGAACGTTTCTTTTGGAAACCGGGAAGTAGTAAAAAACCTGGGCTTTAACGTGGTTTGGAAGTGGCAGGATTCCTTTTTGTGGGAAAGCCCCCTGGCAAACGGAATCGTGCCGGCCTACCATACTTTTGATGCCCAGGTCTCTTTAAAAGTACCAACCCTGAAAGCAACAGTTAAAGCCGGTGGTTCCAATATTTTCAACCAACGGTATATTCAGTATGCTGCCGGGCCTTCTATTGGCGGTTTGTATTATGTAGCCATTACGGTTGATGGTTTATTAAATAAGTAAAAATAAGCGGGCATCGGGTACGAATGCCCGCATCGAAGAAAGTATATGGGGTATTGGGCCAGTTGTAAGGCTAAAGTCGTTACATTATTTTTTTGCCGTTGCTTAAATTTCTGTTCTAAGTTTATGTAAAAATACTTAGGTTTAATGTAATTTATCTTTTCACTACTAAATAAATAAAACTATGGCATTACGATTAGGCGATATCGCACCGGATTTTACCGCCGCAACTTCTCAGGGTACTATCCATTTTCACGAATGGCTGGGCGATAGCTGGGGCGTCTTTTTTTCGCATCCCCGCGATTATACCCCGGTTTGTACTACCGAACTAGGCGCGGTGGCCCGGATTAAACCTGAGTTTGATCTGCGCAACACCAAAGTTATTGCAATTAGTGTTGATCCTTTAGAATCGCACACCGGTTGGATTCAGGATATAAACGAAACCCAGAACACCAACGTCAATTTCCCGATTATTGCGGATCCAACGAAAGAAATAGCGAACCTGTACGATATGATTCATCCGAATGCCAGCGATACGGCTACGGTACGTTCGGTTTTCATTATCGGACCGGATA
>Ga0210040_10002807_pt1 | contig 24161 bp, 23 predicted proteins | sample CryGeyCG12114_NA_FD_185462 | JGI IMG/M metagenome (GOLD analysis project Ga0210040, IMG submission 185462) | Groundwater microbial communities from aquifer - Crystal Geyser CG19_WC_8/21/14_NA (SPAdes) (version 2) | ecosystem: Environmental > Aquatic > Deep subsurface > Groundwater | place: USA... | reverse complement strand
CAACAGACTCGAGAATTTTTTTGTGTCAAAACTGAAAACATTTTTTGATACATGAACTGGTTGGAATTTCATTCTAGATTGAAAATCTTCTCAATCAATTGCCTTCTGCATAAAGGCAAAAAATATTGACAAAATGAATTCTATGGAAAAATGTCAATAACCAAAATAAGAATCTCTAGACAGTTATAACTTCATGTTATTTTACAGTAACGATTTTGTTCACTGACTAATTATACAGTCACAGTCGCTTTATATCTTCAATGTGAAATCGTCATTGCTGTGAATATTTTTGGCTATAATAAAAGGAAAGAATTGATCGTTAACTTTTATTTTTATCATTTCTGCAATTGTCTAAAACGCATGTAGTTATTAAATTGGGGATGAGCCAAATATTGAGACAGACCAAAAAAAGACTGAAAATGAAGAAAATTTCTACATGGATAAACTTGTTGACCTTTTCGGCATTTTTTTGGACATGTTTGCAGGTACGTAAACCACCCGGTCATAAGTGTTAGGACAACACGCAGCTTTTTGTAGAAGATAATGTATCAATCAACCCTCTAGTCGGAAATATTGTTTTTTCATATTTTGTTCAAAATTAAATGTAGATTCGAATAGTGTCGTTTGGTTACAGTTCTTTTATGTAATGAAAGAATATCAAAAAGTGAAACTAGGCAAATATAAAATCCCCACTTGAAATAACGAGTCAAAAATTAGGATTTTGATTTAGCGCATCTTTTGAGCAAATATTTATGAGAATTCTTAGAAATGCGGGAGGGATTTTACTATTTGGGGAGATGTTGAAATCACCACCACCGCCACCACCACCACCACGTCAGCTGTTGCATGTTAGTTGTTATGCTACTTGCAGTAACGATATTCAAGTGACCACGGCCACATAACTACTGGAGATCCATGCCGACAACTCTCAATAGTAATGTTGAACAAAACAAGTATCATTTTGATTCATAATACATCAAAATCCCAGCGTTGGAATTTTTTTTACACAAGTTTAAAGATTACATTTTGAGCTTGCATGTTAACTGTTAAGCTACTTCCAAATGCCCATGGCCGCAAAACTACTGGAGATCCATGTCTACAATTCTAAATAGTAATGTTAAACACAACAAGCATCTCTTTGAGTTATAAAACACCAAAATCCCTGCGTTGGAAATTTTTTTACACAAGTTTAAAGAGTACACCATGAGTTTGCTTGTTAAATGTTAAGCTACCTTTACTAAAATCATTTAAGTGCCCATGGTCACTAAACACAACAAGCCTCAGTTTAAGCAATTAACTTTCAAGATCGGATCTGTTGATAAATTTGGTTACTTATTGACAAAACATACGGTGCTTGCATGTTGCGCTAAAAATGCAGAATTAGTTATAGTTCCAAAACTACTGAAGATTCATGACTACTCGACTACTGCAAAAAAGATCCCAAAATGTTGCAAGTTTAAAGTTAATTGATCCATTAATGCGCTTCTTTTGTATTTCTTTTAACCCCTGTACCGGGCTCAGCCAAGTTTTACCAGAAGTTTTTCACGTTATAAGAGCACGAGAGAATAGAGTAAGATAGAGTAAATCTTAGTTAGAAAAACTTTGATGGGGCATCATCCAACTCCACACAAGTAAGCTGGACCGCAGTGGGACAGCTTGACCTACCCTACCTAACCCACGTGAGCGTACTGGAGACATTGAGAAAAAACCTATCTGAATTTGTACACTGACTCACTGACTGATTGACTAATAACAAGAAGGGATGAAGGACAAAAGGAAAATATTTTTAACGAAAATGGATTCTGCTGTGGAAATCAAAGACGAAAAGCCAGATTTTCAAGAATTAGTTTATTACTCAGACCTGCAAGTGAAACAGGAACCAATTATAGATTCATTATTATTGGAATTGTCAAAAAAGTGTTCATTGTGCTCAAAAAATTATGATCATGATCATCACACATTCCTACTGAGCACAGCACAAATACGCAGTTTTTGCACAGTATTAGGAATCTGTAGTGATAATTTCTGTTTTGAGGAGATTTTCAAAAGTTTAGAGTTGTGTCCCGATTGCACGGGACTTGTGACAGAAATTGATGCACAGATGGGGATTTTGCGTACTGCTGAGTTGTGTATTCGAAGATGTGTCCAAGAAATGGGTTCCCATTTGTCGGACCGATTGGGGTCCACTGAGAATCCAGCTGGGCAAACTGCCGACGTCGAGTCCTGTTTGCAGAATTTGGAGAAACTGAACAGCAGTAGGGTGAAGACAATGATTGCAAATGAGTTGGGGATAACCCAAAAGTTCTGGCTTATTGCCACCAGTAAGTGAGGATTTATAATTTTCTAAGGGGTCCCAGTAGTAATACAAGTAGAAACAAGTTTAAGATTTTAGAACGATGATACTTAGTTAGATTTTAAAGCAGTTAAATTTTATAAAGCTTGGATTCAGTTTAAGAGCAAAGAAAACATTCGTACGTTAGATTTGGATTCAAATTTTAAAAAACCAAGTAAATTCCATTGGTTGGATTCTAGAGCATGGAAAACAAATTCATATCCTGATTTTGAGTAAAAAAATCATTTCACAGATTCAAAAAGTTAAATTCCAAAGCAAATTCTATGTGAAAATATTGTAAAGTATAGCTTATAATTGAAACTAATTGTTAAAGATGATTTTCATTACAAGTGTTGAAATTTAATTTTTTTCAGAATTGCGACAAAAGAAGACAGAGTTGGATAAGACATGGAAAAGATTGGAATCTAAGAGGAATTTGGATTTGACCATGTATCTACAGCTGACCACGGATATTCATTTGGGCAATTGTGGAATCCCAGATCCTGCAACCATTTATGACCAAGATTTTCAAATGGACAAATGTGAGGTGAATTTTTCGGCAAAGATTGGCATATATAGAAGTTCGTTGAGTTATATAATACTAGCATGCAGTTTTGAAATGTGAATCTGTCAATCTCTCAGTACAAAATACTTTTTTTAGATATCCGAAACGGAAATAATAAGACTGAATCCTGACCCATACAAAATTAGTGATGGTAAGTGATGAAATTTTTATTTTAATCGTTGTTTATAAATTTGTTGCACCACTTCAAATTTTACCCTTAAGATTTGTTTGCTCAGACTTGTCCAAGTCAAAAGTTAACTACGCCTGTGGTTTTTCCTAAAATGTTAACCAACTAGTCATGCTTCCTCTATTTAGATACAGAGAAATCTATATTGACGGCCAAAGTGAGTGGCATTAAAAAAAGGCAAGGGGGTCGTCAAAAAAGCCATTTTGATCCCAAAAAGGCAGACTCAGAAGCTCTAGATTTCTACGATAACCACAGCCTACTTTTTACCGGACGTATGTAAAACATAAACAAAGGCAGAGAAAACCTTTTTTTTTCCCCTTCAGAGTGCAGAAAAAAGTATTCTAAAGGAATGTTTGAAATCCCAGGGGAAGGTCTTGACGAGCAAGACCCTTTGTATGAAAAACTGCAATGTTCTGTCCAAGGGAAAGCCTATAGCTACCGCTGTCTCATGCTGGATCCTGATGCAGAGGAATGTGGCAAACGTTTCCCATCCCATACGGAACTGATTGTCCACTGTTGGAATTTCCACCTGGACCGACCGGATCCAACACAATGTCCATTCAAAATGGGCAGGAAATGTCTCGCGAAATTCTCTGAAAGGACTAACCTCGGACTTAAACAGCATATGAGACTATATCATGGAAGTGAGTTTAATTTTGGCGCCTCATTCACGCTCTCTACAACAGATACAATAACTGCTTTGTTTTGGAATCTTATGTACCGTTATTTTTTGCAGTAGAGGATGGCAGAGTGATCCAGTGCCACTTGGAGAGATGCGGGAAAATGTTTGCCAATATCGAAGGATTCGCAGCTCATTTCAGTACTCATCAATGTCGCCATTGTGGTCTTTGTTTCCCAAATACAAAGACACTGAATCGCCATCTCGCTCAAGTTCATGTTCATGACACTTTTTTTCGATTCAGGTGAGATTATTTAGAATCTAGGGTCCCTAACTTACTAAACAAAGCTAACGAACATAACTTGCTTAGGATTATAGTCAGTCCTATGTAGTTTATAGGATGCAATAATAAGTTAGTTAAGCTATATTTAAAGTTGGCTCTTCTTGTTATTGTATATACTGAACTGCCAAATTTTGTGTTCCAGATGTGAAAAATGTGACTTCAGATGTCCCAACGGGGAGGACTTGAAAGTGCATACTAGGCGCCATGAGCAGCTGTTGAAGACAACGCCATTTCGTTGTGTTGTGTGCGTGGAGCACATTGCCACCAGTGCAATGAGACTCAAAAAACATATCCACAAGTTTCATATGGATTTGCCAAAATATAAAGGTTCTATTTCTCGTCGACGTTTCAGTGAAATTTCCAGTCTTCAAGGTTACAAAGGAATTTTTAATTCCACAAGAAAAGTTAACTTTCCTGTGCAAGTTCCGTAATTCAAAGTAGGACTTGTATGTTACTATATTTTCTGAGCTATCTTAATTTACTAAATGAGTCTTATCTAATATGGAGCAACAAGCTTAATTAATTTTAAGCTTATTTAATTAATCAAGTAATTTTTTATTTGCGCTACAAAAATTTTTTTTTTCTCATCAACAATAAGAGTAGTGGAAATTGCTGTAACAATATTTGTTAAGAACAGAGTTCATGGAAATTCAGTACAACAGACTCGAGAATTTTTTTGTGTCAAAACTGAAAACATTTTTTGATACATGAACTGGTTGGAATTTCATTCTAGATTGAAAATCTTCTCAATCAATTGCCTTCTGCATAAAGGCAAAAAATATTGACAAAATGAATTCTATGGAAAAATGTCAATAACCAAAATAAGAATCTCTAGACAGTTATAACTTCATGTTATTTTACAGTAACGATTTTGTTCACTGACTAATTATACAGTCACAGTCGCTTTATATCTTCAATGTGAAATCGTCATTGCTGTGAATATTTTTGGCTATAATAAAAGGAAAGAATTGATCGTTAACTTTTATTTTTATCATTTCTGCAATTGTCTAAAACGCATGTAGTTATTAAATTGGGGATGAGCCAAATATTGAGACAGACCAAAAAAAGACTGAAAATGAAGAAAATTTCTACATGGATAAACTTGTTGACCTTTTCGGCATTTTTTTGGACATGTTTGCAGGTACGTAAACCACCCGGTCATAAGTGTTAGGACAACACGCAGCTTTTTGTAGAAGATAATGTATCAATCAACCCTCTAGTCGGAAATATTGTTTTTTCATATTTTGTTCAAAATTAAATGTAGATTCGAATAGTGTCGTTTGGTTACAGTTCTTTTATGTAATGAAAGAATATCAAAAAGTGAAACTAGGCAAATATAAAATCCCCACTTGAAATAACGAGTCAAAAATTAGGATTTTGATTTAGCGCATCTTTTGAGCAAATATTTATGAGAATTCTTAGAAATGCGGAGGTGACGTGACAGACAAATTGGCAGACGTATATGGCGTAAGGGAATATATCCGATGTCAAGGCAAGAAAGTAGACGCATCCGAATATTATGATGTCGCCATGCAGGCCTCTGTCACATGTGCTATTTGGTCCTATTCACAGTCAGTAAGCTTTTTACTTTGTTTTTTCCATTCTTGGAATATATCCACACAAATTTCAGAGATTAGTATGACATTTTTTCATAATAACGGTTTCTAAAATTTTTTCAATGAATCTCAAAATGAATAGAGAATATCTTTTTCGAAATAAATAGTGTTTTAGGCAATGCGCCATGACAAGTGCTGGGATGATCAACAGTGATGGAAAGATGAATAAAAAGCAGGTAAAAAAGATGATACGCATTTTCCCCAAAGAGTATCGCGACGATATTTACGAGTTGGGCAAGAAATGTTGGAAATGTAAGAGATTATATCGTCCTCCCAATTTCTGTAGCATTGGAATGTTTAAAAAATGTAGAAAAATGGAATTTCCACTAATTTTTTATGATCACACTATATTGCTTCAGATCCTGCGCCTCCAATTGATGGGAGATGTTCTAAAGCGAAAAAAATGATGGAGTGCTTTGAAGATGGATACAAAAAAGTGAATACTAAATTCTTCAACAGACATATATACTTTTTATTTTTTAATGGAAAAACGAGTTTTTAATTTTCATTTTCCCTCACAGATTTGCATGGATTCCAAAAATCGGAAATCTTCTACTGAATGAATAAAAAACTAAAAACAATAAATTGTTTCGTTTCAGATAGTATAAACACCGTACATTCGATTTCAACTCTCAAAAATCTTTTGCAAAACTATCCTGGCAAACCATCTTGTGCAGCTGACCCAGTATTATTTTGAGTTCCCAAAAGTTGTCTTTTTTTATGAAATTCTTCCACTCTCTTCCAAATAGCCGCCGTCCTTTTAATCGTTTGATAATTGGTTTCAACTTGTTTCTTTTGAAACTTTCCTTTACACCGGGTTTGATGCTGAGACAGAATGAATTCACTGACAGCCCCATATCCACATTTGTCGCACACGTAGGGTCGAATATTAGCATGCACTCTTTCATGTCGACTAGGATCCCGAACTAATAGTCCACAGATTGAGCATTTCGTGTATTCTTTTTTCCGTGGCTCACTTGTTTGATGCACTCGGCGTAGATGGCTTTTTAAATATGCTTTGGTTCCTAAATATTCATCACAATTAGAAATAGGACAAGGATACATCTTTTCCTTGTGACTGTCAATCTGATGAGATCGCAGCTCCACGTCCGAGTTGAAACTAAGTACGCAAAAACTGCATCTGGTAGCAGTTCTGCAAAAAAATGACCAACAGAATTTAAAATACGACATGTGAGGTGACCGCCCGCCTGTCCATATCAGACAGACGGACAGACCAGGAGACATGATTTTTCTGAACTCAGTATAGAGTTTAAGGGCACCTTTGACGATTGTGAAACCTTTTGATATGTAATTTGAGAGCAGATTCTGTTTTGGCTCTTCGACAACACAGTTCACATTGAGGCCAGTCCGTGTGTGTGTCCAAAGTATGTCGTTTCAGAATAACCGAGCTAAGCGCGATTTCTGGGCAGAATAAGCACTGGAATGGATTTGTGCTGGAATACTCTTCATGTTTTTTACAATGGGCTTCCAAGTCTTCGGAGTTGTGGAAGCCATATAAGCATAGTTTGCAGCTGCAAAAGAAAAAAGAACAAACAATGATTTTGGCCAAGGCGCTCTGTGCAGACAGACGGACAAGACAATCTGCATTATGGATACATCATAATACACACCTGTTTGGATTGCTATTTCCGTGCACAGTGCCATGCACGGATCTCATATGGCAAGCGTAAGTGATTCTGGTGGGATAACTTTTGCCACACAACTGGCAAACCCGGGTTTGATCTTGTTTGGGATGCTTGGAACGCTTGTGTTGTCCCAAACGTTTGGCCGAGACAAATTTGTGGCCGCAGTCGATGAAGTCACATGTATATGGTCTCTCGTCGTTGTCTGGGACAAAAAAAATTATCACAATCGAGGAAAACGTCAAGGGCTAACGGACTGACTGTCTTTTTCTACAAATGAGAAATTCTCGTTCTTTAATGTCTACAGTATGATTTTTTCATGGTTTCAGACAAAATTGAAAGATTATTTAAATTGTAGCAACAAAATACGATTTTCCGAAGCAATAGCGTTTGATATGTTTTACAATACAATGCTTTCGAATTTTAGAAATATAATTTTTGTATTTTTTTAAAATGTGAGGACTCACTTGCATGAACTCGTTTCACATGGGCTTCGTATTCAACCTGGGAAGTGCAATTGGCTCCACAAGGTTGACCTGTAGACTCAATTTTGAGAGCACAGTGGATCCCGTTGTTGACATGTTTGTCCCAACAATGACGGACCAATCGTCTGTACTCAGATCCAGTTCGTCCACATGGTTGGTCATTCTGATGGAAAAGACAGTGGAAAATCTTTTTACCCGATTCATTCATTTCATAGGAAATTTTTTTGTATAGTGGGTCTTTTTCACCCAAATCGGAACCTGTACGGCAAAAAATTATTATGTGTATCAGTTAGTTCCAATAAAATAGGAGAAAAAAAATGAAATACTTGTCCGTCCGTCCGTCTGTCAATTACTTACTTCCAAGATACAATTTGTCATCATTGAATCGGAATGATTTCTTGTATATTTTTTTTACTTTCTTTTCTTTTTCTTCTGACTCGGAATCCGACTGTACAGCTCCTATTGGCTCATAATCCATGTCTTCAGCCTACCGAAATTCCAAAATTTTATAGTTATTTCATTTCAATGAAATAGGAGTAGGTTTTCAAACATTTAGAGAATAGAAATTAGTATTAGCAACAATTTGTTTATTGCTCATCCAGGCAAATAAATTACCTTTGTAGGAATGGAAATTTCGGTTGCATCCAAATTTCGGTCCACTTTTGGTTTTTCGACCAATGTTTGAAATTCCACCGGGACACGAATATTGACAGTGTTTAGAAGTAGAAGATATTTTTTAAGATCCAGATTTCCATCGGAAACCAATTGCATGCTACTGTTCTTCAAATTTTTTTTGTTTTCTTGGACCTCTGAAATTAATTAGAAAGCATATTTTTAAATGCTACGAACTATGAGTTTTATTTTGAGCTTCAGAGCACAAGAGATGAAATTTTTCAATGCTTTACAACACAAGTTTAAGGGATGAATGAAATGTTTCAAATGCTTTCAGAATAATCCAAGGGACACGTTAACATTACCTTTTTGCCGCATTAAATATTTCACCGCTTCAGTGCTATAAACATGCAAAAGTAATGCTTACTTTTGAAAACCATTTGAATTTTCTGCTTGTCTGAAATTTCCCCCTTTCCCAGAGCATTTTTCAACTCCGAAGCTTCCATATTTCGTACACTTTTCACAATCTTGCATTTATTTCCCCCAATCAAAATCAGGCGATCATTCAAATACTGGAAAATCTTGCCAACCTTCTCTTCAATAGTATTTTTTAGCGTATACATTGCTTGGAAAGTGTCATAAATTTCCCTAAAAAGTTTCGTACATGAGGCACATCTTTTGGAAAGCATGAAAAACGCTTCAAAACATTCATTGGATGTCTCAAGTCCCAGAAGTGAGCAAACTGTATTCATATTTTTTAAACTAAGACCAATTTTGTCATCAGTTTGAGAAATGTCAGCCAGTTGTCCACACAGGAAACATTTTCGCAATTTAACATTTTTCAACTTTGGCAAATTTTCCCGTTTTTTGTGGTTCAGTATTCCCACAGCAAACTGTCTGGGAGTTTTACGAACACGGCCTGATTTTCGTATGGAATTTGAAGCAGCGGTGTTTAAATTTAATTGTTCGATTTTCACTTGAGGGGACAGAATTTCTCCAAGTAGGGACGACATTTTTTTATAGATTTATGACATATTGTCACTTTTGGTTTCTAATTTCAAATAGAGGATGTTCTAGCTGGTTTACCATTAATATTCAATTCCCGCTCTTTTTTGGACAAGAGGGACTTTAGACAGCAGACATATATTTGATCGACTAACTTAACAAACATAGTAACATGGTAGAAGTGTGCGCCGGCCAGGTATGTCATCTGCCCCAATTTTCACGCCATCGCCGTTAAATTTTCAAGTGATAAATGTGAAAAACATTACATAAATTACAAAAATTTATGTAATTAATGTAATATTTTTTTTATATCAGTTACAACACATAAATTTTGCCAAGGAAGAGAAAATCGCATTTTTTTAACCAAAATTCCAAAAATTTTCTGAATTTTTTACACAGTTAAAAGCTAAAAATTAACCGTCTTTGTTCTTTAGTTCAGAAATTTTTCGCCATTTTGTTTAAAATTCTATGGGTGACCATAAAATCAATGACTTTTTGCCATTGTTGATTTTGAATCGACGCACACTTTGAATCTAGATAACGCACTAGTGCAGAAGACACACTGATTGGTGGAAAGCTAGCGCATTGAAAATATGAGAATTGATGAAATTCTTGTTTTAAACGTTTGGACCAATTATGCATACATTAGCTTAGCTGTTTTTCGTCAATCAAATCAGTTAAAATGGCGAAAGTAAATTAAATATTGCGTATACCATTCCAAAGCACAATAAAAAGGTGCTAGCCACAAAGCGAAGAGCAAAACACGTAAGAGCTGAGCCTCTAAGATTACTCATTCGTATAAATTCTCCAGGAAATAAGTATTTTTTTAAACAGGAGCCCAGATGTTGCCTAATGAAGCATTCATTGTCGTTTTGTTTTTTATTGAATAGAAAATTGTGAGTTATTCACAGCTTCCGGCGTGAATGATTAGTGTCGTTCCAAAATAAGGATGCTTTACAAGTTTTTGTTTCTGGTTTTCATAATAAAAACGGGGTCAGTAAAAACCAGCAAGTCCGTATCTGGAGTCAATTCTGATGGCCTGACTGAAAAGTCTAAAACAAGTGGATTAATCCAATGGAAAGAATTTTTTTGTCTTCTTTTATTGTTTTACATAAGCTTATAAATTTGAACACCATTGAAAAAAATTAGAAACCCCAGAGCCCACACAAAATTGCATTATTGCAGAAATGCTCTTTTTGCTTCTAACTACAAATGTATATGTACCAACTCAAATTATCCATCTAAATTGCAACATATTCCAATCCAAAGGGAATAATAATCATACCAATCGTCAATCGAATTTTCCATCAAATCAGTACTGACTCAAGGTTAAGTTTCGGTGCAACTGTGCTAATAAAATTCAACAAATGATCCTTTAAGTTTATTAAAGCGAAAAATAAACATTCGATTTTTAGAATATGAAAGTATATAAGCGTAAAATATTTTTTATCGCTGATATAAAGTTTTTTGTGGGCTCTGGGGTTTCTAATTTTTTTCAATGGTGTTAAAATTTATAAGCTTATGTAAAACAATAAAAGAATACAAAAAAATTCTTTCCATTGGATTAATCCACTTGTTTTAGACTTTTCAGTCAGGCCATCAGAACTGATTCCAGATACGGACTTGCTGGTTTTTACTGACCCCGTTTTTATTTCGTATTCTTTTTATTAGAGAACGTAGTTCTCTTATAAAATTACTCGAGTGGAGAGAGAGAGTGGCAGAGCGGATTTGCAAAGCTGACTTTTTTTCCGGTTCGGAAAATTATGAAAAACTGGATGAATATTCAGTGATAAATTTGGTACCACAAGATATACAATTGTTCAATGAGTGCTCAAAATGAAGTTTATGAAGAAAAATACAATACTTTTCCTGAAATCATCAATCAAAGTGAAAAAAATGGAAAAATTCCCAAAAAGTTTACCGAGATTCCTAACCAAACCAAGGGACCATGTGTGGTGTGAGGCACATGGGTAAAACCTACTTACTTGGTTTGAGCTCATTTACTCCCTGAGTCTATTGCGTCTTAGCTTTGGATCGCTTGTTCAAGTTGCTATATTCATACGTCATTTGTGTTGCTATATCTATACGTTATTTGAGTTTTTTCAACTATGGCTTGTGCTTTGAGCCGGTATAATTTGCAATGCAAACGCAAAAAAATCCGAATACTACATTATACTCACGTTAATATTTTTAATTGAATCATTTCATAACATTTCTATTTAGTTTTATTATGCTTGTGTAAAGTGACTACTAAATGCTATTTTGAGCCGGGATAATTTGCAGTGCGAACACGCAATTAATAAGCTGACACAAAAATTTCTTCAATATAAAATTGGAACTATTTCATTAAAAATCCTTAAGAAACTTCTGGATACTAAATTTTATTCACGTTAATATTTTTATTGAATCATTTCATAACATTTTTATTTAGTTTTATTATGCTTGTGTAAAGTGAATACTAAATGCTATTTTGAGCCGGGATAACTTGCAGTGCGAACATGCAATTAACTGACACAATATTTCTTCAGTATAAAATTGGAACTTTTTTCATTAAAAATCTTTAAGAAACTTAAACACTCAAAGTAATAAAAATGCATGAACGATATTTTTTTTTTAAATTCCAGAATTTAGGAATAATAGTTATTGTATAAGCCAAGGTCCCTATAGCGACCAAACAAACCATCCTTTTACAAGGTCGCGCAATGCTCTACTAATCCAATAAAATTTTAAAAATATTGAAATGAGCCCACAGAATTTTCTGCTGTGTAGTATACAGTAAAAATTAAATATGCATTATAAAGTTGCATGATATGTGAACTTCTACTGCACTCGGTGCACTGGTTGGAATGAGTTTGTTGTTTCTATCATAATCGCTTTCTTTTGAAGTGTAGGCAGCAAAGTTTCCAGTATAATCTGAATTCGTTCGGGGTCAACCCAATATTCGTTAGCCATTGTAGTTTTCTGTCATCGTTTGGAAATTGGTGAAAGATGATTTCCAAATTTGCTTTTTTACTGCTACGCAAGCTCATTTTGCACTTAGGATGGCAACAAAAAGGCACAATTGAGGTGTGTCAAGTGAAGGAAACAAAGTATGGAAGTATGCAAAGAATTCTGTGGGCTCAATCCAAATTTTCAAAAAATTTGTAGGATTAGTAGAGCATTACGCGACCTTGTAACAGGATGCTTGTTTGGTCGCTATAGGGACCTTGGTATAAGCTATACAAACCTCCAAACACAAAAATCTCCCAATAAATAGTTTTATGCAACTTTCACAAACTCCAAGCAATGCAAAGAAGTTTGTGATAGCTATAATAGCTCTCATAAACCCATGCTTCAAGTTCATCAAAATTCTTGAAACAGCAATCAATTTGTGAGCGTCCGTTAGTCGTAGAACAGTGTGAAGGCAACATGGAATGAAATCCACATAATTCAAATACCTTCAAAAGCCCTGCAGTCTCTGGCCACCGAATCACCGAAAAATACAGAAGGTTCTTCAATATTCTGTAGGCATTTTCTAACTTTGGCACTGAACACACTGTTACTGAATTTGGGTGATTTTTAAGTACAAATACAAAGAACACTATAAATATGGCATTTGAAAATTATGTAATGTTTATTATGATCCTTCCCGGAGTCAACCATGCCAGGACGCATTGATGATGCTGAAAAAAAAACGAAAGCATAAAATACAAATTTATATGAAACTCCAAAATATTTTTTACAATCATACATACTAGAATTTTTTTCAAAAACTACCATTCCTTCAGAATTGCGTTTACTTGTGCATGGCACTGTTAACTTGACACATAAATCTTTCAGATCAACTCGATCAGTTTCCAACAAAGAGGTTCTACGAAAAAAAGTACTTCACCCTGCATAGCAACGTTATCAGCTTCGACATCGACAACTTATCGGATAACAAGGATTGTACATTGTGAAAAAAAATCTTTCACATATTGACCTTCGGTTCAGCCAAAAATTCAACATGTAATATCTCTCTCAATCGTTTAAGTTCCTGAGTCACTGGATCATTGATTGCTGGTGCCATAGGCGCCAAAAAGTTTCCCTTGATATATAAAGACCATTTTTCCGCCTGGCTCTACTACACGCCACATACAGCTTTTCTCTGGAAATTTTTCTTCGGTTTCCACTGGGCATTGGTACAACTACGAAGTCCATGAAAGAACCTTGAGCTTTGTTCACGGTCATTCCGTTAGCTGCAACTAGAGGAATTTGCTGACGAACAATAGATAAACCAGCAAATCGTCCATATTTGGTTAATTTCTTTTTAATTTTATCAACTACTTTTCATTTATTATCAATACTGTGCGTTTTCTGATAACTTTAGGTAATTTTCCGTTTATTCAACCCGATACTAGAATGATGGAATTCCATCCAGGCTCTTATAGGAACCCCATCTGCCAACTCAATTTTTCTCAAAACTCCTGTTGCTCCATTAAATAAGCCATCCCCAACATCTATGTTCGTAGAAATAAAGTAAACCCCACCAATCTGTAGGCGAGTTTGGTACGGGATGCCATCGGACTGCTGTGTTGTGAAATTTACTGCCATATTTAAAAATGCATTTCTCTCTATGCAATCGAAACGTTTCCTATTAAAATTACATATATTGAAAAAATGAATTAACGTTAATACAATTTTATTAACTTTAGGCGATAAAGATTAATAATATATAAACTTCCACTTTATCTATGGCGGTTGACAAAAAACCTTCCGTGCCAAGTTCATCATGGACCTTTGCGTTGTGTTCTTGACACTCAGCATTTGTTTGAAACAACCATATGGCTTCTTTCGGAGGAGTATTATTGACTCCTAATTCACACGACCGAAGAAGCTGTATGTCTTCTAAATCCATACAACCTTCCGACATGTTGTTCAAAGCCTTGTAAAATTCCAAATCTCCTTTCTGTCTCATTACTTTGTCAAGCTCAAACATCTCAAATTTAGGCCAAAGGGTATTCCCCACCAACTCACCCAACGGCAGATGCGTCGGCGTTTGGAAAATATAGTTTCCTGCAACTGGCGGTAATTGTAGTAAATGTCCAACTACGATTACTGATTTGTTTTCGAACGAATCCTTGGTGCAATAAATTTGTCGTAATCGCTGATCAATATCATACAACTGACGCACACTCACTATCGGAATTTCGTTGATAATGAATAATTTGGTTTCTTCAAATTTTATTCTTAAACTGTTGACTGTACTGTCGTCCAAGTCTACCAACTTTTCTTTATGTTGAGTGGGTGGATGTTTGAAAATGCAATAAAGGGTCATTCCGAGTACTTCGAAAGCTGCTTTACCAGTGGGCGCTCCCACAACAACTGGCAAATTGTCTGGTTTAAAACTCATTGACTTAGTTGCATAACGAAGCACACTTTGAACAATAGCTGTGATAACTTCAATTTTACCTACTCCTGCCCCTCCACTTAAAAAATTATAAATTACTCGATTATTTTTAAAAGCATTAAGCACGTGATACACAAACTGTTTTTGCTTCTTGTTCAAACGACGCATAATTTTAAATTCAATAAATATTTATGCAACGTATCAATAAGTCTAAAATAATTTATTCTAGTTTAGATTTTTCATTTCTACGTTCTCTCAGTATATGCGCTTACTGCGGTTTATTATTACATATACCTTTCAATTATTCAACTATTTAAGTGATATTTAATCGCAATGAGTTCACGAAATGACACCGCAACGCATTGTGTCTCATTGGTTAAAAGTTTCGCATATTTTATTGATAGCCGGCATGCCAGCACGCAAATCTTTTTTTTTGGCTTATGCTCTTCTTAATTTACTGCTCTTCATTTTTTAGCAAGAGTCCGTGCTGATATTTTGTCTAGAAGCTAGTCAGTTTTCAAAGTTTTAAAATGTTTCTACATAATGCACAGATTTAAGAAAGTAGTATATATTTTTTTAATGTTTTTATTTTTCCCTAACTGTCGCACAGCGCATTTAGATACAAACTTGATTGAGGCTCGTCAGTCTGAATTACTTAATTCATTGCTGCAAAAGTTTCAACCATGCCAGATAACACTATTGGCAATGCATTCATCTTATATTCGATTTTTCTCTCGTAACACACAGTCTATACAAATTTTTGTTATCCCGGTGAATAATACAGAAGAAATAATTTTGAAAATTTTGAAAGTGAACCGAAAGGTAGTTTATCCTGTTTTGTACGGTCTGCAATACACGCACAAATTTAGTACACCTGTATGCAAATTGAATGCTGTGGTCTCTTCATCTCCGGAAGAAATAATTGGATTTGTTACACCATTCTTGAAAATTTTCCGCATCTCCTTTAACAACAACCCCATGTTTCGTTCTGTTTATTGCAAAAGCAAAATGTTCAACTTGATGCTGTTGAATAAACAGAATCGGTCGGATTCTATCGCCCAAATTTTGCGTGATATCTCTGCAACGATCCCTTTGATAATCAGAATCTTTAGATATTGGACAGTAAGTTTGATGCCAATGAAGGAAGAATTTTTGAGTTGGAGCATCCGCATTCAAATTTGGTTTACAGCTCTCAAATTTGACACATTTGAAATTTTAAAAAGTGATTCCTACGTTTTTGTTGATGAGTTGACTTGTCAAGCGGGCGAGGAACAACATTTTTGCAATTCCGTGTAAGAAATAATTTCTATGAGTTTCTATATACTATAGTTCATTTCAGAAAAAATGGAATTTTTTTTCAGTAGGTTATTTGGCATTGGTTGTTTCGTTGTCAACAAAATGTAAGCAAATAATTTTTTCAAATAATTTTTTTAAACTGAGAAAATGAGCAATGAATTATTTTTGCTACAAAATTTTACGGATTTAGTGATTTTTTTGCACAAATCGACCATTTATCGGGGATAGCCGAATAACATGGCCGGGGCAACTTTTTTTCCTTTGAAATGAGCAGTTATAGTACACGAAATAAAAAAAGAAAAAACGTCCATGTAATAAAGGAACCCACTTTATTACAGTGAACTCAATCTGATTGGATCGCTGAAACTGGAAAAGGAAAATAGTGGACGCACACTTACATGGGAGATACCAGGAATGAATCTTCATCTCTTAGCATTATTAGCAACATCAAAAAGAGCTGTCAGTCCACTGGACATGTTTAACAAATATCGTTCGATGACAGATATTCCTGATTTTCATTTCGATTTGAATGAGTGGATTCTGGCCTCATTAATTCATGATGCAAATATGACTGCACGTACGAACATGATGAACAATAATAATCTCAATAAATATGCATGTGAAGAAAAAACGCTTGACAATCTCCTACCAGGAGATGCGACATTCCTCTCTAATTTCAATTTTGAAAGACAACTTTTCAGTTTTGTCACTTGTGCCGGCCAAACCATTGAGAGTGATTCATTAGGAATGATTTTCACACCGCTTCATTGGAATGTGTGGGTTTTAATTGTCTTCGGTGCATTGCTGTTGCTTGTAATCCTCACTTGGCGTTCTGGTATTTGGGATTTGGGTTTGATGATGCGAACAAATATTTCGTTAATTCTAGCGTCATTGGGATGTGAAGTTGGGATTAGGAGGGAATTGGTTACAAAAAACATTCTTGCATGTCTTTTGGTTTTCTGGAGTTTAATTGGGATCATCATTGGAAATTTGTATCTGGCTCGATTAACAGAGTCGTTGATTTCACCCATCAAATATGATCCAAATATCACTTTTGCAAAAATACTAGATGAAAAATTCAAAATTTTGTTGATCCAAGATAAAAAAATTCACGCTCCTTCTGCAGCTCGGAATTTATTGTGGAGTTTGCCCGGTTTTAGATTATTAAGCTGTCAGTCGTCTCAATTTTGCCACATTTTTATTAGAAATTACTTTATAAATAATGAAGAATCATCTGAGCAAGCCATTAATTGTAAGAATGAGGTTCTTGGTTGCAATCAATTAACCACAAACATATCGCTGGTTGGAAAAGTATTGGATCTGATTATGTATCCAAAAAATTACAGGGTTTTGATAAGACATCTGTCGTCCTGTGATGAAAATGCCGTTTTCATTCACAATCGAGTTGACATGCGTGAGTTTGTGAAACCCAAGCTCCCTAAATTTTCTCTCAAATATCGAAGAGAATTCCAACATTCGCATAATTCAGATCTTATATTCCCACGTAAAATTATTTATGCAACCACCGAAGACGTGGAGTATTTGATAAGTCCTATGTTGAAAAAATATTTTCAGCATGGATTGTATCATTGTTGGGCGAATGTGGCTTCTTTGTTAATGTTTAGGTGGAACACTGGAACAAATGAACATACTGACGAAAATGCAAATACTATAGTTTTGGATGCAAAGTTCTTGAGAATAATATTTGTAACCCTATCAGCATATGGTTTTTCAATGGTAGTCTTAGTTTGTGAGTGGATTATTTACTACCGCAATAGTACAAATTTGAAGAAATCTGGTATTTTCCGTTTATTTCTGCGGATAGAAAGGATGGCAAGTATTCTCGTGGAAAACTTGATGCTAAAATTTACATAAAAGATACAAAAATCTTGTCTCGTTCGATTAGCTTTGAATAGAGCGTATAGGCGCTCATAATTTGGGTACACTCGGTCAGTAAGCTGTACATCTAGATGTTTAGAGGTTAACGAAACATTAAGGAAACAAAGCAAGGGGAAGTTTCATATGCATAATGCTGCTACCGACCCAACAATTTATACAATCCCAGTGGCGGGTGGAAAAAAGTTCCAATTGCGGACGTATCGGAGATAAAAAATTTCCCAGAAAGTAAAAAATTTCCCAAGGGGAGGGGTGGGGGCAGGTTTGCCCGTACAAGGGCGAAGAAAATTTTTTGAGGCCTTAAACGGTATATGCTGCGAAGATTGATATTTTTAGCCTGTTTTTTTAATGTTTGAGCTTAAGTTTTGTAACCTAACTAACGCGATATATACACGGAGAAATGAAAGTTAATAACAAAAATTGTATTGTAGAACGCGAATCGTGGTATAGAATCGAATCGAAGTATTGCCCTAGGGAAATACTGGAAAATTGTGAAAGTTTTGCCATTTGCTAAAATTGGTATAGATTTATTTTGCACTGGTAAATTTGTGAACACATTTTTTTGCACTGAAAAATTTGTAAAGAAAATTTTCAGCATTGGGAAATTTTCAGCATTGGGAAATTTGTGGGGAAATTTTCAGCATTGGGAAATTTGTGGAGACATTTTCAGCATCGGGAAATTTGTGGAGAAATTTTTAGCATTGGAAAAATTTTGGGAAATTCAGCATTGAGAAATTAGTGGGGAAATTAGTTAAGAAATTTGTGGGGAAATTTTTAGCTTTGGGAAATTAGTTGGGAAATTTGTGGGGAAATTTTTAGCTTTGGGAAATTAGTTGGGAAATTTTCAGCATTGGGAAATTTGTGGGGAAATTTTTAGCATTGGGAAATTTTTGGGAAACTTTTTTGCATTGGGAAATTTGTGGGGAAATTGTAAAAAATCTCGTTTTTCTCCCTTCTTTTCTTTTTTTTCTTTTCTTTTCTACTCTTTTTTTTCTCCGAAAAATTTCCCAACTCCCCAAAATTTCCCAGTTGGTATCCAGGATACCAGGATACGGAACTTTTTCCACCCGCGATCCCAGTATTATCCTAATCGGGAATTTCTCAAAAACCATTTCTTGCGTGTCCCAGAAAAAGCTTTTCGTGTTAATTCATGTAAGGAGTGGATTCCGGCAAAAATTGGAAAAACAACATTGCGCTTATGAGAAATCGTATTTTTTTGAAGGTCATAACTCTAAAGCCAAGCGATAGAATTTCAAAACTTCTTTTGTTGTGTAGCTCTGTGGTCACTAGTTACACAAATATGGGAAAAAAATCGCAAGCAAAAAAAAAATATCGTCACCCAAATTCGATAAGGTCCATTTTTGCGCTTTTATGCTTATCACTCAGTGAACATAATGAAAAAGATTGGTTTATAAGTTAGTAAGCACATAGCAAAGTTAAATCAACTATGCACACAAAAATTATTTGAAAAAAAAAGATTGATTTAGGAAATAGGATAAGCACTATCCGATGGCCACTTTACACTTCTTTGTTAAACATAGTCTATCATATTATGAAATAAAGTCTCTGTAAGACCTTAGATAACTTTGCTTTTTTTTGGGGGTTTTAATTAGTAGTATTATTGATAGAAATGGAACATAGACTAGTTTTTAATACATTCTGAAATCAATGAAATGGTCCACAAAATGTAGTAGAAAAGTATAGTTTCAAAGTTTACGATAAATCCACTGAGTACGTTGGACAAGGAGGCGGGATTTTGTATCACATCCGTTGTAATTAATTTCGCGATGTTGATTGGGGTGATCATAAAGATACAGCCGGCAATCGTTGCACTAATTACCTATGTTGCACTGATCACACTGTGTATTGTGTAGAGTTAAAAAAAATTGATGCTTACAGGTGGAAAGTGATAAATCAATAGTATATACCTTTTGGACTGCATGAGAACTTAGCTTGTATGACAAATTCGTTTTTTTCACATAAGTCGGAGAAATACACAAGTAAAACAGATAATTTAGCAGAATGTGATAGTATTGATTCACAGAGTATTGCAGATACATTTTTAAGCCGGTGTAGAAAAAATGAGCTTTTCAAATAAAATTCCAATAAGGCGATATAGATATATATAGAAATGAATTATGAATTCATGAATAAAAGGACGGTGCAATTTTCACTTGCGAAGGTTGTGAGACAATCTAAGAATCTGATATGCGAAGTTTTACAACAAATCCGAAATTACAGATTATGGAATCGGACGATTTATCTCATATTGATCATCATTATTTTGATACAATTTACATAACAATTTGGGAGGACTTTGCCAATCGGTAAAATGGGCTTTTTTACACTAATAATGACACACAATCTAAAATCATGATTGCTGAAACGGTGGATTGAAGAAATAGAATATGCCATGCGAATTTGCAAATGGGATATTTAGGCTGCGGTTGCAATACGAATAAAACTGTGTTTATGGTATATCAAACAAAAACAGCAAATGGACCTGGGCTAGCGCTATATTCATATAAACTGCACAATAACTTCACCCAGTTAAGTCAATACTGTATCATTTATTCACATCACACAATAATAATGCAGCCATCACTGCAAAATACTTCTGAAATCAACGGAACAACAATCAAGTTGCATTATAGTGAGTTCAAAAAAAATAGTCAGACAATACTTGATAGGACAACTGTATTCTTAAATCCTAATACAAACTGGACTTTGTATAATGGCAAGCAAAACAGAAAAGAATGTGAAATGGCGCTCAAAACTACAGTCATGAAACTACATACAAGAAATCCAGTCCATGTGAGACTTATGGCAATTTAGATTGCAAACGTCCTGGAGGGAACTTATAACACATACCAAATACCCGAGCAATCTAGTCTTCAAGGGTGACATTCTACAAAATTATAAATGTACACTTTTGAAAAATCCTCTAATGCAGGCAACATAGGATATCATTTGAAATTGGGATGCTCAACTTACCCTGAACAAATAGGACATGGATTCTTTATGATGGATTCTTCGGATAGCTTCACTCAAAAGGATTGAAATGTCCACCTGTAAAATAGCATAATATTAATTATGAAAGCACCGAATTACCAATTATCCTGCCACACAAGCTCTGTGCATTCAATGAGTTTGGGAATGCGAGTAAAAAAGGCTACGGAATGGAAACCCACCGTTTTGATTTTAGCACATTGCAACTTCTGGTGATCATGAGGGACAGTGTTTGTGACAACGATTTCGTCAATCGGAGAGTTCTCAAGAATCCTAGGTGCATCTGCACTCAACAACCCATGAGTACACAAGACGTAGATTTTATTTGCTCCGCGTTCTTTCAAAGCCTCAGCTGCAGTCACAAAATCTGTAGCATCGTCTATCATATCGTCCTATCACGAGAATAATATGCATTCATTATTCGCCTATGTTTTCGTTTTCATCACACAGATTATACTTGAGATTAATAGTTCCCTTACCACCATAATAGCCACTTTTCCACTGACATCTCCAACAACTAAAAACATAATGTTAAATTAGTTAGTGATCAAAAAATTAGGACGAGATTTTCGATTCTATAGAGATAGATAGGATTCGGATTTTCAAGACCTTTGGGCATGAATCCCATTTTCCTTAACTTCTTATTCATAGTTAGAAACTTTAGCTGAATTTAGAACTAAAGCCTGCGGGGAGTCTAAAAAGTTCCGAAAAATATTGATGAACGGAACGAAAATGGAAAATTCTAAAAATCTGATGCATGAGTTTACTGATTTCGAAAACCAAGAATCTGACGAATTGAAAAGTTTTACTTGTCAAAGGGGGTTTTTCCTTTTTGAATGGAGCTGGAGCCCCAACAGTCACATCCATGATTCGATTTTTCATTTCCGGAGGAGGGGAATTTCGTCCATCAACTTCATCTGCTTCACTGCATTTGAATTCTCCGTGAATGACAGCAATGCCCACCCGAAGTCGTTCAGCATAGGACGTGGCTTTTTTCGCAGACCCGGGACTTCGGGCTACTATTATGGCATTTTTAACATCCGGAATCTGAATTGAGAGGAAATAGCTCAGATCTCAAACCAATTGAAGATTGTCGTGCGTGACACTTCCCACGCCTTGGAGAATATTTCTGAGTAAAAAAATTACTTACGCAGTCTTGAACATACTGAAGCAAAAATGGGGATGCTCTGAGATTGTCAATGGGCACATCAAAAAATCCTTGAATTTCTTTAGCATGCAGATCCATTGTGATTATATGAGTGAATCCTCCTTTGCACATCATTTTGGCGAGTAGTTTAGTTACAATGCATCCTCTTTTTCGCATTTTTGCTACAAAAAAAAAAAGAAAATTATTTGATTTCCATCCAAAGATATATTTTTACAGATACATGACGGCTTACATTGCTTGCTATATGGCAAATAGGGTATGACGCCGACAATTTTCTGCGCAGAAGAAGTTTGACATGCATATGCCATAATCATCATTTCCATAATGCAATTGTTATCCAGTCCCGTTTGAATTATGTACACATCTTTGGCTCGCACTGAATCCCGTATGTCCACCATGGTTTCCCGATTAGTTTTTTGATAGATTGTACAATCGCCCAATTTTACTGCCAATCGTCTAGAATGATAAAAAACACATTGGTTTGGTGATCAATACTGAAGAATCTATGAAATAAATGATAAATTGCAAAATGGCATACTTTGCAATCAAATTGGCGAGCTCAGGATGAGAAGTGCCTGCCAAAATCATGAATTCTGAAGAGCCGTCCATTTTTGAAGAATTTTCTTGGTTTTCCAAATCGTGGAAGCAAAAGACACTTGAAGAGCCAAAACTCTCACGATGCATTCCGGGGTACTAAAAACTTAGGAAATTTCAGAAATATCCATCTTTGCTTCAAAAGACAAATAGCTCAAAATAAATAGTGTACCTTTTTTGACAGCTTTTTTATTTCGAAAATGTAAATGATAAAGTAAACGAAAAACGCATCGCAATACACAAGAATCAATAAGTTCAATTTGCCCGCTAATGCAAAAATGGTCCTGTGACTGAATGCGAATTGTTCTATTGGTTAGTACAACATGTTATCGAACTTGAATTGTGAAAGGCGGTTTTTTTGGCTTTGTTTTGGTGGATCGTCGTGAAAGTCGTGACAAATTTAGGATAATTAAAAATTTAATGTTAAAAAGAATTTCAAAGTTTTTCAAGATGCCGATGACACGAAAACAGTATTGTGCCGATGTAGAGGCAATGAGAGCAGAACAAGTGGAGCAAAATGCAGGGTCTAAGAATTTCAAGAAGGATTTGAATAAAAATAAAAACCCAAAGAAATCCAAGTTGGAAGAAATTGTGAACGCATTGGCGTTGCCCAAAGTCCCGAAACGCAAGACACCTGTGAAAATAGAATTCGAGGTTGAAGCTCCATTAGAAAATGCCCCAAATGAGCTTCAGGAGAAGAAAATCAAGCCCGAACCGAAAAAAGGAAAAAAGGCGGGTAAAATTGCTGCACCAGTAGACCAGTATTCTAAATCTGATGCTGAAAATCCGAAATCGGATTCGGAAGATTATCAATCACCACCAAAGAAAGCAAAACCTTTTGCAAAAACAGGTAAATCATCCAAAAAAACAAATAAAACCGTTGAAAAATTTGATCCTGAGGAAAATGCGATTGAAAATCCGAAATCAGACTCAGAAGACTCTAAAATGGTCCCGAAAAAAGGAAAGTCCGGATCTCACAAGAATGCTGCCGATACACCTGACTCTAAAATTAAAGAATCACCAAAACCTGATGCTGAAGTACATTCATTGGCAAACTATAACCAAAAAGATATCAAAACGGTGCCAAAAAAGAGAAAACCAACCCCAAAAAAGGCAAAGTCGGACTCTGAAGAGCCCAAGTCCCCTAAAAGTTCTCCCGTACCTCCGAAAAAAGTAAAAAATGTCGGGAAAAATGCCAAATCAGGTCATCAAAAGCTAATATCTCCCGCAGATCTCGCAGTATCTCCAAAAAAAGTTAAAAATAGCAGAAAAAAAGCAAAATCAGACACTGAGGGACCAAAGTCTCCTGAAGATTTGCCAGCATTTCCCAAGAAAATTAAAAATGCCGGAAAAAAGGGGAAAACTGACAAAATTGCCTCTATAAATGTCCCTGTTACTAATCAGAATGCGATGAGTGAACTTG
>Ga0210040_10002806_pt1 | contig 24174 bp, 21 predicted proteins | sample CryGeyCG12114_NA_FD_185462 | JGI IMG/M metagenome (GOLD analysis project Ga0210040, IMG submission 185462) | Groundwater microbial communities from aquifer - Crystal Geyser CG19_WC_8/21/14_NA (SPAdes) (version 2) | ecosystem: Environmental > Aquatic > Deep subsurface > Groundwater | place: USA... | reverse complement strand
CAGCAACCAAGAACGCGCCGACGCCCTTGCCCCATGGCTCGAGAAGTACAACACTCGACGCCGCCACAGCGCCCTCGGAGGACTCCCGCCCGTCAGCCGCCTGTCACCAACGTGATGGCCGGGTACACCTAGCCGCTGGTGCCGCGAGGGCGCCGCGGAGCGGAGGGACGGCGATGAGCAGCAGCACCAGCACGGGGGGACGTCTGCGGGTCAGGGCGCTGCGCGCGGCGGTGGTGACGACGGCCGCGGGGGTGGTCGCGGCCGGCGGGGCCGGTGCTGCCCTGGCCGCCCCCTCCGCGGAGCCGGCACCCGAGGTGCTGCTGGCCCCCGGGGACTACGCGTCGTTCCTCGTCAGCTTCGAGAACGTGCCGTTCCTGGAGATCACCGACGTGATCGGCACCGACGAGTACACGACGGTGCCCGTCGCCCCCGAGGGCGTCGTGCAGATCGCCGTGCCGGACCTCCTCACGGTCCCCGAGGGCGCCGCCGTGACGCTGGAGATGCGCGAGCCCGAGGTCGGTGCCGAGGAGCCGGAGCCCATCGGCCCGAGCTTCACCACGGCCGACGGGACGCTGTCCGCGGAGGTGGCCGACGGCGTCGTCGAGGTCACCCTCCCGGCCGCCGAGGCGCTCCAGCTCGGCACCCAGGACACGGGGATCCTCGAGGTGCCCGTCACGAGCGACGTGCTGGACCTCCCCGAGGGGGCGAGCTCGATCACGTACTTCCTCGACCTGGACAGCGAGCGGGGGGAGGCCGCCCTCCTCGTCGCGCCCGTCCTGGTCATCGCCAGCGCGCTCGACAGCACCCCGGTCGTCGCGGGCCAGCCGTTCGACCTCGTGCTCCCGCAGGACAGCCGCCTCGCCGAGGTGGGCGTCTCGGGCGTCGAGCCCGTGGTCGTCGGCCTCCGCCTCGATGGCCACGTCGAGCACGCGCCGGCCCCGGCGGTCGAGCTCGTCGACGACCGCACGGCGCGCGTGACGGTCCCGGCGGGGGCCGAGGCCGGCTCGTACGACGCGAGGGTGGTCCTGGTCCCGCGGGACGCGGACGGCCAGCCGCTGCAGCAGGTGGCCAGCGTGACGTCCCTGGGTCTCGAGGTCGCTGCGGCGCCCGCACCGGAGCCCACGCCCACGCCTACCGAGGAGGCCACGGCTGCGCCGACGTCCACGCGGGCGCCGATCCGCCCGGCCACGAACCCGGGTCTGCGCTCGAACACCGGCGTCGAGGAGGCCGCGGCCGGCAGCAGCCGGAACGCCCTCCTCGTCGGCGGCGGGCTCGCGCTCGTCGCGGCCGCGGGCGCCACGGTGCTCGCGGCGCGTCGCCGCACGGGGAGCTGACCGCCCGACCCACGACCTCGGTCCCGTCCCGCGATCGCGGGACGGGGCCGAGGTCGTCCGGGCGAGGTGCCCGAGCGGGAGGGGTGCCGGGCGCCCCGCCCTCTTCAGCCCTGCCTCTTCAGCCCGCCCTCTTCAGCCCTGCGCCGAGGCCAGCGCCGAGCGCGCCAGGGCGGAGCGGCGCCGGGCGGCGCGCAGGGTGTCAGCGGTCAGGACCACGAGCGCGAGCCACACCAGGGCGAAGCCGACCCAGCGGGTCGGCGGCATGTGCTCGTCGAGCAGCAGGACGCCGCAGAGCAGCTGCAGGACGGGTGTGAGGTACTGCAGGAGGCCGATGGTGGTGAGCGGCACCCGCCGCGCGGCGGCCCCGAAGAGCAGCAGGGGCACCGTCGTGGCCACACCGGTCGTCACGAGCAGCGCGGTGTGGACGGGCCCCGCCGTGGTCCAGGTGCCCTCGCCCGCGAGCTCGAGGACGACGAGCGCGGCGACGGCGAAGGGCGCCAGGACGAGCGTCTCGCCGGTCAGGGAGACCAGGGCCGGTGTCCCGCGCCCGACGCGGTTCTTGGCCAGCCCGTACGTCGCGAACGTGAGCGCGAGCACCAGGGCGATCCAGGGCACCCGTCCGTAGTCGACCGTGATGACGCCCACGGCCAGACCGCCGATGCCGATGGCGACCCACTGCGCCAGACGCATCCGCTCGCGCAGCAGCAGCACTCCCAGGAGCACGGTGACGAGGGGGTTCACGAAGTAGCCCAGCGACGCCTCGATGACGTTCCCGGACTGCACGCCGTAGATGTAGACGCCCCAGTTCGCCGCGATGGTCACCGAGGCCAGCCCGAGCCACCCGGTGCGCCGGCGGTCGCCGAGCAGGGCGCGCAGCTGGCCCAGGCCCCGCAGGGCGACCAGCAGCACGGCGCACAGCACCAGCGACCACAGCACCCGGTGCACGAGCACCTCGAGGGCGCCGGCGGGCGCCAGCGCGCTGAAGTACAGCGGGAAGGAGCCCCACAGCGCGTACGCCGCGACACCCATGAGGGTGCCTCGGCGCACGGCGTCGGGACCGGCCGCCCCCGTGCCGGACGCTGCCGGCGCGGGGGCGGGGGGGCCGCTCAGCTCACGACCCAGGTGTCGCCACCGGCGATCAGGGCGTCGAGATCGGCGTCGGAGGCGGGCCCGCCGGACTCCTCGCGCGCGGAGGCGACCTGGTCGCGCACGAGGTCGTCGTACGTCGGCCGCGAGACCGAGCGGAAGACGCCCACGGGCACGTGCGCCATCGACGGGCCGTCGAGGCGGGAGAGGGCGAAGGCCTGCGACGGGTCGAGGGCGCCGGCGTCGTGGACGACGACCTCGCGGCCCTCGGCGGCCGCGGCCGCGACCGCCTCGACGCCGCCGCCGGGCGTGCGGACGACGACCTTCTCCTCGCCCTCGCGGCCGAAGCGGACCTCCTCGCCGTCGGCGAGGCGCACCAGGCGGGCCTGGGCCTCGTCCCGGTCCTTGAGGACGTCGAAGGCGCCATCGTTGAAGATCGGGCAGTTCTGGTAGATCTCCACCAGCGAGGTGCCGCGGTGCTCGGCGGCCGCCCGCAGCACCGACGTCAGGTGCTTGCGGTCGGAGTCCAGGGTGCGCGCCACGAACGTCGCCTCGGCGCCCAGCGCCAGCGAGACCGGGTTGAACGGCGCGTCCACCGAGCCGGCCGGGGTGGACTTGGTGACCTTGCCCACCTCCGAGGTGGGGGAGTACTGGCCCTTGGTCAGGCCGTAGATGCGGTTGTTGAACAGCAGGATCGTCATGTTGACGTTGCGCCGCATCGCGTGGATGAGGTGGTTGCCGCCGATCGACAGCGCGTCGCCGTCACCGGTGACGACCCAGACCGACAGGTCCGCGCGGGAGGTGGCCAGACCCGTCGCGATGGCGGGGGCGCGCCCGTGGATCGAGTGCATCCCGTAGGTGTCCAGGTAGTACGGGAAGCGGGAGGAGCACCCGATCCCCGAGACGCAGACGATGTTCTCCTTGCGCAGCCCGAGCTCGGGCATGAAGCCCTGGACCGCCGCCAGGACGGCGTAGTCGCCGCAACCGGGGCACCAGCGCACCTCGTTGGCGGCGGTGAAGTCCTTCTTGGTGAGGTTCGTGCCCTCGGGCAGGCGGGGGACGCCCTCGGTGCCGGTGCGGACGCCGGGCAGGCCGAGGGACGTCGAGCGGGTCGGGGTGGTGGTCATCGACGGGCCTCCTGGGGGCTCTCCGTGACGCCGCCCGCCGAGGGCGCGGCGCCGTGGTCGGGCAGCTGGGTGACGGCGTCCCGGACGACGTCGGTGAGCTCGCCGGCGGTGAAGGGCCGGCCGCGCACGCGGCCGTGGCTCTGGACGTCGACGAGGTACCGGCCGCGCAGCAGCAGGGCGAGCTGGCCGCCGTTCATCTCCGGCAGGACGACGCGGTCGTAGGACCGGAGCACGTCTCCGAGACCGGGCGGGAAGGGGTTGAGGTGGCGCAGGTGCGCCCGGGCGACCTGCAGGCCCTCGGCGCGGGCGTCGCGGACGGCGGCGGCGATCGGCCCGTACGTCGAGCCCCAGCCGAGGACGAGGACGCGGGCGCGGGTGCCGTCGGGGGCGACCGGGTCGTCGACCTCGAGCGGCGGCACGGACACGCCGTCCACCTTGGCCTGGCGCAGGCCCGTCATCCGCTCGTGGTTCTCCGGCTCGTAGGAGATCTCACCGGTGACGTCGGCCTTCTCCAGGCCGCCGATGCGGTGGGCCAGGCCCGGGGTGCCGGGCACGGCCCACGGGCGGGCGAGCGTCTCGGGGTCGCGAAGGTAGGGGCGGAACGCCGGGGTGCCGTCGTCGCCCGCGCCGTTGGCGCCGGTCGCGAAGGCCGGGTCGATGTCGGGCAGGTCGGCCACGCTCGGCAGGGCCCAGGGCTCCGAGCCGTTGGCCAGGTACCCGTCGGAGAGCAGGATGACCGGCGTCCGGTAGGTCACCGCGATGCGCACGGCCTCCACGGCGGCGGTGAAGCAGTCCGTCGGCGAGCTGGCCGCCACCACCGGCAGCGGCGACTCGCCGTTGCGGCCGTACATGGCCTGCAGCAGGTCGGCCTGCTCGGTCTTGGTGGGCAGCCCCGTGGAGGGCCCGCCGCGCTGGACGTCCACGACGACGAGCGGCAGCTCGAGCATCACGGCCAGGCCGATGGTCTCGGCCTTGAGCGCCAGGCCCGGGCCCGACGTCGTCGTCACGCCGAGGGAGCCGCCGAACGAGGCGCCGAGGGCGATGCCGACGCCGGCGATCTCGTCCTCGGCCTGCAGCGTGGTGACGCCGAAGCGCTTCATGCCCGACAGCGCGTGCAGGATGTCGCTGGCCGGGGTGATCGGGTAGGAGCCCAGGACGAGCGGCAGCCCCGCCTTGTGCGCGGCCGTGGCCAGCCCGTAGGCCAGCGCCGTGCTGCCGGTGATGTTGCGGTAGGTCCCCGGGGGGTGCTCGGCCGGGGCCACCTCGTAGCGGACGGCGAAGCCCTCCGTGGTCTCCCCGAACGCCCAGCCGGCGCGGAAGGCCGTGAGGTTGGCGTCGCGGACCGCGGGCTTGCGCGCGAACTTGGTCTCGATGAACCGCTCGGTGGCCTGCGTCGGGCGGTCGTAGAGCCACGACAGCATCCCGAGCGCGAACATGTTCTTGGCGCGCTCGGCGTCCTTGCGGGAGAGGCCGGAGTCGGCCAGGGCCTCGACCGTCATGGAGGTCAGGGGCAGGGCGTGCACCTGGTAGGACTCCAGGCTGCCGTCGTCCAGCGGGCTGACCGTGTAGCCGACCTTCTGCAGGCTCCGCTTCGTGAACTCGTCGGCGTCCGCGATGATCACGCCGCCGCGGGGCAGGTCGGCGATGTTCGCCCGCAGGGCGGCCGGGTTCATGGCCACCAGCACGTCGGGGGAGTCGCCGGGGGTCAGCACGACGTGGTCGGCGAACTGCAGCTGGAAGCTGGAGACCCCGAGCAGGGTCCCCTGGGGGGCGCGGATCTCGGCGGGGAAGCTCGGCAGCGTGGCCAGGGCGTTGCCCATCGTGGCCGTCTCCGCCGTGAAGCGGTCGCCGGTGAGCTGCATGCCGTCGCCGGAGTCGCCGGCGAAGCGGATGACGACGCCGGACACGCGCTGCACCGGCTTGCCGCCGGTGGCGTGCGGCGGCTCGGCCTCGTCGGCGCGGGGGGCGGTGGGGGCGTCGGGCGTGGGCGACTCGAGACGCATGGGAGCGGCAACACCTCGGGGGTCGGAGTCCATCCCGGCTTCCCGACCGACCCGCTCGGGAGGCTTCGCGAGCGGACGGGGGACTGCGGGCCTCCTCCATGGTAGGCGGGGAACGCGGGGTGGCCGGACGGCGTTGGATCTCCTGAGTCGTCGCCGGCGCGGTCCCTGGAGGGGCGGCCGTGCGCCTCGACGCACCGCACACCACCGCACGTCGGGAGAGGCACCGCCATGGGACACCAGCACTTCAACGGCGTGAAGACCGCCGTCCTGTTCGGCGCCTTCGGCGCCATGGTCCTCTTCGCGTCCTGGCTCGTCTTCGGGCAGAACCTGAGCGGGCTGGTCCTCGGTCTGGTCATCGCGCTCGTCGTCAACGGGATCTCGTACTGGAAGAGCGACAAGATCGCGATCAGGGCGATGCGCGCGCGTCCCGTCGGCGAGGCCGAGCAGCCGGCGATGCACCGCATCGTGCGCGAGCTCTCCGTGGCGGCGGGCCAGCCGATGCCGCGCCTGTACGTCTCGCCCACCCGGGCGCCCAACGCCTTCGCCACCGGGCGCAACCCGCAGAACTCGGCGGTGTGCTGCACGCAGGGGATCCTGGAGATCCTGGACGAGCGCGAGCTGCGCGGCGTCCTCGGCCACGAGCTGATGCACGTCTACAACCGCGACATCCTCACGTCGTCGCTGGCCGCCGCCATGGCCAGCGTCATCACGTTCCTCGGCTACGCGGCCCTCCTCTTCGGCGGCGGTCGCGAGCGCGGGGGCAACCCGATGGCGGGGATGCTGCTGCTCTTCCTCGGCCCGCTGGCCGCCGGCCTCATCCAGATGGGCATCAGCCGCACCCGGGAGTACGACGCCGACGAGGACGGCGCCCGCCTCACCGGAGACCCGCTCGCGCTGGCGAGCGCGCTGCGCAAGCTCGAGCGCGGGACGCGGGCCGCTCCCCTGGCCCCCGAGCGCGACCTCGTGAGCTCCAGCCACATGATGATCGCCAACCCGTTCCGGGCGAAGGACGCGCGCTCCCTGTTCTCCACCCACCCGCCCATGGACGAGCGCGTCGCGCGCCTCGAGGCGATGGCCGGCTACCGCGGCTGACCCGCCCCCGTCCGTCCTTCCAGCGAAGCCGACGCCTGCTTCACCCCCCGCGACGCCACCAGGGCTAACCAGGCGCCTGCTTCACGCGTGGGTGCCTCGTCGAGGTGAAGGAGACGCCGGCTCCACCGCGGTGCGCGCGCAAGAACTCGTCGAGCGCCGGATCGGTGGTCCAGGCGCCTGCTTTACGCCGTCGAGCCTCAGATCGGTGGTCCAGGCGCCTGCTTCACGCCGTCGGGCCTCAGATCGGTGGTCCAGGCGCCTGCTTCACCTTGGGAAGGCGCTGGGACGGTGGAGCTGACGGCTCCTTCACGTCGACGCGGCGTCAGGCGTTGCGGGCCATGGCCGCGCGGACGAGCGCGACGACACGTCCCGGCTCGGCGAGGTCCGACGCCGTCAGGCGCAGGGCGTACCAGCCGGCGGCTGCCAGCGCGTGGTCCTGCCCTCGGTCCTTCTCCTGCTGCAGCCTCAGGGCGTGCCACGCGCCGTCGTAGAAGACGGCCACGCGGTGCGCCACGACGGCGAGGTCCGCGCGGGCGACGAAGACCTCGCCGTCGCGGATGACGTGCTGGACCTCCACCTCCACGCCGGCGAGGACGAGGAGGACCCGCAGCACCGACTCGGGGAGGGACTCGGCGCGCGGGTCGGTGAGCGGAAGGCACTCGCGGACGCGGACGACCCCGTGGTCGCGACGGCCGCGCAGCCAGCTCTCGAGGCGCGGGAGGTGCACGACACCGTGGCGCGCCAGGGCGTCGAGCCGGGCGACGGCCTGCGTGAGCGGCTGACGTGCCGCAGCGTCGAAGGCGATGCGCTCAGGAGAGGCGAGCCGGGCTCCGCGCCAGTGCCGGCCGGCTGCCAGGACGCTGCGGGAGCGACGGGCGCTCACCCCGCGGGCGGCGGGGTGGCGACCGCACTGCTCCGGGAGGACCACCTCGACGCGGTCCTCCCATCCCAGCCACGGCAGCCCGCACGCCGCGGCGGCCGTGGCCCCCGTGAGGAGCGCCTCGCGCGGGAGGACGAGAGCGGTCCCCTCGGCTCGCAGGAGGTGGTCGCGGCGGAGGTCGGCCGGTGCGTAGACGTCGGGCGCCACGCGCACGAAGCGGGGCCCGTGGAGCTGCCGCCACGTCGCCGCCCGCTCGGCGACGGCGTGGCTGCCCCGGAAGACGCGGGGGAAGCCCGTGGCGCTCGTCGTCACCACCGCAGCATCGGCACGGCTCGTCGCCCTTGCGTCCGCCCGTCCACAGGCGCCGTCCTGCGGGGCAGCGCTCGCCGCCGCACCTGGTGAAGGAGGCGTCTGCTTCCACCGGTGGGACCGCCACGTGGTGAAGGAGGCGTCTGCTTCCGCCGGTGGGGCCGCCACGTGGTGAAGGAGGCGTCTGCTTCCGCCGGTGGGGCCGCCACGTGGTGAAGGAGGCGTCTGCTTCCCCGGGAGAGGCCGTTGTGAGGTGGAGGAGGCGTCTGCTTCCCCGGAAGAGGGGCCGTCTCGAGGGGGAGGCGCCTACGTCGCGGAGGAGGGGACGGCGAGGCGCCGCAGCACCTCCTCGCGCGCCAGGGCCCAGCAGCGCGAGCGCGGGTCGAGGTGGGCCGAGTGGTCCTCGCCGGGGACCAGCTCGACGCGGACCTCGGCGCCGGCGGCGCGGGCCGCGGCGGCGTAGCGGTCGGCCTGGTCGGGCGGGACGACGTCGTCGAGGTCGCCCGTCACGCACAGGACCGGGACGCCGGGCGGGACGAGCGCGGCGGGGGAGGCGGTGGCGTAGCGCTCGGGCACCGCGGCCGGGCCGCCGCCGAGCAGCTCGGCGGCGGCGCCGCTGCCGAGGTCGGCCTCGGCAGCGGCCCGGAGGTCGAGCACGCCGGCCTGGCTGACGACCGCCAGCGGCCGCAGCCGGGGCGCGGCCCCCGGCGCGCCGGCGGCCAGTCGCCAGCGCGAGGCGGCCCACGCCGCGAGGTGCCCACCGGCCGAGTGGCCGACGACGACGGCCCGCGCCGGGTCGATCCCCGCGGCCGGTGCGACGTCGACGAGCAGGTCCGCAGCGGCGGCCGCGTCCTCGAGCGTCGCCGGCCAGCCGCCCGCGTCCCCGACGGCCCGGTAGTCGACGAGCCACACCGGGACGCCGCGCCCGAGCAGGTCGGCGGCGACGTGGTCCTCGAGGCGGCGGTCGTAGGCGAGGGAGCCGTCGGCGGCACCGGGGCGCCAGAAGCCGCCGTGCACGAGCACGGCGACGCCGTCCGTCCGTCGGGCTGCCGGCAGGTGCAGCTCGGCCACCTGGCGCGGCGCCTCCCCGAACCGGTGGACCGAGCCGGGGCCGTCCCCGCCCGCGAGGGCGGGGACGGTCGCGTCGACGCCCCCGGCGCGCGCGCCGTCGTCGGGGGCGGGCCCCACCGGGTCGGGCCCCACCGGGCCGGTCCTCACCGGTAGTTGGTGAACTGGAGGGCGACGTCGAGGTCGGCGCCCTTCAGCAGGGCGATGACCTCCTGCAGGTCGTCGCGGCTCTTGGCGCTGACCCGCAGCTCGTCACCGGTGATCTGGGGCTTGACGCCCTTGGGGCCCTGCTCGCGGATGATCTTGGAGATCTTCTTGGCGTCCTCCGAGGACAGCCCCTCCTTGAGGGTGGCCTCCTGGCGGTGCTCCTTGCCGGACTGGTGTACCTCGCCGAGGTCGAGGGCCTTCAGCGAGACGCCCCGGCGGATGAGCTTGGTCTGCAGCACGTCGAGCACGGCGGCGACCCGCTCCTCGCTGCTCGCCACGAGGGCGACGCGCTCACCGCTCCAGCTGACGCCGGCGCCGACGCCCTTGAAGTCGTAGCGCTGCGAGATCTCCTTCGCGGCCTGGTTGATCGCGTTGTCGACCTCCTGGCGGTCGACCTTGCTGACGACGTCGAACGAGGAGTCGGCGGCCATGGGGGAGCTCCTTCGCGGTGCGCCGGCGGTGCGTCGGCGCACCCGGGTCGGGTGGGTGCGGTGGCCGCGGGGAGGGCCCTCGCGGGGTGGCCGCCGGGGGCGGCGACCGGCACCGCTGGTCCTTGCTATCCTCGCTGACCGCACGACGAGCCGTCCGCGGCCGGCGTGCACGCGCGGCAGGTTGCCCGAGCGGCCAATGGGAGCTGACTGTAAATCAGCCGGCACAGCCTTCGCAGGTTCGAATCCTGCACCTGCCACGTCCGCGACGAGGGCGCCCCCCGGCACCGGGGGGCGCCCTCGTCCGCGTCCGGGCAGAGGCGCCCTCCGGGCGTCCGCACCGTGGGCGTCCGCCCCGTCGGCGGCGCCCCCCCGGGCCCGCCCGGCGCCGACCCCCGGGTGGTCCGCCGGTTTCGGGACCCGCCCGGGAGCCGTGTACGCTCCCTGCTCGTGCCCGGCAGACGGGCGCCGCCCCAGTAGCTCAGTCGGTAGAGCGTCTCCATGGTAAGGAGAAGGTCTAGGGTTCGATTCCCTACTGGGGCTCTGCGGCTCCGCCCGGGTGCCCTCCGGGGTCCGCCGGGCGGAGCGCTCGGCGAGGTAGCTCAGTGGTAGAGCAAACGGCTCATAATCGTTGTGTCGCGGGTTCGATCCCCGCCCTCGCTACGCCTGGCGCCCGTCGCCGACGACGGGTGCCCGCCCGGCCCGCCGTCGGAAGGACGCGGGCTCTCCGGGTGTTGGACCCGGTGCCCACGCAGGAGCGGGCGGCACCGCTCGACCGCAGCACCGCCGCACGCCCGCACCGACGACATCCCGAGAGGCTCCCGCCGTGGCCAGCAAGTCCGCTGACGTCCGCCCGAAGATCACGCTCGCCTGCACCGTGTGCAAGGAGCGCAACTACATCACCACCAAGAACCGCCGGAACGACCCCGACCGCATCGAGCTCGGCAAGTTCTGCCCGCGCTGCGGCAACCACACGGCGCACCGCGAGACCCGCTGAGCCGCGGGGCCCCAGGCCCCGCCGCGCTCGCGCGCACGACCCCGGACGGCGGGGCCGCCCTCGGCGGCCCCGCCGTCGTCGTCCCAGCCCCGGTCGACCGCCGGGTGCACCCCAGCTGCAGCGGAGGAGCGACGTGGCCGTCGACCAGAGCTTCGTCGGGCGGACCTACCCGCCCGAGGGCGTCTACGAGGTGAGCGCGGAGAAGGTGCGCGAGTTCGCCACCGCGGTGGCGGGGGCGGGTTCGGCCTCGGCGACCGGAGGACCGCTCGCGACGGCGCCGGTGCCGGCGGTCCACGTCGACGTGGACGCCGCGCGGGCACTGGGCCACGCGGACGTCGTCGCGCCGCCCACCTTCGCCGTCGTCCTCGCCCAGCGCAGCGACGCGCGGTTCCTCGCCGACCCCGCCGCCGGGGTGGACTTCTCCCGCGTCGTCCACGGCGAGCAGGCCTTCACCCACCACCGCCCGGTCGTGGCGGGCGACCGGCTCCTGACGACGCTGCACGTGGACGGCGTGCGCGTCGCGGCGGGGAACGCCATCGTCACCACCCGCAACGAGATCGCGACCGAGGGGGGCGAGCCGGTCTGCACGGCGACGTCCGTCCTCGTCGTCCGCGCACCCGACGCCGAGGGGGAGGGCGCATGAGCGCGCAGGAGCTCGAGGTCGGCCAGGAGGTCGCGCGCCGGACGTTCCCGGTGCACCGCGCCGACCTGGTGCGCTACGCGGGCGCGAGCGGTGACTTCAACCCGATCCACTGGAGCCAGTCCACGGCGCAGGCCGTGGGACTGCCCGGCGTCATCGCGCACGGCATGTTCACCATGGCTCTCGCGGGGCGCGTGGTGCAGGACTGGTGCGGGGACCCGGGCCGCCTCACGAGCTTCGGCGTCCGGTTCACCCGGCCGGTCGTGGTGCCCGACGAGGGCACCGAGGTCGAGGTCGTGGCCGTCGTGGGCGCGCTCGACGACGGCGCCCCGGCGGACGGCGACGAGCCGGCCCGCCCGGCCACCGTCCGCCTCGACCTGACGGCCACCTGCGCCGGCGTCTCGGTGCTCACGCGGGCGCGGGCGGTCGTCCGCCGCTGAGCCGCGGTCCCGGCGTCAGCCCGCGGCCGCTAGGGCGCGCACGTCCGCCGCGCGCACCGTGCGGCGCCGGGCCACCACGAGCGCGGTGACGGCCAGGCCCCCGAGGAGCCACAGCAGGAGCGCGGCGAAGGACCCGCCGGGGCTGGCGCTCGTCAGCACGGCCCGCGTCGCGTCGAGGGCGGGCGTCACCGGGCTCAGGGGCGCCAGGGCCGCCAGGGCGGGCGGCGTCGTGGAGATCAGCGAGGCCGCTGCGCCCAGCGCGACGAGGGCGACCCCGACGAGCCGGCCGGCGCCGCCCAGCACCGCGACGAGCGCCTGGGCGACCGCCACGAGCGACAGCGCGGCCAGCACGAGCACCACCCCCGCCGCGACGGCCTCCACCACGCCGAGGTGGAGGAGCGCCGTCATGGCCACGGCGACGGCGACCCCCTGCACCGCGGCGACCCCCGCCGCCGGTGCGTAGGCGCGCAGGGCCAGCGCCACCGAGCGGCGGGGCGAGGTCAGGAGCCCGACGGGGACGGCGCGCAGGACGGTCGACGTCGCCAGGGCGCCGATCGCGAGCGCCAGCGCCGCGAGCAGGGCCGCGGCGGCGCGGTCGATCTCGCCGCCCTGCAGCGACACGGTCTCGACGGGGTCGGAGGCGACGTCGACGGCGGCCGCGCGCTCGTCGTCGGAGAGGTCCGGCACCTGCTCGGCGCCCTGCTGCAGGCCGTCGGCCAGCTCGTCGGCGCCGCCGGCCAGCTCGCCGGCCCCGTCCGCGAGCTGGTCGGTGCCCTCGGCGAGGCCGGCAGCGCCCGCCTGCGCCTGCTCGGCCCCGGAGGGGAGCTGCTGCGCCCCGTCGGCGAGCTGGTCGGCGCCGTCGGCGAGGTCCTGGGCGCCGGAGGCGCTCTGGTCGAGGCCTCCGGCGACGCCCTGGGCGCCCGCGGCGAGGTCCTGGGCGCCGGAGGCGCTCTGGTCGAGGCCCCCGGCGAGGTCCTGGGCGCCGGAGGCGCTCTGGTCGAGGCCTCCGGCGACGCCCTGGGCGCCCGCGGCGAGGTCCTGGGCGCCGGAGGCGCTCTGGTCCAGTCCGCCCGCGACGCCCTGGGCGCCACCGGCCACGGCGCCGGCGCTCGTCGCCAGCTGCTGGCCCGACGCGGCGACCTGGTCGAGGCCGGCGGCGAACCCGGCGGTGCCGGTGGCCAGGTCCGCGCTGCCGCCGGCGAGGGCGTCCGCCCCGGGCGCCAGCGCTGCGGCGCTCGCACCGACGGCGCCCGCGCTCTCGCCGAGCGCCTCCGCGTCGTCGCCGAGGTCCCCGGCGCCCGCCACCTGCGAGGCCCCGGCGGCCAGCTGGCCGGCGTCCGTGGCGACGTCGTGGGCGGCCCCTGCGGCGCGCGGAGCCGCCGCGGCGACGTCCGTCGCCCTGGTCTCGAGCGCCTGCGCGTCCTCCACGAGCGACTGCAGACCGGCGCAGTCGCGGTCCCCGGCGGACCTGCAGGCGTTGAACTCCTCCTGCAGCCCCGTGCGCAGCGCGGTGGCGTCCTCCGGCAGCGGGGCGGCGAGGACGGAGAGCGCGCCGGCCTGCGCGGCCGAGGTCTCCGCCTCGGCCGCGAGGTCGGACGCCCGGTCGGGCAGACCCGCGGCGCTCGCGGCGACCTCCGCCCCGGTCGTCGCCAGGCCCTGGGCGTCGCCGGCGAGCGCCAGGGCGTCGGGGCCGAGGGCGCCCGCGCTCCCGGCCAGCTGCGCGGCACCGGCGGCCAGTCCCGCGCTGCTGCCCGCGAGCTCGTCGGCCTGGTCGGCCGTGGCCGCCAGCGCGCCGGCGAGGGCCGCGGTGCCCTGGGCCACGCCGGTGGTGCCCTGCGACAGCTGCTGGGCCCCCGTGGACAGGTCGCCCAGCCCGCCGGCGAGGGCGCCGGCGCCGCTGCTGAGCTCCTGCGCGCCGGGGGCGAGCTGCCCGAGCCCGCTGCTGAGCTGGTCGGCACCGGGGGCCAGCTGCCCCAGGCCCCCGGCCAGCTGGCCGGCGCCGCTGGCGAGCTGCTGGGCGCCGGGGGCGAGCTGCCCGAGCCCGCCCGCGAGCTGGTCGGCGCCGGTGGCCAGGCCGGCGGTCCCGTCGGCCAGCTGGGCGCTGCCGTCCGCGAGGTCGCCGAGCCCGACGACGAGCTGGTCGGTGCCGTCGGCCGCCGAGGTCAGGCCGTCGGCGAGCTGGCCGGCGCCGTCGCCCAGCTGGTCCGCGCCGTCCGCCGCCTGGCCCAGCTGGTCGCCGAGGGTGGAGAAGCCCACGTAGAGGCCGTCGAGGGCCCCGCCGGTCAGCTGGGTGCCCAGCAGGTCGGCGGCCGTGTCGGCGACGAAGGAGCCGATGAAGCCGTCCGCCACGCCGGCGCTGTCGCTGGAGCGGACCTGGAGCACGGCGCGGCGCGGCTCGCCCCCGGTGTCCGCCAGCGACGTCGCGGCCGCTGAGAAGGACGGCGGGATGGTGAGCACGGTCGCGTAGGTGCCGTCCTGCAGGCCCTCGCGGGCGCCCTCGGCGTCGGCGAGGGTCCAGGACAGGTTCTCGTCCTGCGTGCCGACGAGCTGGGCGACGAGCTGGCGGCCCAGCGGCACCTGCTGGCCGTCGACCTCGACGGGCTCGTCCTCGTTGACCACGGCCGCCTGCACCCGGTCGAGGTGCTCGGTCGGCTGCCACAGCGCGGTGACGAACGCGACGGCGACGAGCACCGGCACGAGCACCAGGCCCAGCAGGCTCCACGGCCCCACGGCGGGGCGGCCGTCCGGGGTGTCGCGGTCGGCCGCCAGCAGCCGGCGGCGGCCGTTCGCGGTGGGCGGGTGCGCGGGGCGGGACATCAGCGGACCTCTTCCAGGCGGTGGTCTGAGAGCGCGTCGGGCGCGTCGCCCTCGTCCGGAGGGCGGGGAGCGCTCGGTGCCAGGGGCAGCTCCGGCGCCGAGAGCAGGAGCGCGTCCACGCGCACGTCGCCGGCCGCGTGCGCGCTCGCCGCGGACCGCGCCTCCTGGATCTGCGCGGGCGGGGCCGTCACCACGGCGGCGACGCCCCGGTCGCGGCACGCGTCGACGACGGCCGCCAGGACGTCGTCCCGCTCGGCGGCCACCACGTGCTCGAGGCCGTCGAGCACCAGGACCGCGGCGCCGCCCCCGGCGGCGGCGCTCACGTGCGCCGCCGTCACGGTGACGTCGGCGGCGCGCACGAGCGCGACGCGCCGGCGGACGGTGCGCGCCTGCTCGGGGAGGACGAGGCCGTCGACGACCAGCCGTCCCGCGCTCGGCACCGCGCGTCCTGACAGCAGCAGAGCCGCGGCGGTCCGCGTGCTGGGCGAGGGACTGGCCACCAGCAGCAGGGCGCCCGGCTCGACGTGCACGTCGGCGTCGGCCACGAGGGCGGGCTCGCCCTCCTCGGCCCCCGCCAGCGACAGGTCCTGCGCGTGCACGCCGCGCGCGCCCGGGTGCGGCCAGTCGCGCAGGGCGACCTGGTGCGCGAGGCCCTCGCCCTCGACGTCGAGGACGGGCAGCCGGCGCGCCAGCCAGCCCGGCAGCCACCAGGCCCGCTCGCCGAGCAGCGCCATCACCGCGGGGACGAGCGTCATGCGCACCAGGAAGGCGTCGACGAACACGCCGACGGCCAGGCCGAAGGCGATGGGCTGCAGCGTGGCGTCCCCCTCGGGCACGAAGAACGCGAAGACGGACACCATGATCACCGCTGCAGCGACCACGACGCGGCTGGAGGCCGCGAAGCCGGACCGCACGGCCTGGCGGGCCGGTGCGCCGTGGGCGTGGTCCTCGCGCATCCGCGAGACGAGGAAGACCTCGTAGTCCATGGCCAGGCCGAAGAGCAGGCCCATGAGGATGATCGGCAGGAAGCTGATGATCGGGCCCGTCGCCGAGGTGTGCAGCGGCCCGGCCAGCCACCCCCACTGGTACACCGCGACGATGGCGCCGAAGGCGGCGACCACCGAGAGCAGGTAGCCGGCGGTGGCCTTGACCGGCACCAGGACCGACCGGAACACCATGGTGAGCAGCACGACGGACAGACCCACCACGAGCAGGGCGAAGGGCAGCAGCGAGTCCCGCAGCTGCTCGGACACGTCGATGCCGACGGCCGTCTGGCCCGTGACGGCGATCGTGACGCCGAGCTCGTCCTCGATCTGCGGCGCGAGGTCGCGGATCTCGCCGACGAGCCGCTCGGTGCTCTCCGAGGACGGCCCGCCCTCCGGGACGACCTGGACGAGCATCGTGTCCGCGCCCGCGTTCGGCGTCGCCAGGGGGACGTCGGCGACGTCGGGCAGCGCGCGCAGCTCGTCGGCGACGTCCGCCACGAGGCCGAGCGGGTCGGTGCTCGTGACGATGTCCCCGGTGACGACGAGGGGGCCGTTGAAGCCGGGCCCGAACTCCTCGCTCACGAGGTCGTAGGCCTGCCGCTGCGTCGTGTCCTCGGCCGCGGAGCCGTTGTCCGGCAGGGCCAGCCGCAGGTCCAGGGCGGGCAGCGCCATGGTCCCCAGCCCGAGCACCACGAGCAGCGCCGTCACGAGCGGCCGCCGCGTCACCAGGGCGGTCCAGCGGTCGGCGACCGGGTGGCGGCGGCGGTGCGCCTCCCCGTGCTGGGTCGTCCCGTGCTGGGCCGTCCCGTGCTGGCCCCGCCCCCGCCGGGCCCTGCGCGGGCGGGGCGCGAGCCGGGGGCCGAGGGCCCCGGCGAGCGCCGGCAGGAGCGTGAGCGCGACGGCCACGGCCACGGCGACGGCCAGGGCCGACGCCAGCCCCATGGTGGTCAGGAAGGGGATCCCCACGACGGCGAGGCCCGACAGCGCGATCATCACCGTCAGGCCGGCGAAGACGACGGCCGAGCCGGCGGTGGCGACCGAGCGCCCCGCGGCCTCGCGCGGCTCCACGCCGTCGGCCAGGTGGTCGCGGTGGCGGGAGAGGACGAACAGCGCGTAGTCGATGCCGACGGCCAGCCCGATCATCAGCGCGAGCAGGGGGGCGGTGGAGGAGACCTCCACCACGGCGGTCGTGGCGAGCAGCAGCGACATGGCCACGCCCACCCCCACCAGCGCGGTGAGGATCGGCATCCCGGCCGCGAGGAGCGAGCCGAGCGTGAGCACGAGGACGACGAGGGCCACGACGAGGCCGATCCCCTCGGTGGGGGTGACCCCCGGGCTGCCCGCGCCGAAGACCCCACCGCCGGCGACGACCTCGACGACGTCGCCCGAGGCTTGGTCCGCCGTGGCCACCAGGCCGTCGAGGGCCTCGGGGGAGACCTGCTCGGCGCCGACCGTCATCTGCACCGGGACGATCGCCGCGGTGCGGTCCTGCGAGACGCTGCCGGCGCCGACGTCCGCGAACGGCGAGGAGACGGAGTCGACCTGGGGCACGTCCTGCGCGGCCGCGACGAGGTCGTCCACGGCCTCCTGGACGGCCGGGTCGTCCACCGTGCGCCCGCCGCGGGCCACGACGACGAGCTGGGCGCTGCCGCCGCTCGCCTCGGGGAAGGTCTGAGCGAGCCGGTCCAGCGCCTCCTGGGACTCCGTGCCCGGGATCGAGAACGAGTTCGTGAGCCCCTTGCCGAGCAGGGCGGCTCCGGAGCCCGCGACGACGAGGACGAGAAGCCAGACCAGCACGACGGTGCGCCAGCGGCGCGCGGCCAGGGAGCCGAGGGCGTACAGGGAGGAGGACACGCAGGGGCCTTCCGGGGGCTCGTCGGGCAGCGGGGTCGGTCAGCGGTCGGGGCCGAGCACGCCTGCGGCGAGCTCGGTGACGAGCTCGGCGAGCTCGTCGGGGGGCAGGGCCACGTCGAGGTCTCGGCCCTGGGCGAGGACGGCGTTGACGACCAGCTGCAGGGCGAGGACGACCCTCAGTCGCCGCCGTGGTCCGCCGTCGGTGCCGAGCGCGTCCAGCACCTGCAGCGCGAGCTCGTCCACGGCGGGGGCCGGGGGGCCGTCGGTCGGGGCCTGCAGGTGCTGGACGACGAGGTCGACGAGGCCGGGGTGCTCGATCGTCCGGCGCGTGATGCGCGCGAGCGCACCCTCGGGGCCGAGCACCGGGCCGGAGACGTCGACCAGCACGGCGCGCATCACCCGCTCGGCCTCGGCGAGCACCGCCGCGTGCAGACCCTGCTTGCTGCCGAAGCGGTGCAGCAGGCCGGTCTTGGAGTACCCGACCGCGTCGGCCACCTGCTGCACGGACGTGCCCTCGAGGCCGTGGGCGGAGAAGAGCTCCGCGGCGACGTCGAGGATGCGCGCGTCGATCTGCTCCCGCGTCGGGCGTGCGCTCTCGCGCAGCGGCCCGCCCGTCCTCGTGCTCACGCCACCTCCGTCCGAGCCGGCTCCTGCCGACCTCCGCAGCCCATGATGGACCACGGTGGTCCGACTCGGACCACGAGGGTCTGTCGGGGCGGCCGGATGCCGTCAGCGGGTCGGGGGGAGCGCCGCCGCGCTGCGGGCGGACGCGCGCAGGTGGGCGCGGAGCACGGGCACCGCCTCGGCGAGGCGGCCCCCGTCCACCAGGGCGGCGAGGCGCGCGTCGGCGGCCAGCCAGGGCTCGTGGACGGTGCGCGGGTCCGGTGCCGCGGCGAACGCCAGGCGCACCTCGGCGAGGAGCCGGCGGACGCTGGCGTCGGTGCGGGGGCTGCCGGCCAGCGCCGCGACGGCGGCGTGCAGGGCCGTGTTCGCCGTCCCCACGGCGTGCCAGTCGCCGCCACCGCGGCCTCCTCCCCGCGCCGGTGGGCGGCGCGCACGGCGCGGACCGCGTCGGGTGCCGGCGGCGGCCCCGCCGAGGCGAGCTCCAGGGCGCCGCACTCCAGCACCTCGCGCAGCGCCCAGAGGTCCCCGAGGTCCTCGGCGCCGAGGAGTCGCACGAAGACGCCGCGGTGGGGCCGGTGCACCAGCAGGCCCTCCTCGCACAGCGTCCGGAACGCCTCGCGCAGGGTGTTGCGCGAGACGCCGAGGGCCGCGCCGAGGGCCTGCTCGGACAGCTGCTCGCCCGGACGCAGCCCGCCCTCGAGGGCGAGCGCGCGCAGGACGGCCGCGACCTGCTCCGCCGCCGTCGCGCCGGGTGCGAGCGCCACGGCGTCGACGGGGACGACGCCGTCCCGGCGCTGCGCCGCCGCGAGCGGCGCCCCGGCGCGCGTCCGTGCGACGGATGTCCGGATCACCCCTTGTGCGGGTTGTTCACCGATGCCTAGCGTCCTGCGCCATGACCCCCGTCTCCCCGCGCCTGCGCCGTGCTGCCGCCGGTGCCGCCACCGCCGTCCTGCTCGCCTCCCTGGCACCGGCGAGCGCGCTCGCCGTGCCGGCTCCCGCCGGCTCCGCCCGCGACTCGGCGCGCCCGGGCTCCCCGGCGTGCGGGGCCCCCGCCGACCTGGGGGTGGAGGACGCCCGCGTCGACCTGGCCCTGCCGGGCCAGGAGACCTCCGTCGCCGACCAGGTCCTCGCCTCCAGCGGCCTCGACCGCCTGGTCGAGCGCTTCGGCCGGGCCGTGTGCCGGGCAGGCTCGGCGAGCACAGACGCCGCGACGGCCTCGTCCGCGGTGGCGGCCCAGGCCGAGCGCGCCGGGGCCGGCCTCTGGCGCGCGGCGGTGGACCGGGCGCAGGCCCCGTCCACGGCGGGGGTCGCGCGGCGCACGGGCGACCGCACCGACGACCGCGGCCTGTACTGGGCGCGCATCGCGATGCGCGTGGCGCTGCAGGAGTGGGCGGCCGCGTCCCCCGGTCGCGACGCCGGTCCGGCGCTGGCGGCGCTCGAGCGCACCTCCCGGGGCCTCGACGACGCCCGCTTCCCCGCGGGCGAGGACACCACCCGCGTGATGGTCAGCGGCTTCGACCCCTTCCAGCTCGACGCCGAGCCGCGGCGCTCGAACCCCTCGGGCGCCGCCGCGCTCGCGCTCGACGGCACCCGCGTCGAGACGCCCGACGGGCCGGCGGTCGTCCAGGCGGTCGTCTTCCCCGTCACCTGGGGCGGCTTCGACGACGGCGTGGTCGAGGACGCCTACGGGCCCAACCTGGAGCGCACCGACCACGACGCCGACGTCGTCATGACGATCAGCCAGGGCTCGCCCGGCATCTTCTCCGTGGAGGAGTGGGCCGGCGCCTGGCGGGGCGGGTACCCCGACAACGCCCTGGTCAGCGAGCGCGAGGAGGTCCCGCTCGCCCCGCGCTGGCCCCAGCCGGACCCGTCGGAGCCCGCGCAGCAGTTCATCCGCACCACGCTGCCCGCGGCGCAGATGCTGGACGCCGGCACGGGCCCCTTCCCCGTGGAGCTGCGCGAGCGGATCTCCGCGTGGACGGGCGGCAGCCGCGAGGGCGACCCGCTGACCACGACGGAGGACCCCCAGCCGGGCTGGCTGGCGGCTGCCGGCGGCGGGGGCGACTACCTGTCCAACGAGTCGATGTACCGGGTCAACCGGCTGCGCCTGGCGATGGGGCGCGACGACGTGCTCGGCGGGCACCTGCACACCCCCACGCTCGTCTACCCCTGGGAGGGCGCGGAGATCACGAACGACGCCTTCGAGGCGCACCGCCGCGCGGTCGTCGACCAGGTCGTGGCCCTCACCGCCGCTGCGGCGCGCGCGGCCGCCGCGGGCGGCGAGAGCGCGTCGTGAGCGGCGGCGCGGCCCCCGCCGAGCGGGCGGCGAGGGGGGAGGGGGGACCGGGCTCCGGCGGGGCGGGGTCCGGCGCCCTGAGCGCCTCGCGCCGCAGCACCCTCCTCGGGGCGCTGTTCCTCATGGCGACCTCCGCCATCGGGCCGGGCTTCATCACCCAGACGACGACCTTCACCGCCGCGCTCGGGGCGGCCTTCGCCTTCGCGATCCTCGTGTCCGTCCTGCTCGACGTCGCCGTGCAGCTCAACGTGTGGCGCGTCGTCGGCGTCTCCGGCCTGCGGGCGCAGGAGCTCGGCAACCGGCTGCTGCCGGGCGTCGGGCACGCGCTGGCCGCGCTCGTCGTCCTCGGCGGGCTGGTCTTCAACGTGGGCAACGTCGCGGGCGGCGGCCTCGGCCTCGACGCGCTGCTGGGGCTGGACCCGCGCCTCGGCGGGGCGCTGACGGCGCTCGTGGCCGTGGGGATCTTCCTGTCCCGCCGGGCCGGGGTCGCCCTCGACCGCGTCGTCGTGGCGCTGGGCGTGGTGATGATCGCCCTGACGGCGTACGTGGCCGTCGTCTCCGACCCGCCCGTCGGCGACGCGCTGCGCCAGACCGTGCTGCCCGAGAGGGTCGACGTCCTCGCCATCACCACCCTCGTCGGAGGCACGGTCGGCGGCTACATCGTCTACGCCGGGGCGCACCGGCTGCTCGACTCCGGAGTCAGCGGGGTGGGAGCCGTGCGCGAGATCACCCGGACCTCGGTCGTGGGCATCCTCGTGACCGCCGTCATGCGCGCCCTGCTCTTCCTGGCCGTCCTCGGCGTCGTCGCGGGCGGTGCGGCGCTCGCCGAGGACAACCCCGCGGCCTCGGCGTTCGAGGTGGCGGCCGGCGAGGTGGGGCTGCGGGTGTTCGGCGTCGTCCTGTGGGCGGCCGCGGTGACGAGCGTCATCGGCGCCTCGTACACGTCCGTGTCCTTCCTCACGACCAGCTCGGCGGCGATGGCCCGCCGGCGCGGGCTGCTGACCGCGGGCTTCATCGCCGTGAGCACGGCCGTCTACCTCCTGGCGGGCCAGGCGCCGGTGTCCCTGCTCGTCTTCGCCGGCGCTTTCAACGGCGTCGTGCTGCCGCTGGGCTTCACCGTCGTCCTGTGGGTGGCCTGGCGCCGCCGCGACCTGCTCGGCGGGTACAGCTACCCGCGGTGGCTGCTGGCCGTCGGCGTGCTCGCCTGGGCCGTGGCCCTCTTCCTGGGGGCGAGCTCGCTGACCCGGCTGGGGGAGCTGTGGTGAGCGGGACCGCGCCGCGGGGGGAGCGCGCCGCGGTCGACCTCAACGCCGACCTCGGGGAGTCCTTCGGGCGCTGGGTGCTCGGGGACGACGCCGCCCTGCTGCCCCTGCTGAGCAGCGCCAACGTCGCCTGCGGCTTCCACGCGGGGGACCCCCTCACGCTGCGCCGCACGTGCGAGGGCGCGGCCGAGCACGGCGTGGCGGTGGGGGCGCAGGTCGGGTACCGGGACCTCGCCGGCTTCGGCCGCCGCTTCCTGGACGCCTCGCCGGACGAGCTCGCCGCGGACGTGCTCTACCAGCTCGGTGCGCTGGACGGCATGGCCCGCGCGGCCGGCACGCGGGTGACCTACCTCAAGCCCCACGGCGCCCTGTACCACGCGACGGTCGACGACGAGGGGCAGGCGACGGCGGTGGTCGAGGCCGTGCGCGCCTACGACGCCTCGCTGCCCGTGCTGGGGCTCCCCGGCTCGCGGCTGCTGGCCGTCGCCGCGGACGCCGGGCTCCGGGCCGTGCCGGAGGCCTTCGCCGACCGGGCGTACACGCCCCAGGGGCGCCTGGTCGACCGGCGCCGGCCGGGCGCCGTGCTCTCCGACCCCGACGTCGTGGCCGCCCGGGTCGTCCGGCTCGCCCTCGACGGCGAGGTCGAGGCGGTCGACGGCTCGGTCGTGGCGGTGGGCGCGGCGTCGGTCTGCGTGCACGGCGACTCGCCCGGCGCCGTCGCCATGGCCCGCGCGGTGCGCGCGGGCCTCGAGCGCGCCGGCGTCGCCGTGCGGGCCTTCGCCCCGCCCCCCGGCGGGGCCGTCGGTGGCTGAGGCGGCCACGCACGACCCGGTGGCGGGGGAGCAGCGCCCGGGCGTGCCCGTGCGGCTGCTGCCCTGCGGGGACGCGGCGCTGCTCGTCGAGGTCGCCCCTGCGCCCGCCGGAGCGCCGGGGGACGCCGCGGCGTCCCTGGGGGTCGTGCTGGCCGTGCACGCGGCTCTGCGCGCGGACCCGCCCGCGGCGCTCGTCGACCTCGTCCCCGCGGCGACGACCGTCCTCGTCCGCCTGCGGCCCGGGGCCGACGCGGGCGCCGCAGCGGCGCACGTGCGCGCCGTGGCGGGGCGCGCCGCGGCGGCGCGCCCCGTGCCCGCCCGGCCGGGCGAGGAGGACGGGGCCGGCGTCGTCGAGGTGCCCGTCGTCTACGACGGCCCGGACCTGGAGGAGGCGGCCGCGGCGCTGGGCACGGACCCGGCCGGGCTCGTCGCCCGCCACACGGCGCGGCCGTGGACGGCCGCCTTCGCGGGGTTCGCCCCCGGGTTCGCCTACTGCGTGCAGGACGCGCCGGTGGCCGGGGGGCGGCCCGCGCGGGCGTGGGACGTGCCGCGGCGCGCCTCGCCGCGCACGTCCGTGCCCGCGGGGTCGGTCGCCCTCGCCGGCCCCTTCAGCGGCGTGTACCCGCGCCGCGCACCCGGGGGCTGGCAGCTGCTGGGGCGCACGCGGGCCCGGATGTGGGACGTCGAGCGCGACCCCCCGGCGCTCCTGCCGCCCGGTGCGCGCGTGCGCTTCGTGGACGTCGGCGGCGGCGCCCGCCCGTCACGGCCGGGCCGTTGAGCCCCCTCGATGCGCGGGCGCCCCGGCTGCGGGCCCTGGAGGTGCTCGAGCCCGGGCCCTCGACGACGGTGCAGGACCTGGGCCGGCCCGGCTCCGCGCACCTGGGCGTCGGGGAGTCGGGCGCCGCGGACCGGGCCGCCCACCGGCTCGCCCAGCGCCTCGTGGGCAACCCCGAGGGGGCCGCGGGGCTGGAGGTCGTGCTCGGCGGCCTGCGCGTCCGCGCGCGCGGCTCGCTCGTCGTGGCGGCCGCGGGCGCACCGTCCGTGCTGCGCGTGGGCGGACGGGCGGTCGCCACCAGGTGCCCGCTCGTGGTGCCGGACGGCGCCGTGCTCGAGCTCGCGGCACCGCCCACCGGCGTGCGCACGCTCCTCGCCGTCCGCGGCGGCGTGCGGGTGCCCGCCGTGCTCGGCAGCCGCTCGACCGACGTGCTGGCGGGTCTGGGGCCGCCCGCCGTGGCGCGCGGCGACGTGCTGCCCGTGGGGGCCCCGGACGGGACGGGGTGCACGGCACCGGCCGTCGACCTGGCGCCGCCCCTGCGGCTCGACCGCGGCGGCCCCGTGGTGCTGCGCGTGGTGCCCGGGCCGCGGGAGGACTGGTTCGCGCCGGACGCGCTCGGTGCGCTCGCGAGCACGTCCTGGACGGCGAGCAGCGAGGGCGACCGCGTGGGCCTGCGCCTGGCGGGGGAGCCCCTGGTGCGGGGACGACCCGGTGAGCTGCCCAGCGAGGGCGTCGTGCGGGGCTCCCTGCAGGTGCCCCCGTCGGGCCTGCCCACCCTGCTGCTCGCCGACCACCCGGTGACGGGCGGCTACCCGGTCGTCGCCGTCGTGGTGGACGAGGACGTCGACCGCGCCGCCCAGCTGCGCCCGGGGGACCCCGTGCGCTTCGCCGTCCTGCCGCGCCCGGGCCACGGCGCGGCGCGGGCCCGGGCCGGCGGGGCGGGCCCGCCTACGCTGGGCCGGTGAGCCCCTCCGACCAGCGGACCCCGGACGCCGCGACCGACGGGGCGGGCACCGGGCCCGGCGTCGTCCGGCCCGGCATCCCCCTCGCCGAGCGCACGACCTTCCGCGTCGGCGGGCGTCCGGCGGCCGAGGTGGTCGCCCGCAGCGCGCAGGAGCTGGTGGAGGCCGTGCGCGG
>Ga0210040_10002805_pt1 | contig 24183 bp, 18 predicted proteins | sample CryGeyCG12114_NA_FD_185462 | JGI IMG/M metagenome (GOLD analysis project Ga0210040, IMG submission 185462) | Groundwater microbial communities from aquifer - Crystal Geyser CG19_WC_8/21/14_NA (SPAdes) (version 2) | ecosystem: Environmental > Aquatic > Deep subsurface > Groundwater | place: USA... | reverse complement strand
CAGCAACCAAGAACGCGCCGACGCCCTTGCCCCATGGCTCGAGAAGTACAACACTCGACGCCGCCACAGCGCCCTCGGAGGACTCCCGCCCGTCAGCCGCCTGTCACCAACGTGATGGCCGGGTACAGCTAGACCGCCGCGGGCGGTGCGCTCAGGCGCCCGAGCCCCCGGAGACCACGCCGCCGAGCGTCGCGAGGACGCCGAGGGCCGGGTCGCCGGGGGCGATGTCGTAGCCGTCGGTGCGGCCGTCGTTCCAGTGCCACAGCAGGTAGCCGGACGCCCCCGCGTCGAGGGCCGCCCGGCCCTTCGCGAGCAGGAGCCGGGCGCGCCGCTCCCGACCCGCCTCGTCCTCGGCCGCGATGCCGACCTCGCCGACGACGAGGGGCTTGCCGATGTCGGCGGCGATGGCGAAGGCGCAGCCGACGGGAGCGTCGGTGCGCCGGCACCGGGCGTCGTCGACGGAGGGCGGGCGACCGCCCTCGCCGCCGGGCATCGGGGACTCGTCGTCGCCGTAGAAGGCCCAGTCGTGCACCTCCACGAAGTCCATCTCGGGCAGGCTGTAGATCTCCCTCAGGTCGGTGCCGCTGCCGCCGGGAGCGCCGTTGCCCTGCGTCCCCAGCGTGACCAGCTGGTGCGGTGCGGCGTCCTGCACCACGGCGCCCACGTCCTGCGCGAAGCCGACGAGGACGCTGCGGTCCTCCTGCGTCCGCCGGGGGGTCTCGGCCTCGTTGACGAGGGTCCAGGCCAGCACCACGGGCTCGTCCGCGTAGCGCTCGGCCACCAGGGCGGCGTAGTCCCGGAAGGACAGCCGCGCCGTGCCCAGGGGCTCCCGGTAGCCCTCGGTGTACCAGCTGTCGCTCTCGACCTGGTCCAGCGGGACGTCCGGCTCGCCCGTGGAGCAGTCGCCCGGCCCGTCCTCGAGGACCGGCATCACGCGCAGGTCCGCGTCCTCCGCCGCGCGCAGGACGCGGTCCACGCCCGAGAAGTCCCGTCCTCCGTCGGTGTAGGACTGGTAGGCCCAGAAGCGGACCACGGTGGCGCCGTCCGCGTGCAGGTCCGCGAGCGTCGCCGCGAGCTCGTCGTCGCTCAGGCGGTCCGCGGGGTTGCAGCTGTAGACGTCGGAGGCGGCCGCGTCGTAGAGGTTCACGCCCACGAAGCGGTACGGCTCCCCGTCGACGACCAGCCGGTCCCCGTCGCGCTCGACGAACGAGCCGCCGGGGCCGGCGCAGGCCGCAGCCGGGCTCAGGACGAGCGCTGCGAGCGCGAGCGCGCCGAGGTCGCGCCGAGGGCGCGGTCGAGGCCCGGGGCCATCCGGTCGACGACGCGGTCCCATGTGAGCTCCTCCACGACCCGGCGGCGACCGGCCTGACCCGCGGCAGCGGCCGCGGCCGGGTCCGCCAACGTTCTCACGAGCGCGTCGGCGAGGGCCTCGACGTCGCCGCGCGGCACGGTCCGCCCCTCGACGCCGTCCGTGAGCATGTCCGGGATGCCGCAGCTGTCGCTCGTGACGACGGGGAGGCTGTGGGCCATCGCCTCGAGCAGGACCAGGGGGAAGGGGTCGAAGAGGGACGGCAGGACGAAGAGGTCCGCCCTCCGGTAGAGCTCGTGCACGACGGCGCGGTCGTGCACCCGCCCGAGCACCTCGACGCCGGGGGGCACGGCCAGCTCGGACGGGCGCGTCCCGACCAGCTGCAGCCGTGCACCCGGGTGGACCTCGCGGACGCGCTCGAACGCCCGCAGGAGCAGGTGCCCGCCCTTGCGCTCGAAGTCGTTGCCGATGAAGAGCAGCACGGGGGCGGAGCTGTCGCAGGGCCGCGGCGCCCGCGGCGGGGGCAGCTCGTGCGCGTTGACGCCGGCGCCGACGACGGAGACCCGGCTCGGGTCGACGCCGTAGCCGTCCACGAGCGAGTCGCGGGTCGCCCGGCAGAAGGCGAAGAGGTGGACGGCCGACCGGTAGGCGGCGCGCTCGCGGGCGTACCACCCCTCCAGCTCCGCACCGGTCATCGGGTTCCAGGGGGCCCAGCTCTCCGCGGACTGGCGGTGGGTGCAGTCCACGTAGAGCATCGACGCCGCGCCGGGCACCTCGAAGAGCGCGTGGACCTGGAGGACGGGAGCGCCGCGCGCGCCGAGCCGCCCCAGGCGGCGCGCGGCGTTGGCGGTGCGGAGCCGGTAGGCCCAGCTGCTCTTGTAGAAGCGCTCGGCCCAGTCCTCACGACGGGGCCGGAACGTGCTGGCGGCGACGGCGAGCCGCTGGACCTGCGTGAGCTCCGGGCTCACGGTGCCGGCCACGTCGTACCGGCGTCGGAGCACCTCGAACAGGTAGGGGGTCAGGGCGTCCCCCCGCGAGGCCAGGACGAGCTGACCCGACTCGCCCCCCGGCGCGGTGCGCTGCGATGCCTGGTCGACCGCCATGTCCTGCGCTCCTCCTCCTCCTCCACCACCGCACGGTGCGGCTCGCAGCACCCTGGCGCGTCCCCTGTCGGCGGGGGAGGGGGCCGGAGGACCACCACCGGGATGGAGCAGCGGGCCCGGGCGGGGTCTCGGCCGACCGGGCGACGACCTCCGCCCCGGCGCCGAGGCCTACCGCGGCGGCGGGGGCGAGGAGGTCTGGCGGCGCGGCCGGCGGCCGACGGCGGCCGGGCGCCGGGCGGGCGGGGGCGGGATCGCCCGCCCGGCCAGCAGCCGCTCGTAGAGGGCGTCGACCGCGGCAGCCGCGGTCTCGGCGCCGTAGCGCTCGACCAGGGCGGCCGGCGCCTGCCGGCGGGGAGCGGCGGCGTCCGCCGTCGCGGCCCGCAGCGCCTCGGCGAGCTCCTGCACGTGCTGCTCCGGCGCGCCCACCGCCCCGCCGCTGCGGACCTGGTGGGCGGCGGGCACGCCCCCGACCTCCTCGACCGCCGGGCACTGGGCGTAGGCCACCGGCAGCCCGCTGCCGAGGGCCTCGACCACGGCCATGCCGAAGGTCTCGTCGCGCGAGGCGCTGACGAGGACGTCGAGGGCCGCGAGCACGTCCGGCACGTCCCCCCGCGCGCCGAGGAAGCGCACCGCTGCGGCGACGCCGAGGTCGTCCGCCAGCGCCTCGAGCCGCTCGCGCAGCGGCCCCGCCCCGACGACGGCCAGGACCGCGCCGCCCTCGCGCAGGCGCGGGGCGGCGGCGCGCAGCGCCTCGTCCACGCGCTTGACCGGGTCGAGCCGTCCCACGAGGCCGATGAGGAGGTCCTGCGGCGCCGCGCCGAGCTCGGCGCGCACGCGCCGGCGGCCCTGCTCGCGCGGGCGCAGCGCGGTGAAGTCGATGCCGTTGTCCACGACCACCACCCGGTCCCGCGGGACGCCCCAGTCCGCCAGCCGCTGCGCGGTGGTGGCCGAGACGGCCACGGTGGCCGAGGCGCCGCGCTCGAGCAGCAGGTAGAGGGCGCGCAGCCACCACGAGCGCGGCCGTCCCTCGATCGTCCCGTCCATGAGGGAGTGCTCCGTCGAGACGACGACCCGCACGCCCGCGAGCCGCGCCGCCGGGATCCCCCACAGCTGGCCCGAGAGCAGGTGCACGTGCACGACGTCGGGCCGCAGGCGGCGCAGGCGCACCGCCAGGCGCGGGACGGCGAGCGCCTTGCGCCACCCGTCCATGCCGAGCACCTCCACGACCCGCCCGTCGCGGCGCATGCTGTCCGCGACGGGACCGCCGCCGTAGAGCGCGACGGTCCGCGTCGAGGCCCGCGAGCGGGCGACGAGGGTCTCGAGCTGGCGCTCGGCGCCGCCGGTGACCAGCGTGGTGATGACGTGGACGACGCGCGGCGGCCGCCCGGGGACCGCGGTCGTGGTCACCGCCGGCCCCGGCGGGCGAGGACGTCGCGGTACACCTGCGCCAGCGCCTCCGCGCTCGTCTCCCAGGTGGGCAGCTCGACGTCCAGGGGCGCGTGCGGCACCGGCCCGCGGGCGGCGGTGGCGCGCAGGGCCGGCACGAGCGCCGCCGCGACCGCGTCGTCGTCGGCGTCCTCGGGCACGCCGGTGACGAGCCCGTCCTCGACCAGGTCCCCGATGCCGGCGACGTCCAGGCCGACGACCGGGAGCCCGAGCGTGACCCCCTCCATCACGGCGACGGGGTGGGCCTCGTAGCTGGACATCGCCGCCATCACCGAGGCGGAGGCCAGCTCGTGCGCCATCGCCGACCGGTCCGCGGGCGGCAGGGAGCGGATCTCCACGGCGTCGGCGACGCCCGCGCGCTCGGCCAGGCGCCGCAGCTCGCCCTCGAACTCCCCGCTGCCCAGGACCACCAGGTGCGCACCGGGCACCTCCCGGCGCACCGCGGGGAGCGCGGCGACCGCCCGGTGGTGGCCCTTGTAGCGCTCCAGGCGCCCGCTGGACACGATGCGCCCCGGCACGGGGACGACGTCGGCCGGCACGGGCGGCAGCGCGCCGCCGTTGGGGATCACCGTGAAGCGGGCGGGGTCGATGCCGGCGGCCTCGGCGAAGCGGCCGCGCTCGAAGCGGCTCACCGCCACGAGGTGGTCGGCGCGCCGCAGCAGCGGGGCCAGCGCGGCCCACTGGGCGCCGCGGACGGCCGAGCGCGCGGCGGAGGAGTGGCCGCCGCTGTGGAAGGTCAGGACGTAGGGGGTGCGGGACAGGGCGGCCGAGAGCATGCCCAGCGGCGGGACGAAGGTGTGGACCCCCTGCAGGTGCACCAGGTCCCAGCCCCCGCGGGCGATGACCGGCACGATCCCCGGGCTGAGGTAGAGGTCGGCCTCCCGGGGCCACGAGCGGCGGCGCAGGACCGGGACGCCCCCCACGACGTCCTGCCGGGGGAGCCTCCCGCTGCGGTCCGTGGCGAGGACGGTGACGTCCACCTCCCCCGAGCGCACCAGTCGCCCGGCCACCTCGGCGACGTGCGTCTCCGTGCCGCCGAGCTCGGGGAAGAAGCGCTGGACGACCTGGAGGACGCGGGGCCGGCGCGCGCTCACCGGTCCACCACCAGGGTGCGCAGCGGCTGGGCCCTGCCCGGGTCGCTGACCGTGATGGTGGTGCGGCCCTCGGCGGGCACGAGCACCTCGGTGGTCGTGCTGCCGCCGGCGGGCACCTCCACCACGGGGTAGCTGAGGGTCGAGCCGGTCCCGGGGTCCGAGCGGATCTCGAGCGGGCCGGTGCCCGCCTCGGAGGAGATGACCACCTCGGCGGTCACGCCGTCGACCGATCCCAGGGAGGCCTCGAACGGCGGGCCGTCGAGGGAGGACAGGGAGCGGGCGGAGGCGTAGAGGGCGACGGCGAGCACGACGGCGACGACGGCGCCCCAGGCGAGCAGCGGGCCGACGACCCGGGAGCCCGCCCGGTCGACCGGCGGCGCCTCGGGGACCGGCCTCGCCTGGTCGGCGCCGAGGACGAGCAGGCCCACCGCCCCGAGGGCGAGCGCCCACGACGCCGGGCCGAGGGGGATGCGGAGCAGGTCCAGCACCACGCCCGTCAGGACGGCGACGACGAGGGCGCCCCCCACGGCGAGCAGGGCGGCGTCGAGGCGACCGCGCCCGCGGCGACGGGCGCCGACCCGGGCCACCACGACGACCGCGGCGCCGACGAGGACGACCCGCACGACGGGGGCGGCGTCCAGCAGCACGGCGAGGGCGGCGGCGACGACGAGCGCCGCGGCGGCACCGGCCGCGAGCGGTCGTCGCCGGGCGCGTCGGGTGGCGGTCGGCGGCGGGTCCGCGGCCCCGACGTCCCGGCCCGCGGCCGTCGTGGTCTCACCGGTCATCGTCGAGCGCCCCCAGGTCGTAGATGCTGATCGCCCCGTTGTCGTAGACCCGCTCGACGCCCGGGACGTCGTCGAACTTGGTGAGCGCGGCGAGGGGCACGGGCTCGGTGCGGCCCGCCTGCCCGAACTCGCCGTTCTCCACGTAGACCTGCTGGTTGGGCAGGCCGTTGGCGTCCCGGCGGTCGACCACCAGGTACCGGATGCCGGCCCGCTGGACCAGCTCGGCGTCCGCGGGCGTCAGCTCGGGGTCGAGCAGCAGGCGCGAGGCGTCGACCTCCGTGCTGATGTTGCGCACGGTGTACATCCCGCCGTCCGACGCGGCGAGGAGGCCGTTGACCCGGTTGGCGTACACGCGCGTGCCCGCCGGGAGGTTCTGGGCCATCCACTCGGCGGCCTCGATGCTCGTCGCGTCGACGCTGCGGGCGTCCGCGGAGATGCGGAAGGGGCCCGGCAGCTGCCCGGCGACCGGTCCGGCGCCCAGCACCACGCCCCCGAGGAAGGCGACGACGACGCCCGCGGCGCCGACCGGGACGAGCCACGCCGGGCGCTCCCGCCGCAGCGCCCACCACGCCACCAGGAAGCCGACGCCGACGTAGGCGAACCCCGCCGCGCGGTCGCCCACCTCCGCCGTGGCCTGCGTGAGGTGCCCGCCCGGGACGAGGGGCCACAGGAGGGCGACCAGGCCGAGCAGCACGGCCAGGGGCACGCGTCGGCGCACCCACGTCCGCCCCGCCAGGACCGCGGGGACGAGGACGGCGGCGGTGAGCAGGACGGCCGCGACGAGCAGCACCTGCTCCCAGGGCTGGCTGGTGGAGCCGGCCGAGTTGGCGAAGAGCGCCTCGCGCGTGCGCTCGCCGCGGGAGAAGGACAGGAGGTCCTCGCCCGAGCTCGTGGCGATCGCGCCGAGGTAGCTCGCCAGGGTGTTGCCCGGCCGGGCCAGCGACAGCGCGAACAGGCCGGCACCCACCGCCGCGCTGGCGGCGAGCACGACCGCCTCGCGCACCCCCGCGCGGCGACGCAGCACCAGCACCACCCCGGCCCACGCGAGCAGGGCGAGCACCACGAGGACGGCGGTGACGTGGTGGGTGGCGACGACGGCGGCCAGCGCGAGCAGGGCCGGCAGGACCGCGGCCCGCGAGCCCCGGCGGCGCGTGGCGAGCAGGTGGACCACCAGCACGGCGAGGGGGAGGGCGAGCGTCTGGTAGGAGAACTGGGAGTTGAAGAAGAGCATCTGCGGGTTGCAGGCGTAGACGACGACCGCCCCCGCGGCGATGCGCTTCGAGCCCGTGAGGTGCTGCACGACCGCCAGCAGGGCCAGGGCCAGGACCACGCGGGCCGCCAGCAGCACGACCACGGAGGACGTGTGGTCGCCCAGCCCCGTGAGGGAGACCACCGCGTGGGTGGCGACCTCGAGGCCGGGGTAGTAGCCGGTGATCGGCAGCAGCGGGTTGTCCGACCCGAGCCGACCCGTCTGCTCGATCTGGCGCAGGACGGTCGCGTGGATCAGCTCGTCGTGGAACATGAAGCGCGTCGGGTACAGCACCACGCGGCTGACCTGCAGGGCGACCGCCATGGCGACCGAGACGGCCACGAGCGTCGAGCGCCGCGCGCCGGGCAGGAGGACGGCGACGGCGGCCGGGGCGACCATGACGACCAGCCCGAGCTCCCACAGCGCCGCGGTGGTGCCGGGGTCGCCCTGCGTCCGGGCCTCGGTGACGGCGACGGCCGTGGCCAGCAGGCCGAGGGTCGTCGCGAGGACCCACGGCCCGGGACCCGTGGCGGCGGCGCGGTCGAGGAGCGCGCGCGCGGTCGCAGCCGTCTGCCGGAGCCCGGAGCGGTCCGGCGGACGCGCGGCCGGGGAGGCGGCGGCCCCCCCGTCGTCACCGTCGCCGGCGTCCCCCGCGTCGTCGGAGGGCTGGTGCGCCGTCGGGCTCGGCAAGGTCACGGTCGCCTCCTGGGACGTCACCGGGTCGAGGAGCAGGGCGGCGCCGCCGATCTCGGAGCCCGCCGGGACGGCGGCGGGAGCCGCGGGGGCGCCGGGCTCCCGGCCCGCGCCGGCGCGCCCCTGGCGCACCGCCGAGCGCAGCGGGAGCACCAGCACGACGGCCTGGAGGTAGACGACGACGAGCCAGGCGACGACGAGGCCCTCGAGCCCGCCGGCGCGGGCGCCGACGGCCGCCGCCAGGAGCTCGACGGCGCTGAAGGCGAGCAGGACCCCCGTGGCCTGCAGCGTCCGCCCCTGCGTGCGGCGCAGCGCGACGAAGTGGTCCTTGACCACGAAGGGCATCCCCGCGAGGACGAGCAGCCGCAGGACGTCCGCCCCGTCGTCGGCGTAGACGTCGCCGAAGACGGAGAGCACCAGCGGGGCGAGCGGCAGGAGGGCCAGGACGGCCAGGGCGCTGACGCCCAGGCCGAGGGGGATCGTCACCCGCATCTTGCTCAGCACCTGGCGCGGGTCGTTCTCGGCGGCGGCGAACAGCCCGACCGCGAGGGCGTACGGCAGGGCGAAGACGAAGCCGGTCAGCTGGAGCGCGGTCGAGAACAGGCCGTTGTCGCCGGTCGACAGGAGCACCACCACGAGGATGGGCAGCAGCTGGAGCGGTGCCTGCAGCGTCGTGTTCAGGGCGTGGTGCCCCGCGGCCGCGCGCCCCAGGCCGCGCAGGGCCGCCGGGTCGAGCAGGCGCCGCCCCGCCTCCAGCGCGCGGCCCCCGCGCGTGCGCCAGGCCACCACGGGCAGGGAGACCGCGGTCCCGACCGCCCAGGCCGCGAAGACGGCCATGCCGTCCTGGGCGCCGAGCTGCGCCAGCCCCAGCAGCGCGAGCACCTTGACGGCGCTGGCGACGACGTTGCGCTGGAGCTGGAGCGCGCCGGACCCGAGCACCAGCACGGCCTGGTCGATGACGATCGCCACCGACGCCAGGCCCGTGCCGACCGCGAACAGGGCGGCGCGCCCCGGCCCGCCGGCCACCTGCTCGAGCGCCTGCGCCCCGACGACGTGGATGGCGACCAGCGGGACGACGACGGCGAGCAGCGTGGCCAGCCCGCCCGCCACCGCGAGCGCGGTGCGGACCAGGACGCGGCGGGAGCCCTGCTCGGTCTGGGGGATGCGGCTGATGAGCAGCGTGCCCAGCCCGACGGTGCCCAGGGCGCCGATGAGCGTCATGGCCGCCACGGAGGCGCCCGCCACCCCGACGGCCTCGACGGTGAAGGAGCGCGCCGCGAGCGTCCAGAACAGGAGGCCGAGGACGCTCGTGACGGCCTGCGTCGAGACGAGCGAGGTGCTGATGCGGACGATCCGGCGCAGGCCGGACGGAGGGGAGGCGGCGCCCCGCTCTGTCGCGGGAGGAGCGGCGGTCGGGGTCACGGAGCGAGCCTCCTGGTCGGCGTGGGCGCAGCGGTTCCGGGCTCCGTCGGCCTGGTCGTCGATGGTACGGAGGGCGTGGTGCCGCCCAGGCCCGTTCGTGGCCCGGGCCGGGGTGGCCTGGTCCCCCGTCCGGGTGGCGTCGCGGGGCGGCGCCCGGGCGGCCGGGTCAGGCGGGGCAGACGGGGGAGGCAGTGGCGATCCGTGCCGCGTGCTCCGCCAGCACGCCCTGCACGGAGGCCATCGCGGGCGTCGTCGCCGGCCAGTACATGGAGTAGCCGTCGCCGTGCGGCACGGGGGTGCCGTCCTCGGCGTAGGGGATGAGCGACCAGTAGAGCGTGCCGGCCATGCCCTCCCGCTCCGCCGCGGCCAGCAGCGACCGGGTGGCCGCGACGTCGGTCCAGTCGAACTCGCCGACGACGTACGCCTTGCCGTGGGCCCTCGCGGCGCGGGCGTCCCGCACCGCCCAGTCGACGTCGACGGGGTAGAGGTGCCCGCCGACGACGTCGACGTGCGGCGAGTCGAGGGCCGCGCGGGCGACCGTCATCCCGTCCGCCGCCGAGCCGTCGGCGACGAGCTGCCGGACCCCGAGGTCGACCTTGAGGTAGCGGGCGAGGTCGTCCGTCCAGGAGGGCGGCGCGGTCCACAGCTCGTTGCCCGTCTCCCAGGCGAGGAAGACGGGGTCGTCCTTCCACCGCAGGCCCGTGTGCGGGTTCACGTGGTCCAGGAGGTGCGCGACGTACTCCCGGAAGTCGGCGCGGGTGGCGGGGTCGGTGTAGAAGTTGGCCTCGGCGGCGCGCTGCGCCGGGTCGTTCGCGGCGGTGCGCGAGCGGTCGGGCACCGAGGGGAAGCCGTTGCGGGCCGTGAACTCGCCCATCCCGCCGTGGTACCAGCGCCACTGGTCGACGAGCGGGACGACCAGGCGCAGGCCGCGGCGCCCGGCGGCCGCCACCGCGTAGTCGGCCGATGCGAGCGCCGACTCGGCGTAGACCCCGCGCTGCGGGGAGAAGCACTCGGCGCAGCCGACGGAGATGCCGAGCGTGTGCGAGCGGACGACGGTCGCGCCGGACGCCTTCGCGGCGTCCAGGGCCGCGTCGACGCGCTGGCGCGAGGGCTGCGTGGGCCTGCCGTGCTCGTCGCGCGTGGTGTCGTCGAGGCCCAGCCAGTAGACGTTGGCCCCGGTGAAGCGGAACGGCCGGCCGTCCAGCACCAGGTCCGCCCCCGACCGCGTGACGAAGGAGGACGGCGCGGCGGTCGCGGTGGCGGTCGCGGCGAGGGGCACCTGCCCGAGGCTGCCGCCCCCGGCGGTGCCCGGCGAGGACGAGGAGGTCACCGCGCCGCCCCGGCTGGAGCCCTCCGCCGCCGCGGGGGCGGCCGACGCCGTGCCCGCCGCCAGGGGCCCGGTGACGCCGACGAGCCCGGCCACCAGGAGCCCGACCGCGAGGAGCCCGGCCACCGCGGCGGAGGTCGCGCGGGGGCGACGGGGATGCCGGCGGCGCCCGCGGGGGCGGGCGCCCCGCGCCGGGGTCGAGCTCATGGTGTCCTCCGTGGTCGGTGGCCCGGCCGGGAACCGGCCTCCGTCCCGGCTCCGGTCGGCCGCCGGCGCGTGCAGGCGCCGGCGGCCGGCCCCGGACCACCCGTCTGGCTCCCTCGGACCACCCGGACGGGTCGGCCGGGCCGGGCCGGTCGGGCACCCGCGTCGGCGACGACGGCCGGGCGCCGTCGCCGGAGCCGGGGCGGGGACCAGTAGCCTCGCTGCGTGCTGCTGCGGATGTCGTCCCTGTTCGTCCGGACCCTGCGGGACGACCCCGCCGAGGCGGAGGTCGCGAGCCACCGGCTCCTGGTCCGGGCCGGGTACATCCGCCGGGCCGCGCCGGGCATCTACACCTGGCTGCCGCTGGGCCTGCGGGTGCTGCGCAACGTCGAGCGCGTCGTGCGCGAGGAGATGGACGCCATCGGCGGCCAGGAGCTGCTCTTCCCGGCGCTGCTGCCGCGCGAGCCCTACCAGGCGACCGGCCGCTGGACCGAGTACGGGGAGGGCATCTTCCGCCTGCAGGACCGCAAGGGGGCGGACTACCTCCTGGCGCCGACGCACGAGGAGATGTTCACGCTCCTCGTCAAGGACCTGTACTCCTCGTACAAGGACCTGCCGCTGATGGCCTACCAGGTGCAGACCAAGTACCGCGACGAGGCCCGCCCGCGCGCCGGCCTGCTGCGCGGCCGCGAGTTCGTCATGAAGGACGCCTACTCCTTCGACGTCGACGACGCCGGGCTCGAGCGCAGCTACGCCCGCCAGCGCGAGGCCTACCTGCGCGTCTTCGCGCGCCTGGGCCTGGAGGTGGTCGCGGTCAGGGCGATGTCCGGCGCGATGGGCGGGTCGATGTCGGAGGAGTTCCTGCACCCGACGCCCGTCGGCGAGGACACCTTCGTGCGCTCGCCGGGCGGGTACGCCGCCAACGTCGAGGCCGTGACGACGCCGGTGCCCGAGGCGGTCCCGCTCGACGGCCTGCCAGCCAGCCGCGTCGAGGACACCCCCGGCACCCCGACGATCGACAGCCTCGTGGCGCACCTGCAGGCGGCGTTCCCGCGGCAGGACCGCCCGTGGACGGCGGCCGACACCCTGAAGAACGTCCTCGTCGTGCTCGTGCACCCGGACGGCCGCCGCGAGCCGCTCGCCGTCGGCCTGCCCGGCGACCGCGAGGTCGACACGACGCGGCTGGAGGCAGCGCTCGCCCCGGCGACCGTCGCCCCCTTCGAGGCCTCCGACTTCGCCGCGCACCCCGAGGTCGTCAAGGGCTACCTCGGCCCGGGCGCGCTCGGCCCCAACGCCCCGCTGGGCGAGGACGGCGAGCGCGCGTCGTCGACGATCCGGTACCTGCTCGACCCGCGCGTCGTCGACGGCACCCGCTGGGTCACCGGCGCCGACGCGGACGGCCGGCACGTGCTGGACCTGGTCGCCGGTCGCGACTTCACCGCGGACGGCGTCGTCGAGGCCGCGCAGGTGCGGGCCGGCGACCCGGCCCCGGACGGCTCGGGCCCGCTCGAGCTGGCCCGCGGCATGGAGATGGGCCACATCTTCGCCCTCGGCCGCCGGTACGCCGAGGCGCTCGGCCTCACGGTCCTCGACCAGAACGGCAAGCAGGTCGTGGTGACCATGGGCTCCTACGGCATCGGCGTCAGCCGGGCGCTGGCCGCCGTGGCCGAGGCCGGTGCCGACGACAAGGGCCTGGTCTGGCCCGCCGCGGTCGCCCCGGCGCAGGTGCACGTGGTCGCCGCGGGCAAGGGGGAGGACGTCCTCGCCTACGCCGAGCAGCTGAGCAGCGACCTGGTCGCCGCCGGGCTCGACGTGCTGCTCGACGACCGGCCGAAGGTCTCGCCCGGCGTGAAGTTCAAGGACGCCGAGCTGCTGGGGATGCCGTTCGTCGTGCGCGTCGGGCGGCGTCTCGCGGACGGCGTCGTCGAGCTGGAGGACCGCCGCACGGGCGAGGTGGCGGAGGTCGCCGTCGGCGGCACCACGACCGGCGCCGTGCTGGCCGCCGTGCGCGGCGAGCACGTGGGCGACCACAGCGGCACCCTGCCCGGCGGCTCGCCGGGCGGGCCGTCCTGACCGTCGGGGTCGCCGCGCTCGCCGACGTCCTGGGGGGCGTCCCGGGCACCGCGTCCGGGGCCGGCCCCGGCTGGCTGCCCGCGGACCTGACGGTCGGGACGGTCCTGCTGCTCCTCCTGGCGGCCCTGACCGCCGGGTGGGTCGACGCGGTCGTGGGCGGCGGCGGCCTCGTGCAGCTGCCCGCCCTGCTGCTCGTCCCCGGCATCGCCCCGGTGCAGGCGCTGGCGACGAACAAGCTCGCGGGCATCGCGGGGACGAGCGTGAGCGCCGCCACGTACCTGCGCCACGTCCCGGACGGGTCGAGGCCGTCGGTGCGCACCGCCGTCCCCATGGCGCTGCTCGCCCTCGGCGGCGCCGCCGGGGGCGCGGCGCTGGCGTCCTCCCTGCCCGCGGAGGCGCTGACGCCCCTGGTGCTCGCGGCGCTCGTGGTCGTGCTGGTCGTGGTCGTGGCCCGGCCGCGGCTGGGGGAGACGACGACGCAGGAGCTGTCCGGCGCGCGCGAGGTCCTGGCAGCGGCGGCCCTCGGCGCCGCGCTGGGCGCCTACGACGGCCTGCTGGGGCCGGGCACCGGGACGTTCCTCGTCTTCGCCCTCGTCGGCGTGCTCGGCCTGGCGTTCCTGCGCGCGACCGCCACGGCCAAGGTCGTCAACGTGGCGACGAACCTGGGAGCCCTGCTGGTCTTCGTCCCGCAGGGCCACGTGGTGTGGGGCCTCGGCGCCCTCATGGCGCTCGCCAACGTCACCGGCGGCTACCTGGGCGCGCGCACGGCCGTCGCCCGGGGCAGCCGGTTCGTGCGCGTGGTGTTCCTCGTCGTCGTCGGCGCGCTCGTCGTGCGCCTGACCGCGGACGTGCTCGGGCTCGCGTAGCCCGTCCTACGGCGCGGTCGTCCCCGGCAGCGCGGCGACCCCCGCGTCCAGCGGTCCCGGTCGCCAGGCGGCTGCGGCGGCGGCCGCGCGGGCGAGGACGTCGGCGGCCAGCAGGCGCCTTCCCCCCTCGAGCGCGGGCACCGCCCCGAGGGCGGTCGCGGCGAGCCGGTCCAGCACGAGGACGACGAGCCCCACCGCGTCCTGCGCGTCGGTCACGGGGCCGGGCAGGGCGTAGCCGGGTGCGGGCACCGGGGCTGCGGCGCCCGCCGCGGCGAGCGCGTCGGCGAGGGCCTGCGCCTCCCGGGCGAGGTCGTCGCGCAGCGCCAGCGCGCGGTCGCGCGCGTCCTCTCCCAGCGAGGCCGCCGCCACCTCCGCGGCCCGCGAGGCCGCCAGCGCGCCGGCGACCACGTCGGCCAGGGCGCCTGCCTCCGGGGCGGGGGTCGCCGTCGCCCCGCCGGTCCCGCTCGCGCGCCCTCCGGCGGGCGCGGGCAGCGGCTCGGGCACGGCCGGCGCCGGCAGCTGCGCGGCGACCGCGACCGCCCCCGCGAGCAGCGCGCGCGAGGCGGCGACCGAGGCGAGCAGGCGCGCCAGGCCGCCGGATGTTCCGGGCACCGCCGAGCGCGCCGACCGGGCCGCGGCGACGAGGCCGTCGAGGACCACCGCCGCGGACGGCGGCTCGTGCGCCGGCGTCGCGACGGACGGCGAGCCGGTGGGGGCCCCGCCGCCCTCCTCGTCGGCCCCGACCGGCTCGCCGAGCTGCTGCAGGTGGACGGCGCACGCGTCCGCGACCAGCGCGAGCGCGGCCGTCTCGGCCGGGGAGGGCGCGAGCTCCGAGGCCGCGCCGCGCAGCGCCCGCGCGGCGGCGACGGCGTCCCGGCGCGCCAGCTCGTCGGCGTCGGGCACCGGGGGAGGGGCGGTGCCGGGCCAGTCGGGGTCGACCCGCACGTCCTCCAGCGCCGGGAGCGCCCCGCAGCCGGCCAGGGGCGCCCCCAGGGCGGCGAGCGGGACGAGCCCGAGCAGCCCCAGCGCGCTCCGCCGGGTCGGCGACCGGGGAAGCGGTCGGCTCGGCACGCCGCGATGCTGCCACGCCCGGCGCGCCGCGCCCGAGCGTCCGGCGCGCCGCGCCCGAGTCGCCCCACCCGCCGCGCCCGCCTCCCCGGCGCCCTCGCTGCCGGGGGCGGGCGGACCCGCCGGGCCGGATAGTCTCGACGTCCCGGCCGCGAGGTCGGCGGCGCGCCAGCGCGCCCACCACCGCGAGCCCCCCCGGCAGCACGCCGGACGGGTCTGCCCACAACTGGACACGGGAGGACGTCGTGGCGAGCAGCGCCCCGAGCAGACCGGCCGAGCTCACCGAGCTCCTGGACCCCGTGGTCGACGCGGCAGGGCTGGTGCTCGAGGCCGTCACCGTGACCCCGGCGGGGCGCCGGCGGGTGGTGCGGGTCACCGTGGACCTGCCGGACGACGCCGTGGGCTCCATGTCCCTGGACCAGGCCGCCGAGGCCACCCGCGCCGTCTCCACCGCGCTCGACGACGCCGGGGCGTTCGGCGAGCAGCCGTACCTCCTCGAGGTGGGCAGCCCCGGCGTGGAGCGGCCGCTGACCGAGCCCCGCCACTGGCGCCGGGCGCGCACGCGCCTGGTGGCGGTCGACGTCCGCGGCGAGGACGACGCGGTGCGCCGGGTGACCGGACGGGTCGTGGAGGCCGACGACGAGGGCGTCGTCCTGCTCGAGGGCGAGGACCGCGTGGCCGTCCCCTTCGCGCAGCTGGGCCGCGGCGCCGTGCAGGTGGAGTTCCGCCGGCAGGACGACGACGAGCACGACGACGAGCACGACGACGAGCACGACGAGGACGAGGACGAGGACGAGGACTGATGGACATCGACATGGCGGCGCTGCGGGCGCTGGAGCGGGAGAAGGAGATCCCCCTCGACGTCCTGGTGGGCGCGATCGAGAACGCGCTGCTGCTCGCCTACCAGCGCACCGAGGGCTCGGCGTCGCGCGCTCGCGTGGAGCTGGACCGCAGGAGCGGGCGGGTCACGGTCTGGGCCCGCGAGCAGCCCCCCGCACCGGAGGCGCCCGAGGACGGCGCCGAGCCCCCGCCCCCGCCGCCGGTGCGCGAGCACGACGACACCCCGACGGACTTCGGCCGCGTCGCGGCCTCGACCATGCGCCAGGTGATCTTCCAGCGGCTGCGCGAGGCCGAGGACGCGGCGGTGCTCGGGGAGTTCCAGGGCCGCGAGGGCGACCTCATCTCCGGCGTCGTCCAGCAGGGGCGCGACCGGTCGATGGTCCACGTCGACCTCGGCACCGTGGAGGCCGTCATGCCCCCGGCCGAGCAGGTGCCGGGGGAGAGCTACCCGCACGGCTCGCGCGTGCGCGCCCTCGTCGTCTCCGTGCGGCGCGGGATGCGCGGACCCTCGATCACGCTGTCGCGCACCCACCCGGACCTGGTCCGCAGGCTCTTCGACCTCGAGGTGCCGGAGATCGCCGACGGCTCGGTCGAGATCGTCGCCCTCGCCCGCGAGGCGGGGCACCGCAGCAAGGTGGCGGTGCGCAGCCGCGTCGCCGGCCTCAACCCCAAGGGCGCCTGCATCGGGCCCATGGGCCAGCGGGTGCGCGCCGTCATGGCCGAGCTGCGCGAGGAGAAGATCGACATCGTCGACTGGGAGGACGACCCGGCCGCGTTCGTCGCCGCCGCCCTGTCACCGGCCCGGGTCTCGAGCGTCGAGGTCGTCGACGCCGCGGGCCGGGCCTGCCGCGTCGTCGTGCCCGACTACCAGCTGTCCCTCGCCATCGGCAAGGAGGGCCAGAACGCCCGGCTCGCCGCCCGCCTCACCGGCTGGCGCATCGACATCCGCAGCGACACGGCGCCGGAGCCGCCGCCCGTGGACCCCTCCGCCCCGCGGCGGGAGCCGCTGCGGGGCGGGCCGCGCACGCCCGTCGGGGGCGCTCGTGGCGGTCCCCGCGACGGCGGGCCCCCCTCGGGGAGCCCTCGCACCGGCGGTCCCCGCTCGGCCGGCGCGCGCTCGGGCGGTCCCGGCGGTCCCGGCGGACCCCGGGGCGGAGCCGCGGGACCGCCCCGTCGCGACCCCCGAGGGTGAGGCGGGCGGGAGGGGCCGCCGCCGCGGGGGAGCCCGGCCCCCACCGCACGTGCGTGGGATGCCGTGCCACGACCACGGCGGAGGAGCTGCTGCGCCTGGCCCTGGCCCCTCCGCCCGCGGGCGGACCACCGGCCGGGGCGCCCGCGGTGGTCCTGCCGGACGAGCGCCGGCGCCTGGGCGGTCGTGGTGCCTGGGTGCACCGCGACCCGGCGTGCCTCGCCCTCGCCGTGCGGCGACGTGCGGTCCCGCGCGCCCTGCGGGTCCCGGCCCCGGTCGACCTCAGCGCCGTGGAGGCGCTGCTGGCACCGCGCGACGACGCCGGCTGACGGGCGCGCGGGAGGACCCGGCGGCCGGCCGGTGCTCGCTCGGCCCACCCCCGTCCGGCCACGAGGGCCCGCCCCGGCCCGCGCGGTCCACCACTGCGGGTGCTCCGTCCGGACCGCGACGGCGGCGTCTCGGCGCCCGTGGTGACGCGCAGTGGCGCGGAGGGGGCACAATGGTCTGCGCGCGCGTCGGAACTCCCGGTCGACAGGCGCTCCGCACCGCCCCCGGGCGGTCTGGACCAGCACCACCGGCACATCCCGGGACGACGGACGAGATCGAGAGCGGGTCGGCATCTGATGGGCACCCGATGAGCTCCCAGCGATGAGCACCCCCCAGCACTGATCGGCTCGTGCCTGCCATGGCCCGGGCCAGGACAGGAGAGATGTGGCAAAGCCCCGGGTCCACGAGATCGCCAAGGACATCGGCGTCGAGAGCAAGGTCGTCCTGGCCAAGCTCCAGGAGATGGGCGAGTTCGTCCGGTCGGCGTCGTCGACCGTCGAAGCTCCCGTCGTCCGACGCCTGAAGGACGCGTTCCCCGCCGCTGACGGCGCGAGCGCCCCCAGCAGCACCCCCCGCCCCTCCGGCGGCAGCCGCAGCGGGGCGGCCCGACCGGGCCCCGCCCGCCCGGCCGACCCCGCGCCGAGCACCTCGGCGGCGCCCCGGCCCTCCGGCCCGGCGCCCGCTCCGGGTCCCCAGGCGCCGGCTCCGCAGGCGCAGCGCCCCGCACCGGCGGCCCCCGCCCCCGCGGCGCCGGCCCCGCAGAGCCCCGCCCGCCCGGCGCCCCAGGTGCCGCAGGCGCCCGCGGCCCGCTCCGACGAGCGCCCCGACGCCCCCGCGCCCGGCGCGCGTCCCGGCCCCGCCCGTCCCGCCCCGCAGGCCCCCTCGGCGCCCGCGGCCCGTTCGGGCGAGCGCCCCGGCGGTCGTCCGGCGCCCGGCGGGGAGCGCGGCGGCCGCCCCGGCGGCCCCACGCGCCCGGGCAACAACCCCTTCGCCACGAGCCAGGGCATGCCCCGGCCCGGGCAGCGACCCGGCCCGGCGGACCGCGGCGACGCGCCCGCCCGCCCGGGCGGCGAGCGCAGCGGCGCTCCCGCCGGCGCACCCCGTCCCGGCGCCCCGCGGCCGGGCAACAACCCCTTCGCCACCAGCCAGGGCATGCCCCGCGGCGGCGGTCCCCGTCCCGGGGGCGCAGCCGGTGCGGGTGCGGCGGCCGGTGCGGGCGAGCGCCCGGGCGGTCCTCGCCCGGCGCCCCGTCCCGGTGGCGCGGGCGGTCCCGGCGGTCCCCGTCCGAACCCGGGCATGATGCCCGGGCGCTCGACGGTCGGCCGTCCGGGCGCCCCGGCCCGCGGACGTCCCGGCGCGGGCGGTCGCCCCGGTGCGGGCGGTCGTCCCGGCGGTGGCGGCCCCGGTGGCCCCCCCGGTGCCGGTGGCGGCGGCTTCCGCGGCCGCGGTGGCGGCGGTCGCGGTGCGACCGCCGGCGCGTTCGGCCGCAGCGGCGGTCGTCCGGTCCGCGGGCGCAAGAGCAAGCGCGCGAAGCGCCAGGAGTACGAGGCGATGCAGGCGCCGTCGGTCGGCGGCGTCACCGTCCCGCGCGGTGACGGCTCGACCGTCATCCGCATCCGCCAGGGCGCGTCCCTGACGGACTTCGCGGAGCGCATCGACGCCAACCCGGCGAGCCTGGTCACGGTCCTCTTCCACCTCGGCGAGATGGCGACCGCGACGCAGTCGCTGGACGAGGACACCTTCAAGGTCCTCGGCACCGAGCTCGGCTACGACATCCAGCTGGTCTCGCCGGAGGAGGAGGAGCGCGAGCTCTTCGCCTCCTTCGACATCGACCTGGCCGGCGAGCTCGAGGGCGAGGGCGACGACGTCCTGGAGCAGCGGCCGCCGGTCGTCACGGTCATGGGCCACGTCGACCACGGCAAGACGCGCCTGCTCGACGCCATCCGCTCCGCGGACGTCGTCTCCGGCGAGGCCGGCGGCATCACGCAGGCCATCGGCGCCTACCAGGTGCTGACCCAGCACGAGGGCGACGAGCGCGCGATCACGTTCATCGACACCCCGGGCCACGAGGCCTTCACGGCCATGCGAGCCCGCGGTGCCGACGTCACCGACATCGTGGTGCTCGTGGTCGCGGCCGACGACGGCGTGATGCCCCAGACCATCGAGGCGCTCAACCACGCCCAGGCGGCCGGGGTCCCGATCGTCGTGGCGGTCAACAAGATCGACAAGGACGGCGCCAACCCCGACAAGGTCAAGCAGCAGCTGACCGAGTACAACCTCGTCGCCGAGGAGTACGGCGGCGACACGATGTTCGTCGAGGTCTCCGCGCGGGAGAACCTGAACATCGACGGCCTGCTCGACGCCGTCCTGCTCACAGCGGACGCGGCGCTGGACCTGCGGGCCAACCCGGACAAGGACGCTCGCGGCGTCGCGATCGAGGGCCACCTCGACAAGGGCCGCGGCTCCGTGGCCACGGTGCTCGTGCAGTCGGGGACGCTGCGGGTCGGCGACGCGATCGTCGCCGGCGGCGCCCACGGCCGCGTGCGCGCCATGCTCGACGAGCGCGGCGGCAGCGTCACCGAGGCGGGGCCCTCGCGCCCGGTCCAGGTGCTCGGCCTCACCCAGGTCCCGGGCGCCGGCGACACGTTCCTCGTGGCGTCCGACGACCGCACGGCCCGGCAGATCGCCGAGCGCCGCGAGGCGAGCGAGCGCGCCGCGCTCCTGGCCAAGCGCCGCAAGCGCATCAGCCTCGAGGACCTCACCGCCGCCCTGGCCGAGGGGAAGGTCGACAACCTCAACCTCATCCTCAAGGGCGACGGGTCCGGCTCGGTCGAGGCGCTGGAGGAGGCGCTGCTCAAGATCGACGTCGGCGAGGAGGTCGCGCTGCGGATCATCCACCGCGGCGTCGGCGCCATCACCCAGAACGACGTCAACCTCGCCACGGTCGACAACGCCATCATCATCGGCTACAACGTGCGCCCCGCCCCGCGGGTCGCCGAGCTGGCCGACCGCGAGGGCGTCGACCTGCGGTTCTACTCGGTCATCTACGCGGTGATCGACGAGGTCGAGCAGTCGCTCAAGGGCATGCTCAAGCCGGAGTTCGAGGAGGCCCAGCTCGGCACCGCCGAGGTGCGCGAGGTCTTCCGGTCCTCCAAGTTCGGCAACATCGCCGGCTGCCTCGTGCGGTCCGGCGAGGTGCGCCGCAACTCGCGGGCGCGGCTGCTCCGCGACGGCGTCGTGGTCGGCAACGACCTCACGCTCTCCTCGCTGCGCCGGTTCAAGGACGACGCCACCGAGGTCCGCGAGGGCTACGAGTGCGGCATCGGCCTCGGGACGTTCAACGACATCAAGGTCGACGACGTCATCGAGACCTACGAGATGCGCGAGAAGCCGCGCGCCTGAGGCGCACGGCACTCCTGACGGGCGCCCCCCACCGCGGGGGCGCCCGTCGGGCGCGTGCGGCGTCCCCCGTGGCGGGGAGGGGAGGAGGACGGCGTGTTCGTCGGCGCCCTGGTGTGCGACCTCCTGCTGCCGCCCGAGGTGGGCTCCCTCAAGGGCAAGCGCTCGGTCGTGCGCCCGCTCCTGGCCGACCTGCGACGGCTCGAGGTGGCCGTCGCCGAGACGGGCTCGCTCGACCTGCACCGCAGGGCCGAGGTCTCCGTCGCGGTCGTCGCGGCGACGGCCGACCGGTGCCGCGAGGTGCTCGCGCGCTGCGAGCGGCTCGTGGCCGACCGCCCCGAGCTGCAGCTGCTCTCCGCGCACGAGCTGCTGCGCTCCGACACCGACGAGTGACCCGCCGACCCGATGACTCGCTGAGCCGCCGCGAGCACCGCGGCACCCCAGCACCACGGGCCCGCAGCCACGGGGCCCGCACCACGGAGCCCTGACCACTGGGCACCACGCCAGCCGAGGAGGACCGATGGCCGACCCCGCGAGGGCTCGCAAGCTCGCCGACCGCATCAAGGTGGTGGTGGCCGAGACGCTGGAGCGACGCATCAAGGACCCCCGTCTGGGGTTCACCACGATCACGGCGGCGCGCGTGACCGGGGACCTGCAGCACGCGACCGTCTTCTACACCGTCTTCGGCGACCAGACCGAGAAGCGGGCGACGGCGAACGCGCTGGCCAGCGCCCGCGGCGTGCTGCGCTCGGAGGTCGGCCGGCGCACCGGCGTCCGGCTGACGCCGACCCTGGAGTTCGTCGAGGACGCCGTCCCCGAGAACGCCCAGGCCATCGAGGACCTCCTGCGCGCGGCGCGCGAGCAGGACGCCGCCGTGGCCGCGCTCGCGGCCTCGGCGCAGCCCGCCGGCGAGGCCGACCCCTACCGCCACGACGCGGCCGAGCTCGAGGACGAGGACGAGGAGGACGACCTCGACGACGACGAGGTCGAGGACGTCGACCACGACGCCGAGGCCCGCCCCGGGGCGGACCGCCTCGACCCGGGCTCGGACGTGCTCGACCCCGACGTCAGGGCCCGTCGGCGGTGAGCCCGGCGCGCGTGCGCCCGGCGCCGGGGGCGGGCGCGTGAGCCGGCGCGAGGCGGGCCCTGCGCCCGCGGGCGGCCTCGTCGTCGTCGACAAGCCCGCGGGCTGGACGAGCCACGACGTCGTCGCCCGCGCCCGGCGGCTCGCGGGCACCCGGCGCGTCGGGCACGCGGGCACCCTCGACCCGATGGCGACGGGCGTCCTCGTGCTCGGCGTCGGGCGCACGACCAAGCTGCTGACCCACCTCGTGCGGGCCGACAAGGAGTACCTCGCGACCGTCCGCCTCGGGGAGGCGACGACGACGGACGACGCCGAGGGCGAGGTGCTCGCCGCCGCGGGCACCCGCCTGGACCCCGCCGTCCTGGACCCCGCCGTCCTGGACCGGGCCGTCCTGGAGGCCGCCGCGCGGCCCCTGACGGGCAGCATCGAGCAGGTGCCGAGCTCGGTGAGCGCGATCAAGGTCGACGGCCGTCGTGCCTACGCGCGCGTGCGCGGCGGCGAGGAGGTGCAGCTGCGCGCCCGCCCCGTGCGGGTGGACGTCTTCGAGCTCGGTGACCCGCGCGCGGCCACGGGCGTCTCCGGCGCACCGGTGGTCGACGTCGACGTGCGCGTCGTCGTCAGCTCCGGCACCTACGTGCGGGCCCTCGCCCGCGACCTGGGGGCCGCGCTCGGCGGTGGCGGCCACCTGGTCTCCCTGCGCCGCACCCGGGTGGGCCCCTACGGGCTCGAGGGGGCGCGCACGCTCGAGCAGCTCGAGGAGTCGTTCGCGCTGCTGCCCCTGGCCGAGGCGGCCCGCGCCGCCTTCCCCGTGCGCGAGCTCAGCGAGGCGGAGGCGGTGGAGCTCCGGCACGGCCGCTCGGTGGGCGTCGTCCCGGGCAGCTGCGGCACCCGCGAGGCGCCCGTCGCGGCCTTCGCGCCCGACGGCGCCCTCGTGGCCCTCGTCCACGACGAGCGCGGGGCCACCCGGCCCTCGCTCGTCCTCCTCCCGGCGTGAGCGCGGTCACGGGCGGGCCGGCGGTGGCGTACGCCGTGCTCGTCACCCCGGTCGCCAACCGCGCCTTCGCGGGCGACGCGCCGCGCCTGCTGGCGGCCGAGGTGGCCGCGGTCGGCGGCGGCGTCCTCGGCGGCCGCGTGCACGACGTCGCCGTGCAGGACGCCGCGGGCGTCCCGTACGTCGTCTTCCGCAGCGACGGCCCCCTCGGGGCCGACGACCTGCGCGCCGTCGCCGCCCTCTCGACCGCTCACGCGCTCTTCGAGCGACGCGTGCTGCCCGAGGGGGACGAGGCGCTGCTGCCCGTGCGGCTGCCCGCGCGAGACCGCTACGACGACGACCTCGTGACCATCCCCAAGTACGCCGGCAAGACCAACGAGCACCTCACCCGCCTCCTGCTCAACCTGACGACCGCGGCCCTCGACGAGCCGGGCGGCGCCCCGGGGCGCTCCCCGGGCCGACGGCGCCGGCTGCTCGACCCGCTGGCGGGCCGCGGCACCACCCTGAGCCTCGGGCTGCTCGCGGGCATGGACGTCACGGGGGTGGAGGTGGACGCCGCGGACGTCGAGGCCTACCGCGCCTTCCTGACCAGGTGGCTGCGCACCAAGCGCCTGAAGCACTCCGTCGAGGCCGGGCGCCTGCGCGTCGCCGGGAAGGCGCTGGGCTCGCGCCTGCGCGTCAGCGTCTCGCCCTCCAAGGAGGCGGCCCGGGCGGGGGACGTCCAGTCGCTCGAGCTCCTGTGCGCGGACACCGCGGCGGTGGGGCCCGTCCTGCCGGCGTCCTCGTTCGACCTGCTGGTCACCGACGCGCCGTACGGCGTCCAGCACGGCAGCGCGCGCGCCTCGGGGCACGGCCGCTCGCGCAGCCCGCGCGAGCTGCTGGAGCGGGCCCTGCCCGTGTGGGTGCCGCTGCTGCGCCGCGGCGGGGCGCTGGGGATCGCGTGGAACACGCACGTCCTCCCGCGCGAGGACCTCCGGGCGCTGCTCGTGGCGAACGGGCTCGAGGTGCTGCCACCGGGGGAGGACGGCGAGCTCGCCCACCGCGTCGACCAGGCCGTCCTCCGCGACCTGGTGGTGGCCCGCCGCCCCCGGCGCGGGGCTGCCGCGGGACCCGCGGCGGCGTCCGGCGGGAACCCGCCCCCCACCGCCGGGTGATCTTCGTGCTGGCGCGTCGCCGCGGGTGGGCGTACAACGGTCCGGCGGCGTCGCACCGGGCGCGCAGCGCGCCGGACGACGGGAGCCAGCCATGACCAGCAGCGACGAGGACGGCGGGGGCGGGACGGCACCGCCGGCCAGGCGCGACAGCAACCGCAAGGCGGTGGCGCTGGCCCTGGCGGCCGCGGTCGGCGGCTTCCTCTTCGGCTTCGACTCCTCGGTCATCAACGGGGCGGTCTCGGCCATCCAGGGGCAGTTCGAGCTCTCCTCGTTCGTCATCGGCTTCGTGGTGGCGATCGCCCTGCTCGGGTCGGCGGTCGGCGCCTGGTTCGCCGGGCCGCTGGCCGACCGCATCGGTCGCACGCGCGTCATGCTCGTCTCGGCCGTGCTGTTCCTCGCCTCGGCCGTCGGCTCGGCGTTCGCCTTCGGGCCGTGGGACCTGACCTTCTGGCGCGTCGTGGGCGGCGTCGCCATCGGCGTCGCCTCGGTGATCGCCCCCGCCTACATCGCGGAGATCTCCCCGAGCAAGATCCGCGGCCGGCTGGCCTCGTTCCAGCAGC
>Ga0210040_10002804_pt1 | contig 24185 bp, 17 predicted proteins | sample CryGeyCG12114_NA_FD_185462 | JGI IMG/M metagenome (GOLD analysis project Ga0210040, IMG submission 185462) | Groundwater microbial communities from aquifer - Crystal Geyser CG19_WC_8/21/14_NA (SPAdes) (version 2) | ecosystem: Environmental > Aquatic > Deep subsurface > Groundwater | place: USA... | reverse complement strand
GGCCGCCCAGCAGCAGTCCCACGGCGGCGCCGACCGGCGGGAGCGCCGCCACCCAGCCGATTTCCTGGATCGAAAGCGCCCATGCCTGCGCCAGATAGAGCGGCAGCCACAAGTTGAACCCCTCGACATATTGCCGGGAGAAGCCGCCGACCAACAGCTTCCAGCTCAGCCGATGGCGAAAGAGGTTGAGCCATTGGGAAACGGATATCTGCGGCGCCGGAGCGGCCTCAACCTGGTTCTCCAGGATGTAGCGGCGCTCCTGTTCGCCCAGCCTGCGATCGTGCAGCGGGTCGCGGTAGAAAAAGTACCACAACGCGGTGGGTATGAGCGAGACCAAGCCCATGACCAAGATCATCCGCCGCCAGCCGACCGCCAGCATGAGGACCGTCGCGATCGGGACGATTACCGCCGTGCTGAGTTGAAACACGGTGAAGCAGATGCTGGTGGCGAGCCCGCGCTCCGCGTTGGGGAACCATCTGCTGACGACGCGCACCATGGATGGGAAGACGGGGCTTTCGGCGGCCCCGAGAAGCGAGCGGGTGCCCAGCAGCGCCGCGAGGCCGCTGACGAAGCTGGTGGCCGCGGCAGACAGTGACCACAGCAGCGCCGACCAGCCCATGATCAATCGCGGCCCATACCGATCGACCGCAAGCCCTGCCCCCAGAGTAAGCAGGCCGTAGACCCACTGGAAGGTCGAAAGGACAATGCCGAAATCGGTGTTGGTGAGGCGGAGATCCTTCATGATGAGCGGCGCGGCGACGGAGAAATTGGTGCGTTCCGCCAGGTTCATGACCATAAGCGACGCGAGCAGCGCCAGCATCAACCAGCGCCGCGATCCGCGGCGTGCTGGCGAGGACGTAGGTGGAGGGACGAGCCTCACGCGCGCTTCTTTTGACATCATGGTCCCGGGTTGCTGATGGCGGCGTGGATCGCAGCGATCCCGGCGCGGAGGTCCGCGGTGAGCGGCGTTAAGCTTGCGTCGATATCCGCGTCTAGCTGGGCGATCGTGCTTGCGCCGATGAGTGACGAGACCAGGAAGGGTTGCTCGGCAACGAAGCCGAGCGCCATCGCGGCGAGCGATACGCCGTGTTCACGGGCGAGCGCGGCATAGGCGGCGGTAGCCCGCTGCGCCGCCTCGCTCGTGTAACGGGGATGCGGATAGAGGCTCAGCCGCGCGCCGTCCGGACGATTGCCGTCCAGATACTTGCCCGAAAGAACCCCCATCGCGAGCGGCGAGTAGGCCAGGAGACCCACATCCTCGCGATGCGCGAACTCGGCCAGACCGACTTCGAACGTCCGGCAAAGGAGGTTGTAGGCATTGGTTATGGTGGCGACCCGCGTCTTGCCTTGCCGCTCTGAAGCGGAAAGGTAGCGAGAGAGGCCCCAAGGCGTCTCGTTGCTGACGCCGATCGCGCGCACCTTGCCCTCGCGAACCAATTCGTCGAGCGCGTCCAGCGTCTCCTCGATCGGCACCGGGCGATCCTTCGGATCGTGAACGTAGCCGAGCTTCTTGAAGTCGTTGGTCGAACGGTCGGGCCAGTGCGGCTGGAATAGATCGATGTAGTCGGTTTTGAGGCGTCTCAGGCTGCCTTCGATGCCCGCACGCAGATTGGCGCGATCCTGGCGCGTCTTGCCATCGCGAATATAGGCGAGGGTTTTGGTCGGACCTATGACCTCGCGAGGCGGCGGGCCGACCACCTTGGTCGACAGTACCAGCCTGTCGCGTAAGCCCGTTTCGCTCAACCACTCGCCAATAAGGGTTTCGGTCAAGCCGAAAGTGGTGGGGCGGAGCGGCGCCGGGTACATCTCCGATGTATCGATGAAGTTGATGCCTCGCTCCACGGCATGCGAAAGCTGGCGCTTCGCTTCGGCAGGCGGAATCATCTCGCCAAGCATCATCGTGCCAAGCCCGACGCGGCTGACAGATATCGATGTCCGGCCGAGTGTGCCTATCTGCATCGTTGATCCTTCATTGGCTGGGATTGGAGTTGTCGCGGTGGATCAGCTCGATCCCCGCGAGCAGTTCGGCGGACAGCGGCATCGAGGCAGCCGCGATGCTGCCCTCCAGCTGGGCGGGCTCGGTTCCCGCGATGATCAGAGAGGCCATGAACGGTCGGCTGGCGGCGAACGCGACCGCCATCTCGGCCGGATCCAGGCCATGGGCGCGTGCCAGCGCGACATAGGCGGAGGTCGCGCGCCGCGCAGCCGGGCTGGTATATCGGGCATGCGGGTGGCGGGTCAGTCGCCGGCCGGGCGGCAGGGCGCCATCCTCGTAGATGCCCGAGAGCATCCCCATCGCGAGCGGCTGATAACCGATCAACGGCACGTCCTCGCGGTGGGCGAATTCAGCGAGCCCGATCTCATAGCTGCGCGCCAGGAGGCTGTAGGCGTTCTGGACGGAAGCGATCCGCTCGAGGCCCAGACGCTCGCTTGCATCGAGGAAACGCCACACACCCCACGGCGTCTCGTTGCTGAGCCCGATCGCGCGGACCTTGCCCTCCCGCACCAGCTCGTCGAGCGCATCCAGCGTTTCCGCGATCGGCACCGGATCGTCCTCGGCGGCATGCACATAGCCCAGCTGCATGATCGCGTTGGTCTTGCGATCCGGCCAATGGAGCTGGAAGAGATCCACATAATCGGTTCCCAGGCGGCCAAGGCTGCCCTCGATCGCGGCCCGCAACGTCGCGCGATCGAGGCGGTTGCGGCCAACGCGAATGTGCGCGGTGTAGGGGGCATTGCCCACCACCTTGGTGGCGATGAGCAGCTCGTCGCGCCGGCCGCGCGCTTTAAGCCATCTGCCGATCATCCGCTCCGTACGGCCGTAGCTTTCTGCGTCCGGCGCGGGCGCTGGGTACATCTCCCCCGTATCGAAGAAGTCCACGCCGCGGTCCGCCGCCAGCGACATGAGCGTGTGGGCTCTCTCCTCCTCGACCATCCGGCCGAAGGTCATGGTTCCCATGCAAAGCGGCGGCACCGCAATCGCGCTGCGGCCCAGCTGCCGGCGAACGCTCACAGCTCGAGCCTGCGCTGCATGACGAACCAGTAGAGCCAGGCGGCGAGCACCGAGCACAGGCCCGATATTACGAACACCGGCACGAAGCTGTCGAACGCCTCGACCATCAGCCCCGCGCTCAGCGGCGCCACGGCCAGAGCCGCCAAACCGCCGAAATTCTGGATGCTGGAGAGGGACGCCACGAAGCGCCTCGAGGATGCGATGACGGTGGGAAGTATGTGGAAGGACCCATTGCCCACGCCGTTGGCGAACATGCCCAGCGTCAACAGCGCAATCGCCGCGGCCAGACTGTCCGCGAGCGCCATCAGGCCCATGGCAAGGGCAGTCAGCACCGCACCGCTAGCGATCGTCGCCCGGCGCGCGCGAAACGGATCGATGCCCCGGCGCACCATGCGGTCCGATATCTGACCGCCGAGAATCTCTCCCACCGCGCCGCCGATGTAAGGCAATGCGGTGAGCAAGCCGGCCTGCAGGATGCTGACGCCGCGCGCCTGCTGCAGATAGACCGGCACCCACAAATAGAAGCCCATCGCGAACTGGAGGAAGAAGCCGCTCGCCAGCATCAGCAGCACGGTCGGCTTGCGGAACAGCCCGGCCCAGTCGCGCATCATCCCGGCTCCACCCGGCGCGGCCAGTCCGCTGCCGTAATTGAGCTGGCCTGTGCGGATATAGGCCTGTTCCTCCTTCTTTAGGTGTACGTCGTCGTCCGGCTCGCGGTAGATCAGTATCCATGCAAGCACCGGGATCAGCCCGATGATGCCGACGATAACGAACATCGTCGGCCAACCCACGGCCAGCATGAGCACGGCGATGAGCGGCGCCGAGAGACCGGACGCGGTATAGAAGGCCGCCTGGCAGATGCCGATCGCGGTGCCCCGCTCCCGATCGGGGAACCAGGCGTTGATGGCCTTGATCATCGCAGGATACATCGGAGCGTCGGCCACGCCGAGCGCGGTCCGAACCACGAGGGCGGAGAAGAAGTCGCGCACGAGGCCGGTTCCGATGGCGAGTGTCGACCAGGCGACAGCCGCGATCGACAAGGAGCGGCGCGAGCCATGCACGTCGACCAGCGGGCCCACGAACAGGGCCGCGATCGCGTATGCGCCCTGGAAGGCGGAGAGCAGAAACCCGAACTCGGCCGGGCTGAGCGCAAGATCCCTGATCAGGAGCGGGCCGGCGACCGAAAAGTTTACCCGCTCGACGAAATTCGTGACCAGCAGCCCGCTAAGCAACACGACCACTAGCCAGCGCCTGCGGCCGACCGGCCTTGCAACCTGATTTAAGAGCATGCTCCTGATCGCCAATTCGTTCCGGAGTTCAGTACTTGTACTGAACGCTGAAAAGGTAGGTCATCGGCTCGTTGTAGGTGTGGATCGACGTGAAGAGGGTGTTGGAGCCTGAGGTCGTCACGCGCTCGTCCGTGATGTTGCGGATCGTTCCCGTTATGCTCCAATTGTCATCGGGCAGCGTGTAGCTTGCGAAAGCGTTGTACAGGGTCACGCCTGGAGAAAGCTGGTCTGGCGTATTGGTAACGTCCACGAAGGAGGCGGACTGGTAGTTCATATCTGCGCCGAACTTCAGGCCGCCAGCCGGTAGCGGCACCGCGTAAGTGGCGCCCAGGCTGGCGGTCCACTCGGGCGCGCGCGGGAAGCGGTTGCCCGACGCGCTGGTGCCGGGGCCGGCCGGGTTGATGTATTCATCGAAGATCGCCTCCAGATAGCCCAGATTGGCGCTGACCTCGAGGCCGGTGACGGGCCTGAACGTGGATTCGAGCTCGACACCCCACGTGTGCGCCTTGCCCGCATTCCCGCGGATCTGGCCTCCTGTTGCGGGGACGAAAGCGCCGGCCTGGAAATCCTTGAAGTCATTGTAGAAGCCCGCGAGGTTTATACGCACTGCCCGATCCAGGAAGGTCGACTTCATACCTCCTTCGTAGGTCGTCACGATTTCCGGCTTGAACGGGGTCGCGGCATCGGTGGCGTTCGAGGCGCGCGTATCGAAGCCGCCGCCGTTCAACCCTTGCGCATAGGTGGCGTATAGCAGCACGCTTGGGGTCGCCTGGAAGTCTATGCCAACCTTGGGCGTTACCCTCGTATAGGCTACCTCGGCATCGGTCTGCACGAGCACGGCGGTCGGCTGCTCGGAAAGGTCGAGCTGCGTGAGGCGGTAGGAGGAATCGACCTTCTGCCGGCTCACCCGCAGGCCCAGCGTGCCCCTCAGGCGTTCGGTAAGGTTGTAGGTCAGCTGGCCGTAGGCTGCATAGCTGGTCTCGCGCTGCTCGCCGTATTGCTCGCGCGGAAGCGTTCCGACCTGAAAGTTGTTATAGAAGTGACGATTGAAGATGAGCCGCGAGCGGTAGAAGAACAAGCCGCTCGCGAAGCTCAGGCGGTCGAACTGGCCGTTGAGCTGAAACTCCTGCGTGAAGTTCCTGTTGTTATAATACACGAAGTTGGCCGAATTCCAGCCGAGCGGTGCGCCGGGAACGCCGTTGAATGGAACCGCGGGCGTTCCCTGATTGTCGTAATCGGCATCCTGCGTGAACCCACGATACGAGCTGAGGGAGCGGAACGTGAGATTGTCGTCGAGGTCCAGGTTCGCGCGGAGCGAGACACCGCCTGCGCTGGACTCGTTCTTGGGATCGACGCCGGAATAGCTCACGTCCGGGTTGAAGCCGCCCGGCTGGAAAGCCGAGGAATAGTTCGTCGTGGTGCTGTTGTCCCAGGTATAGTCGCCGGCAAGTTCGACATCCACCCTGTCCGCCGGATAATAACGCAGCTTGGCGCGGGCTGTCGTCACGTCGAGCGTGTTGACTTCTTTGCCCAGTGTCGCGTTGTAGACGAGGCCGTCGCGTTCGGTGTGGCCCACCGTGAGGCTGGCGGCGAGGCCCTCGGCCAGTGGTCCGGCGACGTAGAGGTGCGCCTGCTTGGCATCGTAATTGCCATAGCCGGCGTCCGCTTGCAGCTCGAAGTCCTCGTCGGGCCTGAGGGTGATGACGCGGATCGCGCCGGCGCTGCTGTTCTGGCCGTAGAGAGTGCCCTGCGGCCCTCGCAGCACCTCGATATGGTCGATTCCGGTGAGGTCGGAGAGCGAGTTCACCGAGCCGGAGACGAAGAAATCGTCGATGTAGATTGCGACCTTCGGATTGTAGATGAGGTCACCCTCGCCGATGCCGCGAATGTAGATCTGCTGCGTGGTCGGCGTCGCGCCGAACCTGGGGATCTGCACGTTGGGGGCCGCACCGGCGAGATCACGCAGCGTCTGCGTGTTGGTGTCGTCGAGCTGATCGCCACCGAAATAGGAGATCGCCACTGGTGTTCTTTGCAGCGATTCCGAGCGCCTTTGCGCAGTGACGATGATGTCGCCCGCCTGGCCGCTCGCGGGAGCGGCCTCCTGCGAGGCCGGCTGCTCTCCGGCGGGTACAGCGGGGGCTGAGGCGCCGGTGGTCGTGTTAGGCGCGCTGGTGCTTTCGACCTGCTCGCTGCCGGCGGACTCGGCGGACATCTGCGTCTCGCCAGGCGTGCCCTGAGACTGCGCTGCGGCTGCCGCGGCGAGCGACAGCTGGCTTGCGGCGGCAAGCAACATGCCGATCCGGGCCGTGGAAATTGCGTTCATATGGAAACCTCTCCGTGTATTTGGCCTTGCCGGGCTTCTGCGACCCAGCTTTGGCGCGATTGGATAATGCCTACGCGGTCACCGCGCTTTCGGCGGTCCTGTGTAGAAAAGCATCCTGCGGCCGGGCCAGCCCAAGGTTCTCCCGCAGCGTCGCGCCTTCATAAGCGGTGCGATAGAGGCCTCGGCGCTGCAGCTCCGGCAGGACATGCGCGATGAAGTCGTCCAGCCCGCCCGGCAGGTTCGCGAACATCAGATTGAAGCCATCTGCGGCGCCGGTCCTGAACCATTCCTCCAGCTGGTCGACGACCATCTCGCCCGTCCCGACGACACAGAAGTGGCCCCGCGAGACCCCGAACCACTCGTAGAGCTGGCGAATGGTGAGCCCGTTGCGCCGCGCGTTCTCCACGATCAGGTTCTTGCGGCTGGTGTGCCCATCGATGTCTTTTAGCTCGGGCAGCGGATCATCCAGGCCAAGACCCGACAGATCGGTATCCGTAAAGCGGCTCACATAGGACAGCGCCACTTCGGGATCGAGCAGATCGGCCAGGCGCTGGAACTTGGCGCGTGCTTCCGCTTCGGTCCGCCCCACGATCGGCATCATGCCGGGCATGATCTTGAGCGCAGCGGCCCCGCGGCCGAAGGCCGGCATCCGCCCTTTCACGTCCGCATAGAAGGCCTTGGCGCTGGCTATGTCGAACTGCGCGGTGAAGACGACCTCGGCGTCCCGCGCGGCCATTTCGCGCCCGGCTTCCGACGATCCCGCCTGCACGATCACCGGCCAGCCCTGCGGCGATCGCGGCATCGGCAGTGGGCCCGCCGAGGCGAAGAAATCGCCCTCGAAGTTCAGCACATGAAGCTTCTCGATGTCGACGAAGATGCCGGTCTCCTTGTCTGCGACGATCGCCTCGTCGTCCCAACTGTCCCAGAGCCCCTGCACGACCTGGAGGAATTCGGCGGCTCGCTCGTAGCGGTCGTCGTGCTCACGATGTGCGGAATGGCCGAAATTCGCGGCCACGTGCGCCCAAACCGAGGTGACGACGTTCCAGCCCGCGCGGCCGCCGCTGATCTGCTCGAGGGAGGCGAACTTGCGCGCGACGTGGAAGGGCATGTTGTACTCGGTGGAAACAGATCCCACGAGGCCGATGTGACGGGTAACGGCGGCCAGCGCGGAGAGCAGCGTCATCGGCTCGAACTGGAATGCGGCAGCATCGCGCGAGACCGCGGACCAGTTCGTCTGGACCATGCCATCGACGTCGGCGAGGAAGATGAAGTCGAGCAAGCCGGCCTCGCACCGCTGGGCGAGAGACTGCACGAAGCCGTAGTCGACGCCGGCGCGAGGGGGCGATTCCGGAAGACGCCAGGCGCCCACGTGCTGGCCCGACGGAAGGAGGAATACGCCCAGCTTCAGGTGATCGTTCGCGTCTGGTCTGGGCATGTTTCCTCACCGAAGCTTATTCTAAGCCGTTCGCAGGCCGTTACCCATTATCCAATCATGCGGCATGGATCGTGTCCAACACGGAACTCTTCTTGGAATGATCGATCAGACCGAACGGTAGAATCATTGGTGCTCCATTCTGGGCGGATGATGGCGATCGTTCGGAATAGCTGCTCGTTCCGATCTGCAATCGATGTTGGACTTGGGGGCAGGCGCCAAGCCACTCTGCAAGTATGCAAAGTCGCGGCCAGATACAGCGCATCCGATGGTGATGGGTGTTGCCGCCGCGCAGCCGGTCTCGGGCATGTCGGCGAAGATGCCCGGCATCGGCCTCAGCGCGGCTGTCGCCATCGCCGCCCTGATCATCGAGCGGATCGAATGGTTGGCATTCGGCATGGCTCCGCTCGAAACGCTGGTCATCGCGATCATACTGGGAGCGTCCCTGCGCAGCCTCCTGTCTCTTTCGGAGCGATCGGCGCCCGGAATACACTTCAGCAGCAAGACTCTGCTGGAGGTCGCGGTGGTCCTTCTCGGCGCCTCCATCAGCTCTGCGGCATTGGTGGGCGTGGGGCCGATGATGCTCACCGCCATCATGCTGCTGGTGGTAGCGTCGCTCGCTGCCGGATACGTGATCGGCCGCAGCCTGGGACTGCCGCCGAGAATGGCCCTGCTGATCGCGTGTGGAACGTCCATCTGCGGCAATTCGGCGATTGCCGCCATCGCGCCTGTGCTCGGCTCCAAGCAGCGTGACGTCACCTCGGCTATTACTTTCACCGCTGCCGTGGGCCTGGGGGCGGTCTTGCTGCTCCCTTTCCTGCAACGCCCGCTGCAGCTCAATTCGGCCCATTTCGGCGTGTTCACAGGGCTCGTCGTCTATGCCGTGCCGCAGGTCTTTGCAGCCACAGCGGGCGCCGGCGCCGCGGCGGCGCATGCCGCGATGCTCGTCAAGCTGTGCCGCATTCTCATGCTCGGGCCCGTCATCTTCGGGCTCTCGATCGCCAAGCACATGCACAGCCGCGACAAGGCGGGAGCCGCTCGGCAGCCTCTCGCCCTGGGCCGCCTGGTTCCTTGGTTCGTGATCGGCTTCGCGCTCATGATTGCAGCTCGCTCGCTCGGCCTTCTAAGCCCCTCGACGATCCTCCTGTGCAATCACCTCACCAGCGCGCTCACGTGCATCGCGATGGCCGCACTCGGGCTGAGCGTGGACGTGCGGACCCTGTCCGAGGCGAGCGGACGGGTCCTCCTGACGGCGATTGTAGCCCTCATAGTCCTCGCCGCCGCAAGCCTGCTGGTCGTGCGGTTGCTTGTAGTGTGATCCCCGCAGGCCGACAGGCATCCCGGTCGCGCCCGATCCGGCGAAATGTCGAGGACGATACCGCCAGCGCGCGTCGAGATGGCGTCAAGAATTAGGGGTTTGTTCTTGATGTCGGACCGCTAGCTCGCCTCGAGCATGTGCGGGGCACTCCGCCAGTCCATGAACACGAAGGCGATCGTACCGGGACCGCAGTGGACTGTCAGAGCCTTGAACGCGTAGCGCAGTAGCCTCTGATTGCTTCTGCCAGCGACACCTTCTGCGCCGATCCCAAACTCCGGGTGTCGAACCTTGCCGTTGCCGACACATTGTTCGCTATTTTGCAGCCGATGTGAGGGGGCTGTCTCAGCAACTGCGCACTGACGGAGAGAAACTGTGCGATCACCGCGAGATCTCGGCATCGCCGATGACAAGCGGTTGATCGCCAATGTGCCAACAATCTCCGCTCCGCCGCACAGCAACTTTGGGGATCTCCGGCAGGTTTACCCGGTTTCCGCCGCTCTGCTCATCGCCTTTGTCGAAGATGATGGTCCCCTCTTGTCATCAGCTGTCGATGCCGAAATGGTCGGCCAGCTGGTCAGGGGTGAAGCCGTAGCTTGGCGCATTCGGGTCATCGAGCATGCCCGCGTTCCAGGCGGCGTAAGCCTGCTTCAACTCGGCAAGCAGCGCAGGTTGCCGATCCTTCAAGTTCGCGCGTTCGAGCGGATCGGCGACGATGTCGAACAGGAACTCCTCGCCGCCTATCGACAGGTACTTCATCTGTCCCCGGCGCACCGCTTTCTGGTCCTTGTTCTTGAACCGCCAGTACAGCGTGCGCTCGGGCAGCGAGCCACCGGTGAGCGGGCCGCGCAGGTCGAGGCCGTCGCTGGGGAAGGCGGGATCGAGCGCCCCGCCGCCCGCCGCAAGGAAGGTGGGCAGCCAGTCCATCGACATGATCGGCACATCGCTCTCGCTCGTGGCAGCAATCACGCCCGGCCAGCGGACGATCGCTGGCACCCGCAGCCCACCCTCCAGGAGCTCGGTCTTGATGCCCGTGAACGGCCAGTTGTGGCTGAAACGCTCACCGCCATTGTCGCTGGTGAACACCACGATGGTATCGTTCGCCATCCCCAGCGCCTCGAGCCGGGAGAGCACCCGGCCGACATTGTCATCGAGCGAGCGCATGATGCGCGCATAGGTCTCCATCGAGCCGCCATCGAGATGGTAGAAGGCGGTCGGATTGTCCGAAGCGGCGATGCGGTCGCTCTCGGCGCGGCCTTCCTCGTCATTGGCCTCCCACGGCCAGTGCGGCGCGGTGAAGTGCAGGCTCATGAAGAACGGCCTGTCGCCGCCGGCGCTCTGCTCGAGCGTCGCGATGGCCTGGTCGGCGAGAAGATCGGTCATGTAGCCCGTGGTCTCCACCTTCGTGGCACCGTCCCACAGGTCCAGATTGCCGTTGAAGCCGTGCCGGAAGTAATCGACCCCACCCCCGCGCAGGCCCCAGAACTCTTCGTAGCCGCTGGCGATCGGATCGTACTTGGGCAGCGAGCCCATGTGCCACTTGCCGATCAGAGAGGTGGCGTAACCTGCGGTGCGTAGCAGGGAGGGAATTGTGGGGTGCTCGGGCGGCAGGCCCACGTCCTGCGGGCCCAGCGGCTCCTGCAGGCCGATCGGCAGGCGGTACTGGTAGCGCCCGGTGATGAGCGCCACGCGGGTGGCGGTGCACACCGCGCTGTTGGCATAGGCATGGGTGAAGCGCATGCCCTGCGCCGCGAGCCGGTCGAGATTGGGCGTCTCGTATTCCTGCCGTCCATAGCAGGAGAGATCGGCAAAACCGAGATCGTCCGCGAGGATGAACAGGATGTTCGGCTTCCTCGCCAGACCTTGCGCCAGCACCGGGTGCCCTGCCACCAACGCCGCGGTGGCCAGCCCGCTGGCGAGCGCGGCCCTGCGCGTCATGTCGAACGTGTCGGTATCCCGGGTCATTTTCGCCCTATCATGTCCTTGCTGATGAAACTCGTGCCGCGTCCGCATGCTACATCGCGAAGCGCAGGCCAATGGTGTAGCGCCGCCCGAGCAGATCGAAGAGCACGCTATTGGTCTGGAGCGCGTGGGGACCGAAGGTGCTGTAATAAGGCGTGACCGGCGGGTCCTGGTCGGTAAGGTTGGTCACCGCCAAGAAGCCCTCGGCCTCCACTCCCGGCGCGATCTCGAAGCCCTGGGTGAGCCGCAGGTCGAGGTAGAAGGCGCTGTCGACCTCGTTGATGGGCACATCGCCCAGCGCATTCTCCTGCGTTCCCGGCGAGATGTAGCGGCCCTGCAGGAAGGTGGAGAAGCCGCCATTGGCATAGGTGAGGATGCCGGTCCCGCGGAAATGCGGCAGGCCGTATGGCGCGCCGTCCGACTGTTGGATGCCGGTCTGCCCCGCGCGGTCGATGTAGGTGCCGTTGCTCAGCGTGCGCGAGTTCTCGAACAGCCAGCTGCCGAAGATGCGCGCGCTGATGTCCTCCTCCCCGCCGCCAAGCACGCTCACCGGAGCGGTGTAGTTGGCTTCAAGGTCGAGCCCGCGCACGCGGTTCTCGTTCACGTTGATGAACACGTCGCCGATGAGAACCGGCACGTCGCTAACGAGTGTTACCAGGTCGCACAGCTCGGGCACATTGTCGATCAGGCAGCCGTTGAGCACCGCCTGCGTGCCAAGCTGGCCGATCGCGTCCTTCACCTGGATGTCGTAATAGTCGACCGAGAGCGAGAAGCCCGGCAGCACTGCGGGCTGGATCACCGCGCCAACAGTGAAGGTGTCGGCCTTCTCGGGGCTGACTTCGGGATTGCCGCCCGAGAAGATCGTCACGTTGAGCGCCTCGAGCTGGGGCGTGCGCGGATCATCCACCACCGCGGCGCCGCCGGTCCGGTCGAACCGCTCGGAGAGGTTGGCGGCGCGCACGTCGCGCGAATAGGTGCCGCGCAGCTTCAGGAACTCGAGCAGGTCGACATCGAGCCCCGCCCGGTAGGCCCACACGGTGCCCGACCCGGTGTAGTTCGCCCAGCGTCCGGCGAGGTGCAGGTTGGCCCCGTCGATCACGCCCGCATCCCCGATCAGCGGCACCAGCGTCTCGGCGAAGGCCTCGTACACGTCGATCGCACCGATGATGTTGGAGACCTTGGAATATTGCAGGCCCACCGAGTTGATGCAGTCGGCCTGGCTGACGCCGCGCAGGCCGGGGATCTGGCCGCTGCAGGCGACCGGGCGGAAGTTGGCGTGGTCGGATGCGGGATTGCTCTCGTCCTCCACCAGCTGGAGGATCTCCTCGCGCCGGAAACTCCCGCCAAAGGCCAGGCTGATCGGGCCGGCCCAAAGGTCGACCACATCGCCGTTGAAGTCGAGCTCGGCGACGTGCTGGGTGATCTGGGTGCGGTTGACCTTCTCCTCGCCGGTGGTGAAGGTGAAGCTGTCGCCGCGCTCGAAGCCTGTATCGGCGTAGTAGATCGGCGTGGTGATCTCGGTGCCCGGCTCGTAGCCGGTGACGTAGTCGAGCGCTGCCTCACCGGCATTGCCGCGGCCGAACAGGTTGAGCGGTTCGCAGCCCGCGAAGGCATCGGAGAACAGGGTTGCCCGGCACACGATGTTGCCGTTGGCAACGCCCGTGGTGGCGAGCCCCTGGTCGACAGCATCAAGCGCGGCAAACACCCGGTCTACCCGAATGCCGTTCTGGTAGCCTGTGCGCACGTTGCGGCCGTACTGGTAGTACGCATCCGCCTGCCAGCCGTCGAACAGGCCGCCGGTGGCGATGTCCCAGGTCAGCCCCCCGGCAAAGCTGTTCATCACATTGTCGTCGCGCAGCGTGACGAACGGGGCGAGGTCCTCGCTGCTGCCGATCCGGCGGAAGGTGAAGGAGGCGATGTTGTTCGCCGCCATGGTGTCGCGCACGCTCTGTGGCAGGAAGGCATTGTCGGCGAAGATCGTTGCCACCGTCGGCGTGCCGTTGAACGAGCCGGAAGGGTCGTTGTAGCGGAAGGTCTTGTTCTGCCCACGCATGTACTGCGCGTAGACGGTGAGATTGTCGGTGAGCTCGTAATCGGCATAGGCGTAGATGCTGTTGCGCTCGGCATCTGGGAAGATCGTGAACAGATCGGTGCCCAGATAGTCGCCGCTGCCGCCATTGGTGATCGACTGGACCGCAGTGGGCGTGCCGGTGGCGCCGCTGCTGATACCGCTGCGGATGAAGGGCGTCACGCCGCTGCCGTCGGGAAGGAATTCGAGCCCGTTGAGCGCCGTTCCCGGAGCGAAGATGACCCCGTTCAAGGAGGAATTGGCCGAGACCACGTTGGGGTAGGGCTGCCCCGCCACCGCGCCCCAGGCCTGGTACCATTCGCGCTCGTCGAAGCTGTGGACGCCGTTCTGCTCGGCGATCTCGCCGGAGATCAGCAGGTGGCCGCGCTGGCCGATTTCGGTGCCGAAGCTGAGCGAGACCTCGTAGTTCTCGCTGTCGCCCCGCTCGGTGGCGCCCACCTGGCCGGAGGCGCGCAGGCCCGTGAAATCGCGATCGAGGATGAAATTGACCACGCCGGCCACCGCGTCGGAGCCGTAGGCCGCCGAGGCGCCGCCGGTCACCGTTTCCACGCTCTGCACCACAGCCTCGGGGAAGACATTGATGTCCACGCCCCCGAACGGGCTCGACGAGACCACGCGGTGTCCATTCAGCAGCGTGAGCGTGCGGTTGATGCCAAGGCCGCGCAGGTCGAGGTTGCCATATCCACCGCGGGTGAACCAGCCGGTGCCGCCCAAGCCCGATTGCTGCACGGCGGCTACCGATTGGTTGCCCAGGAATTGCGGCAAGCTGCTCACCGCCTCGACCAGGCCGCTGGTGCCCATGGCTTCGAGCGTCTCCTCACCCACCACGGTGACCGGGATGGGCGCCTGCGAGCCATCGGTCCGCAGCCGCGAGCCGGTGACGACGATCTGGCCGCTTGCGGCGACTGGCTCGGCCGCGCTCTCCGGCTCAGCGTCCTGCGCCACCGCCGGCAGCGCGATTGTGCTGACACCGAGCGCAAGGCCGCAGCGGAATGAATGCCTGCTGATGGTTCGCGTGTACACCTCGTTCCCCTCCCTCATGTCGCGTGTTCCCGCGATCGCTTCGAGATGTCGGCCGCGCGCTCCGGGGAAGCAACCCATCGCGAAGTGATGAAGCCTATTCAGTTTAGGTTATAAGTTTGGCATGAGGCGATAATGCCCGGCCTGCCATTTACGCTACGCCAGCTCGATGTCTTCGCGGACCTATGCTCCACTCGCAGCTTTGGTCGCACGGCCCAACGGCTGGGGATCTCGCAGGCGTCGGTGAGCAATCAGGTGAAGGCGCTGGAGCAGCAGCTCGGCCTTGCGCTGCTCCTGCGCATACCGGGCAGGCGCCCGACGCTGACGGACGATGGCAGTGCGTTTCTGGAGGATCTGGGAGCTTTCCATGCTGCCGCCAACGTGCTTGCGGGGTATCGTCGGGCGAGCAGCAACCTGCCGGACCGGCTCAACCTGCGCATTCGTGCAGGGCAGGGCCTCGTCGACCAGTTCATCCGCCCCAAGCTCGGGCACTTCCTGGCCGAGCATCCCGACATAGCGCTGGAGTTCGACGCCCATCCGCCCAGCAAGCGGATCGCGGACGATGTGCTGGACCGCCGGTTCGACTTCGGCCTGTTCCACCTGCGCGCCGATCACCCCGTGAGCTTTCCCTTCCGCGTAGTGGCGCTGCTGCGCGGTGGCATCTACGGACATCGCCGCTTTGCCGAGGGGCGCCGGCTGCCGCTCGCCCCCGAGCAGGTCGCCGCCCTGCCCTTCATCCTTCCCAGCGAGGGCAGCGAGCAGGAGGAGGAGGTGCAGATTGCCCTGCGCCGAACCGGCATCTCCCCTCGCAAGGTGGTCTGCCATACGCAATATTTCGACGTCATCGCCAAGATGCTCGAGCAGGGTCTGGGCGTGGCCAGCTTCGCCGAGGTCATCCTGCCGCTTGCGATGCGCGAGACGGTGGTGCTGCTCTACCCGCTGCACGACTGGCGGCTGATCTGGTACCGGCGCGACGACGGCACCGATCCGCGCCACGCGCTGGTCGAGACCTTCCTCATCTCCTCCCTGCTATGCGATGCGGACTATCTGACGGTCGAAGTCTTCGACACGACGTACCGGCCGCGTTGAAGGCCCCCCGTTCTTGCTGCCGAGCAGCAAGGGCGGGGCAGGGCACCGGAGCGGGCGGTGATGGCCAGGGGCGAAGTGCTCGAGTGGCTTGCGGCATAGGGAGCAACGGTCATTCTGTCGCCGTCGTTTGCCGGCCATCCAACCGATCACCCTGCCGGACGGACTCGGCAGGGCGTCCGGCGCAGCTGGCGAAGGCGATCGCTCAGTCCTCGAACACGACCAGCGCGCGAATTTCGATGCTGTTGCGCGCAACGGCGTGGGCGGGGGCGTTGGGGATATCGACCGCGCCATGCGGGACGCGCGCCTTGCGGCTATCCCCCTGCGGATCGAAGGTGGAGAAGATCAGCGCCTCTCCCGGCAGCATGTCCGAGAAATAGCCCCAGCGCTGGCTGGGATTGGGGCGGAAGAAGGAGATATCGAACTGGTGCGGAGCGTCTCGCCTGGCCAGCACCTCGTCCGCCCGCTTCAGCGGATCGGCGAAATAGCCCAGGCCGTCCACCACATCGTCCGCCTCCACGCTGGGGAGCGCGCAGAGCGCGAGGCCGGTATCCTGCGGCGGCGGGGAGATCGCCTGCCAGAGATTGAAGATGCGCCAGCGCGCGGGCGTGGCATCGCCAATGCGGGCCTTGATCTCCTCCATCGCCGCGTCGGCAGCGGGCTGCTGGGCCAGCTGCTCGAAGGCGAAGCTGCCATGAAGGTCGCTGTGCATGGCCCTGGCCGGCGCGGAGACGGGGGAGGAGAAGGCCTCCGCCCGTTTTTCCGAAAAGCGTGCGAGCGGCCCTGCGAAGGGGCACGCCCAGCTTCCCCCGGTCACGCGCAGGATCGTCTCGCGGGCCGCCGGAACCCACAATTGCCGCAGCTGGTCCTCGTCGCGATAGTCGGTGACGCCGCTGACGACGCGATCGATCACGAAGCCCTCGTGATCGAGGCTCAGCGAATCCGCGGTCTTGCGCCAATCCTGAAGCTCGACTTCGATCGGGCGCTGACCGGTGCCCGTCCAGCCATTGTCGAGCACGAAGCGTACCGCACCGTCAGGTTCGGCAGTCACGAAATTCAAGGTTGCGAGCATGATCCTCTCCTCCGCGCGTCCGCTTCAGGTTGCGTTCGCAGGCTTGGCCGTTTGGTGAACGAGTTGCAGCGCCAGGACGAGCACCAGCCCGATCATCGCGGCGCCGAGATACCAGGGCGCGTCATGCGCGACCGATCCGTAGATCGCGCCGAACAGCGGCGGGGCCACGATGCGGCCGAAGGCATTGCTCGCCATCAGCAGCCCCATCGTGCTGCCCTGTCGTTCCGGCTTGGTGTTGCGCGAGATCAGGGCGCCCGAGGTCGGGAAGGCCAGGCTGTGCCCGGTCATCAGGAGGCCCATCAGCAGGATGCCTGCCGCGGGGAGGCGGATGATCGGCTGCAGCAGCATGGATAGCGCCAGCAGGACGAGACCCATGACGATCACGCGCGGTTCGCCGAAACGCGCCACCAGAGGGCCCAGCAGGAAGATCTGCGCGATGAAGCCGCCCCCGCCGATGGCGAGGAAGGCCCAGCCCAGATCGTTCGCGCCCCAGCCGAAATTCTCCTCGCTCCACAGCCCGTAGATCGCCTCCATCGATGCGAAGGCGGCGATGCCGAAGAAGGAGATGACGAACAGCCGCAGGAGAATGGGCTGCGATCGGACGAAGCTGAATGCTTCGGTATAACGCGGCAGGGGCGCGCCCTTCCCGCGGGGCGGAACGGCATCGCGCAGGACGATGAGCGACCACAGGGAGGCAAGCAGCGCGAAGCCGCCGGCGATGAAGATCGGCAGGCGGAAGCTGGCGGCGGCCACTTCATCGCCGGCGAAGATGCCGCCGATCACCGGGCCGAAGGCGAAGCCGAGGCTGAAGGCGGCGCCGAAATAGCCCATCGTCTTGGCGCGCTTTTCGGGCGCGGACACGTCGGCGATGAAGCCCTGCGCCACGCCCAGCGTGCCCGAGAAGAAGCCGCTGACGATGCGGATGAGGATCGCCGCCCACAGACTGGGCGCATAGGCGAAGGCGAAATAACTCAGCCCCGCGCAGAAGGTGGTGAGGACAAGCACCTTGCGCCTGCCCCACACGTCCGACTGGCGGCCCCAGTGGATCTCGCCGAAGACATTGCCGAGCGAATAGGCGGCGAACAGCAGCGCGATCTCGAAGGACGTGGCATCGAACACCTGCCCGTAGAAGGGCAGCAGCGGCAGGATCAGGCTGAAGCCGGCGATGTTGATGAAGACGGCGACCAGCAGCGGCGGAAGGCGCTTATCCATCGTAGCGCGGCTCCGGCAGGCCCTGGGCGCCCAGGCCGTCGATCACGAAATTGGCGCCGTCCGCTGCCTCGGGCTCGCGGCCAAGGAAGCTGGGATCGATGCTGGGCACGAACAGCCGGTCCAGCTCGGGGCCGAAGAACATGCAGCTCGCGGGCAGCTTGGTGGGCATGGCGATCTCGCGCATCACCTTGCCTTGGGGCGAAATCTGCAGGACCACGCCGCCCTCGCAGATGGCCGTCCACAGATTGCCCTGCGTATCGGTCGTCGCGCCGTCCGGAATAGGACCGTAGGCGCTGCTGTCGAAGAACTCGCGCCGGCTGGAGGCTGCGCCGGTCTCGAGGTCGTAATCGTAGGCGTAGATCATGTGCCGCATGCTGTCGGCATGGTAGAAGGTCTTGCTGTCGGGCGCCCAGCAGGGGCCGTTGCCCAGGATGATGTCACCGTCCAGCTGCGAAAGCGTGCCTTGGGTGCCGAGCGAATAGACCCCGCCGAGCGGCTCCTTGGCCTGGCGATGGCTGATGCCGAAGACGAAGCGGCCCTTGCGGTCGACCTTGCCGTCCGCCAGCTGGATGTTCGGATCGGCCGGCTCCATCAGCGCCAGCGCCTCGACCGCGCCGCTTTCGAAATCCAGCGTGTGGATGCCGGAGGGCAGGGCGACGATGGCTCCGCCCTTCCTGCGCAAGGCCATCGAGCCGATCATGTCGGGCACGTTCCAAATGCGGTGATCTCCGCTCGCCGGGTCCCAGCGCAGGACCTGCTTGGCGAGGATGTCGATGTAGTAGAGCGCCTGTTCCTCGACGTCCCACACCGGGCCCTCTCCAACCTGGCATTTGGGCAGTTGTAGCTGCGTGATCTGCATGAGCTGCGTCCTTTCTTGCGTATCCCGGGCTTGCGGCAAGTCAGCGCGCTGGCGCGATGACCCACCCCAGGGCCGAGCCCGCATCCAAATCCGCTGCGGCCGCCGGGCCGCTTCCGCCGGCAGGTGACCCGGCGAGCCCGGCGCAGCTTGCCAGCGCTTCCGGCCAGTCGCCGCAGGACGCCTCCATGGCCCGGCCGAGCGCTTCCCAGCCGCGGCGGCAATCGTGTGCGATGCAGCCGCCGGACGCGCCGCGGAACAGCGCAGTGCGCGCATAGCCCGCCTCGCGCGCCACCTCCTCGATCAGCAGCGCATCCGCGCTGCGGCTGATGCCCGCGATCAGACCGGGCCGGCCCGCGAGGAGCTTGCGCGCGAAGCGGATGCGGTCGCCTTTCAAGGCCAGCAAGGCGCCTTGGTGGGCGGAGCCAGCCGCGGCCAAACGCCGTCCCGCCTCGAGTGCGGGATCATAGACCAGCACGGAGCTCCCCGCGGCCGCGGGCCATCCTGCCGGATAAGCGAGCGCCGGCGCGGCGATCATGCCGGCAAGGCCGCCTGCAAGAACGGCACGCCTGTTTATGTGGATCATTGTCCTGCCCCTTCCGGCGTCACATGCGGTCCCGCAGCGAGATATTCGGCAATGGCCTCAAGTTGCGCGTCGCTCAGTTCGCCGCGCGGCAGTGCGGGCATGTTGCCGATCCCCTGCCTGGCGGCGAGCACCACGTAGGGAGCAGCGAGATCGTCCCGCGCTTCGAGCAGGGCGACCGGGCGCCTGCGCGAGAGCAGCAGGGTGCCCATTCCGCGCGTGCCGTGGCACACGCTGCAGCGATGCTCATACAGCGCCTTGCCATCATGAGGCTGTGCGCTCTGTGCATTGGCGGAACTGGCTGGGCTTTCCTCTGCTGTCGCCGGTCCTTGCGCAAATGCATGACCGGTGGCGGCCAGCATCAGCCCGCCGAGCGCACCCAGCACGAGGCCTGCCCGCCCGCCCGCCTTCAAGCGCGCCGGCATTGCGATTTTGCCGCCAGACCCTGGAAACCTTTTCATACAATCCGCTCGCAATTGGAGGAAAGCGTCAGCGCCGCACGGCCGGCGCCAGCGAGGAGGCACCGCATAAGGCGCCGATGGTTGGAACCGGGCCGCATCAGCGATACCGCGCGGGCCAGATGCCCTGCTTCCCCGGCGCGAGGATGCCCGCCGGATCGAGCGCATCCTTGATCATGTTGTTGAAGCGCACCATCGCATGGTCGTTGAAGTCGAAGGTCGAGGCGACCTGGTCCATGAAGTCGATATGCGTCCGGTACTCGCCGAAACCGGCCGCATGCGTGTCGCGGATCAGCTCCTCGAACAATGCCGTCACCCGGTTGCGATGGTCCTCACTGTCGCGATTGTAGAGGATCTCGTTGACGGCGACGGTCTGCCGCCCGCCCACGCCGAATGCGCCGTAATAATCGACGCCGTGCTTCTCGTAGAGCGCGCGGGTCCGGCGGAACTGCTCGGCAGCGAGACGCGGGTCGGAAGGCATCACCGGCGAAAAGCCGATATGGCCGCCGCGCCCGCCATACCAGTCGACCATGCTCATCCCGGCAGTCCCGGGAATGCCTGACTTGCTCAGCGCGAAATCCTGCCCCTCGCGCCACACGCGCCAGTCTCCGGTCGCGGCGATACCCGCTTCGCGAGCGGCGGCGGACACCATCTTGGCCTTTGCGGCGATCACCTCTTCGGGGCCGTAGAGATTGACCTCCGCATTCCACCAGCCGAGGCTGAGCTGCTGGCGGATCTTGGCGCCTTCCTCCTCGGGGAGAAGCCCTTCACCTTTCCAGAAGGAGGAGCGGGTGCCGACATAGCTGGCAATGCCGACATAGGAGACCCAGGCCGCATCGTGATCGATCAGGCCGCGCAAACGCAGCGGCTGGAACATGGCGATGCCCTTCTCGATATCGTCGGGATCGGGCATTTGCAGGCTGAGGCTCATGGTCGCGGGCGGCGGGGGCATGAGCCACAGGCCGAGCCGGGTGACGACGCCATAGTTCGACTGGCAGAACACCTGGTCCCAGCCGGGGCCGTAGCTGTTGCGCGTCGTGTGCCAGGCCGGGTTGTCCTTCATGGCACCGGCACCGGTGCGCAGGACGGTGCCATCGGCCAGCACCACTTCCATGCCGCAAATCTGTGCCGCATGGTCGCCGTAGGATTGCGGGCCCACGCCGCGCTCCAGCGCATTGCCTGCAACGCTGCCCCAGGCATTGCCGGGCACGCTCATCCACAAGGGATGTCCCCGACGCTCGAGCTCGTCGAACAGGTCGTAGAACCCGACGCCCGGCTCGACCACGCAATAGCCGAGATCCTCGTTGATCTCAAGGATGCGGTTCATCTGCGACAGGTCGAGGATGATCGTCCCCGCCTGCACGGGAGCCGTGCCGCCGTAGCCGAAATTCTTGCCCCGGCTTATCGGCCAGAGCGGAACGCCCGCCGCCGTGGCGGCCTTGAGCAGTTCCTGCACCTCTTCGACGCTGCGTGCCGCCACCGCGCCGCCAGGCTGGTGCGCGGCCATGTCGAAGGCCATCTGGTCCGAATAGGCAGCCTGATCGACGTCCGAAGTGAACACACGATCTTCACCCAGGATGCGGCGGGCCGCATCCAGGAAGCGCGGCAGATCTCCGCCGGCGATTTGGTCAGATGCCATGCTGGCACGATCTCCTTTCATTCAGGCCCCGGCGATGCGTTGGAGCATCCAGAGCGAAGCAAGTATGCCGACGCCATAAGCTACGCCGAGCTGCGGCGCGCGATGCAAAGTGGGGGACAGGCGCCACTGCGCGCGCTTTCGCTCGAGCAAAGAGAGCGCCGCGCGCGCTAGTGACACGATGCCGACGATGCAGAAGACGAAGATCGCCTGCCCGATCTCGATTCCCACATTGAAGCTGAACAGAGCCGTGACCAGGTCCCCCTGCGGAAGGCCGATCTCTGCCAGCACCGAGGCAAAACCGAAGCCGTGCAGCAGGCCGAAGCTCGACGATACCGCGATCGGATGGCGCCAGGTCAGTGTGTTGCGCGGGCCCTTGGCCAGTTCCACGGCCAGGAACACGATGCTCAGCGCGATGATCGTCTCGACCGCTGCGATGGGCACCCGGACCAGGCCGAGCGCGGCGAGCGTCAGGGTCAGCGAATGCGCCAGCGTGAAGCCGGTGATGGTGACGAGGATCCGCCGGAGCGTGCCGGCGATCCAGATCAGGCAGGCGGCGAACAGGAGGTGGTCGAAGCCCATCCAGATGTGCTCGATGCCCAGGCGTATATATTGCAGCACGACCGAGCTGCTCTGCGTTCCGGGCGCTGGCACGCTCAGGGCGCGTTGCTGCGGCAGCTCGAGAGCGATGTCGGACCGGCCATCGAGAGCGATCGTCTTGAAGATCGTCCCCAGGCCCGGATTGCCGTTGGGATAGGCCGTGCGGATGGTGCGCCCCGCGAGCGACGTCTCGCAGCGGACCGTCTTGTGCTGCCAGTGGCCGATAGGATCCGTGCGGCGCAGCGTCGGTCCGTTCTGGGTACAGTCGGCCGGCAGGTCGAGGTCGGGCGCATTCTCGGCCGAGAAATTCGGCGGCATGCGCCATGTAAGCTCGTAGGTCCCGGCGCCCGTCTCGACCGCCTCTACATAGAGCGGACGCGGTTCGTCTGCATGCGCAGGGCCGGCCCATGCGAAGAGGCAGGCGAGCAATGCGAGAAGCACGCGCCACTTCAAGAAGCCTGCTTCCTCACATCGCCGACGTCATCCGCCAAGTTGAGGCGGAACTGGGCCAGCATCCTGTCGGCGGCCTTCGCGCTCTCGCGCTCACGCTTGGCGAACAAGGCATCGTCACGCACCCGGTCGGCAATTTCGGCAAGATCGGGAGGGCGGCTGTCCAATCGGCTCTCGATCAGCACGAGGTGTTCGCCAAGCTCCGACTTGAACGGCCCCTGCCAGCTGCCGGTCGCAAGCTGCGGCGAGAACAGGCGATCGGCGAAGGCCGCGCCCAGTTCGGCGCTGACCTGCTGGCGCGACACGTCGAGATAATTGCGGCGATAGGGAAACAACTCGCCGAAATTGCCCGCCTGCTCGAACGTCACCTTGTCGCTTCGCAGCGTCTGCAAGGTGTCCTGCGCGATGCGGTTCGTCTCGCCTGCGTGCCTGCGCCCGTCGATGAAGACGTGCGTGAAGGTGAGCGTCGCGGGCTGCGCGTAATCTTCCTGATGCTGCTCGAAATAGGCGCGCATCTCGGCATCGCTGACCGACAGCTCGGCAGCAGCCTGGTCCTGCAGCAGGAGGCGCATCTGCTGGATCATGCGCTGCCGGATGAGCGGGTCGGCCTGCTCGAGCGAGGAGGCCTCGGCCGTACGATAGAGCGCCTCGCTCATCGCATATTCGTCGACAAGCGCGGCCCGTTCAGCCGGCGTCATCCGGTCGTAGAGGGTGGAGAAGGTCGCGTCGTCGAAGATCCGCGCGCGTTCCTGCATGAACTGCACCAGCTTGGCCCGATCGATGTCGATGGCGTCTGACGGCCGCTCGGCTGCCGCCAGCCAGACGAACAGGATCGCGGCTATGCTGAGGAAATGGGTAAGCGGCTCACGGGCGATGCGGCCCAGCACTGTGCGAGCCGCACCTGTCTCGTCCCCTTGCCCCTCACTCCTTGGCGAAGGATCGTCAGATCGGCTCATCTCATTTGGACCGGTACCAGATCGGGGATGAATAGGCCCGTTCCTGAATCGTCTCGGGAAGATCGAAGGTCGACGGGTCGATCTTGAGCGCAGCGGCATCGTACAGGTGGTGGCGCGGCGTGGGAATCTCGAGCACGCGGACGTAGTAGAAGCTCTGCTGGTCCGGATCGAAATCCGGGTCGCGCCACACGGTTGCAAGCTCCACCGCGCCGATCGTGTTGGCATAGGTGGCGCGGCGGCGGTCGACCGTGTCGCCGACGGCCGGAAGGCTGCCGTCCGCCTTCAGCTGCCGGCCGTCGGACCAGTCGACATTGTAGATCTTCTCGTGAAGCTTGCCGCCCGCATCGCGCCAGCCCTTGACCACCTGCACCCGGTCCAGATTGGCGCCCTGGGGGTCCTTGACGGCGCGGATCATAAAGGCCGGAGCCCGGTTCGCGCCCGAGCGGAGAAGCTCGCCGCCCATCGGGACCCCACCGCGATAGCCGCGCTTGGCAAAGTCGCGCGCCTCGAGGTCGGCCTGGGTGAAATCATAGCCGGCGAACACGCGCAGGCTCATGCGCGGGCCCGTCGTCCCGAAGACCTCGCGCCGCCGGAACGCATCGTAAATGGCCTGTCGCGTATTGCTGTCGGCCCATACGGCCGCAATGCCGGAAGCCGAGACCCGCCATGCGGACATCGCGGCGTAACGCATCTCCGGCCGCTCGCCCGGCAGGTAATCATTGCCCGATTTGCCGAAGAAATTCGATTCCGAGAGGTCGGGCAGCCCGGTGTGCGTGTCGCTCGAGCCGATCATGCCGAAGCGGAACGGGTTGATGCCGATACGGCTCTCGATA
>Ga0210040_10002803_pt1 | contig 24188 bp, 21 predicted proteins | sample CryGeyCG12114_NA_FD_185462 | JGI IMG/M metagenome (GOLD analysis project Ga0210040, IMG submission 185462) | Groundwater microbial communities from aquifer - Crystal Geyser CG19_WC_8/21/14_NA (SPAdes) (version 2) | ecosystem: Environmental > Aquatic > Deep subsurface > Groundwater | place: USA... | reverse complement strand
CGCCGGATCGCCGACCAGGTGGCCTCCAACTACGACACCCCGCGCGAACCGCTGGACGTCGCCGAACGCCTGATCGTCGCCGACGAGATCGCGCGGCTCGACGAGATGCCCCAACGGGTCCTGCGCCTCGCCTTCTACGAGGACCTGACCCACATGCAGATCGCCGAGCGGTTGCAGCTGCCCCCGGGCACGGTCAAGAGCCACATCCGCCGGAGCCTCATCAAGATCAGAAAGAGACTGGAGGAGTCCTACGATGGCTCATCCGACTCCTGACGACCTGGCCCTCGCTGCGCTCGGCGAGGACGTCGCCGTCCTCGAGCACGTCCGCGGGTGCCGCACCTGCCACGCCGACCTCGAGAGCCTGCAGCAGGTCGTCCTCCTGGGTCGCTCCCTGGGCCCGGAGGACCGCCTGACGGCTCCCGACCCGCGCGTCTGGCAGGCGATCGCCGAGGAGGTCCACCGCGATCAGGTCGGCCCGCAGCACGGGGACGTCTCCGTCCTCGACCGGCCGGAGGTGGCTCCGGCGCCGTCCGCCGGCGCGACCGACGAGCTCGCCGCCCGTCGCCGGTCCCCTGTCCGTCCGCGCCGTTGGGCACCCGTGGCCGTCGCCGCGGCGGCCGCCCTCGTCGTCGGACTGGGCGGCGGCTACCTCCTCAGAGGCCTGACGGCCTCGGGCTCCGACGTCGCCACCACCCAGCTGAACGCGCTGCCGGCCTTCCCGGGCGCCAACGGGACCGCCACCGTCGAGGACGGTGCCAACGGGCAGCGCACCCTCGTGCTCAGCCTGGAGCTGCCCCCGGACGCCGCCGCGAACGGCACGCTGGAGGTCTGGATGAGCGACACCCGGGCGCGCGACATGGTGTCCATGGGCACCGTGTCCGGCACCTCGGCCCGGCTCCCCGTCCCCGCCGGCATCGATCTCGCCACGCACCCCCTCGTGGACGTCTCGCTGGAGCCGCAGGGTGACAGCGACCCCCACCACTCCGACGTCTCGGTCCTCCGCGGCCGCCTGAACGTCTGAGCGGGCGCCAGGCTCCCCCGCCGGAGCCGTACGTCAAGCACGCGTCACCCAGCACCCCGGCCGACTACTTCGCGGTCGAGGCCGCTGGTCTGCGCTGGCTCGCCGCAGCTCCTGGCGGCGCTGCGGTCGTCGGCGTGCAGGCCGTGGACGCGAAGAAGATCGTGCTGGACCGGCTCGACACCGTGCGGCCGACCCCCGCGGCGGCCGAGGCCTTCGGGCGGGCGCTGGCCCGGACGCACGCCGCCGGTGCTCCGGCCTTCGGCGCTCCGCCCGCCGGCTGGGTGGGCGACGGCTTCATCGGCCGGCAGCGCATGAGCATGCGTGCCGACGAGCACTGGGGCACCTTCTACGCCGAGCAGCGGGTGCTCCCGTACGCCCGGGAGGCGTACGACGTCGACCACCTGTCCGCAGCGGCCCTCGCCGCGGTCGAGCGGCTCGCCGACCGGCTGCGCGCCGGGGACTTCGACGACGGGCGTCCGCCGGCCCGGATCCACGGCGACCTCTGGTCCGGCAACGTGATGTTCACCCCGGCCGGCGTGGTGGTCATCGACCCGGCCGCCCACGGCGGGCACGGGCTGACCGACCTGGCGATGCTGCACCTGTTCGGGGTGCCCGGGCTGGACCGCGTCGACGCCGCGTACGCCGAGGCGGCCGGCCTCGAACCGGGCTGGCGCGACCTGGTCGGGCTGCACCAGCTGCACCCGTTGCTCGTGCATGCCGTGAGCCACGGTCCCGCGTACGGGTCCGAGGCCGCGTCGGTCGCGTACGGGTACCGCTGAGTCGCTCAGGACGGAACGGGTAGTCATCTTCTCGGTGTCGCACATCCACGCGGCCCAGAGATGGAGACGTTCGATGACCCTGATCAACCCCGTCACGCAGTACGAGGACAACCCCAAGCAGGAGAAGCAGTCCGGCACCGGGCTGGACGCCGACCTCGACGTCACCGCCGACCACGGCGAGGGCTCCTACGTCGGCAGCGGCAAGCTCGTCGGACGTCGTGCGCTGATCACCGGGGCCGACTCCGGCATCGGCCGGGCCGTGACCATCGCCTTCGCCCGCGAGGGCGCGGACGTGGCCATGAACTACCTCCCCGAGGAGCAGGAGGACGCCGACAACGTCGTCGCCGCCGTCAGCGACACCGGTCGCAAGATCGTGCAGCTCCCCACGGACCTCACCGACGAGCAGGCGGCGCGCAAGGTCGTCACCGACGCGGTCGAGCAGCTCGGCGGGCTGGACGTGCTCGTCCTCGTGGCCGGCAAGCAGCAGGCCGTCGAGGACATCGTCGACATCACCTCGGAGCAGTTCGACCAGACGTACAAGACCAACGTCTACGCGATGTTCTGGATGATCCAGGAGGCGGTCCCGCACCTGCCCGCGGGCTCGACGATCATCACCACCTCCTCGATCCAGGCCTACAGCCCGAGCCCGAACCTGGTCGACTACGCGTCGACCAAGGGCGCGATCAACACGTTCAGCAAGGCGCTGGCCCAGCAGCTCGCCCCCAAGGGGATCCGGGTCAACGTCATCGCTCCGGGTCCGATCTGGACCCCGCTCCAGGTCTCCGGCGGCCAGCCGACCGAGGCGCTCAGCACCTTCGGCGAGGACACCCCGCTGGGCCGCATGGGCCAGCCGATCGAGATGGCGCCCGCCTACGTGTTCCTCGCCTCGCCCGAGTCGAGCTACGTCCTGGGCGAGACGCTCAACCTGAACGGTGGCATGCCCACGCCGTAAGGGTCACCGCTGGGCCGTGTCGATCTACCACGTGAACGTGGTGTCCTGGCCGTTGCCACGGCAGATTCGCCATGGTGAGCGCTGGTTCACCACATGAACGTGGTGAGCCGACTCCGACTCCTCGCTCAGAGGATCTCGCAACCGGGCCACGAGCGGGGTAGGGGTCAGCGCCACCAGACGGTGGTGTCGGGCGGAACGTGCCGTCCGGCGTCGGGGTCGCTGCTCAGCAGCACCTCGGCGTCGGGCGGGAGCTCGACGTCGGCGTCGCCGATGTTCGCGGTCACGCGGACCGAGCCGCGGTCGAACGCCAGGACGGTGGCGGCGGGCTCGCTGAGCCAGGCCAGCTCACCGGAGCCGAGGTCCAGCGAGCGGCGCAGCCGCAGCGCCTCGGTGTAGAGCGTGAGCACGGAGGTCGGGTCGGCACGTTGCCGGTCGCGGGCGAGGGCGGCGTACGCCTCCGGCTGCGGCAGCCACGGGCGGCCCGCCCCGAAGCCGAGGTTCGGTGCGTCGGCCTCCCACGGCAGCGGCACGCGGCAGCCGTCCCGACCGAGGTCCTCCCCCGCGGTCCGCGCGAACGCCGGGTCCTGGCGGTCCGCGTCGGCCAGCGTGGTGTGCTCTCCCAGCCCGAGCTCGTCGCCCTGGTAGACGTACGCCGACCCCGGCAGGGCGAGCATCAGCAGCGCTGCCGCGCGCGCCCGCCGCAGACCGAGTGCCTCGTCCGGCTGCGGGGAACGCGGCCCGACCCGTCGCGGCGCCTGCCCGGCGGGGTAGCCGAAGCGCGTGGCCATCCGCAGCATGTCGTGGTTGCCGAAGACCCAGGTCGGCGCGGCACCGACACCGCCGTACGCCGAGATCGACGTGTCGACCACCGCACGCAGGGCGACCGCGTCCCACGGCGTCATCAGGAACGGCCAGTTGAAGACCTGGTGCAGCTCGTCGGGCCGCACGTAGCGCACCGCCCGGTCCACCGAGACGTTCACCTCGCCGCACAGCATGCGGGCGGGCGGGGAGTAGGAGTCGGACAGGCTCCGCCAGCGCCGGTGCAGGTCGTGGACGCCCTCCTGGTCCCAGTACGGCGCGCGCTGCTTGGAACCAGAGTCGAGGGGCGAGCCGGGGAACGAGGGGAAGGTCAGGTCCTTGACCAGGCCGTGCCCGACGTCGATGCGGAAGCCGTCCACGCCCCGGTCGAGCCAGAAGCGCAGCACGTCGTCGTAGTCGGCGCGCACCCGCGGGGAGGCCCAGTTCAGGTCGGGCTGGGCGGAGTCGAAGAGGTTCAGGTACCACTGCCCTGCTCGCCGCAGCGGCTGGCGGTCGCTACGCTCCCCGCTCTCCATGGGCTCGTCGGGGACCTGCGTCCAGGCGCTGCCGCCGAAGACCGAGACCCAGTCGGTCGGCTCGTCGCGGAAGATGTAGCGGTCACGTTCAGGGGAGCCGGGGGCGGCCGCAAGCGCCTCGACGAACCAGGGGTGCGCCGACGAGGTGTGGTTCGGCACCAGGTCGACCACGACCCGCAGGCCGAGCTCGTGCGCCCGGACGAGGAGCGCGTCCAGGTCGGCGAGCGTGCCCAGCAACGGGTCGACGCCGCAGAAGTCGCTGATGTCGTAGCCGCCGTCGACCTGGGGCGACGGGTAGAACGGTGACAGCCACACGGCGTCCACGCCGAGCGCTGCCACGTCACCCAGCCGGGCGGTGATGCCCGGCAGGTCGCCGACGCCGTCGCCGTCGGAGTCGGCGAACGACCGGGGATAGACCTGGTAGACGACGGCGGAACGCCACCAGCCGCCGTCGCCCTCGCGGGTGACGGCGATCCCCTCCGCGGTGCTCAGCGGCGGTCGACGGCGCCCGCGCGGAGCTTCGGCGTCTCCATGACGTCGCCGACGATCGTGTTGCTGCGCCGCGGCAGGATGTAGCGCGACGTGAGGCTGAGCAGGGTCTGGAGCCGGTTGCGACCGCCCAGGATGTAGACGATGTGCAGGCCGATCCACCCGAGCCAGGCCAGCACGCCCTTGAGCTTGAGCCCGAACGGCGTCTGCAGGACCGCGTCGCCCCGGCCGATCGTGGCCATGGTGCCCTTGTTGTGGTACTCGAACTTCTCCGTCGGCACCCCGCGGTGGAGCCGGGCGATCTGCTTGGCCGCGAACCTGCCGGTCTGGATGGCCGGCTGCGCGAGCTGCGGCAGCGGGGTGTCCACCGTGAGGCTGACGTCGCCGATCGCGAAGATGTTCTCCTCGCCGAGCACGCGCAGGTCGGCGTTGACCTCGACGCGGCCGCCGCGGCCGATCGGGATGCCCCACTCGCGCAGCGCCGGGTTGCCCGAGACGCCCGCGGCCCAGATGACCAGGTCGACGGGGAGCGACTCGCCGCTCTTGAAGTCCACCGAGTCGGCGTGCACCTCGGAGATCGCGGTGTTCAGCCGTACGTCGACGCCACGCTTCACCAGCTCGGCCAGCGCGTACTTGCGCAGCGAGTCGTCGAAGGGGGCGAGCAGGAACGGCGCCATCTCCACGAGCACGACGTGGACCTGGGCCGGGTCGAGCTCGGGGTAGGTGGAGGGCAGCGCCTCCTGCTTGAGCTCGGCCAGCTGCCCGGCCATCTCGACACCGGTCGCGCCACCGCCGGCGATCAGGACGGTGAAGCCGCCGCTGTTCGGGTCGGAGCGGCCCGCGATGATCTCCATGCTGCCGAAGATGGTGTCGCGCACCCGCAGCGCCTCGGCCCGCGTGTACATCGACATCGTGAACTCCGCCGCTCCGGGGATGCCGAAGTGGTTGGTCGTGATGCCGGTCGCCAGGACCAGGTAGTCGTAGCCGATCGCCACGCCGTCGTCGCAGAGGACCTGGTTGGCGGCGTGGTCGATGCCGGTGACCGTGGCACGGCGGAAGCGGACGCCCTTGTGCTTCGCCGCGAAGTAGCGCAGCGAGTAGGTGACGTCTCCGGCGTTCAGGCCGCCGGTGGCCACCTGGTAGAGCAACGGCTGGAAGGTGTTGTACGGGTGACGGTCGACCAGCGTGACCCGGAACCCCTCTTTGGCCAGCTCGCTCGACGCCGAAACGCCTCCGAACCCAGCGCCGACCACGACGACATGCGGCATCTCACTCACAGCATCATTCAACCAGCCGAACTGTGGTCCCCGACACCCGCGGTCGGTCGTGGGCCTGCGAGCCGTGCCACATCCCGCTCCGGATGCAGCCTGCGCGGCTCCCGGATGTGGTGACCGTCTCCCTGAGAAGAACGCGTACGCGGGCCTCAGGGTTCCGGGACGTACCCCCGGGTGAAGCGCTCGATCTCGGCGAACACCCGCTCCCGGACGGGAGGCGCGGAGAGCACCAGGTCGTGCAGGCCCTCCTCGACCCGGATGACGGTGACGCAGCGGCCGAGCCGGACGGCCCGGGCGGCGATCTGCTCGACGTCGAGGACGCTGTCGACCAGCCGCAGGTCCTCGCTCCAGCGGCGCGCGAAGCTCGTCCGCGCCGAGGCGAGCACGAGCACGGGTGCCTCGATCGCCAGCCCCGCCGCGACCTTGCGCTGCCCCTGGACGACGGCCCGCAGCCAGCCGACCCGGACGGGCGGCCCGGGCGACAGCTTCAGGTCGAGGTCGTAGTCCCACTCCCCCTCGAGCGACCGGTGCAGGACGCGCGCGTAGTGCCCGGGGTCCGCGGCCCGCAGGACGGCTGTGGGAGAACGAGCGCCGAGCGCGTCGATGACCGGGGCGCCGAGCGTGCGCACCAGCGCAGACCCCTGCAGGTCCAGCCACGGCGAGTTGAGCACCAGGGCGTCGACCCGGCCCGGCCGTCGGGCCGTCCACAGCGTGGTGATCAGCCCGCCGGTCGAGTGCCCCACGACGACCAGCTGGTCGTGGTCGTCGGCGATCAGGTCGGCTGCGGCGTCGAGCTCGACGTCGTAGGCGTCCAGGTCGGTGGTGAAGCCGGGCAGGTGCCCGCGCCGCAGGCTGCGTCCGTACCGGCGCAGGTCGAGGGCGTAGAAGTCGTAGCCCAGACCCGCCCAGAAGTCGGCGAGGTGGGTCTGGAAGAAGTAGTCGTTCCAGCCGTGCACGTAGAGCACGGCCCGGCGCGAGCGCCGCGGCTCGTCACGCCGGACGAGCGTGGCGACGACCTCCACGTCGTCGGGCTCGCCCGGCATCCGCGGGGCGTCGGGCAGCGCGATCTCGGTCGAGACGTAGCCGTCCAGCAGGTCGGTGTCCCAGGTCACCGTCGTCGTGACTAGCTCACCAGCCGCAGGGTCAGCGGATACCGGTAGACCTCGCCCTTGTTGCCGGCGATCGCGGCGAGGATGCAGAGCACGAGCGCCCCGATGTAGACGACGGGCAGGAGCACGTAGCCGATGAAGACGACGAAGAGGATGCTGCTGACCACGACCGCGATGCTCGCCGTGATGGAGAAGTTCAGGGCCTCGGTCGTCGACTGCCGCAGGAACGGGCTGCGGTCCTTGAGCACCAGGTAGGCCACGAGCGGGCCGATGAAGCCGACGAACAGCGTGCTCAGGTGGGTCAGCGTCGCCCAGAGCCGCTGGTCGCTCTCCGACATCGGCACCGGCGCCGCGTAGGGCTGGGGCGGGTAGCCCTGGCCCGCGTAGGGCGGCTGGCCCTGCGCCGCGTACGGCTGCTGCGCCGCGTACGGCTGCGAGTAGGGCTGCTGACCCTGGGGTGCGTACGACTGCTGGCCCGGATAGGGCGGCTGGCCCTGCGGTACGTACGGCTGCTGGGGTGCGTAGGGCTGCTGGGCCGCGTACGGCGGCTGCTCGTACGCCGGCGCCTGGGGCTCGTAGCCCCGGGGCGAGGCTGCGTCCTCCGGCATGCCGCTCACCAGCGGCTGACCGTAGCCCGGGTCCATCGTCGGGTGGCCGCCCGGGTTCGAACCGGGTGCCGGGAACCCCTCCTGGGCGTACGACGCCTGGCCGTGCTCCGGCTGGCCGTACTGCTGCGGACCCTGCCCCTGCACCGGCGCCCACTGGCCCGGCGGGTCGATCTCCGGGGGCGTGTAGCCCGTGGCGGGCGGCTGACCGTACTGCTGCGCCCCGGTGGGCACCTCGTACGGCTGCTGCAGGCTCGACTGCGTCTGCTCGGCGGTGGCCCAGCTGCCCTGCACGCCATCGGTCGACTCAGCAGGCTCGCCGTCGCCAGGGACGTCCCTGGGCGTGCCGACAGGGTGGGAGCCAGAGGTGTCGCTCATGGCCACCACAGTAGTGCGGGGCGCTGGGTGGGCGCCGCCGGTCAACCGGACTTGCGCAGCTCGGTGTAGCCGTCGTCGCCCTCGACCTCGTCGGGCTCCGGTCGGTCGTCGTCGTCGTCCGGATCGGTGTCCGGAGTCACCTCGGCGAGGTCCGCGTAGGCCGGAGGCACCTCGGTGCCTTCGTGGCGCAGCTCGGCAGCAAGCGACCCGAAGTCGGTGCCGAAGGAGCGGTACTTGAGTTCGCGAGCGACCTTGGTCTGCTTCGCTTTTGCACGGCCGCGCCCCATATCGGGTCGACCCCCTCGCTCTGGTCAGCCGCCGGCGTGGCCGCGGCTCCTCTTGGTCAATGTCGTGACCCTGACACTACCCAATGGACCCCACCTCGCAAAGCATCGCCGTCGAGCCTGGGATGCAACATGCCTCACGTCGGTCGGCGGAACAGATCCACGGACGACGATCAGGCGTACGCGCCGACCAGCTCGACGCGGTCGCCCGACGGGTCCCGGGAGGGGTCGGCCGAGCCGACCGAGCCGCAGACCCACGAGCGCAGCCCGCGCTCCGCCAGGAGCTCGAGCGCCGGTCCGACGGCGACCTCCGGGAGCACCGCGACCATCCCGACGCCCAGGTTGAGCGTCGCCTCGAGGTCGGGCTGCGAGACCCCACCGAGGTCGCGGACCAGCCCGAACACCGGCGCCGGCGCCCAGGTGCCGCGGTCGATCGTGACCGTGCACGCGTCGGGCACCACGCGGGCCAGGTTGCTGGCGAGACCGCCGCCGGTCACGTGGCTCATCGCGTGCACCTCGACCGCGTCCACCAGCGCGAGGCAGTCGCGGACGTAGATGCGGGTCGGGACGAGCAGCTCCTCGCCCACCGTGCGGCCGAGGTCGTCCACGTGCCGGTCGAGCGTCCAGCCCGCGTCGGCGAGCACGTGCCGGACCAGGGAGTAGCCGTTGGAGTGCAGGCCGGAGGACTCCATCGCGACGACCACGTCGCCCGGCCGGACCCGGTCGGGACCGAGGATGCGGTCACGTTCGACGACCCCGGTCGCGGCGCCGGCCACGTCGTACTCGTCGGGTGCCAGCAGGCCGGGGTGCTCCGCCGTCTCCCCGCCGAGCAGCGCGCAGCCCGCCGAGGCGCACGCCTCGGCGATGCCCTTGACGATCGCCGCGACCCGCTCGGGCACGACCCGGCCGCACGCGATGTAGTCGGTCATGAACAGCGGCTCCGCGCCGGTGACGACCAGGTCGTCGACGACCATGCCGACCAGGTCGAAGCCGATGGTGTCGTGGACGTCGAGCGCCTGGGCGATCGCGACCTTCGTGCCGACCCCGTCGGTGGACGTGGCCAGCACCGGGTGGGCCATGCCCTGCAGGGCCGAGGCGTCGAAGAACCCGGCGAAGCCGCCGAGGCCGCCCAGCACCTCCGGCCGTCGGGTCTTGGCGACCCAGCTGCGCATCAGCTCGACCGCGCGGTCACCGGCCTCGATGTCGACGCCGGCCGCGGCGTACGCGCTCGTCATGCCAGGACTCCTGAGGCTGGGGGACGCACTACGGCCGGCTGAGGGCGTCGCCGGCCCCGACCCCGGCGGTGGCGGCCTCGAGGCCGTCCACGCCTCGACGGGAGGGGGCACCGGACACCTCGAGCCGGGCGCCGTCCTCGAGGATGCTCTTGCCCAGCCGTTCCGCCAGCGGCAGCTCGATCGGGTAGACCCCGTCGAAGCAGGCCCGGCAGAGCGAGTCCTTGGGACGTTCCGTGGCGGCGACGAGGCCGTCGAGGCTGACGTAGCCGAGCGAGTCCGCGCCGATCGAGCGGCAGATCTCCTCGTCGTTGAGGCCGGTGGCGATGAGCTCGGCCCGGGACGCGAAGTCGATGCCGTAGAAGCACGGCCACTTCACGGGCGGCGACGAGATCCGGACGTGGATCTCGGCGGCGCCGGCCTCGCGCAGCATCCGGACGAGTGCGCGCTGGGTGTTGCCGCGGACGATCGAGTCGTCGACGACCACCAGGCGCTTGCCGGCGATCACGTCGCGCAGCGGGTTGAGCTTGAGCCGGATGCCGAGCTGCCGGATGGTCTGGCTGGGCTGGATGAAGGTGCGCCCGACGTACGAGTTCTTGACCAGGCCCTGCCCGTACGGGATGCCCGAGGCCTCGGCGTACCCGATCGCCGCCGGCGTGCCCGACTCGGGCACCGGGATCACCAGGTCGGCCTCGACCGGATGTTCCTTGGCCAGCGTCCGGCCGACCTCGACCCGGACGGAGTGCAGCCGCCGACCGCTGATCATGGTGTCGGGGCGCGCCAGGTAGACGTACTCGAACAGGCAGCCCTTGGGCTCCGGCTCGGCGAAGCTGCGCGAGCGCAGCCCGTTCTCGTCGATGCTGATCAGCTCGCCGGGAGCGACCTCGCGCACGAACGAGGCACCGACGATGTCCAGCGCCGCGGTCTCGCTCGCCACCACCCAGCCGCTCTCGAGCCGGCCCAGCACCAGCGGACGGACACCCTGGGGGTCGCGGGCCGCGTACAGGGTCTCGTCGTCCATGAAGACGAGGCAGAAGGCTCCACGGAGCCGCGGCAGCACCTGCATGGCCGCCTCCTCGGTGCTGGAGCCCGGGAAGGTCGCCATCAGCGCGGTGACCAGCGAGGTGTCGGTGGTGGCCTCGGCGAGCAGCGAGCCGGGGACGAGCGACTCGTCGCCGGTGTCGCGCTCGGCCAGCCAGGACTGCAGCTCGAGGGTGTTGGTCAGGTTGCCGTTGTGGCCGAGCGAGAGGCCGCCGGTGGCGGTGGAGCGGAACGTCGGCTGCGCGTTCTGCCACACGCTCGCCCCGGTCGTGGAGTAGCGGCAGTGCCCGATCGCGAGGTGCCCGCCGCCGAGCGACTCCAGCGTGGACTCGTTGAAGACCTGCGAGACCAGGCCCATGTCCTTGAACACCATGGTCTGGCGGTCCTTGACCACGGCGATGCCCGCCGACTCCTGGCCGCGGTGCTGGAGGGCGTACAGGCCGTAGTAGGTGAGCTTGGCCACCTCCTCGCGGGGGGCCCAGACACCGAAGACCCCGCAGGCGTCCTGGGGCCCCCGATCCTGCGGGTCGACGTCGTTCGTGAGCAGACCGTCTCCACCAGGCACTGCCCCATGGTAACGGGCGGGCGTACGAGGATCTGCGCTGCGCGCCACGAGCCCGTCACACGGCTGCGCGACGATGACCGGGTGAGCACCCCTCCCGCAGCGCAGGACACGCTGATCATCGAGCACGCGCACGTCTACACCGCCGACACCGAGCGGCACGAGCACCCCGACGGGCACGTGGTCTGCGCCGACGGCGTCGTCGTGGCCGTGGGCGACGGGCCGGCGGACCCGTCGTGGCACGGGCGGCGGGTGAACGCTCGCGGCTGCCTCGTCACGCCGGGCCTCGTCAACACCCACCACCACCTCTACCAGTGGGCGACGCGCGGGTTCGCGGTCGACGGGACGTTGTTCGAGTGGCTCACCACGCTCTACCCCGTGTGGGGGCACCTCGACGAGGACACCACCCGTACGGCGGCGACGGGCGCGCTCGCCACGCTGGCCCTCAGCGGGTGCACGACGACGACCGACCACCACTACGTGTTCCCCCGCGACGGCGGGGACCTGCTCGCCGCCGAGATCGAGGCGGCCCGGACGGTCGGGCTGCGGTTCCACCCGACGCGCGGGTCGATGGACCTCGGGCAGAGCCAGGGCGGGCTGCCACCGGACTCCGTCGTCGAGGACATCGACACGATCCTGGCCGCTTCGTCCGACGCGATCGACCGCTTCCACGACCCGTCGCCGGACTCCATGCTGCGGATCGCGCTGGCGCCCTGCTCCCCGTTCTCGGTGACCGCCGACCTGCTGCGCGCCTCCGCCGAGCTCGCCCGGGAGCGGGGCGTCCGGCTCCACACCCACCTGGCCGAGACCCTCGACGAGGAGGCGTACTGCCGTGAGCACTTCGGCGCGACGCCGGTGCAGCACATGGAGTCGCTCGGCTGGCTCGGCCCCGACGTCTGGTTCGCCCACGCCGTGCACCTCGACGACGCCTCCATCGCGGCGATGGCCGCCACGGGGACGGGCGCCGCGCACTGCCCCTCGTCGAACGCCCGGCTCGGCGCCGGCATCGCGCGGGTGCGGGACCTGCGCGACGCCGGGGTCCCGGTCGGGCTCGGCGTCGACGGGGCGGCCTCGAACGAGCACTCCTCGCTGTGGGAGGAGGTGCGCCACGCGGTCCTGTTCGCCCGGGCGCGCGGCGGCCCGCAGGCGCTGACGGTGCGGGACGCGGTCGACCTCGCGACCACCGGCGGGGCGCGGGTGCTGGGCCGGCAGGACGAGATCGGGTCGCTGGCGGTCGGGTTCCAGGCCGACCTCGCGGTCTGGGACCTCTCCACCCTCGCCCACGTCGACGTGGCCGACCCCGTCGCGGCCCTCGTGCTCGGTGGTCCGCCACCGCTGCGGCTGCTCCTGGTCGGCGGCGAGGCGGTGGTCTCCGGCGGCGCCCTCACCACCGTCGACCCCGACGAGGTGACCGCCGACGTCGCCGCCTCCAGCCGGGCGCTGCTGCAGCGGGCAGGCTTCGTCTCGTGAGGCTCACCGAGGACGACCTGACCGCCGTCGACGCGCGGCTCGCCGCGTCGGACGCACTGCGCGTCGCCGCGTACCCCGGCGACCGGACGGGCCGGCAGCCGGTGCACACCGTCTACGTCCCCGCCGACCGCTACGTCGCCTCGGGCGGACCCGACCTGCCGGCGGCCTGGGGCGCGGAGGCCACCGCGGCGCTCGCCCGCCACGCCCCCCGGGCCGACGACCTGGCCCGGGTCTGCGACCTCGACGTCGAGGAGGTCCGCGAGGTCTGGGGGGCGGTCGTCGCCAAGCTGGAGACGGAGCCGGTCGAGGACCTGCGGGTCGACCTCGAGGACGGCTACGGCAGCCGGCCGGACGCCGAGGAGGACGCGGACGCGCTCGCGGCTGGCCGGGCGCTCGGTGCGGCGGTGGCCGCCGGGACCTGTCCGCCGTTCGTGGGGGTCCGGTTCAAGTCGCTGGAGGGCTCGACCCGGCGCCGAGGCATGCGCAGCCTCGACCTCGTGCTCGGGGAGGTCCTCGCCGCCGGCGACCTGCCGCCCGGCTGGGTCGTCACGCTGCCGAAGGTCACCTCGGTCGACCAGGTGGAGGCGATGGTCGACGTCTGCGGCCGGCTCGAGGCGGCGTACGGGCTGGCCGAGGGGCGGCTGCGCTTCGAGGTGCAGGTGGAGACGCCGCAGGCGATCCTGCTGGCCGACGGCACCGCGGGCGTCGCCCGGATGGTGCACGCGGCCGCCGGTCGCTGCTCGGGGCTGCACTTCGGGACGTACGACTACAGCGCGGCGCTGGGCATCGCGGGTGGTCAGCAGGCGCTCGACCACCCCGTCGCCGACCACGCCAAGGAGGTCATGCAGCTCGCCGCGGCGGGGACGGGGGTGCGGGTGAGCGACGGTTCCACGAACGTCGTCCCGGTCGGCGACGCGCGGCGCTGGGCATCGCGGGTGGTCAGCAGGCGCTCGACCACCCCGTCGCCGATCACGCCAAGGAGGTCATGCAGCTCGCCGCGGCGGGGACAGGGGTGCGGGTGAGCGACGGTTCCACGAACGTCGTCCCGGTCGGCGACGCGCACGCGGTGCACGCGGCCTGGGCCCTGCACGCCCGCCTCGTCGCCCGGTCCCTGACCCGCGGGCTCTACCAGGGCTGGGACCTCCACCCGGCCCAGCTGCCGACCCGGTACGTGGCGACGTACCTGTTCTTCCGCGCCGGGCTCGCGCGCGTCGGCGACCGGCTCCGGGGATACCTCGCCCGCGACGAGGGCGGCGTGCTGGACGAGCCCGCGACGGCGCAGGCGCTGGCCGCGTTCCTGCTGCGCGGGGTGCACTGCGGCGCGGTCAGCCCCGAGGAGGTCGTCGACCTCACGGGCACGGACCTCGCGACGGTCGGCGGGCTCGCGGCACGCCGCGTCGGCTGACCGGCGCGGTCAGCCCCGAGGAGGTCGTTGACCTCACGGGCACGGACCTCGCGACGGTCGGCGGGCTCGCGGCACGCCGGGTCGGCTGACCGGTCCCCTGAGATCCGACGCGTCGACGACGCACGCGACCTCGCGCTGAGCGTCGCAGCGCGGGGAGCGACGGATCGACGCGTCGTATCTCAGGGACGCCGGGCAGACAGTCAGGCCGACGACGCGCGGTAGGCCCGCCAGCCGCCGAACGCGGTGATGTCGCGGTGGCGCTCGCGTTCCGCCGCGCGCAGGACCATGCCGAGGACCGCCCGTCCGTCGGCCAGCTCGACGACGCCGAGCTCGAGCTCAGGAGGCTCGCCGGGCAGGAAGCGGTCCAGCAGGGTCCGCAGGTCGACGTCGTACAGCTCGCCGCGGACGGACCTGCCGGCACCGGTGCCGACGTCCACCACCCCGGGGAACTCGTCGCGGACCGAGAAGAACCGGTACCGCGGCGCCGTCTCGACCTCCCCGAGGAACGCCTCCCCCAAGAGGTTGGCGTGCACGGCGCCGCCGCGCATGCCCTCCCCGTTGCAGAACAGTGAAGTCACATTCAGCTCCAGGCACGTCGTGGTTGAAGACAGACCACCACCGGATCGCGCGCCTCTGCTTGGACGACGGAGCGAGGAAGGCAGAGGGTTCGAGCGCGATCCGCGGCGAAGCGGAGCGGAGCCAGAATTACGGCTTCTTGGTGCGCCAGGCCCGCTCGAAGGGGAGGCGCCAGGCGTGCGGCGCGATCAGCTGGTGGATCGCGTTGGGCCCCCACGAACCGCCCGCGTACGGCTTCACCGGCGGCGGGTTCTGCAGCAGCGGCTCGGAACGTTCCCACAGGCTCTCGATGCCCTCGGCGGTCGTGAACAGGGTGTGGTCGTCCCGCATCGCGTCGAGGATGAGGCGCTCGTACGCCTCCAGCACGTCCCCGGCCTGGTCGGTCTCCTGCGTGGAGAACTGCATGCTCAGCTTGTCGAGCTTCATGCCCGGGCCCGGCCGCTTGCCGTAGAAGGACAGCGACACCTTCGACTCGTCGGCGAGGTCGAAGGTCAGGTGGTCAGGGCCCGAGGCCCCGACGCCCGACCCGGCCGGGAACATCGACTTCGGCGCCTCCTTGAAGGCGACCGAGATGATGCGCTGGCCCTCGGCCAGCTTCTTGCCCGTCCGGCAGTAGAAGGGGACGCCGGCCCAGCGCCAGTTGTCGATGCCGGCCTTGAGCGCGATGAACGTCTCCGTGTCGGAGTCGCGGGCGACGCCCTGCTCCTGGCGGTAGCCCGTGTACTGCCCGCGGACGACCTGGTTGGGGTCGATCGGCAGCATCGAGCGGAAGACCTTGTTCTTCTCCTCGCTGATGGCCCGTGGCTCCAGGGCGGTCGGCGGCTCCATCGCGACGAAGGCGAGCACCTGGAACAGGTGGGTGACGACCATGTCCTTGTACGCGCCGGTCACCTCGTAGAAGGACGCACGGCGGTCGAGGCCCAGGGTCTCGGGGATGTCGATCTGGATGTGGTCGATGAAGTTGCGGTTCCAGATCGGCTCGAACAGCCCGTTGGCGAATCGGAACGCCAGGATGTTCTGGGCCGCCTCCTTGCCGAGGAAGTGGTCGATCCGGAAGATCTGCCGCTCGCGGAAGGTCTGGTGCAGCTGGTCGTTGAGCAGGATCGCGCTCTGCAGGTCGGTGCCGAACGGCTTCTCCATGACGACCCGCGAACGTTCCACGAGGTTGGCGTCACGCAGCGTCTGGATGACGGCGGGCGCGGCCACGGGCGGGACGCTCAGGTAGTGGAGGCGGCCGACGTTCTCGCCCAGCTTCTCCTCGGCGATCTTCACCGCCTGCCCGAGCCCGTCGGGCCCCATGCCCTGCGGGATGTAGGTGAGGCGCTGCTCGAACTCCTCCCACTGCGCCGCGCTGAGCGGGTGGTGGGTGAACTCGTTCACCGCCTGCTTGGCGAAGGCGCGGAACTCGCCCTCGCTCATGTCCTCCAGCGAGGTCCCGATCACCTGGATGTCGGGCGCGAGCGCCGACAGCGCGAGGTGCGCGAGACCCGGCAGCAGCTTGCGGCGCGCCAGGTCACCGGTGGCCCCGAAGAGCACGATGACGTGGGGGACGATCGCCTCCATCCCGTTGCGGGTGGCGCGGGCGCCGATGGCCGGGTACGCGATGGTCTGAGCCTGGGAGTCCAGTGTCACGGGGTGATGCTCCCACTCCCCCCTCGCGTGGACAAGGACGGGGCGCACCTCTGGGGCGGTCCGCGCGATCTGTCACACGACGGCAACCGGCCGACGCCAGCCGGGAGCCATGATGAGTCCGTGCCCGAGCCCCGCCCGTCCGACGACCCCGCGCGCGACAGTCCCGCACCGGAGGTCGAGCTCGTGCTGCGCGGGCGCGTGCTGACCGACGACGGGATCCTGCTGCGCCGGGTCGTGGTGAGCGGCGGCCGGATCGTCACGATCGAGTCGGTGTCGGACTGGTCGGACACGACACCCGGCGACGAACCAGGGCCTGGCGGTGGCGAGGTCGTGCTCGCCGACGACGAGGTGCTGCTGCCGGGGCTCGTCGACACCCACGTGCACGTCAACGAACCCGGCCGGACGGAGTGGGAGGGCTTCGCCAGCGCGACCCGGGCCGCCGCGGCGGGCGGCGTCACGACCGTCCTCGACATGCCGCTCAACTCGGTCCCGGCCACGACCAGCGTCGCCGCGCTGGAGACGAAGCGTTCGGCTGCGGACGGTCGGTGCAGCGTCGACGTCGGGTTCTGGGGCGGGGCGGTGCCCGACAGCCTCGGTCGTCTCGCCGAGCTCGCGGAGGCAGGGGTCTTCGGCTTCAAGTGCTTCCTGCTCGACTCCGGCGTGCCCGAGTTCCCACCGCTCTCGACCACGCAGCTCCGCGCCGCGATGACGGAGATCGCCGCGTTCGACGGCCTCCTGATCGTTCACGCGGAGGACCCCGAGGTCATCGCGGCGCACGGCATGGACCCGAGCCGGGCGTACGGGGACTTCCTCGCCTCACGACCTCCCGAGGCCGAGACGACCGCGATCTCCACGGTGATCGCCGCGGCCCGCGAGACCGGGTGCCGCGCCCACGTCGTGCACCTGTCCGCGGCGCAGGCCCTGCCGGAGATCGCCGCGGCCCGGGCCGAGGGCGTACGGCTGACCGTCGAGACCTGCCCGCACTACCTGACGCTGGACGCCGGGTCGGTGCCCGACGGGCAGACGCAGTTCAAGTGCTGCCCCCCGGTGCGTGACGGGGCCAACGCCGACCTGCTCTGGCAGGGGTTGCTCGACGGCGTGATCGACTGCGTCGTCTCCGACCACTCCCCCTGCACCGCCGACCTCAAGCGCCTCGACGAGGGCGACTTCGGCGCGGCCTGGGGCGGCATCTCCTCCCTCCAGCTCGGGCTCCCGCTGGTGTGGACGGAGGCGCAGCGTCGAGGGATCGACCTGGCCACGGTCGTCGGCTGGATGTCCGCCGCCCCGGCCCGCGTCGTCGGCCTGCCCCGACGCGGGCACCTCGCGGTCGGCGCCCCCGCGGACCTGGCCGTGCTCGCGCCCGAGGAGACGTGGACCGTCCGGGCCGCCGACCTGCAGCACCGCAACGCGCTGACCCCGTACGAGGGTCGCGAGGTCACCGGTCGCGTCCGTCGGACCTACCTCGCGGGCGTGCCCGTCGATCTCGCCGGACCGCCCCGCGGCCACCTGCTGCGCCCGGCGCCCTGAGCTCGTCGCCGGGCCTGGGCGCCGACCCGCACCACTAGAGTTCGCTCCGATGCCGCACTTCACCACGTACCCCGACCTCGCCTCCCGCGACCTCGCGGGCCGCGTCGTCTCCGCGAACGACGAGCTCTTCGCCCCGCGGCAGAGCCTCAACCTGCCCGGGGCCGCGGTGCACGCGGTCGACGCCTTCGGGCACCTGGGCAAGGTCTACGACGGCTGGGAGACCCGCCGGCGGCGTACTCCCGGCGTCGACTGGGCGATCGTCCGCCTCGGGGTGCCCGGGGTCGTGCACGGCGTCGTGGTCGACACCGCGTTCTTCAAGGGCAACTACCCGCCCTTCGTCTCGGTGGAGGGCGCCTCCGTCGAGGGCTACCCGGACGACGCGCTGCTCGAGACGCTCGAGTGGACGACCCTGGTGGCACGGTCGCCGTGCGAGGGCGACACCGAGAACCACTACGACGTCGCGAGCGACCGCCGCTGGACCCACGTCCGGCTCACGATCCACCCCGACGGCGGCGTCGCCCGGTTCCGGGTGCACGGCGAGGTGGTGCCCGACCCGCGGTTCCTCACCACGACGGTCGACCTGCTGGCCCTGGAGAACGGTGGCCGCCTGCTCGACACCTCCGACGCCTTCTACGCCTCGCCCGGCAACCTCATCCTCCCCAGCCGGGCCCGGACCACCGGCGAGGGCTGGGAGAACGCCCGCCGCCGCGGAGCCGGCAACGACTGGGCCACCTTCACCCTGGCGGCACGCGGGGAGCCGACGCTGGTGGAGGTCGACACCTCCTACTTCATCGGGAACGCGCCCGGGTCCGTACGGGTCCAGGCGGCGGACTCCGCCGCGGGGCCGGTCGAGGAGAGCTCCTGGTGGGACGTCGTGCCGCAGACCCCGGTGCTGGTCGACACCCGCCACCACTTCCTGGTCGGCACCCGCCGACCGGCCACGCACCTGCGGCTCGACGTCTACCCCGACGGCGGCCTCACCCGCCTGCGCTGCTTCGGCGAGATCGACGAGGTCGAGCGCCGCCACCTGTTCGACCGCTTCTTCGACTCCCTGCCGACCGGGCACCGCACGTTCGCCGGGACGGTGCCCGTCCTGCCCTCGCAAGGGCTGCCCGCCGACGAGGTCTGACGGCCCCACCAGCGCAGTGCGTGCACCTGTGCATCGATGTCGATGCACAGGTGGGCACGCTGGCGCGGCCGCCCACCCTCCGGACGCCCGCGCTCCCCGCCCGATAGCGTTTGTCGTGACAAAGCAGTCGCACGAGAGGACGCCACAATGGTCGCCAGGTCGGAAGTCATCCGGGTCGGGGTCGTCGGAGCCGGGATCATGGGGGCGGACCACGCGCGCACCCTCGCCCGGTTCGTGTCCGGGGCGGAGGTCGTGCTGCTGGCGGACCCGGACCTGCAGCGCGCCACGGCCGCCGCCGACGCGGTGGGCAGCGAGGTCGTCGACGACCCGTTCGCGCTGGTGCGGTCACCCGAGGTCGACGCCGTGGTCGTCGCCTCGCCGGACGCCACCCATCCCGCCCTCGTGCGCGCCTGCGTCGAGGCCGGCAAGCCCGTGCTGTGCGAGAAGCCGCTGTCCCCGACGCTCAGTGAGGCCGCCGCGCTGCTGAACGACCTCGGCGAGCAGGCCGCGCTGGTCTCGATCGGCTTCATGCGGCGCTTCGACCCCGGCTACGCGGACCTGCGCGCAGCGATCGCGTCCGGCACGTTCGGCGCCCCGCTGGCCACGCACAGCAGCGGTCGTGGGGTGTCGGCGGGACCGGGTTCGACGGCGGAGTCCAGCGTGACGCAGTCGGCCGTGCACGAGATCGACATCGTGCCCTGGCTCCTGGGCTCCCCCGTCGAGGAGGTGAGCTGGCACGCCCCGCGGCGGTCCTCGGCCAGCGACTTCGCCGACCCCCAGCTGATCCTGCTCCGGACCGCGGACGGCGTGCTCTCCACCGTCGAGACCTTCCTGAACGCGCGTTACGGCTACGACGTGCGCTGCGAGGTGGTCGGCGAGCACGGCACGGCCAGCCTCCGCCAACCCGCCCGCACCGAGGTCGACAGCACCCTGAGCCGCGGCTTCCCGTACGACCCCGACTGGCGGCCGCGCTTCGCGGAGGCCTACCGGCTCGAGCTCCAGGCCTGGGTCGACTCCATCGGCGGTGGCGACCGCGGACCGCTGGCCGGCGCGTACGACGGCCTGGTCGCCAGCGCGGTCGCTGACGCGGTCATCACCTCGATGCGCTCCGACGGCGCCCGCGTCCGGGTCGAGGTGCCGGCAGTCGCCGGAGGTGCCGCTTGACCTGGCCCGGGGCGCTCCCCGCCTCCCGGGTGCCGGACCCGCGCGACGCCCCGAGTCGGCGCTGGGGGGTGATCGGCACGGGGTGGATCGCCGAACGGTTCGTCGCCGCGCTGCAGAAGCTGACCCTCCAGCAGGTCGTCGCCGTCGGCAGCCGGGCGACGTCCTCGGCGGAGGAGTTCGCCGCACGGTTCGGTTTGCCGCGCGCGTACGGGTCGTACGAAGAGCTGGTCGCCGACCCGGAGGTCGATGTCGTCTACGTCGCGACACCCCACAACCGCCACCACCCGCACGCCGTCCTCGCGCTCGAGGCCGGCAAGCACGTGCTGATCGAGAAGCCGATCACGCTGAACGCGGCCGAGGCGCAGGAGCTCGCCGACCTGGCCGCGGCGCGCGGCCTGTTCTGCGCCGAGGCGCTGTGGCCGCTGTTCACGCCGAAGTACGACGTGGTCCGGCAGGTCCTGGACGCCGGCGTGCTCGGCGAGATCAGCACGGTCCTCGGGGACTACGGCGCGTGGTTCGACGCGGACCACCGCATCCAGCGGCACGACCTCGCGGGCGGACCGCTGCTCGACCTCGGGACCTATCCCCTCTCCCTCGCCGGCTGGGTGCTGGGCTCGCCGACCGAGGTGGTGGCCCGCGGCACGGACGCCCCGAGCGGCGTGAACGGCCAGGTCGCCGCGCTGCTCGCGTACGCGTCCGGGGCGCGGGGCGTCGTGCACACGTCGATCCTGGCCAGCACCCGGGTCACCCTCGTCATCGCCGGCTCGGAGGCGACCCTGACCATCCCGGCCTTCTCCCTCCCGGGGCCGTTCTCGGTGGTGCGCACCGACGGGGAGCGCCTTGACTACAGCGAGCCCCTGATCGAGTACGACGGACTCGCCTACCAGGCGGCCGAGGTGGCGCGGCGGGTCAGCCGGGGCGAGCTCGAGACGCCGGTGCGACCGCTGCAGGCGTCGGTCGCCACGATGGCGCTCATCGACGAGATTCGCCGCCAGGTCGGCGTGGTCTGGGACGAGGAACGCTAGAGGGCTGACATCGGCGCGGATCTGACCGGGTGTTCGCGGTCAGATCCACCCCAGTCGGCATCAGGCGTCGGCGAACCGTTCGAGCATCAGGGCCTCGGCCACGCAGGCCCGCTCGAAGTCGCCGAGGTGCAGGGACTCGTTCGCCCCGTGCGGTCGGCTGTCGGGGTCGCTGACCGCGGTGACCAGGACGGTCGCACCCGGGAACGCCTCCCGGAACGCCGCGACCATCGGGATGCTGCCGCCCTGGCCGACGAACACGGCGTCGGTCGACCACGCCTCGCGGAACGCGGCCTGCGCGGCGTCGGCGTACGGCCCCTCGAACGGGATGCGCGACGGCTGACCGGAGTCACCCGGCTCGACGCGGACGTGCGCACCCCACGGCGCGTGCTCCTGCAGGTGCCGCTCGAGGTGGCCGAGGGCGGCGTCCGCGTCGTCCCCGGGAGCGACCCGGAGGCTGATCTTCGCGCTCGCGGACGGGATGAGGGTGTTGGACGCCCGGTCGACGGGCGTGGTGCTGAGCGCGATGACGGCGATGGCCGGCTTGCACCAGAGCCGTTCGACCAGGCTGCCGGTCCCGATCCACTCCACGCCGTCCAGCAGACCGGCCTCGGCCCGGAGACGTTCCTCGGGGTAGTCGAGCCCGGGCGGCTCGGCGACGCCCAGCCCGGCGACCGCGACGTCGCCACGTTCGTCGTGGAGCGTGGCCAGGAGCCGGCACAGCGCGGTCAGTGCGTCGGGCACCGGACCACCGAAGCTCCCGGAGTGCACGGCGTGGTCGAGCGTCGACACCGTGACGACGCAGTCGGCGAGGCCGCGCAGCGAGGTCGTGAAGGCGGGCGTGCCCACGTCCCAGTTGACCGAGTCGGCGATGACGAAGACGTCGGCGGCCAGCGCGTCGTGCTCGGCCGCGAGCAGGCGCTCGAGGCTCGGTGACCCGATCTCCTCCTCGCCCTCGACGAGCACGGTGACGCCGACCGGCGGGTGCCCGTCGAACGCGCGCAGCGCCGCGAGGTGCACCGCGAACCCGCCCTTGTCGTCGGCCGTCCCGCGGCCGTGCAGCCGCTCGCCCCGCTCCGTGGCGGCGAAGGGCGCGGTCAGCCAGGTCGTCGGGTCGCCCTCGGGCTGGACGTCGTGGTGGGCGTACAGGCAGACGGTTGGGCGCCCGGCCGGGGCGGGGTAGCGCCCGATCACCGCGGGCATCCCGTCCGCGGCGACGACCCGGACGTCGGGACAGCCTGCGTCCGTCAGGAGCGCGGCGACCGCCTCCGCCGACCGGTGCACCGAGTCGACGCGTCCGGGGTCGGCGCTCACCGACTCGATGGCGACGAGCGCGGCCAGGTCGGCGCGGACCTGGGGCTGCTGGGACCGGACGACGTCTGCGGTGCTCACCGGGGCAGCGTACGGAGGCCCCGCGAGATCAGCCGAGGCGCAGGCCCGGGCCGAGCACCACGGCGATCGCGACGACCAGCACCACGGTGACCACGAGCGGCACGAGCGGCGTCCGGAGCCGCAGCTCCTCGTACGCCGGGTGCAGCGGGCGGTAGAAGAAGGTGAAGACGGGGGCGAAGATCGCGATGGCGACCGCTTCCGCGACGATCACGGGGAAGGTGGCCGCCGCTCAGTCCGGCGCCGAGGGTCCGCTCTCCATCGCCGCTGAGCGAGCCTTCCGACCCGCCCAGCCGCCGGGAACGGCGGCAGCGTGCTCGAGAGCACCGCCCTCAGGACGCCAGCACGGCCGGGATGGTCGCCGCCCAGACCGACCTGATCTGGGAGAGCGCGAGGGTGAACTGACCTGCGACACCCAGCGTCGGCTCCTCGGCGGACGTGACCGCGCCGAGCCGGACGAGCGGGACGTCGGCCCCGCCGCACAGGGCGAGCAGGTCCTGCTCCGCGGCGGGCGCCAGGGACACGAGCACCCGCCCGGCGCTCTCGCTGAACAGGGCGACGAACGGGTCGGCCGCCTCCGGCAGGGTCACCTCGACCCCGAGGTCGCGGCGCAGGCAGGACTCCACGAGCGCCTGGGCGAGGCCGCCGTCGGAGAGGTCGTGCGCGCTGCGCAGCAGGCCGCGCCGGCTCGCGGTGACGAGCACCCCGGCCAGCCGCTGCTCGTGGGCCAGGTCGACCTGCGGCGGACGTCCGCCCAGGTGGTCGTGGACGACGTCGGCCCAGGCCGAGCCGTCCAGCTCGTCGCGGGTGTCGCCCAGCAGGTAGACGGCGTCGCCCTCCCCCGCGAAGCCGACCGGCGTCCGGCGGGTGACGTCCTGGATGACGCCCATCACCCCGACCACCGGCGTCGGCAGGATCGGGGTCGTCCCCGTCTGGTTGTAGAAGCTGACGTTGCCACCCGTCACCGGCGTGCCGAGGATCTGGCAGCCCTCCACCAGGCCGTCGATCGCCTGGGTGAACTGCCACATGATCGCCGGGTCCTCGGGCGAGCCGAAGTTCAGGCAGTCGGTGATGGCCACCGGCTCCGCACCGCTGCAGGCGACGTTCCGGTAGGCCTCGGCGAGCGCGAGCTGTGCGCCGGCGTACGGGTCGAGCAGGGCGAAGCGGCCGTTGCAGTCCGTCGCCAGCGCGACCCCGAGACCCGTCTCCTCGTCGATCCGGAGCATCCCCGCGTCCTCGGGCTGGGCGAGGACGGAGTTGCCGCGGACGTAGCGGTCGAACTGGTCGGTGATCCACGACTTGTCGCAGAGGTTCGGCGAGGCGACCAGTCGCATCAGCGTGTCGGCCAGCTCGTCACCCGTGCTCGGGCGTTCGAGGGAGCCAGATCCGTTGGCCTGCACGTCGTCCTGCCAGCCCGGGCGCGCGTACGGACGGTTGTAGACGGGCCCCTCGTGGGCGACGGTGCGCGGGTCGACGTCGACCACGGTCTCGCCGTGCCAGTCGATGATCAGCCGGTCGTCCTCGGTGACCTCGCCCACGACGGTCGCCAGCACGTCCCACTTGCGGCAGATCGCCATGAACGCGTCGACGTCGCCGGGCTCGACGACGGCCATCATGCGTTCCTGCGACTCGCTCATGAGGATCTCCTCGGGGCTGAGCGAGGGGTCGCGGAGCGGGACGCGGTCGAGCTCGACGTGCATGCCGCCGTCGCCCGCCGCCGCCAGCTCGGAGGTCGCGCACGAGATGCCCGCGGCACCGAAGTCCTGGATCCCCGTCACCAGCCCGGCGGCGAACAGCTCGAGCGTGCACTCGAT
>Ga0210040_10002802_pt1 | contig 24190 bp, 21 predicted proteins | sample CryGeyCG12114_NA_FD_185462 | JGI IMG/M metagenome (GOLD analysis project Ga0210040, IMG submission 185462) | Groundwater microbial communities from aquifer - Crystal Geyser CG19_WC_8/21/14_NA (SPAdes) (version 2) | ecosystem: Environmental > Aquatic > Deep subsurface > Groundwater | place: USA... | reverse complement strand
CAGGCTCAGGCTCGGGTTCCAGCACGGGCTCGGGCTGCGGCTGCGGCGCAGGCGCTGCATCGTTGCCTGGCGTCTCTTCCGGCTCGCGGCGCGTGACGACATCTGCGACAAGAGTGGCTGCGAACACCATCGCCTCCCCCGTTACGAAGCCGTTTGAGGCGTCCGCAAGATCGGTGGCGGAACTGCCGATCATCGCGGTGATCTCACCCGAACCCTGCAATCCGTCCGACGCAAGAGCAGGAATTTGCCCAGCCGGACCACCAACGGCTTGCGCCGTCGCGGTGGGAGCGGGCTGAGCCGTCGCGCTGCCCTCCGCGGGACGGTTGGGCGAATCGATCACGCGCCGCTCATCGCCTTCCACCGTGAGGCGAAAGCGATCGCCCGCTGCGACCAATGCTACCGAACCCGGCAGGATCAGGTCGCGGGCACCGCCATCGCTCGTCTCCACCTCGACAGCACCCTCGGTCACCTGCATCGAGGCGCCTTCGGCCGCGACCGTCACGGAGAAGGTGGTGCCTTTCACCACGGCGGCAAGGTAGGGCGTTTCCACTCCGAAGTGCGGGTTGGCTTGCTTGCCGACATTGAAGATCGCGCTGCCCCAATCCTGCAGCACCTGCACCATCGTGCGGGCTTGGGTGCCATCGGCGATACGGATGCGCGTGTTCGGCTGGATCGTGACGAATTCCCGTTCCCGCACGATGACGGCGCTACCGCCTGGCCCCGCCTCGATGGCTCCGCCCGCCGCGATCCGCGCGCCACGCCGCGCCGTTCGGTCGCCCGCAGCATCGCGGATCATAACGGCTCCGGCAGTCTCGCTCACCGTCCAGGCGCCCGCCTGGGCGAACACACTCGTGCTGCAGAAGAGCAGCGCAGCGGGGGCGAGAACTGACATCGGCAAGCGGCGCATTCCAAAACTCCTTTGCTGCCCCCTGCGCCCGGAAGTTCCCCCGATCCGCTACCTAAGATGGTTACGACGGAGTTAACGTGACGGATGCTTAACCTCTTGCGTTCAAGCGGCCCCGAAAGGCGAACATTCTCGGGGTTGATTATGCGCATACTGATCGGTGTTGCTTTCGTTGCCGCAACTTCGGCAGCGCATGCGCAGCCGGTTCTGAACCGAACCAATCCGACGCAGGAGGAAAAAACTGGCCGCCCGGATGTACCGGCAGTAAGCAACGTCGTTCCGCTTGCGGTGGAACAGCCCGCCGAAGAGACGATCGGGGAACGGATGTACTCAGTCGGTGCCATCGTCATCGATGGCAAGGTGCTGCGTACGGCTGATTTCCTCGACATCATCGATCGCTATAGCGCCCGGTCGCTCACCTCCGCACAACTGGCGGAAGTGGTGGATGCGGTGGCGGAGCGAGCGCAGGCCCGAGGTTATATCTTTGCGGCGAGCTGGATTGAGCCGCAGTCCTTGGGGGCAGGCCTCTTGCGTATCCGGCTAGACGAGGGAGCGATTGACGCAATCCGCATCGTGGGCGACGATGGCCCTGCGGTCCGCGCGCAGCTCGAGCCGCTGCGCTCCGGGCAGCCAGTGACGCTGCCCTTGCTGCAGCGGCACGTGCTTCTCGCCGACGATCTTCCCGGCGTTTACATCCGCCGCACGCGGTATGAACGGGAGGGCGAGCTAGGGGTCCTGATCGTGGACGCGGTCCGGTCCGGGTTCGTCGGGCGGATCGCGCTGGAGAACGACGGCTCGCGGCCAATCGGGCCCGTACGGGCGCGCCTTGATGTGGGTGCGAATGGGCTTCTTTCTCCATTCGACGAGCTTAACCTGACCGTATCGACCACCCCGTTCCAGCCGTCTGAACTGCAGTACGGGCGGGTGCGTTATGCAATGGTGGTCAGCCGCAGCGGCACGCAGATCGCCGTGACCGGCTCCTATTCGGCCACCGAGCCGGGCGCTTATCTGGCAGGGCGGGACATCTTCGGCCAATCGTGGCGGGTCGGCGCGCAGATCCGCCAACCTATACGCCGATCGCAGGATAACAGCGTGTGGCTGGAAGGCGACTTCGAGCTGAGCGAGCTCCGGCAGGAGCGGCAAGGTGTATTGGAGCGGCGCGACCGCATCCCTGTCGCTCGCCTGAGCTTGTACTCCCTTGCCGCTCTTGCCGGCGGACAGTTGCGCGGAAGAGCGACCCTGTCGCGTGGCATCGGCATCCTCGGCGCCTCCGAACCGGGGGATCCGCTGGCCTCGCGCGACGATGCCTCCGCTGCTTTCACCACGCTTTCTGGATGGATGGAATGGGATCGCGCAATATCCGAAAGGTTCAGCGTGAAACTGGGTGGCCAGGGGCAAGTCTCAACCAGACCGCTCCTAGCAACGGAGGACATCGGCCTGGGGGGTACCCGTTTCCTCCGCGGCTACAATTTCAGCGAGCGCGCGGGTGATCGCGGCATCATGGGCTATGGCGAGCTGCGTTATGATTTACCCGCCCCACTCAGGTTGGTGCGCAGAGTGCAGTTCTACAGCTACGTCGATGGCGGTGTGGTGGGCAATCTGGAGTCCGGCCGCGGAAGTGGCTCGCTTGCCTCGGCCGGCGGCGGCATCCGCACCGATGTGAGGCGAGGCCTTGTTTTGGACACGGAGCTGGCGTTTCCCCTGACCGGATCGCGCTATGACACGCGTGACATGTCGCCTCGCCCCAATCTTCGCCTCAGCCACGCTTTTTAAACATGCGTGTTGCCCTGATCAGCATGAAGCCTGAAGCTACCTTCTTCAGACCAGCGATCTAACTTACAGGCATGAGAGCCTCGACCCATACGCGGTCATTCCCGGCCACTTTGCATAGTTTCGGAAAGCGCGTCGCCGCATGTTTCCAACCACGGCCAAAGCATCAGCTTATATCGAGCGGTAGACACTGGGCCAGATACCTTGCTTCCCTGGGGCGAGGACCCCCTGCGGATCCAGCGCGTCCTTCAGCTTTTCGTTCAATCGGCGCATGGCGTGGCCATTGAAGTCGAACGTGTCCGCCACCGCATCCATGTAGTCGAGGTGCGTGCGGTACTCTCCGAAGCCCGCTTCGTGCGTATCCCGGATCAGAGCCTCGAACAGTGTTTGAACCTGACGCGCCTGTTCGGCGTTGTCGCGGTTGTACAGGATTTCGTTGACCGCGACGGTCTGCCGCCCGCCAACGCCGAAGGCTCCATAATAATCGATGCCGAACTCTTCGTATCGCTCGCGCGTACGCCGGAACTGTTCGGCCGCCAGCTTCGGGTTTGATGGCATGACCGGCGAGAAACCGAGATGGCCACCACGACCGCCATACCAATCGATCATCGCCATATCGCGGGTGGAGGGGATGCCGGCATGGCTCAGCCCGAAATCGTCGCCCTTCCGCCAGGTGCGCCAGTCGCCACCATCGATCTTGGCATCCCGAGCCGCGGCTGAGATGATCTTTGCCTTGGCCGCGACGACGGCTTCCGGGCCGTAGAGGTTCACCTCCGCGTTCCACCAGCCGATCCCGAGCTGCTTGCGTATGGCTGTTCCGGCATCCTCTGGAAGCAGGCCCTCGCCGTTCCAGAACATCGAGCGAGGCCCGACATAGCTGGCGATCCCGATATAGGAGACCCAGGCCGCATCGTGATCGATCAGGCCGCGCAGCCGTAGCGGTGCGAACATGGCAATTCCCCGCTGGATGTCGTCGGCCTCTGGCAATTGGAGGCTCAGCGTCATGGTCGCTTCCGGCGCCGGCATCAGCCATAGCCCGACCCGAGTGACGATGCCGAAATTTGACTGACAGAAAATCTGGTCCCAGCCCGGGCCATAACTGCTCTTCGTGACATGCCAGGCGGGGTTGTTATCCATCGCGCCCGCACCGGTGCGAAGCAGCGTTCCGTCGGGCAGAACGACTTCAAGGCCGCAGATCTGTGCCGCATGATCGCCGTAAGGCTGCGGGCCCACGCCGCGTTCCAGCGCATTCCCCACCACGCTGCCCCACGCGTTCCCTGGAACGCTCATCCAAAGAGGATGCTCGCGTGCTGCGAGCGCATCATAAAGGTCGTAGAAGCTGACGCCGGGCTCCACCACGCAGTACCCGAGATCTTCGTCGATCTCGATGATGCGCTTCATGCGCGAGAGATCCAGCACCACCGCTCCGGCCTGCACCGGTGCCGGGCCGCCGTAACCGAAGTTCTTGCCCCGGCTGATTGGCCAGATCGGCACGCCATCGCGCGCCGCCGCCATCACAATCTGCTGGATCTCACCGACGTTCTCGACCGCCACGGCCCCGGAAGGCTGGTGCCGGCTCACGTCGAACGCCATCTGATCGCTGTAGGCAGCACGGTCGAGTTCGTCCGTGAACACGCGATCCTCCCCCAAGATGGAGCGCGCTGCTTCGAAAAAGCGTGCAATGTCGTCGGCTGGAGTAATGCCGTTCGGCATGGTCGTTCCTTCTGCTCCCGAGCTTGCGCCTGGCGTTCGCAATCCGAGTAGCGGCCTGCTCCCTCTAACGATACCAGAGCACGGATCTCGACAGCTCGAGCGAGGTGTTCGGGATGCGGGCTGCGCGACGAGGCTTACGCTTTGCAGGCGTAAGACAGGGAGCCCACCGTCGGGGAAAACGAGGATCATCTGCTCAACCCGAGCGCTTTGCGCCACAAGAACCCTCCCCCGGAAGTTCAGACCGGCCTGTCGGCTCCCCAATTTCGTCCATTGGTTCAGATTGAGTAAGTCCGACGATTATCCCGGCATAGCCCGAGCCGCCGCAATTCGCCTGAGCTGCTGGTTGTTCGTGCCTGAAACGCAAGAAGGGCCGCTCCATCGCTGGAGCGGCCCTTCCATTGCCAGCCGCTGACGGCCGGTCCGTTAGAAGCTGCAGCCTGCCGCGAAGCCGGCCGAGCCCTGACGATCCGCGTTCAGCGGCATGTGACAATGAGACATTCGACCACCTCCTTTCCGTTGTTGAACAGTAAACAGGATATGGTCAGGTTGCGGGAAACTTCAAGGATCGCAGGTGGTTACGAAATCCATGCAGATCCCTTTCGACAATAGCTACGCCCGGCTGCCCCAGCGGTTCTTCGCGCCCGTCCACCCGCTGCAAAGCCCTTCGCCCGCGCTAATCCGGCTCAATGAGGGACTGGCGGCCGAGCTCGGCCTTGATCCGGGATGGCTCACGAGCCCTGCGGGGCTCGAGGTACTCTCTGGCCGCGCGATCGCGGAAGGGTCGGAGCCGATCGCGCAGGCCTATGCCGGGCATCAGTTCGGCAACTTCGTGCCTCAACTGGGGGACGGTCGCGCAATCCTGCTGGGCGAGATCGTCGATCGGCAGGGCCGCCGTAGAGACATCCAGCTCAAGGGCGCCGGGCGCACCCCGTTCTCGCGCGGCGGAGATGGACGAGCGGCGCTTGGCCCTGTGTTGCGCGAATATCTCGTGAGCGAAGCGATGGCCGCATTGGACATCCCGACCACGCGTGCCCTTGCGGCTGTCACCACAGGCGAGCCGGTGATCCGCGAAGCCGTCCTGCCCGGGGCCATGCTGACCCGGGTCGCCTCGAGCCATATACGGGTGGGAACCTTCCAGTACTTCGCCGCGCGCGGTGATGTGGAGGCGCTCCGGCTTCTCGCGGACCATGTCATCGCGCGCCACTATCCGGCGGCCGCGTCGGCAGCCCAGCCTTACCGTGCGCTTCTCGACGCAGTGATCGCCGCGCAGGCGGAGCTTGTCGCCCGCTGGCTGCTGATCGGCTTCATCCATGGCGTGATGAACACGGACAACATGTCGGTCGCGGGCGAGACGATCGACTATGGTCCCTGCGCCTTCATGGACGCCTATGATCCCGCCACGGTCTTCAGTTCGATCGATCGGACGGGCCGCTATGCCTATGGCAACCAGCCGAATATCGCGCACTGGAACCTCGCCCGCTTCGCGGAAACGCTGTTGCCGCTGCTGGACGAGGACCAGGATGCCGCCGTGGAACAGGCGCAGGACGCGCTGGCGGGCTTTGGCCCCACATTCGAGCAGGTCTATTTCGACGGTCTCCGCGCGAAGGTGGGTTTCTCGTCAGAAGAACCCGGCGACATCGAGCTGATCAACGACCTTCTGACAGGAATGACGACGAACCAGGCCGATTTCACCCTCTTCTTTCGAAACCTCGGCATGGCGGTGCTAGGTCAGGACGAGCCGGCGCGCGCGCTGTTCATCGATCCAACGGCTTACGACCGCTGGGCGAACGATTGGCGTTCACGCCTGTCGCGCGACGAACAGGATGCGGTCAGCCGGCGCATGGCGATGGATCGCGTAAACCCTGCCTTCATTCCGCGAAACCATCAGGTGGAGGCGATGATCGATGCCGCGGTCCAGCGAGACGATTTCTCGCTCTTTCACAGGATGCTGGAGGTGCTGTCTCGCCCCTTTGAGGATCAACCCGATGCCTCGGCTCTCGCCCAACCTCCACAACCGCACGAGCGAGTAGCGGCTACGTTCTGTGGCACCTGACCGTCGAAAGGGATCGGCCGCTGTGCCGTAGCAGGGCGAAGTCGTTCGTTCGATGATCACATGGCGAACCGAGGCGCATGCTGAAGATTGATGCCGTATCGCAGATCTACGCCGATGGCACCCGGGCGCTGGATCGGGTGACGCTCTCGATCGGCCGCGGCTTGTTCGGGCTGCTGGGCCCTAATGGCGCAGGAAAATCCTCGCTGATGCGGGTGGCGGCGACATTGCAGTTCCCCTCGACGGGGACAGTAAACTTCGACGGTATCGATGCGCTGGCGGAGCCCCGGGCGTTGCGACGGCGACTGGGCTACCTGCCGCAGGACTTTGGCGTGTACCCCGGCGTGTCCGCGGAAGCCCTCTTCGACCAGATCGCTGTCCTGAAGGGCATCGTCGGCCGGGGCGAGCGGCGCGATCTCGCCGAACGACTGCTCCGGCTGGTAAACCTGTGGGATGTGCGCCGCCGGGCCGTGTCCACCTTTTCCGGCGGCATGCGCCAGCGCTGGGGCGTGGCGCAGGCCCTGATCGGCGATCCAGACCTGCTGATCCTCGATGAACCTACCGCTGGCCTCGATCCGGGAGAGCGCAACCGCTTCCACGAATTGCTGTTCAGCCTTGGTGAGAGCGCCACGGTCATTGTTTCGACGCACATCGTGGAGGATGTGGCCGACCTGTGCGCGCGGTTGGCTGTGCTGGGGGGAGGACGGGTGCTGGCCGAAGGCACCCCCGCTGCGCTTACAGGGGCGCTGGAAGGGCGCGTGTGGCGCGGGTCGGCGGAGGCATACGCCGGCCATGCCGTGTTGCTCTCGCGGCGGCTCTCGGCAGGGCAGCTGGTCGCGCGTTTGCTGGCTGACAAGTGCCCCGGACCCGCCTTTGAACCGGTTCCCCCGGCCCTGGAAGACGCGTACTTCGCGGCGCTTGTCCGTGCCGGAGTGATCATACGATGATCGCCCGCCTGGCATGGCTCGAGCTGCGCCAGCAGGTCAGCGGTCGCGTCTTCTGGATCGTCCTTGCCGTGTCAGTGCTGATGGTGATCGGCGGAATGGCTATCGACGAGCTGCGCGTCGGCTTGGCGGACGAGGGTGCGCGCATCGGAGCGGCGGCGATCGCGAGGACTCACCTTGTCTGGAGTCTGTTCTTCCTGTTCACGGCCGCGGCGTTCGTAGGGGAGGCGGCGCTGCGCGACCAGATTACCGGGTTCGCGGGTCTTGTGCGCGCAACGCCGGTCTCGCGCCGCAGCTATGCCCTCTGCCGGTTCCTCGGCGCGTTCGGGGCGGTGCTGCTGTGCTTCGTTTCGGTCCCCGTGGGGATGATGGCCGGGGGCGTTGCGCTGGGCCTGGGAACGGGGCTCATAGGCAATCATCTGTTCGCCTTCGCCGTGCTCGCATTGCCCAACCTCGTTCTTGCCTCCGCCCTGTTCTTCATGCTCGCGGGGGTGACGCGATCGATGACGGGGTGCCTGCTCGGCGCGGCAGGATTGCTGACGCTCTACGGCCTTGCCGGCGGGAGCGGGAGCGCAGGTCTCGGCATCGTGGAGCCGTTCGGTTTCGCCGCCGTAAGTGACGCGACCCAAGGCTGGAGCCTGGCTCGGCGAAATGCGGGCCTGCCCCGGCTTGCCGGCGAACTGCTGGCCAACCGTGCCCTATGGCTTTCCGTTGCCGCAATCCTGGTTTGGCTCGGCACATGGCTGGCGACGCAAGACGGGCAGCGCAGCAATCGACGGCGGCCAAGCGAGACCAGTCCGAGCGCCCCGCCTCGCCGGTCCACCGGGCGGCGATCGACGCCCGCGTCCTCGCGAACGGCTTCGCAATTGCGGGTTGTCACAATCCAGCTTTCGGTGCGAACGGGTTTCGAGGCACGCAGGATCATCGCAACCCCGGCCTTCGCCGCGCTGCTGATCATGGGCCTTGCAACCGCCGCGGTCGCGGCGACCCGGACCGACGGAACGGCGGCCACCATCGCCGAACTCTTTGCCTCGTTCCGCCTTGTGCCAGTGGTGGTCGCATTGTTCTTCGCCGGTGAACTGTTCTGGGGCGAGCGCGAGCACAATGTCACGCCACTCGTTGCATCCACCCCCGTCAGCGGATGGGCATTGGTGCTGGCCAAGTTCCTGGCATTGGCGCTGGTGCTGTTCCTCCTGGCGGCAGCAAGCGCGGGAGCGAGCCTGACGAGCGAACTCGTGGCGGGGCGCTCCCCTTTTCTCCGTGCGTATCTGATGTGGTACATCGTTCCGCAGACATATAACTGGCTGCTCCTCGGCGCGTTGGCGATGTTTCTCCAGTCATATGCGCCAAACAAGCTGGCGGGCTGGGGGTACATGGTCCTCTATCTGATCGGCTCGCTCGCGCTGGACCAGCTTGGCTGGCAGGGCCCGCACTACCGCTATGGCGGCTACCCCGGTGCACCGCTGCCGCCCGCCCTGAGCGGGGCGCGCGGCGTAGTTTGGTATTGGCTTGGCTGGGGGATGGTGGCTGCCGGTCTGATTGCGCTGGCGTGCAGGCGCGGCCCACCGCCGGACGGCCTTGCACGCCAGAACTCACGCTCGCCTTGGCTGACGGGCTGAACACGAGTGCCAGTCAGGCTACCAGCCACTCTGCACGTGCAGCGACTGACGTTCGGCCGCACAGGTCAAGCCCCTCGGGTCGAGTTCATTGCGGGCTTGCCATGGCGGATGTGCAGGCACGCAATTCCTGGTGAGCCGTTTGCGGTTCAAACCATGGACAGGAGAAGACATTGGCCGAGGATCCGCGCACCAGCCAGCCCACGAGTTTCCCTGACGAACCGCAGCAGCCGCGTCCCGGACTGACGACCGAGATGAGAACCAAGCCTGATCATGGTGAGGAGAGCTATGTCGGCAAGGGACTGCTTGAAAGCAGGGTGGCGCTGATCACCGGCGGGGACTCTGGCATCGGCCGGGCTGTGGCGATTGCCTACGCTCGTGAGGGTGCCAGCGTCGCCATCTCCTATCTTGCCGAAGAGCAAGCCGATGCTGAGGAGACACGGAACTGGGTCGACAAGGCGGGACAGCGCTGCCTTTTGCTACCGGGCGACCTTCGTGACCGGGATCATTGCGCAGCCATTGTCGAACGCACGGTCGCGGAGCTTGGCGGCGTGGACATCCTCGTCAACAATGCTGCCGCCCAGACCATGAATGAAGGTTTGGACAGCATCGACGACGATGAGATGCAGGGGGCTTTCGCCGCCAACGTCTTTGCCATGATCCGCCTCGCCAAGGCCGCTGCGCCACACATGAAACCAGGCTCGGCCATCATCAACACAACCAGCGAGCAGGCCAAGATCGCAGGCAAGAGCATGATCGTCTATGCGGCCACTAAGGGTGCGATATCGAGCCTGACCGTTGGATTGTCGAATCTTCTCTCCAGTGACGGCATTCGCGTGAATGCGGTTGCGCCCGGCCCGATCTGGACGCCCATTCAGCCGATTGCGAAGTCGCCTGAAGAACTGGAGACCCTTGGCCAGGATACACCGATGGGACGCGCCGGACAGCCTGGCGAGCTCGCCCCTGCCTATGTGCTGCTCGCGTCGGCTGAGGGCAGCTACATGACCGGCAATGTCGTCGCGGTCACCGGTGGCGTTCCTGTCTCGTAAGCCTGAATGACCACCAGACGCTGACATTCAGCGGCGCACGAGGAGCGGTGGCTAACCGCCACTAACGGGCTAGCCGCGCCCGACAGCTCAACCAGCCGCGCGTGCCCGCCTGCCTGTATCACCCGCGCCACTACCGCCACCGCTGCATACCAATTCGTACAATTTGATGCAGCGCCGGCAAACCGCTGCGACACTCAGGTCCTATTCCCGCCGTCAACGCCACCACGGCACACCAGCAAGGGAATATCAGATGAACCGGATCGCCATCATCGCCGCCGCAGCGCTCTCCGCCTCGTTCGTGGCCGCCGCACCGGCCGCTGCCGAGGATCTCTCGGTGCCGGTCTATTTTGGCGATCTCGACACCGGTTCGCAGGCCGGCGTGAAGACGCTGGCGGAGCGGGTGAAGCAGAGCGTTAATCTCGCCTGCGAGCGCCCGGACACGCGCAATCTCCAGGCCGGGGCGGCGTGGCAGGAATGCCGGGACGCAGCATCCGCCCAGGCAGCGGAGCAGCTCGCACGGCAGGGCGTGGTCCCCACCATCGCTATCGGTTGACCTTCTCCCAACTAAAAGGCCCGCCCCCCACATGAGCGGAGCGGGCCTTCTCTTTGCGCTTGGCTGTGGCCCGGCGGCTTAGCTCGGGTATTTCCAGGTCGTGCCGCGGGCGAGGTTCTCGGCCGCGAAATCCCAGTTGAGGTGATTCTCGATCACCTCCTTGAGGTAGCTCGGCCGCGCGTTCTGGTGGTCGAGGTAATAGGCGTGCTCCCACAGGTCGATCGTGAGCAGCGGGTTGCCCTCCTGGTCCGCCCAGGTGTCGCCGTCATGCGTCTCTTCGATGGAGAGCTTGCCGCCCTTCTCGACCAGCCAGACCCAGCCGCTGGCGAAGTGGCCCGCACCGCGGTCCGAGAGCTTGGCCTTGAGATCGTCGATGCTGCCGAAGGCCGCCTCGATGCCGCTGGCGAGATCCCCGCTCGGGCTCTTTGCTTCGGGCGAGAGGGAGTGCCAGTAGAAGCCGTGGTTCCAGCTCTGGCCGGAATTGTTGAACAGGCCCTGGTTGCTGCCGCGCGCATCGGCGATCACCTGCTCCAGCGGCTGGCCTTCCTTCTCGGTGCCCGCCACCGCGGCGTTGGTCTTGTCGATATAGGCCTTGTGGTGCTTGCCGTGGTGATAGCTCAGCGTCTCGGCCGAGATCGCCGGGGCGAGCGCCTCGCCGTCATAAGGCAGCGGCATGAGTTCGAATGCCATGGCAGGTCCGTCCTTCCTGTTGCGTTTCATGTGATTTGCGGGTGCGTTTCAACCCGGAACGCACGCTTTGCAAGCCGGTTGCGCCTTGCGATTCATTCTCACTCCGCCGGCTCGCGCCCGTCATGCATCACGCCGCGATCGACCGCGGCGGTGATCGCCACGTTCATCGTCACATTGGCCACCGTCCGCATGATGTCCGGCAGCATCTCCACCGCGACGAGCAGCGCGAGCGGCCAGAGCGGCACGCCCATCGCCGCCGCGATCGGCGCGGTGGAGGCGATGAAGCTGATCGTGCCGGGAAGCGAGACCGTGCCGAAGGTGGTGATGAAGGCCACCAGCGCCCCTGCGGCAATGGCGGTCGGCGTCAACTCCACCTGCGCGAGATCCGCCGCGTAGATGCACACCGCCACGTTCATGCCGGGGCTGGTGACGCGGAACAGCGTCACTGCCAGCGGCAGCACGAACTCGGCCGTGCTCGGGCGCAGGTTCAGCCGTGCGCAGGAGGCGAGCATCGTCGGCAGGCTGGCCAGCGAGGACTGGGTGGAGAGCGCGAAGATCTGCGCGGGGAACACCGCTCGCGCAAAGGCGCCGAGCGGCCGGCGGCCAAGCACCGTGCCCACCGGATAGGCGAGCAGCAGCATCACCAGCCCGATCGCGGACACCAGCACGATGTAATGTGCCAACGCCCCGAGCGCCGCGGCACCGCTGGTGGCAGCGAGGGTCAGGCCCAGGGCGAACACGCCCACGGGCGCGAGCTGCAGCACCCAGCCGATCAGCACCAGCATCGCCGCCATCAGCGCCTCGAAAAATCCCGTCAGCAGCTGCCGCTGCGACGAGGCCAGTCGCGTGGTCGCGGCCGCGAACAGGGCGATGAACACGATCACCGGCAGCAGCGCGTCATTCGCCGCCGCCGTCACGACATTGTTCGGGATCAGCGACAGTGCGAAGTCCGCCAGCGTCGGCACCCCGCCCTGGGGCTCGACCGAGCCCTCCACCGCGATGCCTCGCGGCACCGGGAACATCCGCAGCCACAGCGGCATCAGCAGCGCCCCGATTACCGTGCTCAGCGCCAGCAGCCCGGCGATGAAGCCCAGCGTCCGCCGGGCCATCGCCCCTGCGCGCGCCGCCGCCGCGGTCTCCACGATGCCGGTGAACAGCAGGCCGGCGACGAGCGGCAGGATCGTCATCTTCAACGCCTGCAGCCACAGCGTTCCCACCGGCTCGGCGATGGCGATGAGCGGCGGCAGGATGTCCGCCTCCGCCAGGAGAAGGCCCAGCACGAGCCCGGCGACCAGTCCGGCAAGGGTCAACAGGCCCGGCACGCGGATCTCGGGCAGACGGCTGACTCCTGCGGCTGGTGCCTCGCTCGTTTCCGCCATGCTGTCCCCTTTGCGCCCCTCTGCTGACGCGTGACATTACCCTCCACAGGCGGCATGGCAATCGGCGGGAAGCAGGACTGGGCGAAGCGGCACATGGAACGCGCATATTTCGGCACCGACGGGATCCGCGGACGTGCCAACGGGCAGCTGCTCAATGCGGCAACGGCGATGAAGGTCGGCCAGGCGGCGGGCCGCCACTTCCTGCGCGGGAGCCACAAGCACCGGGTGGTGATCGGCAAGGATACGCGACTGTCCGGCTACATGATGGAGACCGCGCTGGTCGCCGGGTTCACCAGCGTGGGCATGGACGTGATCATGACCGGGCCGCTCCCCACCCCCGCCGTCGCCCTGCTGGCCCGCGAGATGCGGGCAGACCTCGGCGTGATGATCTCGGCCAGCCACAACCCTTATGCCGACAACGGCATCAAGCTGTTCGGCCCCGATGGCTTCAAGCTTTCCGATGCGGATGAGGAGGCGATCGAGGCCGCGATGGCGGAGGAGCAGCCGCTGGCGGAGGGGGACGCGATCGGCCGCGCCCGCCGGATCGAGGATGCGCGCGGTCGCTACATCCACGCGATCAAGCAATCGCTGCCGTCGGACATCCGGCTGGACGGGCTGCGCATCGTCGTCGATTGCGCGAACGGTGCGGCCTACAACGTCGCCCCGACCGCCATCTGGGAGCTTGGGGCGGAGGTCATCCCGATGGGCGTCACCCCCGATGGGCTCAACATCAATGACGGCGTCGGCTCCACCGCCCTCGCCGCGATCCGCCAGCGGGTGATCGCGGAGAAGGCGGACATCGGCATCGCGCTGGATGGGGACGCGGACCGGCTGATCGTGATCGACGAGCGCGGCGTGCCGGTGGACGGCGACCAGATCATGGCGCTGATCGGCCTGCGCCTGCACGAGGCGGGGGAACTGCGCGGCGGCGGGGTAGTCGCCACCGTGATGTCCAATCTCGGGCTGGAGCGCCTCCTGGCTGGCCACGGCCTCGATCTGGTGCGCACCAAGGTCGGCGACCGCTACGTGCTCGAGGCGATGCGCGAGGGCGGCTACAACGTTGGCGGCGAGCAGTCAGGCCACATGATCCTGCTGGACCATGCCACGACCGGCGATGGCTGCATCGCCGCGCTGCAGGTGCTCGCCGCGCTGGTGCGCTCCGGCCGGCGGTCGAGCGAGCTGCTGCACCTGTTCGATCCGGTGCCCCAGGTGCTCAAGAACGTGACCTATGCCGGCGGCGATCCGCTGGCGAACGAGCGAGTCAAATCCGCCATCGCGGAGGGGGAGGCGACGCTCGCAGGCAAGGGCCGCCTCGTCATCCGCAAGTCCGGCACCGAGCCCAAGATCCGCGTGATGGCCGAAGGTGACGACCGGCGGGCGGTCGAGCGCGTGGTGGACGACATCTGCGCCGCGGTCGGCGAGGCCACCGCATGAGTCTCGAAATGCGGCCCGATTGCGAGCGCTGCGGTGCCGACCTGCCGCCGCAGGCCAGCGGCGCCTTCATCTGCAGCTTCGAATGCACCTTCTGCGCTCCGTGTGCGGAGGCGCTGGACGATCGCTGCCCCAATTGCGCCGGCGAGCTGGTCGACCGGCCGACCCGCGCGCGCCAATGGCTCGACGCGCATTCGCCCTCGACCGAGCGGCGCTTCAAGGGGTGAGGTGATGGCCACCCCACCGCGCATCCTGGTGATCGCCGGCTCCGATTCGTCGGGCGGCGCGGGGATCCAGGCCGACATCAAGACGATCACCATGCTCGGCGGCTATGCGATGACCGCGATCACCGCGATCACCGCGCAGAACACCACCGGCGTGCAGGCTGTGCAGGCGCTGCCGGAGGACATGGTCGCCGCCCAGATCGACAGCTGCCTGTCCGACATCGGCGCCGATGCGGTGAAGATCGGGATGCTCGGCTCGGCCGCCATCACCCACCGGATCGCCGACCGGCTCGATCGCTTCGCCGGCCCGATCGTGTTCGATCCGGTAATGATCGCCACCAGCGGCTCGGTCCTCGCCAACGGGGAGACGATTGCCGCGTTCGGCCGGTTGATGAGCCTCGCCACCCTCACCACGCCCAACCTGCCGGAGCTTGTCGCTCTGGGCGACGGGCCGGTGCTGTCGGACGAGGAGATCTACCAGGCCGCCGTGGCGCTCGCGTCCCGGCATGACAGCCATGTGCTTGCCAAAGGCGGGCACGGCGGCGGGGAGACCGTCACGGACCTGCTGGTCGCGCCCGGCGGATCGGCGCTGCGCTTCGACCATGCCCGGCTGGAGACGCGCCACACGCACGGAACCGGCTGCACCCTCTCCTCCGCCATCGCCACCCTGCTGGGCCACGGGCAGCCGATGGAGCACGCGGTGCGCCTCGCCCGGCAGTTCGTGTTCCGCGCTCTGCAGGCCGCTCCCGGCTTCGGCGCCGGGCACGGCCCGCTGGGTCAGCAGGCGGTGCGCTAGGCCGCGTTCAGGCCACGTCGCTTGCGCGGTCGATCTCGTAGAACCTGGTGATGTGCGCCCAGGCCTCCTCGGCCGTCTCGCACCAGGTGATCAGGTCGAGGTCCTGGCGGGAGACCGTCCCCTCCTCGCACAAGGCGTCGAAGTTGATCACGCGCGACCAGAAGTCGCGGCCGAACAGCAGGATGGGAATCGGCTTCATCTTGCCGGTCTGGATCAGCGTCAGCAGCTCGAACATCTCGTCGAACGTGCCGAAGCCGCCGGGGAACACCGCCACCGCCCGCGCACGCAGCAGAAAGTGCATCTTCCTCAGCGCGAAATAGTGGAACTGGAAAGAGAGATAGGGCGTGACGTAGGGGTTCGGCGCCTGCTCGTGCGGCAGCACGATGTTGAGGCCGATCGATTCGCCACCAGCATCGGACGCGCCCTTGTTGGCCGCCTCCATGATCGACGGCCCTCCGCCGGAGCAGACGACGAACTGGCGCCGCCCATCCTCGATAATCGACTTCTCGGTCACCATCCGGGCAAGGCGATACGCTTCGCGATAATATTTGGCCTTGGCGGCGAGTCGCTCGACGATCTCGCGCTCCCCGGCGGGCAGGTCCTTCGCACCGTCCAGCGCCGCCTCCACCGATTCGGGCGGGGGAATGCGGGCGGAGCCGTACATCACCAGCGTGGAGCCGACGCGCGCCTCGTCCAGCAGCATCTCCGGCTTCATCAGCTCCAGCTGGAAGCGAACCGGGCGCAGCTCCTCGCGCAGCAGGAACTCGGTATCGCGGAAGGCAAGCCGATAGGCGGGGTGCTGGGTCTGCGGCGTCTGCTGCGGCTGCGCGTCGGCGAAGCCCGCCTCCTGATCGGCGGGGTAGAACGTCCGTTCGCCAAGCTCGCGATCGCCGCCCTCAGTCCCCGTCAAGCCGCGCGTGTCATCCTGATCCAAGCATTCCTCCTGCCGCCCTGGCTGGCCTCTGTGTCGCGGGAACGCGGGTAGGAAACAGCCTTGCTGCCCGAGGGCTGGATGCCCCGCGAGGATTCGAACCTCGATTAACGGAGTCAGAGTCCGTTGTCTTACCTTTAGACGACGGGGCAGTGCGGAGCGGCGCATCTAGTTAGACCGCCGCCCGTCGTCAAGCCGCGAGGTTGCATGGCGCTTGCACCGCCGTTGCGCCCGGCTTGCACCCCGATTGCACCGCCGGAGCGCCAGCTTGCCCGCCGCCGGGCAATTCGCTAGCCTCGCCGGCAGGTGCCGCCCTTCCGGGTGGAGGAAGAACAATAAGAGAGTGCGTTTCGAATGGCGGATCACATCCCGCCGGCAGAACGCCGGGAATCCACCGTGCAGCGTCATGCCGACAGGCCGCAGGGTGTGGGCGCTCGGGAGATTCGCGGCGATCCGGCCGGCGATGCAGAGAATGGCGGCTTCGGGGCGGAAAGCCCCCTGCACCGCCCCTCGCCCGGCCACCGACAGGCCTATGCCGCGATCGACCTCGGCACCAACAATTGCCGGCTGCTGATCGCCCGGCCCGCCGAGGAGAACTTCGTAGTGATCGACGCCTTCAGCCGCGTTGTCCGGCTCGGCGAGGGACTCGCCCAGACCGGGCGGCTGAGCGATGCGGCGATGGACCGCGCGGTCGGCGCCCTCAAGGTCTGTGCCGACAAGCTGCGGCGGCGCAACGTCCATCTCGCCCGCTCCGTAGCCACCGAGGCGTGCCGCAGGGCCGAGAACGGGCGTGCCTTCATCGACCGGGTGCGGGCAGAGACCGGCATCCATCTCAACGTCATCTCGGCGCAGGAGGAGGCGCGGCTGGCGGTGCTCGGCTGCCACATCCTGCTGGAGGACGGGATTGGCCCGGCGGTGATCTTCGACATCGGCGGCGGCTCGACCGAGCTGGTGCTGATCGAGCCCGGCGCCCCGGTGCCGCGCATCCTCGACTGGCAGAGCGTTCCCTGGGGCGTGGTCTCGCTCACCGAGACCGTGGGCGACAAAGGCGAGGACGAGCCTGCGCGGATTGCCCGCTACCAGAGGATGCGCCAGCTGGTGGCGGACAGCTTCGCCGACTTCGCCGAGCGAATCGCTTCGCAGCGCACGCCGGAGCTGCGGCTGCTCGGCACCAGCGGCACGGTGACAACGCTCGCCAGCCTGCATCTCGACCTGCCGCAATATGATCGCAAGGCGGTCGATGGCCTGATCGTGCCGTCCCGCGCGATGCGCGACATCACCGCGCGCCTCTCGACGCTTTCGCTCGAGGAGCGGCGCAAGCTGCCCTGCATTGGCAATGAGCGGGCTGACCTGGTGGTGGCGGGCTGCGCGATCCTTGAGGCGATTCTCGACATCTGGCCGGCCGATCGGCTGGGCGTCGCCGACCGCGGCATTCGTGAGGGCATCCTGCGCAGCCTGATGAGCGCCGATGCGGAAGGGCTGCAGGCGCAGGCCGCGCTTCGCAACCTGGCGCGCCGCGCATGAGCCGGTCAGGTGACGATTCGGATCGGCGGCTGCGCAGCGCGAAGAAGCGCACCGCTTCCTCCGCCCGCTGGCTGGAGCGGCAGCTGAACGACCCTTACGTCAAGCAGGCCAAGGCTGCCGGCTATCGCAGCCGCGCCGCCTTCAAGCTGCTGGAGCTGGACGAGAAGTTCGGGCTATTGCGGCAGGCGAAGCGGGTGGTGGACCTCGGCATCGCGCCCGGCGGCTGGAGCCAGGTGGTGCGCCAGCGCGCGCCGCGGGCTAAGATCGTCGGCATCGACCTGCTGGAGACGGAACCGCTCGAAGGCGTGACGATCCTGCAGATGGACTTCATGAGCGATGCCGCGCCTGCCGCGCTGGAGGCAGGGCTGGACGGTCCACCCGACCTCGTCCTGTCGGACATGGCGGCGAATACGGTCGGGCACAAGCAGACCGATCATCTGCGCACGATGGGCCTCGTGGAAACGGCCACCGATTTCGCGATCCAGACGCTCGCGCCGGGCGGAGCCTTCGTCGCCAAGGTACTGGCGGGCGGGACGGACACAGATCTGCTCGCGCTGCTGAAGCGGCATTTCGCGACCGTCAAGCACGCCAAGCCCCCTGCAAGCCGCAAGGGCAGCTCCGAGTGGTACGTGGTGGCGCAGGGATTCAAGGGCCGCGCAGAGAGCTGAGCTCTCCCGCAGCGGCCCTGAGGTCAGCGCTCGGTAGCGCCGACGTTGTCTTGCGGCTGCTCGGCTGCCATCGCGCCGGCTGCGTCAGGGTTGGGAGTGTCGACCGGACCGGTGCCCAGCGTGGGATCGCCCTGCACCGCCTGGCCGTCCGCACCCTCGGTCGAAGCGGCTTCACCGGCGGCGGGCTCCTCGGCCGGAGGGGAGGGGAACGGAGGTCCACCGCCATTCTGGTGCAGGTAGAGGATCACGTTCGCACGGTCTTCCGGGCTGCTGAGGCCGGCAAAGCTCATCTTGGTGCCGGGGGCGAAGCCGCGCGGGCTCTTCAGCCACTCGTCCATCGCCTCGTAGCTCCATTCGCCGCCCTTGCCGGACAGCGCATCCGAATAGGCGAAGCCGGCGGCATGCTTGCCGATCGGCTTGCCGATCACGCCGTAGAGATTGGGGCCGATGCCGTTCGCGCCGCCCTGCTCGATCGTGTGGCACGAGGTGCACTTGGCGAACACCGAGGCGCCTGAGTCAGCCGAGCCGCCGGCGAGCAGCGTGGCCAGCGCCGGACCTGCGTCCGCTCCGCCTTCCTCGACCACGCCCGCGATCGGGAAGCCCATCGTCTCCGGACGCTCGGGCTTGTCCGCGTGGAAATACAGGCCGCTGAGGATGGAGAGGCCGAGGGCGACGATGCCGGAGAAGAGCACCCAGCCGAAGATGGTGTTGAGGCGATCAGTCATGCGGGTCGTTTTGCGCTCTTAGCTGTTTGCGGGTCGCTCTAGGCGGGCGAACCGCGCCGTGCAAGCCCATGCTTCGCCTGATGTTTCCCTCGATGTTTGTTGGCTGTTTCGCCGGGCCGCGAGGCGATGCTGCGGCGCGATGGGGCTTGTTCGCACGCCCTGGCCCGACTAGCGGCCCGTGCCGATGGAAAGCTTCCCCGCCCCCGCGCTCGCCCTGGTCGAGAGGATGCGCGAGTCAGCCTCGGCCGATCCGCTGCGCGCGATCGCCTTCCAGGGCGCGCCGGGCGCCAACTCCCACCGCGCCGCGCTCCAGTGGGACCCGGGCTGCCTGCCGCTCCCCTGCTTCGCCTTCGAGGATGCGCTGGAGGCAGTGGCCGCCGGGCGGGCGGGCAGCGCGATCATCCCGATCGAGAACAGCCGGCATGGCCGGGTGGCCGACATCCACTTCCTGCTGCCCGGCAGCGGGCTGTCGATCGTCGCCGAGCATTTCATGGAGATCCACCATGCGCTGATGGCAGTCTCGACCGGGCCATTCACCGCAGCCTACAGCCACCCGCAGGCGCTCGGCCAGTCGCGCGAATATCTGCGCACGCGCGGGATCGTGCCGCTCAGCCATGCCGATACGGCGGGCGCTGCGGCCTATGTGGCGGAGCAGGGCGATCCCACCATTGCCGCCATCGCTCCCGCCCTTGCAGCGGAACTCTACGGCCTCGCCATCGTGGACGACCGGGTTGAGGATGCGGCGGACAACATGACGCGCTTCGTGGTGCTGGCGAAGGAGCCGCTCGACCCGGCGACGCTGGCGGGGGACGTGGCGATGACCACCTTCGTGTTCGAGGTGAACAACGTGCCCGCGGCGCTCTACAAGGCGCTGGGCAGCTTCGCCACCAACGGCGTCAACATGACCAAGCTGGAAAGCTACCAGCATGGCGCCAGCTTCGCCGCGACGATGTTCTATGCCGACATCATCGGCGCGCCGGGAGACGCGGCGGTGGACCGCGCGTTGGAGGAGCTGGCCTTTCACTCCAAGGCGCTACGGGTGCTCGGCTCCTACCGGCAGGGGCGCGAGCGGGGCTGAGTCGCGCCTACTCCTCGGCGAAGATCGCCACCTGGCGCAGCCCCTCGCTGCTGGCGCGGCCGCGATACATGCCGGGCGTGTTCATGGAGAAGATGGCGCTGCCATCAGGCGCGGCAACGATCACGCCGCCATCGCCGCCCATCGCCCCGACCTCGGCCATCACGGCGTCCGCCGCTGCCTGCGCGCTTTCGCCAAGCAGCCGCATCCGGCTGCAGATCTGCGCAGCGACGTTGGCGCGGATGAAGTACTCGCCCGCTCCGGTGGCGGAGACGGCGCAGGAGCGGTCGTCGGCATAATTGCCGGCACCGATCACCGGCGAATCGCCGATCCGGCCCCAGCGCTTGCCGGTCAGCCCGCCGGTCGAGGTGCCGGCGGCGAGATGGCCTTGCGAATCGAGCGCCACCGCGCCCACCGTGCCGTATTTCAGATCGACATCGAACCAGCTCAGCTTGCGCGCCTTCAGCTCCTCCAGCTGGCGAAGGCGTTCGGGCGTGGCGAACCATTCCGGTCCGGCCTGCTCCAGCTCCTGCTCAGCCGCGAATTGCTCTGCCCCTTCGCGGCTGAGGAAGACGTGCGGCGACTTCTCCATCACTGCGCGGGCAAGGCGGATCGGGTTCTTTACCGTCGTCACGCCGCTCACCGCGCCGGCGGAGCGATCGCTGCCGTCCATGATCGAGGAATCGAGCTCGTTCACGCCTTCGTAGGTGAACACCGCTCCGCGGCCGGCGTTGAAGTGCGGATCGTCCTCCAGCAGCACAATCGCCGCCTCGACCGCATCGAGCGCGCTGCCGCCGGCGGCGAGGACGGCCGAGCCGGCATCCAGCGCCGCGCCGAGGGCGGCCTCGTACTTCGCCTGCAACTCCGCGCTCATCCGGTCGCGCGACATGGTGCCGGCGCCGCCGTGGATGGCGATGCTCCAGGTCGGTTGGCTCATTCGGTCACTTTCTTCTGCTTGTCCTGGCGATGCAAGCAGGGTTGCCCGCAGCGCGAGGCTGGTCAGGATGGCTCTTGTCAGCACCTGCCAGTGCGTAGCACAGGAGCGGCATGGCTCAACAGCGCCCCTCCTACACGATCATCCCCGATGACCTGACAGGCGAAGCCGTAACGCAGCTGCTCGCCTTCCATCTGGCCGAGATGCATCGCTGGTCCCCCGCTTGCAAGGTGCATGCAATGCCGGTGGAACGGCTCCGAAAGCCCGATGTGAGCTTTTGCAGCGCATGGGCAAATGGCGAGTTGGCGGCGATCGGCGCGCTGAAGGACCTCGGCGACCATCGCGGTGAGCTCAAGTCGATGCGCGCGGCGCCGGCGTGGCTCGGCAAGGGCGCGGGCGAGGCGGTGCTGCTGCACCTGATGGCAGAGGCGCGGGGCCGCGGGTATTCCTGGCTGGGGCTGGAGACCGGTCGGCCGGAAGCCTTCGCTCCTGCCGGCAACCTGTATCGCAAGCACGGGTTCCGCGAGTGCGAGGCGTTCGGAGACTACGTGACGGACGAGTTTTCCCTGTGCATGTCCCGTGACCTCTGAGGCCGTCACTTATCGCGCTGCCGGGCCCGGCGATGCGGCAGCGCTGGCCGGGCTGGCGCGCGAGGCGTTCGTTGCGGCGTTCGGGCCCCTCTATCAGTCGCGCGACCTCGCTGCGTTCCTCGCCGAAGAGCGTAGCGAGGAGCGGTATGCCGGGCAGATCGCCGACCCGGCGGTGCGGATCCGGCTGGCGGAGCTCAATGGAGCGCCGGTCGCCTATTCGCTGATCGTGCTGGGCAAGGGCTTCGACGAGCGGCCGATGCCGCAGCCGCTTCGGCCGGTGATGCTCAGCCAGCTTTACTGCGCGGGCGAGGCGACGGGGCGCGGGATCGGCGCGGCGCTGCTGGACTGGGCCATCGGAAAAGCGCGGTGCTGGGGCGCGGATGCGCTGCAGCTGTCCGTGTTCAGCGAAAATCCCGGGGCGCAGCGTTTTTATCGCCGCCACGGCTTTGTTCATGTGGCCGACATCCACTTCTGGGTCAGCCAGCATCGCGATGACGAGTTCCTCTACGAGCTGCCGCTGATCTAGCCGGCGGCCGGCTCCACGCGGGTCCCATCCTGCTCCGGCAGACGGGTGATGATCTGCTCCCGCCCGGCGCGGATGTCTCCCGCCTCCGATTGCGCGCGCAGCCGCTCCTCGTCGATCCGGCGGTAGGTTTCTTCCGCCCGGGTGATCTCCGTTTCGCTCAGCCCCAGCGTGTCGAGGCCGTGGCGGGCCATCGTCATCGCCGATTCCAGCACCTCGCGCATCACGCAATGGACGGGGCGGCCGTGCAGCTTCATCACGCTGCGCCGATCGAACGCGCGGATGTAGATGGACGCCTGCGGGAAGGCATCGTGCACCGCGTCCACCAGCTCCGGCTCCACCTGGTCGCCGTCGATGCAGAACAGGATCAGCTGCGCCTCGGCCGCGCCGGCCTGGCGCAGCAGGTCCAGCCGCGTGCCGTCACCGAAATAGACGTTCGCGCCGAACTCCTTGGCGACATCGATCAGCTCCACATCGGTATCCACCAGCGTCACCGGGATTCCGGCGGCAATCAGCGTTTGCGCCACCGTCTGGCCGAAGCGGCCGTAGCCGACCACCAGCGCGCTCGCCCGCTGGTCGCCGTCCGGGCCCGCACGCACTTCGGCGGCGCCCTTCGGCTCCTCGCGAATGCGCCGGGTCGCGCCCATCAGGAACGGCGTGGTCGCCATCGACAGGGTGATGATGGCGGAGAAGATACTCGCCGCCTCATCGCTGATCAGCAGCGCACCCTGTGCCTGCGCGAACAGCACGAAGCCGAACTCGCCACCCTGGCTGAGCAGCAACCCCAGCGCGAGGGCGGAGCGCCAGCGCATGCGGAAGGCGAGCGCGATGGCGAAGATCACCACCGCCTTCACCGCGATCAGCCCTGCGGCAAGGCCGAAGACGAACAGCGGCCGCTCCGCAATGGCGCCGAGGTCCAGCATCATGCCCACGGCAAGGAAGAACAGGCCGAGCAGGATGGAGCGGAACGGCTCCACATCCGCCTCCAGCTCATGCCGATAGGGCGAATCGGCCAGCATCACGCCCGCCACAAAAGCGCCGAGCGCGGTGGAGAGGCCCAGCGCCTGCATCAAGGCGGCGGAGGCGACGATGGTGAACAAAGCGGCCACGACGAACATCTCCCGCTCCCCCAGCCCGCCGATCAGCCGGAACAAGGGACGGATGAGGAAGCGGCCGGCGGCAATGAGGCCGAACACGGCGGCGAGGCCCATCAGCGCCGTCTGCCAGCCGGGCGGGCCCAACTGGTCGGCCGGGTTGCGGCTGAGGGCCGCCACGATCGTCAGCAGCGGGATGATCGACAGGTCCTGGAACAGCAGGATGGCGAAGGCTCGCTCGCCAAAGGGCGTGCGCAGGCGGCCTGCCGATTGCAGCATCGGCAGGACCTGCGCGGTGGAGGAGAGACCCAGCGGCAGGCCCAGCGCCAGCGCCGCCGCCCAGCTAAACTGCGTCGTCAGCAGGATCAGCCCGGTCACCGCCAGGCCGCAGGCCGCCACCTGCAGCAGGCCGAGACCGAAGATTTCGCTCCGCAGCCGCCACAGCCGTGTGGGGTTCAGCTCCAGCCCGACGATGAACAGCAGCAGCACGATGCCGAGCTCGCCGATGACGCTCATCTCCTCGGCGCCGCCGATGAGACCAAGGATCTGCGGGCCGACCATCGCCCCTGCCACTAGATAGCCCAGCGTGGCGCCGAGGCCGAGGCGGCGGAACAGCAGGACGAAGAACAGCGCGAAGCCGAGAAGCACGAAGCCGCCCTGCAGCAATCCGGCCGGGCCGTGCTCCTCCATCAGCGGGGGATCCGAGAAACGATGGAACAGGGGCGGCTGGGCATGACCGGCGATGTTGCGCATCACGCAGCATCTTGCAATGCAGCACAAGCGAAGGCTCGAGTGCCACGATGACTTTAACCCGCGACGCCGAACGCCTATAGGGGCCTTATGTCCTCCATACGCCCTTGGCGCACCATCGACCGTCGCCCCAGCCGCCAGATCATGGTCGGCAACGTTCCTGTCGGCGGGGATGCCCCGATCACCGTCCAGACGATGACGAACACGCCCACCTCCGACGCGAAGGCGACGATCGACCAGATTCGCCGCTGCGAGGA